>Ga0209024_1001832_pt1 | contig 14839 bp, 14 predicted proteins | sample AutmiccommunBRH5_FD_187380 | JGI IMG/M metagenome (GOLD analysis project Ga0209024, IMG submission 187380) | Deep subsurface microbial communities from Mt. Terri, Switzerland - Autotrophic microbial communities BRH/5 (SPAdes) (version 2) | ecosystem: Environmental > Aquatic > Deep subsurface >...
GGCCTGCAAAAGTCTGGTATCGATGCCGAACCCACTGAAGACGGCATGATTATTCAAGGCTTGGGCCACATTGACGGTTTGCGTTACAAGGCCACCAATATTGAATCGCAGGGCGATCACCGCATTGCCATGTCCTTTAGCGTGGCGGCCATTCGTGCGCAGGGCAGCATGGTGATTCATGGCGCTCAAACAGTGGACACCTCGTTTCCGGGGTTTGTTGGCTTGGCCAATTCATTGGGCATGCAGCTTCAATCGGTTCGAAAGGGTTGAGTCATGAATAAGCCTGCTTCGCATTGCCCCGTTGTTGCCATTGACGGCCCCACCGCCTCTGGCAAGGGCACGGTGGCTGCACTGTTGGCGGCAAAGCTTGGCTTTCACTATCTCGACAGCGGCGCCATTTACAGGGTGCTGGCGGTGGCAACGGCCCAAGCTGACCTGAATCCCGATTTGCCGGCCGACTTGCAGGAAATCATTCCCATGTCGGAAAATTTGCCAGTGCAGTTCCACGGCAACAAAGTGTTGCTCAAAGGCGTCGATGTGTCTGAAGTCATTCGCACTGAAGAAGCCGGCATTATGGCGTCGCGCCTGGCAGTGGTGCCTGAAGTGCGCGCAGGTTTGCTTCAGCGCCAGCGCGATTTTCGCCTGGCCCCCGGGTTGGTGGCCGATGGTCGGGACATGGGTTCGGTGGTGTTCCCCGATTCCATATTGAAAGTTTTCCTCACCGCCAGTGCCACGGTGCGCGCTGAACGCAGGGTTCGGCAAATTGAAGAGCGGGGTCAGCAAGCTGATTTTCAAGCCATTTACAACGACCTTGTGGCGCGCGACAAACGCGATACCGAACGTGCGGTGGCGCCATTGAAACCCTGTGAAGACGCCTTGGTGCTCGATTGTTCCAACATGCCGATCGATCAAGTGGTTGGCACCATCCACGGCTGGACGCAAGAACGCATTTAAACGCTTGATCAGCAAAGACTTTCTTGTTACAATCTTATCCCTTATCTGGTGACCTTTGCCTGTTTTTTGGGCAAGTGTCTTGAAGCCATTTAAGAAAGCCGTGTTCTTCAATCCCGAAGAGCGTGTTTTTGAACTCCGCCTTGCTTCCCGCAGTGGCGTGTTAAATCTCTAATTTATGACCACAACTGAAATTACCCAAGCCCCAGATAGCTTCGCAGCTATGTTTGAAGAAAGCCTGAATCGCAAAGAAATGCGCGCAGGTGAAGTGATCACAGCCGAAGTTGTTCGTGTTGATTACAACTACGTTGTTGTGAATGCCGGGCTGAAATCCGAAAGTTACATCCCCCTCGAAGAATTCAAAGACGACCACGGCAACATTGAAGTCAACGATGGCGACTTCATTTCCGTGGCCATCGAAGCCCTGGAAAACGGCTACGGCGAAACGCTGCTGTCTCGTGACAAGGCCAAGCGCCTGTCCGCATGGCTGAGCCTGGAACAAGCCCTGGAATCAGGCGAACTCGTAACTGGTACCATCACCGGCAAGGTGAAGGGTGGCTTGACCGTGATGGTCAACAGCATCCGCGCTTTCCTGCCAGGTTCACTGGTCGATGTGCGCCCCGTAAAAGACACCACACCATTCGAAGGCAAAACCCTCGAATTCAAGGTGATCAAGCTCGATCGCAAGCGCAACAACGTTGTGTTGTCACGCCGTGCAGTGGTTGAAGCCACCATGGGTGAAGAGCGTGAAAAGCTTCTGTCCAACCTGCAGGAAGGTTCTGTGGTCAAGGGCATCGTCAAGAACATCACCGACTACGGCGCGTTCGTGGATCTGGGTGGTATCGACGGCCTGTTGCACATCACCGACCTGGCATGGCGTCGTGTACGTCACCCGTCAGAAGTGCTGACAGTTGGCGAAGAAATCGAAGCAAAAGTATTGAAGTTCGACCAGGAAAAGAATCGCGTGTCCTTGGGCGTGAAGCAGCTTGGCGAAGACCCATGGGTCGGTTTGTCACGTCGCTACCCAGCCGACACACGTTTGTTCGGAAAAGTAACCAACATCACTGACTACGGCGCATTTGTTGAAGTTGAGCAAGGCATCGAAGGTTTGGTGCACGTGTCAGAAATGGACTGGACCAACAAGAACGTAGACCCCAAGAAAGTTGTTACTTTGGGCGACGAAGTTGAAGTCATGGTTCTGGAAATCGACGAAGAACGCCGTCGTATCAGCCTGGGCATGAAGCAATGTGCAGCCAATCCTTGGGAAGAGTTCTCTACCAGCTTCAAGAAAGGCGACAAAGTGTCTGGCGCGATCAAGTCAATTACTGACTTCGGCGTGTTCATCGGTTTGCCCGGTGGAATTGATGGCTTGGTACACCTGTCCGACCTGTCATGGAACGAAACCGGCGAAGAGGCCGTGCGTCGTTTCAAGAAAGGTGACGAAGTTGAGGCCTTGGTATTGGCCATCGACACAGAGCGCGAGCGCATCAGCTTGGGTATCAAGCAGTTGTCTGGCGACCCCTTCACCGTATTCGCGTCGTCTAACGACCGTGGCAGCATGGTGACTGGCACTGCAAAGTCTGTTGACGCCAAAGGTGTTGTTGTTGATTTGGGCGACGACATTGAAGGTTACCTGCGTGCTTCCGAGATCTCCAACGACCGTGTTGAAGACGCTCGCAATGCATACAAGGAAGGCGACGTTGTAACAGCCATGGTGATCAACGTGGACCGCAAGGCCCGTTCAATCGCTTTGTCCATCAAGGCCAAAGACCAGGTTGACACCGATGAAGCCATGAAGAAAATTGCCGAAGAAAGCGCGGGTTCTGCTGGTACCACCAGCTTGGGCGCGCTGTTGAAGGCAAAACTGGGTAACAACCAGTAATCTGTCTGTAGAAGTGGCGCTTCCCATTCGGGAAGCGCCTTTTTATTTTAAGAACAATGACAAAATCAGAACTCATCAATCAGCTGGTCAAGCGTTTCCCCAAGTTGCCCGTGCGTGACACGGATTTCGCTGTCAAAAGCATTCTCGATTCCATGACTCAAGCCTTGGCCGAAGGTCAGCGCATTGAGATTCGTGGGTTCGGCAGTTTCTCATTGACCCGTCGCCCTCAGCGCGTGGGTCGCAATCCAAAATCTGGCGAACAAGTGGTTGTGCCTGAAAAGCGCGTGCCACACTTTAAGCCCGGCAAAGAGCTACGCGAGCGAGTTGATTTATACTCCAAGAAAGAGAGTTAAATCGATTGTTCTTCGGTGAAGCCTGAGTTATCACGCCGATGAATGAGTCGGTGTTGATCCAACTAAACACAGGGGACCACCTTGAAAATACTTGCCTGGGTAGTGCGTCTTGCACTTTTCCTTGTTGTTCTTACGTTTTCAATCCGCAATACCGATTTGGTCACAGTGAAGTGGCTCCCAGGCCTTGAGGTGCAGGTACAGCTGGTCGTTGCCCTTTTGACAGCCTTGTTGCTTGGTGCTGTTTTTGCGTGGGTGTCGCTGCTGCCTTCTTGGTTAAAAGCCAAGCGTAGCGCATCGGTGGCCACGAAAAATGCAGAGCGACTTGAACGAGAATTGACCCAGTTCAAAGCCCAGGGCAATTTGCCTGTTCCCGTGGAAGAGCCCACGTCCGTATTGCCCATAGGTCCAAGCCATGGAATTTGAAACGTGGTGGCTTGTTCTGGTCCCCGTGGTGTTCAGTCTGGGCTGGGTGGCAGCGCGTCTTGAAAAACGTTCTGATGCCTCCATGCGTGGTCAACTTCCAGCATCTTATTTCAAGGGTGTTAATTTCCTTCTAAGCGAACAGCCCGACAAAGCGATCGATGCTTTTTTGGAAGTTGCATCCATCGACACGCACACTGTCGAGCTGCATTTTGCGCTGGCCAATCTGTTTCGCAAAAAAGGCGAAATTGACCGGGCTATTCGAGTGCACCAGTTTCTAACCACGCGAGAACAAATCACACCCGCCGATCGTGAAAAGGCCACCTATGAATTGGGTGTTGATTTCTTGCGCGCAGGCATTCTCGATCGCGCGGAGCAGGCTTTTCACAGCCTTTCAGGTTCTGACATGAAGGCAGAAGCTTCTCGCCAGTTGCTGGAATTGTATGAACTGGAAAAAGCCTGGGACAAGGCCATTGCCCAGGCCCACAAGCTTCGTGAATATGGCGCCGATGTACCCGCTGGAGATATTGCGCATTTCTATTGTGAACTGGCTGCCCAGTTTATCGATGCGAGTCATTTGGACAAAGCCAAAAGCGAGTTGCAAAACGCCTTGCTGACCGATCCGCAGAACGTGCGAGCCTCCTTGTTGCTGGGCGAGATTTATTTCACCCAAAGCCAGTTTGAAGAAGCGATTGGCCAGTGGCGCGCAGCCGAGCGACAAAACCCGTGGTACTTGCCGCTGGTGGGCCCCAATATGTGGGCTGCCTTCAAAAAGCTGAAGCGCGAAGAAGAGGGCATTGAAGCGCTGCGAGAATACTGCACCATGTACCCATCGATTGATTTGCTGCTGGTGTTGGCGCAAGCTGTCGAGGAAACCAAGGGGCCTTTGGCGGCCTTTGAATTGTTGCGTGAACAGGTTCGCGCACGCCCAAGCCTGCTGGGTTTGGACAAGCTGCTTGAGCACCAGCTGCGCGGCAAAATGGAAGACGAGCGTGTGCAAGACCTTCGCTTGACCCGTGAATTAATTTCAAAGCATACACAACGGCTGGAACGCTACCGTTGCCAGTCCTGCGGTTTTCAGGCAAAAAAGTTTTACTGGCAGTGCCCCGGTTGTGCCAATTGGGATTCAATTGTGCCGCGCCGTGCCGAGGAACTTGATTTTTATCCAGTGTCTGCCAAAAAGGCAGCGCATACCCATTAATTCAGGCTGAGCAATGGTCGACAGGTCTCAATTCAAAACAGCAAAAATTCTGGTGGTCGGCGATGTCATGCTGGACCGCTACTGGTTCGGCGACGTCGAGCGTATTTCTCCCGAGGCACCCGTGCCAGTGGTGTTGGTGGGCACAAAAGACGAGCGCTTGGGTGGTGCGGCCAACGTGGCCATTAATGCAAGTTCGCTGGGCGCGCAGCTTTGCTTGATGGGCGTGGTTGGCAATGACGAACCGGGACACTCTGTGGAGGCCATGCTTGCGAAAAGTGGTGTGCGTTCGCGACTGTTGAAAGACCCGAATTTCCCAACCACGGTGAAGCTTCGCGTGATTGCTCGTCAGCAGCAGTTGGTGCGAATTGATTTTGAAGAGCGCCCCTCGCCTGAGCAGTTGACCACGAAAATGGAATTGTTCGAGCAGGAATACACCAACCACGATGTGGTGCTGTTTTCCGATTACGGCAAGGGCAGCCTGGAGCATGTTGCTGAAATGATCGCTTTGTGCAAAAAAGCGGCCATAACCACCTTGGTGGATCCCAAGGGTGATGATTATGCCAAGTACGCAGGTGTCTCGGTTCTTACGCCCAACCGGTCTGAGTTCAAGCAGGTCATGGGCGGCTGGAAAACGGAAGCAGAGCTGGCTGAGAAGGCGCAAACCTTGCGCGAACGGCTGAATGTGGGGGCGCTGTTACTGACCCGCTCTGAGGAGGGGATGACCCTGTTTACAGCCGATGGCAGTTTTCATGTGCCTGCGCAGGCGCGCGAGGTATTTGATGTGTCCGGCGCTGGCGACACGGTGATTGCCACTTTGGCGTGTGCCGTTGGTGCCGGCATGAGCCTGCCCGACAGCGTAACCCTGGCCAACAAGGCTGGCGGCGTGGTGGTGGGCAAGTTGGGTACAGCGGTGATATTGCCAGAAGAGCTAAATTAAAGGATTGGACATGAAAGTGATTGTGACTGGCGCAGCCGGTTTGATTGGCAGCAACTTGGTCAAGGCCCTGAACCAGTGCGGCATTGCCGATGTGCTGGCCGTGGACAACCTGACCAAAGGCGACAAGTTTTTGAACCTGGTGGATTGCGAAATTTCCGACTACCTGGACAAAACTGATTTTCTGGCCCGCATTGAGCGCGGCGAGTTTGGCAGGTTTGATGCGATTTTTCATGAAGGTGCCTGTTCCGACACCATGGAGCACAACGGCAACTACATGATGGCCAACAACTTCCGCTACACCCAAACCCTGTTCGAGTGGGCGCAGCGCACGGGCACGCCCTTTCTGTATGCGTCGTCTGCCGCCGTGTATGGCGGTAGCACGGAATTTATTGAAAGCCGCGACGTTGAAAAGCCGCTGAATGTGTATGGCTACTCCAAGTTTTTGTTTGACCAAGTGTTGCGTCGTCAAATGAAGGCTGGTTTGAAAGCGCCAGTGTTTGGGTTTCGTTATTTCAACGTGTATGGCGATCGTGAGCAGCACAAGGGGCGCATGGCTTCGGTGGCGTTTCACAACTTCAATCAGTTTCGCGACGGTGGTTCGGTAAAGCTTTTTGGCCCCTATGGCGGTTACGAAGCGGGTTGCCAGCAGCGCGATTTCGTGTCCATCGAAGACGTGGTCAAGGTGAACATGTACTTTTTCGAACAGGCGGCCAAAGCTCCCTCCGGCGTGTACAACCTGGGCACGGGGCGCGCCCAAACGTTCAATGATGTGGCCTTGACCACGCTGAACACCTTGCGCGAAAGCCAGGGCGATGCGGCTTTAAGCCTTCAGGATGCAGTGAAGGGGGGCTTCATTGAGTACATTGAATTTCCCGATGCACTAAAGGGCAAGTACCAAAGTTACACCCAAGCCGACTTAAGCAACTTGCGGGCTGCGGGTTATGCAGGCAGCTTCTACAGCGTGGAAGAAGGGGTGGCGCGGTATGTGGGTCGTTTGATCAAAAAATATCAGAAATAATGAAACTAACCTGGAGGGGGAGACACTCAGTATTGTTGGTTGATTCGGCCTCTTGAACCGAGTCGCCTGTAAATCGCGGGGTTCCCCCACGTTTTAAGGGTAGGCCAACTGCTTGTGGAATCGCATACTCATCCTTAGGGGCGAGCCTTGCGACCAAGCAAGTGTCTCTGTCTCCTCAAGCCCTGTTTAAGCCCGCTCTATAGCGGGCTTTTTTTTAGCTTATGACACCTGAGAAATACCATTGAAAGACCATGGCCAGTGTGGCCATGAGGGCCGTCATGCCCAGCGCCAGCGCCAAAGCCACTGAAACTACCACGGCGCCTGTGGTTTGGCGGGTGTCAGCAGGGTATTCAGGGTTCAGCAAGGCATTAAACTGTTCGTCTTTCATCAGGCCGTAGCGCATGGTGTCTATCCAGCCAGCAAATGCCGAGATAGGAAAGGCCAGCATGTAGATCCAAAATTTTTTTTTGCCTGCATAGATCCAGTGGCCGCCGATGGCTCCGGTCAGCAGGGCGAGCCAACAGAAAAACAGCTTGGATTTAAAGGGCTCTTGAGTAGATGTATTCATTTTTAAAAACACTGCTTGTTAGATTGGATTACGCTGGCTATAATAGCGGGTTATCGGATTTCGTGTGTTGAAATCCCAATGATTCATTCGTTTGCAGTGGCAAAGTATGTGCGCTGTGGGCACTAATTTGATAGAGGAAATTATGGTCGTCATTCGACTCGCACGTGGTGGTTCTAAAAAGCGCCCATTTTATAGCCTGGTGGCTGCTGATTCACGCAACCGCCGCGATGGTCGTTTCATCGAGCGCATCGGTTTTTACAATCCTGTAGCACCTCAAGGTTCCGAAGGCCTGCGCATTGCCATGGACCGCCTGACCTACTGGAAAAGCGTTGGTGCACAGTGCTCTTCAACAGTAGAGCGTCTGGTTGGTGAATACAACGCCAAGCAAGCTGCCTGATAGCTGCTGTTCAAGGTTTTGCGCACTGCAAAATTTTGATTCAAAGCAGGTTTTAAACACAAAGTCCGTGGATGTTTACGTTCGCGGACTTTTGTTTTTGATTGTGAGCAACAAACATGAACGTTCCTGATGATTTGGTAGAACTGGGTCGCATTGGTGAGCCCTATGGTCTGAAGGGCTGGATCAATGTGTTGCCTTCGTCTGAAGAGCCCGATGTGCTGCTGAAAAGCAAGCAGTGGTGGGTTTCGCGTCTGCCTGCACAGGAAGGTTCCGCCGTGCGCCGTGTGGGTCAGCCCAAGCTGGAAGATCTGGTGTTCGAGCCTTTTCGTGTGCTGCAAAGCAAGCCACACTCCAGCCGGATTGTGGCGCACCTTGAGGGTGTAGAGCAGCCCGAGCTGGCTGCCCAGTTCAAGGGTCGCCGGGTGTATGTGTCGCGTGCGCGTTTTCCGGCACCCGCTGAAGGCGAGTACTACTGGATAGACTTGGTGGGGTGTGCTGTCACGAATGTTGAAGGCAAAACGCTGGGTTCCGTTGTTCAAGTGGTGGATCACGGTGCACATCCCATTTTGGTGGTCAAGGGCGATGCCGAACAGGAAATACTGATTCCGTTTGTGGCGGCTTATGTGCTGAGCGTGGATACCCAAGCCAGGAAAATTCAAGCGGATTGGCAGGAAGATTACTAATGCCGGGCCCCCGCTTTGATGTGATCACTTTGTTTCCAGACCAGTTTCCGAATTTGGTCGAAATGGGCGTGGTGGGGCGGGCCTTCAAAAAGCAGTTGTTTGAATTGAATTGCTGGAATCCTCGCGATTTCACTGACGACCCACACCGAACGGTGGACGATCGCCCTTATGGCGGCGGACCCGGTATGGTCATGCTGGCGGAACCCCTTGTGCGCTGCGTAAAGGCGATCCGCGATGTACGTGGTGACAATGCACCCGTGATATTTTTGACCCCGCATGGGCCTTTGTTGAAGCAGGCCGATATCCGGGGCTTGTCTGATCAAGGGCAGGGTGTAATTTTCTTGTGTGGGCGTTACGAAGGCGTGGACCAGCGTTTTATCGACGATTACGTGGATCAAACCTATTGCCTGGGCGACTTTGTGTTGTCGGGTGGTGAATTGGCGGTGGCCTGTTTTGTGGATGCCTGGGTGCGTTTATTGCCCGATGTGTTGAACCATGCCTTGTCAGCTACACAAGATTCGTTTGAAAGTGGTTTGCTGGACTGCCCGCATTACACGCGCCCGGAAGTTTTTGAAAATAAAGCAGTTCCTGACGTGCTTTTGTCTGGAAATCATGCGAAAATAGAAAGTTGGCGTTTTGATCAAGCGAAAGCTTATACGAAACGTTATCGGCCTGAGTTATTGGATCAAACCGATAAGTCTGTTAAAAAGGCCTAGGTTGGTAATTGGGCTGCAATTTGTTCACGTTGTGCCTGTTGCCTTTTAATTTTTTCATCCTCTGGCGGTGCGTACTCAACGAGTTGAGTCAAAAATACCGCGAATGATGACTTGGAGCTATCAATGAATCTGATTCAACAACTCGAGCAAGAAGAAATTGCTCGTTTGGCTAAAGAAATCCCGGACTTCGCCCCCGGTGATACAGTGATCGTAAGCGTTCGCGTAATCGAAGGTACCCGTTCACGTTTGCAGGCTTACGAAGGTGTGGTAATCGCCCGTCGTAACCGTGGTTTGAACTCGTCTTTCATCGTTCGCAAAATTTCTTCTGGTGAAGGTGTTGAGCGTACGTTCCAGCTGTACTCTCCTTCCATCGAAAAGATTGAAGTGAAGCGTCGTGGCGATGTTCGCCGCGCCAAGCTGTACTACCTGCGTGATCGTTCAGGCAAGTCTGCGCGTATCAAGGAAAAGTTGCCACAGCGTGTGAACAAGAAAGCTGCTATATAAGCACTTGCAGTTCACAAGGCAGAAATGCCGAGGCACTTGAAAAAGCCAGTTCATTTCGAACTGGCTTTTTTTATTTAAAAGCCCCGTCAGCTAAGCCACCAGGGGGTTTCTTCGATCCAGCGTTGTATGTGGCGGCGGGTATTTTCCGTGTCCATGGGCATTTGCTGGGCCAAAACCCGTGCCAATTCCAGCAGGTCTTTGTCGATCAGGGGGTCGGCGTAGCGCATCATGGGAAGCCCCGATTGCCGTTTGCCCAACAATTCCCCAGGACCGCGAATTTCAAGGTCTTTCTCGGCCAGATAAAAGCCGTCGTCACTTTCGTGCATGGCTTTCAGGCGCATTTTCGAGGTGTTGGAAAGCGGGCCGCCATACAACAACACGCACACGCTTTGCACGCTGCCGCGCCCCACACGACCACGCAGTTGGTGAAGTTGCGCAAGGCCGAAACGTTCGGCTTGATCAATTACCATCAGGCTGGCATTGCCCACATCCACACCCACTTCTATCACCGTGGTAGATACCAGTAAATCCAGATCCCCCGCGGCGAAGGCGGCCATGGTGGCCTGTTTCAGTTTGTTGTCTTGTTTGCCGTGTAGCAGCCCGATTCGCCGCTTGGGCAGTTGTTCGCACAAATCAGCGTAGGTTGCCTGGGCAGCCTGCAAATCAAGGGTTTCACTTTCTTCAATCAGTGGGCATACCCAGTAAGCTTGTTGGCCTTTTTCGATCTCGCCTTCAATGGCGGCAATCAGTTGTTCCCGTTTTTTCTGCGAGAGCAGCTTGGTGATGATGGGTTTTCTGCCCGGTGGTTTTTCGTCCAGGCTGGACACCGCCAAATCTGACAAATAAGTTTGTGCCAGCGTTCTCGGAATGGGCGTGGCGCTCATCATGAGCTGATGCGCCAAGTGCCCCTTGCTGGCCTTGGCAATCAGCGATAGCCTTTGTGCCACGCCAAAGCGGTGCTGTTCATCAACCACCACCAGGGCAAGGGATTTGAATTCCACTTGGTTTTGTACCAGCGCATGGGTGCCAATGACCACGTCGATTTCACCCGCGGCCAAAGCAGCCAGTGTGCGGTCTTTGTCACTTTTTTTCATCGCGCCCTGTAACTTGGCGCAACGCACGCCGACCGCTTCGAACAGGGGGGTGAGCTTGTGGTGGTGTTGTGCAGCCAGCACTTCGGTGGGGGCCAGTATGGCAGCCTGTTTGCCGTTTTCAATGGCACGAAGGCAGGCCAGGGCGGCCACCAGCGTTTTTCCGCTGCCCACATCGCCTTGTAGCAGGCGTTGCATGGGGTAGGGTTGGGCCAGGTCGTCGAAAATTTCCCGGCATGAACGTTCCTGTGCGCCTGTCAGCTTGAAGGGCAACCGGGCGATGAATTTTTTCACCAAACCTGCTTTGGCGGGCTTTAGTACGCTGGCCTTTTCCTGGGTGCGTTGTTGGCGGTATTCCCGAAGCAACAATTGCTGGGCCAGCATTTCATCTACCTTGACACGGGTCCAGGCAGCGTGGGTGCGTAAATTCAGATCGTAAAGTTCGTCGGGCTTGGCCTGGCCGTGCAGGGTTTGCAGGGCTTTGGGCCATGCCAGCAGTTTGTATTTTCTGCAAAGGCTGGCGGGCAGGGTATCGATAAAACAGGCGGCAGGCAGTTTTTTCATCCAGCGGTGCCAATCGCTTTGTTTCAATTGCCCGGTGCTGGGGTAAACCGGTTCCAGCACGGCATCGGCTGCCGGGGGGATAGTTGGTGTGGTGTCTGGGTTGGTCGGGTTGGCGGTGGCTCCCGCCGGGGCTATTTTAACGGTGGGGTGCACCATTTCGAAGGTGCCGAAGCCTTGGCGAATTTGCCCGCTGATCTGGATTCGGGTGCCTTCGGCAAGCTTTTCCCGCAGACCGGGATAAAAGTGCAGCCAGCGCAGAAGCAGCGTGGTGTTGCCATCTTCTACCCACACGCGCAGTTGTTTGCGGGGGTGGTGCTGTACCTCTGAACCGACAACCGTTGCAAGCAGGTTGACCTTCTGGCCCACGTGCAAGGCATCCATCGCGGTAATCGAGGCTTTGTCTTCAAACCGAAGTGGCAGGTGCAGTGCCAAGCCCATCCAGTGTGGGGCATTTAGCAGGCCACTGGTTGCGTCGGCGATGGAAACAGGAAGGGGCAGCAGCTCCTCGAAGTTGGGTGCGGCGGGGGTGGCTGCTGCGGTCAATGGCTGGGTTCGGCTGTTGCGGTTACAGGGCCAAAATGGCTTCAACTTCGAAGCGGGCACCTTTGGGCAAGCTGGCCACGCCCACAGTGGAACGTGCAGGGAATGGTGCTGACACGTATTCCTGCATGATGGCGTTCACGTGTGCGAACTCGCTGAGGTCGGTCAGGAACAAGGTGAACTTCACCACGTTGGCCAGGCTGCCGCCTGCTTCTTCGGCCACGGCCTTCAGGTTGGTAAATGCTTGGCGTGCCTGTTCTTCGGTGGATGAGCCAACCAGTTCGCCGGTGGTGGGGTTCAGGCCGATTTGGCCTGAAGTGAAAACCATGTTGCCAAGTTTGATCGCCTGGCTGTAGGGGCCAATGGCTGCTGGGGCTTTGGGGGTAGAAATTACGGTGGCTTTGGTCATGATGTTTGCAAAAATGTTGGGATAAATGGGTTAACAATGTTCAATTGCAATGATAACGCTACAACGTGCATTGTGTTGCCCAAGGGGACGGTATACCATACTTGGCTTATTTGTTGCGCCGCAATGTACGCATGAGCCAAACCCAAAAATCGGCCAAGGCCGTGAATCAGAATGGTCGTAAAAACGCGACCACGTCAATCGACGCACAAGAACGAGACGACATTTTTTCCGAAAAATACGCTTGGGTGGCAGTCGGTTCCTGTGGTTTGGCGTCCATTGCTTTTGGCCCCGAAGAGTCGTTCAAGGCCTTGGGTGATTCGCGCCACCTTTTGATGTTTCTGGGCTTGCTGACGGCCTTCTCCATTCTTTTGGTGTCATTGACCTATTTTCGGGTCACCGAGCTATTTCCCAAGGGCGGTGGCGGTTATGCCATGGCGACCAATTTGCTGGGTCCCAGGGTTGGCTTGATCGCTGGTGCGGCTTTGCTGGTGGATTATGTGTTGATGGTGGCTTTGGGCATCAGTGCATCCACGCATTTGATGTTCAGTTTCCTTCCGCCTTATTTTTACGATTATCGGGTGTGGGTGTCGATGGTCTTGATGGTGGGGCTGATGACCTTTCACATTCAGGGGCGTCATTTAAACCTGAAGCCCTTCAAGTATCTTTTCGTGGCTTTTCTGGGTACACACCTGCTATTTATTCTGGTCGGTTTTTCAGATCATTTTCAAGACATTGGCGGTGTGGTCACGCGCAGCGTGAAAAGTACACAATCTGATTTAAGCACCTTGGGCTGGTTGCCGGTACTGGCTGTTTTTGCGCGTGGCTTTTTTCTGGGTGGTGGTACCTACACTGGCATTGAAGCGGCGTCAGACACGGTGCAGCTTGGCCGCTACCGCCAAAGCAGCGAGAACCGCAGAAAGATGCTGGCCTATGTGGCCTGTGCGCTGGCTTTTGCTGCGGCAAGCCTGGCCGTGCTGTATTCCCTGTGGGATGTGAATGTTGAACCCACCATGGCCTTGAACGGTGTGTTGTTTGAACGGGTGTTCACCGACATTGGCTGGGACTGGCCGTACGTTATCCTCGGTTTGCTGGTCATGCTGGGTCTGGAAACGGCCGTGTTGCTGTTGGCCGCCCATGTGGCATTCGTGGTGGGGCCGCGCGTGTTGTCGACCATGGCGATTGATTCCTGGCTGCCACATCAGTTCAGGTATTTGTCCAATCGGTTTGTGACCAAAAACGGCATTATGTTGATGGGTGGCCTGGCTTTGCTGGCTATTTATTTAAGCGATGCGAATGTTGATTTGCTGGTGGTGTTGTTTTCCATCAATGTGTTTATTGTATTCAGTTTGTCCATGCTGGGGTTGTGTGTGTACTGGTGGCGAAACCAGCACGAGAAACGTTTTGTGAAAGGTTTTTTGTCGGCCTCGCTGGGTTTTGCGGTGTCGGCATCCATCTTGTTGGGTACCATCGGGACCCAGTTTTTCCAGGGTGGCTGGATCACCATGCTGGTCACCACCCTGGTGGTGCTTGTGTGTTTGTGGGTGCGCAACCATTACCGTGAAACCAAGGAAAAAATTGCGAAAATCGACGAGGTGTTTGCAATGGCGCAGTATGGTTCTGCCCACTCACCGCCCGAACTGATTCTGGATGGCAACACGGCCGTGTTCATTGTTGGCAATAGCCGGGGCGGTGGTTTGCATGCGCTGCTGTGGGTGCAACGCATGTTTCCGAATCATTTCCAGAATTTTGTATTCATGAATGCACGCACTGTGGATTCGAAAGCCTATGGTGGTCGTGAGGCGCTTGAGGCAATGCGTGTGGATGCATCGGTGTCGCTGAACTACTTTGTGAATTTCTGCAGAAGCCATGGCTTGCGTGCGAAAAGTTATTTGTCGTTTGGTACGGATGCGGTGGAAGAGCTGAGCAGTTTGGCCAAGCAGGTGGCCGAAAATCATCCCAATGCGATTTTCTTCACCAGCAAACTGGTGTTTGAAGACGAAAACATTCTGACCCGTTTGTTGCACAACCAGGCTGCGCTGGAACTACAGCGGCGTTTGCACAACGCTGGCCAGCAAATGGTGATTTTGCCGATGCGTTTGTAGAAAAGATGTGTTGCCTGAACTGCAGGCCTTTGCAATAATAATCAAACCTGCAGTTTTGATAGAAAAATTAAATGACACTCACCGAATTAAAGTACATCGTTGCGCTGGCCCGTGAAAAGCACTTTGGCCGTGCGGCCGATGCTTGCTTTGTCAGTCAGCCCACCTTGTCTGTGGCCATCAAAAAACTTGAAGAAGAACTGAGCGTTTCGCTGTTTGAGCGGGGCTCCAGTGAGGTGTCCTTAACGCCGGTGGGGGAACGAATTGTGGTTCAAGCTCAGCGTGTGCTGGAGGAGGCCTCTGCGATCAAGTCGATTGCGCAACAGGGCATGGACCCGTTGGCCGGCCCTTTGCGGGTGGGGGTCATTTACACAATTGGCCCGTATTTGTTGCCAGGTTTGGTGTCCAGCATGATCGAGCGTGTGTCTTCCATGCCGCTGGTTTTGCAAGAAAACTTTACAGTCCGTTTGCTTGAACTGCTCAAGCAGGGAGAAATTGATGTGGCA
>Ga0209024_1001834_pt1 | contig 14813 bp, 15 predicted proteins | sample AutmiccommunBRH5_FD_187380 | JGI IMG/M metagenome (GOLD analysis project Ga0209024, IMG submission 187380) | Deep subsurface microbial communities from Mt. Terri, Switzerland - Autotrophic microbial communities BRH/5 (SPAdes) (version 2) | ecosystem: Environmental > Aquatic > Deep subsurface >...
TTTTTTCCAGGCGGCGGTCGCCAAACCGCCCCAGCGCAATATCCATCGACCCGATCCTCCACGCCGAAGAACATCACGTGAATCAGAACATCACGCCCGCCGCCATCGAAATGTGTGAATACCGTAGCCGCTGCGCTCCGGCCGGGATGAGGGATATGAGGTAAGCCCCAATGCTCCTCATCCCGGCCGCAGCGGCGAAGCCGCGGAGAGCCGGGACCCACCCGCCGCGCGGACGCTCGCCGGCGAGCCTTCGCCGCCTACGCGGTCGCGGTCGAGACCTCCGACCGCCGGATGTGCGTGCCGGTACTGGCGGCACGGGGCTGTGAGGCCGCACCCGGCAGATAGGGGCTGCTCCGGACGCACCGGATGGTCGGAGTGCTGCAGCACGCCGATCGACCCATCGGCGGCGAACCGGCCGATCATGCTGGGCCGGTGGAAACCTCGGTGGTGGCCGTCCGCAACCGGCCACTCGTGGTCCTTGCCGCGTCCGCGACCTGGGCGCTGGCCCCGGCGACACCGTCGAAGTCCTGCGCCATCTCGGCGGCCGACCGGGCCATCGTCTCGCTCGAGGCGCTGGAGGCCGCGACCTCCCCCGACAGCGACGCCGCGGCGTCGGCGAGCGAGGCCGCGACCTTTGCGACTTCGTCGATCCAGCGGTTCGCCCCTTCCTCGAACCGGATGGCGAAACCGCCGAGGGCCTGGCTCTCGAACTGGCTGGTTTCCTTGTCGGCGCGCACCTCGGCCCCGCGGGCGTCGGCCTCGATGGAGGCGCGGCGCAGCGTTTCGACGGCGCGACCGAGGGCGCCGACGGCGTCCGGTGTCGCAAGCTCGGGAATGGAGACGTGAATGTCGCCGGCAGCCAGTGCCTCGACCGCCGCGCGCAGCCGGGCGATGCGTGCCGACCGGCGCCGGCCGGCCCACAGGCTGGCCAGGCCGAGCCCCGCCAGACCAGCTGCTGCCGCGACGACAACGGTCCCCGCCGCCGCCCAGCCCGCCGCGGCGGCCACTGCGGCCGCCGCGGGCAGGGCGAGAGATGAAATGGCGGGCACACGCCCGCCTCCTGCTGACGCGACCGTCATCGCCGACTCCCGGGCGGGCGTGGAAAACGAAGGAAAGGGCGGCATCCGGTCACGCAGCCCCTGCCGCGACGACGCGGTCGGCGGGGGAGCGCCGGGTCATGGCGGCGAAGCGGATCGGAGCGAGGGTGCGGCTGCATTTGCGCAAACAGGCCGCAGGGACCGACTGATTGCGCAAATGCCGGCGGGACGCGGCATGATCCCGCCTCCGCGTAAAGAATGCATTAAAGTTGAAACCGCTTCATTCGGAACCGGCCCGGGCGTGCATCTGCCGACCGCCCGTCAGGCTCACGCGGCGCACAGTTTCCGCGCTCACCTGTTTCCGCGCTCACCTGTTTCTGCGCTCACCTGTCAACCGGACCCTCGTGACATGCGGTGATCAAGTCGATACTTCATTGCGGATGAAGGCAGGCAACAAGACCGCGGGCGCCCGCATTCGTATCGTCCTGGAGCCGGACATCGCCATCGGTCCGGGCAAGGCCGATATCCTGAAGGGAATTTCGGAGACCGGATCGATCGCGGCGGCGGGGCGGCGCATGGGCATGAGCTACAAGCGCGCCTGGCTCCTGGTCGAGTCGATGAACGCATGCTTCAAGGCGCCGCTGGTCGAGACCAGCCGCGGCGGGCAGGCCCGCGGCGGTGCGACTCTCACGCCGGAAGGCGAGCAGGTCCTGGCGTCCTATCGCCGGATGGAGGCGCTTACCGCGGATGCGATCGAAGGCGAGATGGCGGTGCTGCGAACGATGCTGGCCGATATGTCTGCACGGACATAGCGGTTGATCGGATTGGCACCGCTCGATATGTTTCGCTGAACATATCGAGGAGCATCGCATGCGCTACGACGACGATGCCTTTGCCCGGTCCGCCGGCGCGCTGCTGGCCCTCGCACTGCTCGGTGCTATCGCCGTGCCCGCGCCCGCCCGCGCCGCGGATGCCCTGGTCGCCGTGGCAGCCAACTTCGCCGAGGTCATCGAGGAGTTGAAGCCGATCTTCGAGCGGGAGGCAGGACACCGGCTCCAGGCGACAACCGGCTCGACTGGAAAGCTGTACGCCCAGATCACCGCCGGCGCCCCGTTCCAGGTCATGCTCTCCGCGGATGCCAGGACCCCGGAGCGCCTCGAAGCCGAGGGGGCGGGGGTGACCGGCACGCGGTTCACCTATGCGGTCGGCCGATTGACGCTCTGGAGCAGCGATCCCGGCAGGATCGCGGGCGACGGCAGGATCGCCCTGACGGCCGCCGACGTGCGTCACATCGCGATCGCCAACCCCGACCTGGCACCATACGGTGTCGCCGCCCGCGAAGCCCTGCGGGGACTCGGGCTGTGGGACTCCCTGCAGGCCAAGATCGTCATGGGCCAGAACATCGGTCAGACGCATTCGCTGGTCGCGACCGGCAATGCCCAGCTCGGTTTCGTGGCACTCTCGGCCGTATCGAGCCCGCGGGGGCAGGCGCCGGGCAGCCGGTGGGATGTTCCGCAGGATCTGTTCTCCCGGATCCGCCAGGACGCCATCCTCCTGAAGGCCGGTGCCGAAAGCGAGGCGGCACGAGCGTTCCTCGACTTTCTGAGGTCGCCCCGAGCCGTGGAGATCATCGAGCGGTTTGGCTATGGTATAGAGTAGCAATGGGTTTTCCCGACCTTGGGCCGCTCTGGCTGACCCTGCATCTGGCAGCCGCGACCACGACGATCCTGATCGTGATCGGCACGCCCCTGGCATGGTGGCTGGCGCACACGCCGTCGCGGGCGAAATCCGCCGTGGAGGCCATCACCGCCCTGCCGCTGGTGCTGCCGCCGACGGTGCTCGGGTTCTATCTGCTCGTGTTCCTCAGCCCGGCTTCGCCGATCGGCGGCCTTTGGGTGTCGCTGACCGGTGACAATCTGACCTTCTCGTTCACCGGTCTCGTCATCGCGTCGGTCCTCTACTCGCTGCCGTTCACGGTGCAGCCGCTCCAGGGCGCATTCGAAGCCGTCGGCCGAGCCCCGCTCGAGGCCGGAGCAACCCTGCGCGCCTCGCCCCTCGACACGTTCTTCACCATTGTCGTTCCGATGGCTTCGCGCGGCTACCTGACGGCAACGGTGCTGACCTTCGCGCATACCATTGGCGAGTTTGGCGTCGTCCTGATGGTCGGCGGCAACATACCCGGCCAGACCAAGGTGATTTCGATCGCCATCTACGAACATGTCGAGACGATAAACTACGCCGATGCTCACATTCTCTCGGCGATATTGCTGATATTCTCGTTTCTCGTGCTTCTGTTCGTCTATGCGATGAACCGTCGATTTCCAGTTCACATGGGATAGGCGATGACAGAGCTGATCGTCGATGCACGGATCGCCTATCCGAATTTCGAACTCGACGTCTCGCACCGCTTCGGGATGGACGGCATCACCGCCCTGTTCGGACCCAGCGGCGGCGGCAAGAGCACGCTGCTGCGCATCATTGCCGGCCTGGAAGGCAAGGCCGGCGGCCGCATCGCCTTCGGCGGCGAGGCATGGCTCGACGCCGGCAACCGGATCTTCATGCCGCCGCACAGGCGCGGCGTCGGCTACGTGTTCCAGGACGCGCGCCTGTTCCCGCACCTGTCGGTGGAGGGCAACCTGCGCTACGCGGCCCGCCGCTCCGTCGGCATCGACAATCGCGTCGAGATGGACGACGTCGTGGCGGCGCTCGACCTGCGCCCGCTGCTGTCGCGGCGCACCGGTGCCCTGTCGGGCGGGGAGCGGCAGCGTGTCGCCATCGGACGCACGCTTCTCACCCGGCCGCGGCTGCTGTTGATGGACGAGCCGCTCGCCGCGCTCGATGTGCAGCGCAAGGCGGAGATCCTGCCCTATATCGAACGCCTCCCGGACAGGTTCGGCGTACCGGTCATCTATGTGACGCATTCAATCGACGAAGTCGCACGGCTGGCACAGCGCATGGTGGTCCTCGCCGCCGGGAAGATCGTCGCCGACGGACCGGTGACGGAGGTTCTGGAGCGGCTCGACCTCCAACCCGCGACGGGACGGTTCGAGGCCGGTGTGATCCTCACCGCACAGGTCGTCGGCCACGATGCCGGGTTCCGTCTGACGCGCCTCGACCATCATGGGCAGCCGATCGACATGCCCATGGTGGATCTGCCGATCGGCAGCGGGATTCGCTTCCGCGTACGTGCCCGCGACGTTGCCCTGGCCACCGTCCGCCCCACCGGCATCTCGGTGCGCAACATCCTGTCCGGAACCATCAGCCGGATCGAGGAAGAGCCCGATACAGCCTACGCCGAGACGCTGGTGGATATCGGCGGTGCCAAGTTGCGCGCCCGCATCACGCGCGCCGCGGTTGCCGATCTGGCGCTTGCGCCGGGAACGCCGGTGTTCGCCCTGGTGAAGTCGGTGGCCTTCGACCGGCGGGCGCTCGTCAGTCCGGCGGTGACAGTCCCCCCCGAATCATAGGCGCCCGCCGTTCAGACCGCGGCTGAGCCGCGGCGTACCAGGGTCGGCGTGGTGCGATGGACCACATAGGGCTCGCCGGCGTCGGCGAGCCGCCGTGCCAGCATATCGCGGACCGTGGCGACGATGGCGTCGACCGGATTGCGGACGGTGGTGAGGTCGTAGCCGGGCCAGGCCGCCATCGGCACGTCGTCGAAGCCGATCACCGCCACGTCCTCCGGCACCCGCAGCCCGAGCCGGCGGCGGGCGGCGTCGATCACCCCGAATGCGGTGGCGTCGTTGCCGCAGAAGACCGCGTCCGGGCGGGCGGCGGCGGACAGCAGGGCGAGGCCGGCGCGCATGCCGCCAGCGTGGCTGTAGTCGCCCTCGACGACCCGCACCACCGGCCGGCCGCCGCGCGCCATCCGGTCCAGGAACGCCGCCCGGCGCTCGCCCTCGCTGAAGGCGCTGCTGCGCCCCGTCACATAGGCGGCGCGCCGGTAGCGTGACGCCAGCAGCGCATCCGCCACCAGGCGCGCACCGGCGGCGTTGTCGCAGCACACGCAGTCGACCAGGTCGGCGGTGGTCACGAAGCCGTACAGGATCAGCGGGACGCCCAGCAGCTTGGCCGAGTCGACGGTGGCCCGGGTGACGCCGCCGGCCAGCACCACCACGCCGTCGACCTGGTAGTCGAGGGCGGCGAGCAGCGGCCGCGCCACGTCGCCCGCCGGGTCGCTGCGCACCACCAGCGGCTTCTTGCCGATCGCCGCCAGCGCGTCGGTCAGGCGGTCGAACAGGAAGGCCTCGAACGGGGTGTCGAGGTTGCCGACCACGACGCCGACCAGGTCGGTGCGGCTGCCGACCAGGCCGCGCGCCAGGACATTCGGCCGGTAGCCGAGGGCACGCGCTGCCGTCATCACCTTCTCACGGGTGTCGGGTGCGATGCTGGCACCGACGGTGAAGCAGCGCGAGACCGCGGATTGCGAGACACCGGCCAGTCGCGCCACCTCGACTGAGGTGGCCCGCCGCCGCCGTTCCACGCGATCGCTGCCGATGTCCGTCATCGCCTCTCGATAGCAGCGCGCGGCCTTCTGGTGAAGCCGCCCCGGGGATAAGCCGTTCGGCAGTTCCTCAATCGGGGATATGGTGCGGCATGCCGTCGCCGACCGCTCTCGTCCGCTGCCTGCTCGCCGCTGCCGCCCTGCTCGCGGCTGCCGCGCTTGTGCCGGCTTCGGCGCAGCGGCCGGCGGCATCGCCGGCCGCCGTGGACCTCGACGGCTGGGATGTCGAAGCCGAGCCGCTGCGCCGGCTCGGCGACGGCTGGAGCTTCCATTGGAACGAATTGGTCGGCCCGGCGGAGTTCGCCGGCGCCGGCCGGCGCGGCGGCCGCGCGGCCCGCATCCCGGCGGCCTGGGACATGCGCGCGCTGGCCGGCAGCGGCGGCATCGGCAAGGGGGTGGCGACCTATCATCTCCGGCTGCTGCTGCCGGCCGACGCGCCGCCGCTGGCGATCCGGCTTCCCGCCACCTACAGCGCCTCGGTGCTGTGGGCCGACGGCGTCGCTCTGATCGTCAACGGCGCGCCGGCTGCCGACATCGCCGCCGAGCGGCGCCTGGTGCAGGACCGCATCGCACCGTTGCCGCCCGGCCGTGCCGGTGCCGACGGGCGACGGTCGCTCGACCTGGTGCTGCACGTCTCCAACCACGTGATGTTCAGCGGCGGCCCGACCCGGCCGCCGGCGATCGGCACCGCCGACGCGTTGTACCAGGATCGCGCCCGTCAGGTCGGGTTCGACCTGTTCGTGGTCGGCGCCTGCGTGGTGGTCGGAGTGCTGTTCCTGCTGCTGTTCGCCGCTCGGCCGCGCGAGCGCGGCTTCGCCTGGTTCGGCGGATTCTGCGTCAGCGTGGCGCTCGGCTACGCGCAGCTCTGCGACGTCCCGGTGCTGGTCGACCCGGAACTGCTGGCCCGGCTGCCGAGCCCGTTCCTGCTGTTCCTGGTGTTCGCTTCCTCGGCCGGGCTCGGGCTGTTCCTGCTCACCGTCGCCGCGATGTACCCGGCCGAGCTGTCCATTCGTGCCGCCGCCGGCATCGGCGCGCTGGCGATGCTGTATCCGGCGTCCATCGTCGCGGGCCGCCTGCTCGGGATCGAGGCGCTGGTCGAGCATGTCGGGCTGATCCGCACCCTGATGCACGCGCTGGTGCTGGCCGGCCTGGCCTATGGGACCATCGGCGTGGCGCTGGCGGCGCTGCGCCGCCGGCAGGGTGCCGCGGTGGCGCTCGTCGGCACGCTGTGTTTCACCGCCGTGATGCTGCACGACATCGTGCAGCTGCGTGCCGGGGCGCCGGCTTCGGCGCTGCAGGGCGTGGCCGTGCTGGCCTTCGTGCTGGCCTACGCGACGGTGCTCGGCGGCCGCTTCAATGCCGCCTTCGCCGCCGTCGAGACGCTGTCGCGCGACCTGCAGCAGCTCAACCTGACGCTTGAGCAGAAGGTCGCCGACCGGACCGCCGACCTGGAGCGGGCAGCCCTCCGCGCCGAGGCGGCCGACCGTGCCAAGTCGCAGTTCCTCGCCGCCGCCAATCATGACCTGCGGCAGCCGCTGCACGCCATGGCGCTGATCGTCGGGGTGCTCGACAACCGGGTCCGCGATGCCGGCCTGCGCGAACAGGTCGAGGCACTGAAGGCCTGCCTCGCCGGCACCGAGGGCCTGCTCGGCGGCATCCTCGACATCGCCAAGCTTGATGCCGGTGCGGTGCGCCCGCGGCTGGCGGCCTGCGACCTCGACGCACAGTTCCGCCGCACCGCCGCCGAGCTGGCACCGTTCGCCGCCGAGCGCGACGTGCGGCTGCGGATCGCCGCCACCGGCAGCCATGTGCTCGCCGATCCGGCGATGCTCGGCCGCATCCTCGCGAACCTGGTCGGCAACGCGATCAAATACGCGCCGGGCGGCCGCGTGCTGCTCGGCGCCCGAAGGTGCCGCGACGGAGTGCGGATCGAGGTCTGGGACGACGGCATCGGCATCCCCGAGGCGGAGCAGGAGCGGGTGTTCGCGGAGTTCCAGCAGGCGTCGGCGGCGCCTGGCACCGAGCGGGAGGGGCTGGGCCTCGGGCTCGCCATCACCCGCCGCTTCGCCCGGCTGCTCGGCGGCGACGTCACGCTGCGCTCACGGCCGGGCCACGGATCCTGCTTCGCGGTGACGCTGCCGCGGGCGGCGGCGCCGCCCGCCGCGGCTACGGTCCCGGCGCCGGTCTCCGCCGGTTCGCGTTCCCCGGCCGCCGGAACCGGCCTCGAGGGCCTGCGGGTCATGGTGGTCGACGACGACAAGCGCGTGCTGCAGGCGATCGCCCCGCTGCTGTCGGATTGGGGATGCCGGCCGATGACCGCGCTCGACGCCGGTGCCGCGGTGGCGTTGCTGCGTGCCGCCGAGATGCCGGACGTGCTGATCGTCGACAGCCACATCGGCCCCGACGACCGCGGGCACCGGGTGATCGCGGAGCTGCGCGCGCTCGTGGGGAAGGACCTGCCGGCCGCGATCGTCACCGGCGACACCACCCCGGAGCGGCTGAAGGCGCTCGCCAGTCTCGGATTTCCGGTGCTGCACAAACCGATCCAACCGGGCAAGCTGGCGAGCCTGATCCGCCACCTGACGCGCGGCCGCCGGCCGGGGCCGGACGCCGCCGCCACGTCCCTGGAGCTCGCATGAAGGTCCTGGTCGCCGACGACCATCCGCTGGTGCTGGCCGGCCTGCGCCAGGTCGTGGCACAGCTCGACGCCAACGCCGAGACGCTGCCGGCCCGCTCGCTGCGCGAGGTGCTGGAGCTGGTATCGGTGCATCACGACCTGGCGCTGATCCTGCTGGATTTCCGCATGCCGGGGATGGAGGGGGTGACGAGCGTGCGCCAGGTGGCCGGCCTCGCGGCCACGGTGCCGGTGGTCGTGGTCTCGGCGCATAGCGCGGAGACCTTCGCCGACGACCTCGCCGAGGCCGGTGCCGCCGGCCTGATTCCGAAGAGCGTCAGCGAACCGGTGATCGCCGCGGCACTTCGACAGGTGCTCGCCGGTGGCCGCTATTTTCCGGCTGCGCTGCTCGCCGACATCGCCGCGGCCGGACCCGAGGAGCCGGCGCCCCCTCCGGCGGGGCTGCCGGCGGCGGTTGCCGCCCTCACGCGCCGTGAACGCGAGGTGCTCGACGTGCTGGTGACCGGCCTCAGCAACAAGGAGATCGCCCGCCGGCTCGGCTGCAGCGACGCCACCGTCAAGGTGCACGTCAAGGCGATCCTCAAGAAGCTCGCGGCGCCCAGCCGCGCGGTGGTGATCGCCATGGTGAACGGCCGCGCCTGAGAGCGTGAGGTTACCCCCGGCCTAATCCCAGTGGCCGACTTGCCGTCCCGCCACAGCGGCGTATGGTGCCGGCTGGACCACGGGAGGGAACCAATGAACGTCCTCAGACGGCTTTCCGGCGCGCTCGCAGCGGCGGCCCTGCTCACGCTGGCGGGATGCGTCGGCGCCGTCACCGAAGGCGCCAACATCGCCAAGGACAAGGTGGTGGTGTCGAACAACATCGCCGCCGCCCAGGCCGGCAACGCCGAGGCGCAGTACAAGGTCGGCAAGGCCCTCTGCTGCTCGCTGAACGAGGGCGAGGGCTTCTACGACACCCCGAAGTCGGTCGGCTGGCTGTGCCGGGCCGCCGCGCAGCGCCATGGGCCGGCGGCACTGAAGCTCGGCGAAATCTACTCGGGCGACACGATCTCCGGGGCGCGGGTGCTGCGCCGTGTCGCCGCGGGCGTCGCCGGCTCCACCACCAACATGACGGTTGCCTATGCCTGGCTGCGCCGCGCCGACTCCCTCAACGTCGTGGAGGCTCGCGGTCCGGCCAACGAGATCTGGGCCGAACTGACCGCCGCCGAGCGCGCCGACGGCGAGGCGATGGCGCTGGGACGCAAGGAACTGCCCTGCGAATGGGGTGCGGTGGTCGGCCCCGGCTGAGGCGGCCCCACCCGAAGTCCAGCCGTGCTGCGAGACTCTGGAGTCGCGATCCAGCTGGGCGACGGCCAGTTTCTGTACCTGTCGGGCACCACCGCCCGGCAGCGGCAGGCCGACTGGTTCGTCTTTACCTGACCGCTGCGACGGACGCTCTCATGCGGCCCGGGCCGGCACCGACCGGGGGGCTGTGTGCCGACGGCGGCCGAGCAGGAAGGCGGCGATGGCGGCGGACTGGATCGCGGCGGCGGCGAGGAACACCGCCGGCGCGGTGCCGCCCGCTTCGCCGAACCCCGCCCGCAGCAGGCCGAACGCCAGCGGCGCGAAGGCGTAGGTTGCCTGGCTGATCGCCACGACGAGCGCCACCGCCCGGCCGCTGTCCTGCTTCGCGAACTCGACCTGGGCGATCAGCGGCGGCAGCGAGGTGGCGTTGCCAATGCCGGCGCCGAACATCACCACGCCGAGCAGCAGAAGCGGGATGCTGCTGCCGGCCGCCGCCACCAGGGCCAGCGAGCCGGCGATCTGCACAATGTAGCTGGCGCAGGCCACCAGCCGGCGGTCGCTGCCGGCCGGCATCATCAGGCCAACGGCCGTGCGGCCGCCGATCGCCGCCGCGGTCGCCAGCCCCATCGCCAGCCCGGCACCCTCGGCACCGAGTGCCGGCACCAGCAGCGAGAACAGGTGTGCCAGCAGCCCGGCCTGCGCGAACAGCCCGAGCGCCATGCCGGCCGCCAACGTCAGGAACCGGATGTCGCGCCACAGCAGGCGCCCGGGCAGCGGGCGGGCATCCGCGGCCGTTGGCGCTGCCGCCGGCGCGTCCGGCGCGTCGCCGTCGGGGGCCTGGCCCATGCCTTGCGGCGTGCGTGCGAACACCCGGTCGGCGAGCACCCAGACCACCGCCACCATAGCGATTCCCGCCACGGCGGCGGCGCCACCGAATCCGAGCCAGCCGATGCCGGCGACCAGCAGCGGCGTGAACACCACGCCGCCGATGCTGGCGCCGTTGTAGGCGGCGGCGAGGGCCGCCGGCCGCCGGCGCACGAACCAGCGCGCGACGATGGCGTTGACCGCGGCCGCCCCCATCGCCACCCAGCCGGCGCCGCTCACCAGCGCCGCGACGAACAGCTGCCAGGGCTCGCCGGCCTGGGCCCAGCCGGTGAGCCCGAGCGCCAGCGCCAGGGCGCCCGCCTTGGTAACCGCTGGGATCCCGAAGCGGACGTAAAGCCGCGGCAGGTTGGCGACCACCAGCGCGCCGAACAGGAAATGTACGGTGACCGCGGCCGCGACGGTGGCGACCGGCCAGCCGCGCGCCACCTGCACCTGATGCAGGAGAATCGGCGGCCCGTAGAATCCGAAGCCCCAGCCGAACATCGCCAGCACGAAGGTCGCGGCCACGACCCTCCAGCCATAGAATCCGGTCGAATGTCGATTGCCGCCCATGACGCGCTCCCGTTCCACTGTGCTGGGAGCGGGACAATGCCGCGGCCATGAGGGTCGATGGTTCGGGCGCGGACGAAGCGTTCCGGGCGCGCGGTTTTTTGCCGACACGGTGTCGGCAACGGCGTTACGCGTTCGTCCTGTGGGCAATCGAGGAGCCGATCCGATGCTGTACGCAATCCTTTGCTATGATTCCGAAGACGCCGTCTGCGCCTGGTCGCGAGAACAGCATGCGGCGGTGATGGGCCGCCTGGGCGCGGTCGAGGACCGGCTGCGCTCCGAGCGCCGGCTGGGCCCGGTGGCGCAGCTGATGCCGACCACGGCCGCCACCACCATCCGCAAGGGCAAGGAGCCGGTGGTGCTCGACGGCCCGTTCGCCGAGACCAAGGAGCAGCTGCTCGGCTTCATCATGGTCGAGTGCGACTCGCTGGAGCACGCCATCGAGACCGCCAAGGAGTTCGCGCGCGCCAACGCCTCGGGCGGGTCCTACGAGATCCGGCCGGTGTCGGTGCTGCGGCAGGACGTTCCTGGCGGGCCGGCGTCGTGAACGAGGCCGCCTGGATCGACGCCGCGCTGACCGCGGCCCGCCCCCAGGCGGTCGGCGCGCTGCTGCGCTATTTCCGCGATCTCGACACCGCCGAGGAGGCGTTCCAGGAGGCCTGCCTGCGGGCGCTGCGCAACTGGCCGCAGAACGGTCCGCCGCGCGATCCAGCGGCCTGGCTGATCATGGTCGGGCGCAACAGCGGCATCGACCACATCCGAAAGCAGTCCCGCTCCCAGGCGCTGCCGCCCGACGAGCTGATCTCCGACCTCGACGACGCCGAGGCCGGACTGGCCGAGCGGCTGGACGGCGCCGGCTACCATGACGACGTGCTGCGGTTGCTGTTCGTGTGCTGCCACCCCGAGCTGCCCGCCACCCAGCAGATCGCGCTGGCGCTGCGCATCGTCTCCGGCCTGACCGTGCCCGAGATCGCCCGCGCCTTCCTGGTCGGCGACAGCGCCATGGAGCAGCGCATCACCCGCGCCAAGGCACGGATCGCCCAGGCCGGCGCCGAATTCGAGGTGCCGGGTGCTGTCGAGCGCGCCGAGCGGCTCGGCGCCGTGGCCGCAATGGTCTACCTGCTGTTCAACGAGGGCTATGTGGCGAGCGGCGGCGAGGCCCATGTCCGCGCACCGCTGTGCGACGAGGCGATCCGCCTGGCCCGGCTGCTGCAGCGGCTGTTCCCGGCCGAGCCGGAGGTGATGGGGCTGGCCGCACTGCTGTTGCTGCAGCACGCCCGCACGCCGGCCCGGCTCGATGCCGACGGCGCCATCGTGCTGCTGGAGGACCAGGACCGCGGTCGCTGGGACCGGGCGATGATCGGCGAGGGTCTGGCGCTGCTCGATAAGGCGATGCGGCACAGGCGGCCCGGGCCCTACCAGGTGCAGGCGGCGATCGCCGCACTGCACGCGCGGGCGGTGCTGCCCGGGGACACCGACTGGGACGGCATCGACCGGCTCTACGCCACCCTGGAGCTGATGCAGCCGTCGCCGGTGGTCACCCTCAACCGCGCCGTCGCCCACGCCAAGGTGCATGGGCCGCAGGCCGGGCTCGCCCTGCTCGAGCCGCTGGCCGACCGGCTGTCCGGCTATTTCTACTTCTTCGGGGTGCGCGGTGCCCTGCTGCTGCAGCTCGGCCGCGTCGACGAGGCACGCAACGCCTTCGGCCGCGCCATAGCGCTCGCCGGGACCGCCGCCGAGGCGGCGCACATCCGGCAGCATCTCGACCGGCTGGAGGCCGAGGAGTCCGGCCGGCCTGGGTGATGCCAAGCCCGGCCAAGGCTCGACTTCGGCCGGGTTGTCGGGGCTTCTTTCCCCTTGTCGTCATCCCGGACGCAGCGGCGCAGCGGCGGAGATCCGGGACCCACACGCCGCCTCCATGTGCGGGTCCCACAACGCTACGGGTGGGTCCCGGGTCGTCGCTGTGCGCCGCCCGGGATGACGACAACGGAGGGGTGGCCGGAGTCGAGCCCAAGGCCGGCGCCGGGAAATCTCCCCGCGATGTCGGATCTGGCCGCCGCCATGCGTCCTTCGGGCAGGCCAACGAACCCGAAGGGACGAGATCATGACAACCAACGCCAACCAAGCGACCGAGGTCGCCCGGATCCGCGCGGTCATCGAGGACTGGAGCGAAGGGCTCCGGCGCAAGGATGCGGGGCGCGTCGTCGGCCACCATGGCACCGGCTTCGTGATGTACTCGCTGGCGCCGCCGTTGGTGTCGGACGCGGCGGGCACCGCCGGTCTGAACGCCTGGTTTGCGACCTGGCGCGGCGGGTTGGAAATCGAGCATCGCGACCTCCAGGTCGTGGTCGGCGGCGATGTCGCCTTCGCGCACTGCCTCACCCGGCTCGCCGGCACCAAGACGGACGGACAGCGCAACGAGGTCTGGTTCCGCCACAGCTTCGGGCTGCGCAAGGAGGGCGAGGCGTGGCGGATCGTCCATGTGCACGAGTCCGTGCCGTTCCGCATGGACGGCAGCTACCTGGCGGAGGTCGACCTGGTGCCCTGAGCGGCCTCGCCGATGCGGACGGAGCGAGGTGCGAATCGGCGGCGGCGCTCACGGTCGGGTGTTCACGCCCAGGTGATCGCCATTCCAACTCCGCCGCCTTTGACCTATTCTGTATACAGAACGCTTTCAGGCGTCCGGGGAATGCCGACAAAATTCCCGACTCCGTCCGCAATCGAAGCCCGGGGGACCACGCTTCAATGGCGATGCGAAGCTTGCCCATCCTTGCTGGCTTGGTGATGACCCTGACCCTGGGTGGCGGGGCTTTCCTGCTGCACCAGTCCGATCGGCCGGTGCAGCAGGCCAAGGCCGCGCCGACGCCGGCGCGCGCCGGAATCGCGGTGGAGACCGCCGCCGCCGAACAGGACATGGTGGTCGAGGACATCCGGGCGTTCGGGACCCTGGTGGCGAATGAATCCGTGGTGGTGTCGACCGAGATCCCCGGCCGCGTCGCGAAGATCGGCTTCCGCGAGGCCGAGCGGGTCGCGGCCGGTTCGGTGCTGATCGAACTGGACGGCGAGATCCTCAGGGCGGAGCTGGCCAAGGCCCGGTCCGACCTGTCGCTGGCGACCGCCAACTATGACCGGGCGCGGACGCTGGCGCAGCAGGGCACCGGTACGCTGCGTGCCCGCGACGAGGCGGAGGCGGCGTTCCAAGCCGCCCGGTCCAACCTGGTGCTGGCCGAGGCACGGCTCTCGAAAACCGTGGTGACCGCACCCTTCGATGGCGTTGTCGGTTTCCGCGCGATCAGCGTCGGCGCCTATGTCAGCCCCGGCGACCGCATCGTCGAGCTGGCCATGATCGATCCCCTGAAGGTCGACTTCCGGGTGTCCGAGGTCTACCTGCCGCATCTGCGGCTGGGCCAGCGCGTTCTGGTATCGGTCGACGCCCGCCCGAACGAGACCATCGAGGGCGAGATCGTGGCGGTCGACCCGATCGTCGACGTCGACGGCCGCGCGGTGCGGCTGCGCGCACGGGTGCCGAATCCGGAGAGCCGGCTGTCGCCCGGCATGTTCGCGCGCATCCGCATCGTGGTGGAGGAGCGTCCGCAGGCCGTCCTGGTACCCGAGGCCGCGTTGTTCCGCGACGGTGGCGACCTGTTCGTCTACCGCCTGGAGGGCGGCAAGGCGGTGCGCACCCAGGTGGTGATCGGCCGGCGCCTGCCCGGCCGGGTCGAGGTACAATCCGGGCTTAAAACTGGCACCGTCGTGGTGACCGCCGGCCACCAGCAGCTGCGCGACGGCGCCCGTGTGCAGGTGGTTGGCGGACCCGGCGGCGCGTGAGAGCGTGAGAATGTATCCCAGTGGGGTCTGCGTCGTGTCTGTAAGCCCGCCGGCCAGGAGCGGCGGCGAAGGCGATGCGGCGCATCGGCGA
>Ga0209024_1001835_pt1 | contig 14807 bp, 14 predicted proteins | sample AutmiccommunBRH5_FD_187380 | JGI IMG/M metagenome (GOLD analysis project Ga0209024, IMG submission 187380) | Deep subsurface microbial communities from Mt. Terri, Switzerland - Autotrophic microbial communities BRH/5 (SPAdes) (version 2) | ecosystem: Environmental > Aquatic > Deep subsurface >...
GACAAATGTGCGATCCGGGCCATGAAGGTTCAACGGTCGAGCCGCAAAGAAGTTTCATCGTGCATCCAAACATGCTCTGCCGCGTAGTCTTTCCATGAAAAACAAATCTCTTCCTCGGGATGCCGTTCTTGTCGTCAACGCCGGATCCCGAAAGGGAGATGACCTGTTCGAAGAGGCAAAAGAAAAGCTCGCGGAAGCGGGTATCGATCTGATCGACGCGGTGGACGTCACCAATCCCGGCGATATTCGGTCGATCGTTCGGCAAGCCATCCAGGACGGCGCCCCGATGGTCATCGTCGGCGGCGGTGATGGTTCGCTGTCCGGCGTGGTCGACGAATTTGTCGGCACCGATTGCGTCTTTGCCCTATTGCCGCTGGGTACCGCCAACAGCTCGGCCCGGACGCTGGGCGTGCCTCTCGATCTGGAGGGTGCCATTGACGTCATCGCCCACGGCGAGCGCAGACGGATTGATCTCGGGATGATCGACCAGGATTATTTCGTCAACGCCGCATCGCTGGGCCTTTCCCCCATTATTGGGGAGACAGTGCCGGACAATCTGAAGCGCTATCTGGGCCGTTTCGGCTATCTGTTCTGGGCGATCAAATGCCTCGCCGCCTTCCGGCCCTTCAAGCTGATCCTCGATGATGGCGCCAACAAGCATATCTTATGGTCGACCGAGGTGCGGATATTGAACGGTCCCTACCACGGCGGTCTGGAATTGTCCGACAATGCGGAAATCGACAGCGGGCAGATTCTGATCCAGGCGGTGGTCGGAAAGAGCAAATGGAAGCTTGCGTGGGACTGGTATGCCAAAGCGCTCAAGTTGAGAGACAGGAACGCCAACGCCCGCGAATTTATCGGAACCTCCTTTCAGCTGGAAACCAGGCCGAAGCTCAAAATTTCCATCGATGGCGAAGTGCTGGCCAGCACGCCGGTGCAGGTGCGTGTCGCGACGCAAGCAATAGAGGTCGCATACCCTGTAAGGAGTCTAAAAAAATAGGTACAAGCTATTGATATAAAATTACTTTATGGAGTTCTCGCGATTAAATCGCAATATAAGGCACCATCGTACCCGCCTCCGCCCTATCTGCATCGGCCGGTCGGCAGAGCAGGGCATTGGACGCAGCGAGCACGGACATCTTGGCGCTATCCTGACTGCCAAAGGGCGTGATTCCGGCCTCGTCCACCTTGGCGCGCAGGAACTGGGCGCGGGGGCCGACGGCGGGGAGGGATTCGGTGGTCGGGGCGCTCTGGTAGTCGGGCAGGTAACGGGAGGCCCCGGCCATATAGCGTATCAGCGGTAGCAGAAACAAAGTTGCGGCGACAAAGGCGGAGGCGGGGTTGCCGGGCAGGGCGAGAACAACGGTGGATCCCAGCTTGCCGGCCATCACCGGCTTGCCCGGCTTCATCGCGATCTTGTAGAAGTCGATCTCCGCGCCGAGCTTGCGGAAGGCGGGGCCGACCAGATCATGGTCGCCGACCGACGCGCCGCCAATGGTGACGATGATATCGCAGTCGCGGGCGCTGTCGAGCGCCGCGCACAATATCTCCATATCGTCGGCAATCCGGCTCAGGCTGCGGGTTTCGGCGATTCGCCCAGCGAGCATCGCTGACAGCATGACGTCATTGCTGGCGGGGATCTGGTGGGGCAGGGTGTCGTGGCCCGGCGCAACCAGTTCGTCGCCGGTCGAGACGACGGCCACGCTCGGCAGTTTGCCAACCGTGAGTTGCCCATGGCCCGCAATCACCGCTTCGCCGAGCGCGGCCGGGTTCAGCAGACTGCCGGCCGGCAGGCCGATGCTGCCACGCGCGAAATCGCCACCCTTATGCCGGACGTGCCGGCCCTTTTCGGGTGAGGGTTCGGCGGTCAGGCGGATGGTGGTGCCTTCGACCCCTACATTTTCCTGCATGACCACGGTATCCGTGCCCTCGGGCAGCAGCGCACCGGTGAAAATCCGGGCGGTTTCTCCGGGTTTCAGGGCGCGGCAGGGCGGGCTTCCGGCCTTGCATTCGCCGACCAGCGTCCAGGGACCGTCACGGTCGTCGAAACGGATTGCATAGCCGTCCATCGCCGACATGTCGGCCGCCGGCTGCTCGCGTTTCGCGATCAGGTCGGCAGCGAGACAGCGGCCGAGCGCGGCCTGGACGGGCAGGGTCTCGGCGGGCAAACGGGTGGCCAGCGCAATCAGCCGCTGCTGCGCTTCCGCCAGGGGCAGCAGATCGCTCATCCCGCCACCCAGTCTCCCGACTTGCCGCCGCTCTTGCTGAGCAGGCGGATATCGTGGATCACCATGTCCTTCTGCATCGCCTTGGACATGTCATAGATTGTGAGGAGTGTGACGGAACATGCTGTCAATGCTTCCATTTCTACCCCAGTCTTGCCGTGTAGACGAGCCATGGAGCGGACCACTATGCCGTCGTCGAGAAAGTCGAAATCGACCGCCACCTTGGTCAGTGCCAGCGGGTGGCACAGCGGGATCAGATCGCTGGTCTTTTTCGCCGCCATGATCCCGGCTATGCGGGCCGTGGCCAGCACGTCGCCTTTCTTCATCGCATTGGCTTTTATTGCTTCCAATACTTCCAGTTTCATCGTGATCCGGCCCTCGGCATGCGCTTCGCGCACCGTGTCGGCCTTGTCGCCAACGTCGACCATATGGGCCGCGCCGTCGCCGTCGATATGGGTCAGTTTGCTCATCGGGTTCCCGTCAGTAGCTGCCTTGTGGCGCTTTCCACATTATCCTGCCGCATCAGCGATTCACCTACCAAAAAGGTGCGGGCGCCGGATTGCGACAGGCGCTGGCAGTCTTCATGGGTGAAGATGCCGCTCTCCGATATCATGATCCGGTCCGCGGGCACCAGTTTTGCCAGCCGCTCGGTCTGATCGAGGCTGGTCTCGAAGGTCTTGAGATTGCGATTGTTGATGCCGAGCAGCGGCGACTGCAGCCTGAGCGCGCGTTCCAGTTCCGCTTCGTCATGCACCTCGATCAGCGCATCCATGCCGAGTGACAGGGCTTCCGCCTCGATCTCCGCTGCCAGTTCATCGTCCAGCACCGCCATGATGATCAGGATCGCATCCGCGCCCAGCGCCCGCGATTCCACAACCTGCCAGGGATCGACCATGAAATCCTTGCGCAGGCACGGTAGGTCCACGGCGGCGCGCGCGGCGACCAGATAGTCATCCTGCCCCTGGAAATAAGGTGTATCGGTCAGCACCGACAGGCAGGCGGCACCGCCGGCCTGATAGGCGCGGGCATGGGCGGGGGGATCGAAATCCTCGCGGATCAGGCCCTTGGAGGGACTCGCTTTCTTGATCTCGGCGATCAACGCGAAGCCGTCCGCGGATTTCTCGCGGATCGCAGCGGCAAAACCGCGCGGGGCGCTCTGCCGCTGGATCTCGTCCCGCAGAAAGGAAGCGGAAAGCTCCGCCTGCCGCTGCCGCACATGATCCCGCTTGACCGCGCATATTTCGTCCAGCTTGTTCATTGATTGGCGATCCAGCAGTCCAGCAGGGCGTTGGCGAGGCCCTTGTCGAGTATCTCGGCGGCTTCCTCGACCCCGGCTTCCCAGCTGTCGACTTCTCCCGCCACCATCAGTGCAGCGGCGCTGTTGAGCAGTACGGCATCGCGATAGGCAGATTTCTCTCCCCGCAGCAGCGCCCTGAGCGCGGCGGCATTATGGGCCGGGTCGCCGCCCCGGATGGCCTCTGCCGCATGGCGGGCGAGGCCGGTATCTTCCGGGCTGATCCGGCTGAAGGTGATGCTGCCCCGGTCGATTATCGCCACCCGGCTCGGCCCGGAAATGCTGAGCTCGTCGAGGCCCTCTTCGCCGGATACGATCATGGCCCTGTCATAGCCCAGCTGCGCCGCCGCTTCGGCATAGGTTTCGACCAGATCGGGCGATGCCACGCCGATCAGCTGGCGCCTGACCCGCGCCGGATTGCACAGGGGACCGAGCAGATTGAAGATCGTCCGGCGCCCGATAGCCTTGCGGATGGGGGCGAGCGGGCCGAGCGCCGGGTGATGGTTGGGGGCAAAGAAAAAGGCGATGCCGATCTCCCGCAGGTTCTGCTCGCCCCGGGTCGCCGCTTTCGCCAGGTCGATTCCCAGCGCCTCCAGCGTATCCGCCGCACCCGACTTGCTCGACGCGGCGCGGTTGCCGTGCTTTGCCATGGGAATGTCGCAGGCGGCGACGACCAGCGCGGTGGCGGTGGAGATGTTCAGGCTGTGGCTGCCGTCGCCGCCGGTGCCGCAGACATCAATGGCATTGGCGGGCGCATCGACGCCGATCATCCGGGCACGCATTTCGGTGGCGGCAGCGGCGATTTCGGTCGCCGTCTCGCCCCGATCGGCGAGGCCGACCAGAAAGGCGGTGATCTCTTCGCTGGAACAGGAACCGTCGAACAGCGCCGAAAAGGCTGCGCGAGCCGCCGTTTCGGACAGCGGGCTGGCGGGATCGGGCAAGGTCATGCCGCTTCCTTCGCTTCGATCCCCGCGATCGCCAGGAAATTGGCCAGCAGGGCATGGCCATGTTCGGTGGCGATGCTCTCCGGATGGAATTGCACGCCGTGAATCGGCAGGCTTTCATGGCGAAAACCCATTACCGATCCATCGCTCGCGGTCGCGTTGACCGGCAGGCAGGCTGGAATATCCTCGACGATCAGCGAATGATAGCGGGTGGCGGTATAGGGCGAGGGCAGTCCGGCAAAGACGCCGCTGCCGTCATGGGTCACCGGCGATGTCTTGCCGTGCATCAGCCCGCCGCGCACCACCTTGCCGCCAAAATGCTGGCCGATGCTCTGATGGCCGAGGCATACGCCGAGCAAGGGCATGCCGGCATCGGCGCAGGCGGCAACCAGATCGAGCGATATGCCTGCCTCATTCGGCGTGCAGGGACCGGGCGAGATCAGGAAGGCCTGGGCATTGGTCCTGAGCGCCTCCGCAGCGGTCAGCGCATCATTGCGTTCCACCCGCACCTCGGCGCCCAGTTCCATCAGATAATGGACCAGGTTGAAGGTGAAGCTGTCGTAATTGTCGATGACGAGGATCATGCGAAGCTGCCTAGTGGGAAATTGACGGCAGGCCAAGTGTTTCTGCGAAGGCGTTGACCTGCGCGTTTGCGGTGATAGGGAAATGGCCAACCACATCCCGTTGGTCCTGAGCCTGTCGAAGGACGCTTCAAGTCCAGTGGCATATTTCGGCAGGCTCAATACTATCGGATTTAGCGATTGTCTGTCTGGAGAAACATCATGGCCGAGCCCGTAACCGTCAATATTCCGCACAAGCTGGGCGTGGCAGAAGCCAAGAGCCGGATCGGCAGCGGCATTCACAGGCTGAGCGACATCATCCCAGGTGCCAGCATGACCGATCACCACTGGGAAGGCGACCATCTCCACTTCACGCTCGAAGCAATCGGCCAGCGCATTGTCAGCGACATGCATGTCCGTGAAGAGGAGGTTTACGCCGTTTTCGACCTGCCGCCGATGCTCGCGATGTTCGCCAACAAGATCAAGGCCAAGCTCCAGAAGGAGGCGCCGAAGATGCTGGAGTGAAGGAACAGTTTTCCGTCAATTTCTATCTTGAAAGCGGAGACTAATCACCAATCATACTCGAGTATTTGTTTTCTGAATGACCCTTTGATCCTTTCGCCTTCAGCCAATCTCGCGAAGCTGGAAAAAACAAGAGCGCTATTGCGACTAACTGTACCCCCGTAATGGCAAATAGAAAAACTGGTACGAAGCTATTTGAAAGAGACGAGGCTGCAGGTAGTAAGACGATCGCGAACAAAAACCAAAGAGCCAGCCGATTACGCTTTCTTGAGATTAGCAATACGAGCACCAATTTTAGCACGTATGCTCCCATCCAAATCACTACTGCTGTCGCTGGAAGTCCGATTTGAATCAGCGTCCCCCAACTAAGCCCGCTCTTAATTAGTGATAGGGCAATAGTGACCAAAAATAATATTTCAAACCATCTAACTGCTATTGGCCTCACAGCGTTTTGAGCTCCGTGATTTTTTGGGCTTTGGTTGTATCAGACCAGATCGATAACTTTCGCTCCCGAGATCAAATCTGAACTTCGAATCACTGCCCGAACCCCACATCCCGCGCCCGCTTCACCGCCTCTTTCGCGGCCGCGAGCAAGGCTCCCGCCTTCGCCTCGCATTCGGCCTGTTCATAGGCGGGGATGCTGTCGGCCACGATGCCCGCGCCGGCCTGTACGTGCAGCATGCCATCCTTCACGATACCGGTCCTGAGCACGATGCAGCTGTCCATGCTGCCATCGGGGGAGAAATAGCCGACACCGCCGGCATAGGCACCGCGGGTTTCGGGCTCGAGTTCGGCGATGATCTGGCAGGCCCGCACCTTGGGCGCACCGCTGACCGTACCGGCCGGAAAACCGGCGAACAGCGCGTCGATCGCATCCTTGCCGGGGGCCAGCTGGCCGACGACATTGGAGACGATATGCATGACATGGCTGTAGAATTCGACGGTATAGCTGTCGGTGACCTCGACGCTGTGCGCACTCGCCACCCGGCCGACATCGTTGCGTCCAAGATCAAGCAGCATCAGATGCTCGGCCCGTTCCTTGGGGTCGGCGAGCAGGCTCTCCCTGTTGGCCTTGTCTTCGGCGGCATTTCTGCCGCGCGGGCGGGTCCCGGCGATCGGCCGGATGGTGACCTCGCCGTCTCGCGCGCGGACCAGGATTTCCGGGCTGGAGCCGGTGAGGGCAAAACCGGGCAGGTCGAGGAAGAACAGGAAGGGCGAGGGGTTGATCCGGCGGAGCGCCCGATAGAGTTCGATCGGGGGCAGCGCGAAGGGGGTGGTGAAACGCTGCGCCAGCACCACCTGAAAGATGTCGCCGGCCTCGATATAGCGCTTGGCGCGCAGCACCATTTCGCTGTATTTCTCTGCCGGGACCTGAGGTGTGAATTCAATTTCGTTTGGGCTGAGTTTGCCGGTGCCAGACTGTTGGTTGTCTGACAATGATCCTTTGACAGGCACAGCAGGAGCGGCAGCGGACAGGCCCCGCTGCGCTTCATCCAGCCGCTCTTCGGCCTCGGCGATTTTGGCGTCACCGTCGCCCACGCGCTCGGGCCATAGCGGAGCCACCAGAAACAGTTCATCGGCCAGACGGTCAAAGATCAATATGACCGTCGGCCGGACAAACAGCATGTCGGGCAGATCCAGATTCGACTCGGGTGCCCTCGGCAATTTCTCGACCAGACCGATGGTTTCATAGCCAAAATAGCCGACGAGACAGGCGAGGGCTCCAGGCAGTTCGTCCGGAACTTCCATCCGGCAGTCCTTTACCAGACGGCGCAGCGCGGCCAGGCTGTCCCCGCTTTCCGGAGCAAAATCCTGCTGGTTGTTGAGCCAGTCTCGATTGATTGCGGCCTGTCTGCCTTCGGCCCGAAAAACCAGATCGGGGGCAAGGCCGATGAAACTGTGCCGGCCCCGTGTTGCGCCACCCTCTACCGATTCCAGCAGGAAATCGCCGCGGCCTTCTTCCATCAGCTTCAATGCTGCGGAGACCGGCGTTTCCGTGTCCGCCACCTGACGACGCCAGATCAATGCCGGTTTGTCGTCAGCCAGTGCCGCGCGCGCCGCGTCAATCCCCAAACTGAGCGCCATGGAAAGGCTAATTACCGCCGAGCAGCTGATTTTTCACCGCGGCCAAGGAATCCTCGTTGCGGTCCACGCCAACATCCGCCTTCATCGCGTTGATGAACTGGGCGGTATATTCATTGCCGAAAACCTGTTTGAACTGTGCCTTGGTCGCCTGCAGCAAATCATCCCGCTTGGATGCGTCGCCCCGATTGAGCTTGTCGAGGACAACCACAAACCATCCCTGATCGCCCGGCGCGGCAAGGGATTTGGCGGTGCCCTGTGCCATGCTGAACATCAGGCTGAGAGGCGGCGGCACTTGTCCCTGCTGGCTCTGCCGGGCAAGGTCGGCCCGCGTCGACGAAATCTTCTGAACGTCGGGCAATTTCACTCCAGCATCGGCGATCGCCTTCGACAAAGGCGCGCCGCTGCTGACGGCCTTGGCAATCTTGTCGGCGACGGCCTTGGCTTTTTTCGATCCCTGGGCCAGCATATAGTCCCGGGTCACGAGTTGCTCGATTTGCGCCAGAGGGGGCGGCGCCGCGTCGGTGATATTGGTTACCTCGACAGCGGCATATTGCTGACCGGGAATGATTTCGACAACCTGAGGATCGGAATCAGCTTCAACGGCAAAGGCGAGCGGCAGTATGTTTTCCATTTCCGGAATCGGTCGATAATTCCGGTCATTCGGGTTTTGGCCGTTTGCGAGCAGTGCGGGGGTAGATTCCACTTTCAGATTTTCCGCCTTGGCAATATCGGCCAGCGTCGCGCCATCGGCAAATTCGTCCTCGAGCCGGACCGTGAGCTCGGCCATCGCTTCCTCGATCTTCGCCCGAGTCAATTCGTTGACGATTTCCGGGCGAACCTGTTCCAGCGGGCGGGCGGGGACCTGCTTGATACCTTCTACCCTGACTATGTGCCAGCCAAGCGCACTTCGCGCCGGTCCCGCGATCTTGCCCGACCCAGCCGAGAATGCGGCATTTGCGACGGCCTGTGATGCGCTATTGGCAAATTCGGTCTTGCTTACCGAGCCCACTTCAGCCGCGGAGAGCCCGACCGACTGGGCGGCTTGCGAGAGCGAGACGCCGTCCTTGATCTTTCCCGCCAGCGCCTTGGCTGCGGCTTCGGTCGGCACGATCACCTGAGTAAGATTGCGGGTCTCGCTGGCCGCATATCGGGACTGGTTCAGTTTATAATAGCCCGCGATTTCCTTTTCGGTGGGCTTGATCTTGTCATTGAAGCGGGATTTTTCGAACAGCGCGTAGCGGATCGTCCGGCGTTCCGGAATCGTGTAGCGGGAGGCGTTTTTGGCATAAAAAGCTTCTACCGCAGCTTTCGCCGGCTTGCTATTGTCGACGAAGGCCATCGAGGGAATGGTTGCAATCTGTCCCTGGCGCGATTCAAGCAGCAGAGAAGCGTAAGGAACAACCAGTTTTTGCGGTACGACTGCTCCGAAGCCAGCGGTCGTCAACAGCTGATCGGCCAGCAGGTTGCGGCTGAAATCGTTGCGCAACTGGCTTTCGTTTATCCCTTGCTGCTGCAGGGCACGCCGGAAATTTTCCTCGCTGAACTGCCCGTCCGCCCCCTGGAATGCGCCGATATTCGCGATTTCGCTGTCGACCAGCCGCTTGCCGGCCGCCATGCCATATTTGCTGCCGAATTCGGCAATGGCAAAGCTGTTGATCAGCCGTTCCAGAACATCATCGAAACCGCCCCCGTTGATAAAGGCCTTGAGATCCAGTCCGGTATTCTCCCGCTGTTCGCCGCGAAAGGCGTTGTTCACCGACTGGCTGAGTTCCGCCGTCGTCAATTTGCTGTCGCCGACCTTGGCCGCCGTCCCGGAGCCCGTGACCCCGCCGAAGGAGCCGCTATTCGACACGTCAGCCGTAGCGAAAGCGAAAGCGATCAATGCAATGAAACAAAAGGTCAGGAAAAGCCCAAGTTTCGAAGAAAAAATACGGCGAAAAAAACTGATCATGAAAGAGAGGTTCCATTGCGGGAGTGGGATTGGGCTGCTTCTAGGCGGCTTGGCTTTGCGGTTCAAGCAAAAGACTGCCGAAGGAAATTGGCAAGCAGGAGGATATTTGTTAGCGGGGCCAACTGTGAAAATAGAAAAGGTTCAGGGCATCATGGCAAATCGCAAATATATTGTGGGCAACTGGAAAATGAACGGGCTGCGCGCCCAGCTGTCGGATATAGCGGCCATTGCCTCTATCGCCGCCAATCACGACGGCGCCGATGTCGGAATCTGCCCGCCCGCGACGCTGATTGCCGCTGCCGTGCAGGCCAATCCCGGTTTTGCGATAGGCGCGCAGGATTGCCACTTCGCCGAAAGCGGTGCACACACTGGCTGTCTGTCAGCAGCGATGCTTAAGGAAGCCGGCGCCAGTTACTCGATTCTCGGCCATAGCGAGCGGCGAGCGGATCAGCAGGAAGGCGATGCCGAGGTGAAGGCAAAGGCCGAGGCGGTCCACGCTGCCGGTATGGGTGCCATTATCTGTGTCGGCGAAACCGAGGAGGAACGCGATGCGGGACAAGCCATCGAGATCGTCACCGTGCAGCTGGCGCGATCCTTTCCTGCTGGTGCCAGCGCCGACTGGCTGACGATTGCCTATGAGCCGGTATGGGCGATCGGCACCGGCCGGGTACCCGAGACGCGTGACGTCGCGGAAATGCACGCCGCGATCCGGACGAAACTGGGGGAATTGATGCGGCAGGGAAGCGATGAGGTGCGAATCCTGTACGGCGGATCGATGAATGGCAGCAATGCCTCAGAATTGCTGGCAGTGGCCAATGTCGATGGCGGGCTTGTTGGCGGCGCCAGTTTGACGGCTGCAAAATTCGGACCGATTATCGAGGCCGCCGCGGCCAGCTGACCGGGGCAATGCAGCCGCATTTTTCGGGCTCGTTTTATGGGATGATTCATGTCGCAGACCGGATCGCGGAATATTTCCGCGATCCTGCTGCTTGCCGCTATCCAGCGGAGGCTGTTTTCATCGCTTGAACTCGGCCCGGCCAATCGCTATGTGCGCTGCACGTCTGAGCGCATGCTCGTCTTATTAGTTCGGAAATTCCATGTTTCTTTTTGTCACTGTCCTGCAAGCCATCGTTGCCGCCATGCTGGTGGGGGTCATATTGATGCAGAAATCCGAAGGCGGCGGACTCGGGGTTGGCGGCTCGCCGTCGGGCATGATGTCAGCGCGCGGCGCGGCAGACCTGCTGACCCGGACGACATCGATACTCGCGGTATTGTTCGTGGCCTTGTCGATCACTCTGGCGGTCCTGGCATCGGCAGAAGGCAAGGTAGAAACCATCGACCAAAGCCTGCAACGCGATACGAGCGCGCCGGCCTCAGCACCTGCCAACGACGTGCCGCTGGTCGGCGACGATCCACTTGCGGCTGCAGCGACAGCGGCGGAAGAAGCGGAAGAAGAAGCGCCGGCATCCAGTTCCGTTCCGCTGGATCAGTAAGCCGGCTGCGGGAGTACCCGCTGGATCTGCTTTTCACGGTTCGGCATTTGCTGCCGATCGGGACGGAATGCCGTTTGGCATGGTCCCTCTCACCCCGAAAATAATATTTATTTCACTTTTCCGGATTCGCGGGATTGCCATTTGGGGTGATAACGCCTTAAGCCTTTCCTCCCATGGCGCGATATATTTTCATTACCGGCGGTGTGGTTTCCTCTCTTGGCAAAGGTCTGATGGCAGCAAGCCTTGGTGCGCTGCTCCAGGCTCGCGGATATTCCGTGCGAATTCGGAAACTCGACCCCTATCTCAATGTTGATCCGGGGACGATGTCGCCTTATCAGCACGGCGAAGTCTATGTCACCGACGACGGCGCCGAGACCGACCTGGATCTGGGCCATTACGAACGTTTTACCGGCGTTCCGTCGCTGCAGTCCGACAATGTAACGTCGGGCCGAATCTATCAGTCGATCATCACCAAGGAGCGACGCGGCGACTATCTTGGCGCCACGGTGCAGGTCATTCCCCATGTTACGGACGCGATTCAGCAATTTGCCGAAGACAAGCTCGAGGGAATCGATTTTGTTCTCTGCGAAATTGGCGGCACGGTCGGTGACATCGAAAGCCTGCCATTCATCGAGGCGATTCGGCAATTGCGCAACAAGGTGGGCCGCGACAATGCGATTTCGGTTCACGTCACGCTGGTGCCTTATATTGCAGCTGCCGGCGAACTGAAAACCAAACCCACCCAGCACAGCGTCCGCGAACTGACTTCGCTGGGGATCCAGCCTGATATCCTGCTCTGCCGTTGCGAGCACCCGCTGCCGGATACGGAACGGGCGAAGATCGCCCAGTTCTGCAATGTCAGCAAGGAATCGGTGATTCCGGCGCTGGATGCCAGCAATATCTACAATGTCCCGTTGCAATATCATCAGGAGGGCCTGGACAACGAGGTGCTGCGTGCCTTTGGCATTACCGATGCGCCGGAACCGGACCTGTCGCGCTGGTACGATGTCATGGAACGGATCGAGCATCCGGAAGGCGAAGTGATCGTCGGCGTGGTGGGCAAATATGTCGGGCTGCAAGATGCCTATAAATCGCTCCAGGAAGCCCTGTTCCACGGTGGCCTCGCCAACCGGGTCAAGGTGCAGGTTCGCTGGCTGGATGCGGAGCTGTTCGAAAACGATGAAGATCTTGCGACCAAACTGGAGCCGCTTCATGCGATCCTGGTGCCTGGCGGCTTTGGCGAACGGGGCAGCGAGGGCAAAATCGGGTCGGTGAAATTCGCCCGCGAAAATGACATTCCTTTCTTTGGCATCTGCCTCGGCATGCAGATGGCCTGCATCGAGGCGGCGCGAAATCTGGCCGGAATCGATACCGCATCGACCACCGAATTTGGCGAAACCGAAGAGCCGGTGGTTGGCCTGATCACCGAATGGATGACCGAAGAAGGCTTGCAGAAACGCGAGGCGGGCGGCGATCTCGGGGGTACCATGCGACTCGGGGCTTATGACGCGGTGTTGCAGCAGGGGTCGAAAATTGCCGGAATCTATGGCAGCCGGGAAATCAGCGAGCGGCACCGTCACCGGTACGAGGTGAACAAGGGCTATGTCGATCGGCTGGAAGAGACCGGCCTCATTTTTTCGGGAATGTCCCCGGACGGCTTGTTGCCGGAGACGGTCGAAAGGCCTGATCACAGCTGGTTTGTCGGGGTCCAGTTCCACCCGGAACTCAAAAGCAAACCCTTTGACCCGCATCCGCTTTTCGCGTCGTTCATTGCCGCCGCCTTGCAGCAAAGCCGCCTCGTCTAGCCGTCTCGATCAAGGAAAATCGACAAGAAACGGGCCGATGTCGAATCTGTCCAATCTATTTTGCCCGATGTGACTAAGGTCACACGAATGCCGTACAACGGAAGTAGATAAAACTTCTGACCACGGTGGAGGAAGCGGGCAAGGTGAAGGCTGAAGAACTGGCAGATATACTGGCTGAGCACAGCCTGTTTGCTGATTGTGACGAAGCCGAACTGGCGGACCTGATATTGCGCGGCCATTTCATGCAATATAAAAAGGGCGAAGATTTGATCATGCAAGGCGATCCTGGAAACTCGCTCCTGATTTTATTGTCAGGCAATGCGCGTACCAGCATGATTGCCAGCAATGGTAATGAAGTGGTTCTCGATTATGCCGAAGCGGGGCAGGTCCTCGGCGAAATTGCGCTGCTTGACGGCGGCGAGCGAACCGCCAATGTCACCGCAATCGAGCCCACGTCGGCGCTATCGATCACGCGCGGTGCCTTTGAAGAAATCCTGGCAAAGCATCAGAAAATGGCCCTGCGGTTGCTCAAGGTGATGGCAAAGCGCATCCGGACGGCAAACAGCATGATCGAGGGCGATCGCGCCTATACATCGGGTCCGCGTCTGGCCCGCTACCTGCTCAGGCTTTCGGTAGTCGGCGCAGAGGAAGGGCGGCTCAAGCTGGACCTGAGCCAGAGCGAGCTCGGCAATTTTGCCGGCATGTCGCGGGAACATATCAATCGGCAGCTGTCCGCCTGGTCGGAAGGCGGGATTGTGGCAGTGGAGAGCGGGAAGGTCCGGATAATGGACCATGCGATGCTTTCCCACATCGCCGAAGCAGATTCTTGACGGTAATTGGCCTTTTGCGACCCGGGCCAATCATTGTCGGGATTGACACCAAGCGGGTGTCAGGGGCAGTCGGATCCTCGTCCGGCTGCCCCATTTTCTCCTACCAATAAAAAAGGCAGCCAGATCGCGCTGGCTGCCTCCGGTTTTCAGTTACGGGACAGGCTTACGCAGCCTTGTCCTCTTTCTTGCTACGCTTGTCCGCAATCTTGGTGACATTGTCACTCTTGTTGATGGCGATCGTCTGCGGGCGCATCGCTTCCGGAATTTCCCGAACGAGGTCGATGACCAGCAAGCCGTCGGCCAATGCGGCATTCTCGACGCGCACGAAATCGGCGAGTTCGAAACGCCGTTCGAAGTTGCGGTTGGCGATGCCCATATGCAGGAACTGCTTGCCTTCATTGTCTTCGGTTTGCTTGTTACCGGCGACGAGCAGCAGATTCTGCTGGGCGGTGATTTCGATTTCGTCATCCTTGAAACCGGCTACCGCAAGCGTGATCCGATATTGGTCTTCGCCGCTGCGTTCGATGTTGAACGGCGGGTAATTTTCGGATTGCTGCGCGCGCGCGTTGTTTTCAAGGAGGTCGAACAGCCGGTCAAATCCTACGGTTGAACGGCGGTAAGGGGTAAAGTCAAAACGATTCATATCTATATCCTCTTCGAGCAATGTAAATCTGGACCCGCATTTGCGGCATCCGGTTCGTTGGTGTGAAACCCGATTGGCGTTTCACAAGATAAAGATATGATCAAATTGTCAGATTTCAAGAGTCGGAAAAGGACGGAATTACAGGGAATTAAAAAAATTTTTGGGCAAAAAAACGCCCGGATGCTGGAAAGCATCCGGGCGAAAATGGTGACGAACTAATTCGTCCCCTGTTTTCCCTCCCTATTCAACGCCGCTTGTCCCCCAACATTTGGCGGAACCGGAAAGGATCCCTGAACCATGACCCGTTAATCGAGATGTTTGATTCTGTAACCATGTCTGGTCGAATGACATAAATTTGTCATGGTAAATTTGGTGCATTTCAAAGATTGATCAAATCTTGTTGCATATCGGCAACAACATATTAGCGCCATGCCACTTGCTTGCCCCGGCCCGCA
>Ga0209024_1001838_pt1 | contig 14738 bp, 17 predicted proteins | sample AutmiccommunBRH5_FD_187380 | JGI IMG/M metagenome (GOLD analysis project Ga0209024, IMG submission 187380) | Deep subsurface microbial communities from Mt. Terri, Switzerland - Autotrophic microbial communities BRH/5 (SPAdes) (version 2) | ecosystem: Environmental > Aquatic > Deep subsurface >...
CATGGGCGAGGCAACCTGGGCCGTGGCTGGCCTTGGGTTGGTGACGGGAGCACCGCTTCTGTGGGTGGCGCTACGGAGAAAGCCTCAAGAAGAAGGCACTCGATGAGCGCCATCTTGATGAGAGGGTCGAGATCGCGAAGCGCGTCATCGTTCACGAACCGCTCCAGCGCCGACATCTGGATTTCGATTTCACGGAGATCCTGCGGCGGCACATAGATCATGTCCTGCATCATCTCGTTTCGAAGCGCTGTGCTGGGGGTGGATCGAAATCCTCCTGAGCGCCCCTTCAATAGTTGGAACATCTCGATAAGCGTGCGGTTGGTGATGAAGTTATCACTCTCGACGAGGTGTCGAAACCCGAGCTTTACGGCGTCGCGGTAGAGCGACACCTCCTTGGCGGCACCGGCTCGCACCCTTCCGGGAACAGGTCAGCCTGAAAAGCTCGTCCTGCGTCATGACGATACTCTCTATTCCCGACGCGGCTTTGGCCTCCAAAGGCGCAAGTGCCGATGAGGATGTCTTGGTTCGGTATGGTTGCCGCACGACCCTTAAACTCGACTAGAGCATGGGTCGCGCGCACCAGCGCCTTCAAAAGGGCAACCGTTTCCAACTCCTCGGGCGGCGGAACCACGGGTATTGTGTAGGTCGCCGTTAACATGATGGGCACCATGCGTTAACGAACTGCAACTTCGATAACATGTCTCGGAGCTTATGTGAAAAGAGCCGGTTTTATTAATGTCAACAAGCGCGAATTCCTCAGAGATCAGGTTCCAGATTTATACCATCCAGACGCGGTTTGATGGCGGCATTCAGGGGCCAGTCTGAAACTTTCAACGTCCGTCCTGCGTGTTTCGTTGTGACCCTGCCCGAAATCCCGGGCCCGAGGAGCAACGATGCAGAACACAATAACCCTTAGACGGCCCATAACAACAGACATCTGTCTGGCCATCCGCCACCTGCCGATTGCGAGATGGGGTTTGATCTGTGCCTGGATCGCAGTGCTAATCTATGCGGCTTCGAATTCTATCGTGGCACTGCTGGTCGATATCGGCGAGGCCAATCCCGTTGACCAAGGGCGCAATGCCATAACCTACATGAATCTGCTGTTGCTCGGTTCGCTTCTCTCGGTCGTTCCGATGGTTTTTCTGTTCCGGCGCGACTGGACCCGTGCCAATATTGCGCGACTGACCCGCCGCGACTGGCGTATGCTGACGCTCTCGGCCTTTCTGTCGTCGGCGCTAACGCCGGGGCTGTTCTTCTACGCGCTGGCCCATACCAGCGTGACCAACGTGGTTCTGGTCTCTCGTATCGAGCCACCGCTGTTTCTGCTGGCCGCCTGGCTGATGCTGAATGAGCGGGTCTGCCGTCGCACCATGACGGCCGGGTTTATCGCTATGACCGGTGCCGTTGTGATGATCGGATCGCGCGACGGTGGCGGGTTTGGCGCGCTTGGCACCGGCGAATGGGCCACCGTCGCGGCAACACTGTCCTACGTCGCTTCGACGCTGGTGACCCGCGTAAGCCTGCGGGATATCCCGCTCGGGATCTTCTCGATCTATCGCACCGTCGTTGGCGCGGCGATCTATTTCGTGCTCGTCTCGGCGCTCTACGGCCCCCAAGTGTTTCGTGATATTCTTTCAACGCTGCTGTGGCAGTGGATCTGGTTGTATGCAGGTGTGGTCATCGTGCTGGGCCAGTTGGCCTGGAACATGGCACTGAAACACGCTCGCGCCTCTGAGCTTTCGCTCGCTACAGCCTTCTCGCCGCTCGCTGCGATCCTGATTGCGATGGTGCTCTTGGGCGAGACTGCGGGGCCGGGCCTGATACCGGGGGCTGCGCTGATCGTGCTGGCGATTGCGATCGGCAATGGGCTGTTTTCGCGACAGCAAACTACATCGATGAATCATGGCGTCGCAACCAACGATCGGGAGCGGCACAAGCTGTTCGCCTGGTCGCCCCGACCCCACGTGCAGCCACAATGGGTTCGGTCGCCCCCTCGGTCAGACCATACAACTGCCTGCCAACTGGCGGAGTCGGGACATGGCGCGCCAACAAGAGCATACCCGCCATGGACCCTCTCCACGGCTCCACCAAGATTGCCCTGGTCGCGTCCTGCTATGGGAGGATAGGGCAAGGGACATTGGCGGCACCAAAATGCATCCCCATCGCGTTCATTGGAAATTTCTAGGACTTCGCGATCGCTCCCGTGCATTTTATCTGATGTCTATATCCGGAAGTCGAGCCATTCCTCGGCGCAGAACGATAAATTTAATCTCATTACTGACAATCGAGACCTTGCTCGCGCGGATGCTCGAAACGGCGATTTCAGTAAGAGTCCGATAAGTTTGAAAATTATTGATTTTGGCTTGGATCGGTTGGACCACTTGGACCGCATTGAAACTAATGTGTTTTTCCGGTCCTCCCGGTCCAACCGGTCCGTTAGGTCCTCCTAGTCCACGAGACGCAGCGTATGAGAGAGGCTCATCGCCTCTATCTCTGATAAAGAACAAGATCACATCGTCCAGCCGTGCAGCGCACATTCTTCGAACTCAGGAATTCGGCTTAGGTCAGTTCATATTGTAAATAACAGGTTATCAGTGGATTCTTTTCACTCGGAAATTTGTGACTAAAGCTTTGTATTTACGGGTGCCAAGGTTGTGTTGTTTCAGGCAGTTTCCCGACCGAACGCAACACAGAAGCACACTGTTTTAGGGAGGAAACCCCTGATATGCCTCAACCTGATCAAGACATGAGGACCACGATGGTTGTTCAGCGACGAACGTCCTGAACTTTTCAGCCACCTTGGGCTCTGCGTGCAAAGACCCCTCCGGAACGATCATTTTTGATCCGTCGCCGCTTGCCCAGGGAACGCCGGAACCGCAAACCCGGCAGAACGACTTGGAGATGTCCCGCCCGGGCATTTGGTAGGTGACGATCGCATCGCCGCCAGCCAGCCAATTAAACTGATCAGTGGCTATGAACAGATTTGATGCGAAAGCCGATCCAGTGATCTGCCTGCATTGGTCGCAACTACACAAGAACATCTTGTCGAACGCGTTGACGACCTCGAACGAGACCGCGCCGCACAGGCAGCTTCCTTTCAGTTTCTGCATTCTCTCAGTCCTCTTTAAGGGGGGCTAAATACCGGCCGAGGCATCGCAAACGATCCTCAGCCTGCGAAATCATCGCGTGCAGAGTGGCTTGCGCGGTTTCTTGGGTTCGAATGAGGTCAGCGGCTTCGCCGACGATCACGGCGGCCACATCCGTGTCCCCCGCAGCCGAAGCGGCGTTGAAACGGGCCTGCTCTTGTGCAAGGTTTTCGCGCAAGCCGACAATATCCCCACTCCAGCGCCGCGTGAAAGTATTGCGCATCGTGCGCAGGTTCCAATCCGAAGGCCAGTCGAGCCCACGTGCCATGTCGAACACGGAACTTCGTTCGGTATCGTCGCCTGAACCGCTCAGGGCGGCTTGTTTGGCATGGTCACTGGCGAGCGATTCATTGCTGGCAAAGAAGGCGGTTCCACACAATACACCCGAAGCGTCAAGCGCCAGAGCCGCCGCCAGACCACGCCCGTCAGCGATGCCGCCTGCCGCGATGACCGGTATCCCTTGCGCGATATCGACAACCGCCGGGACAAAGGGCAACGTCGCTCTGGTGCCGCCGTGCCCGCCCGCCTCTGTGCCCTGCGCCACGATGGCATCAACGCCAGCGTCCACAGCTTCACGCGCTTGTTCGAGGGTCTGCACCTGAACGATCAACTTCATCTGTGCCTCCCTGATTTGATGGAGAAACGGTTTGAAATCACCGAACGAGAGCATGAGCGCGACCGGGTTTCGCGCAAGGGCAACATCGAGCAATCGGGGCTGTCTGGCCAGCGACCAAGTGATAAAGCCTACCCCGATCCGTGCCTCCCCCGCTGCGTTGAATTCGCGCATCAGCCAATCGGCGTCGCCATAGCCGCCGCCGATCAGGCCCAAACCACCTGCATTGCTCACCGCCGCAGCAAGCGCCCCGCCGCTGACACCTGCCATCGGTGCCAATAGAACGGGATGCTCGATACCGAGCAGATCACACAGAGGTGTGCGCATAGACATGTCGGTCACCCTGCCGCGTCGCGGCGAAACTGTTCAACCGGCAGGCCGCCAATTCCCCAATCCTCAAGCGCCACTTCGTCGATGACGACAAAAGTCGTCGCCGGGCTTTTATCGAGAACCCGCACCAGCAAGTCGGTGACGCCGCTGATCAGCTCGGCCTTTTGATCGGGGGTGACGCCTTCGCGCGTCACCTTGATGTTGACATAGGGCATATCGCTTCCTTTCAGGTCTCACGTTCAGTGATTTGGAAAATCTTGGCGATGATCCGCCATGCGCCATCGGTTCGCACAAGGGTCAGGAAATCGGTGAAATCCTTTGTGCCAATGGAGCACCGCACACGGGCAAAGGCGGTGTTTTCGCCTGCGAACTCGATTGAGTCGATCACATCACGCCGGGGTTCATCGCGTGCGGCAGGGGACACGCGCTTTGCCACCACAGGGAAATAGTCATCCATCGTGCGATAAAGCAGCGGTGTTTCATCCGCCGTCGCATAGATCGCTTTCGGGTGAAACGCGATGGCGAGCCTGTCGGTGTCGGCGTGATAGAGGCCGTCGAAATAGGTCTCTAATACCTCTGTTACTGCGGCAAATGCGGTCATGCGGCCTGCTCGATCAGACCCTCGGCGATCATCGCCTTGATCGCGGCAGGACGTGCCGCGATACGTGCGACAAAGCCTTGGGATTTCGGATGCGCGTCAAGGCTCACTCCGACAAAACCTGCCCAATTGAGCACGACGAAAGCATAGGCGTCCGCAACGGTGAAGGTGTCACCCATGAGAAAGTCACGCCCGTCTGCGAGGCTTCGCTCGATATGAGCGACCCGGCGTTGGACACCCGCGTCGGCCTTTTTGCGCCGCGCATCATCCATCTCGCCGCCCGAGAAAAACGGCCCAAAGGATGTGTGCAGTTCTGACGACAAGAAGTTGAGTGTTTCCTGAAGGCGGGTGCGCGCCAAGGTGCCGCTCGGGGGGGCAAGGCCAGCGTCGGGCGACTGATCCGCCAGATACTGAAGCACAGCGGGGTTTTCGGTGATGATATCGCCGTCATCGGTGACAAGGGCCGGAACATAGCCGTTCGGGCTGATCCTGAGGAAATCGCCGCCCGCTTCGGTCGTGTTAGAGTCGGTGTCTGTTTTGTCGAGGTCGAACGAGACGCCAAGTTCGTTCAGGATAATGTGGGATGCCATCGAGCAAGCACCGGGTTTGTAGTAAAGTTTCATCTTTCAAAGCTCCAGTTGGTTGGGGTGATGCGCAAGAGATGACGTATTGGATAACCGTTGACAACTTGGTTTCCTCTGGTTACCTGATTATCCGGTAACCCCATGGAAACCTAGTCACCTGGTATGGCCCTCAAAGTCCGCAAGAACCAAAGCCCCGTGCCGCCGCCGCCCTGCATGCTAACGCACTGCATGGCGGTGATCTCTGGCGCATGGGCGGCCAACGTGATCTGGTCGCTGCGTGCAGGCCCGCGCCGTTTCAACGAGTTGCGCACCGACATTCCGCCGATCTCGGCCAAGGTGCTGTCCACTCGGCTCACCGAGCTAGAGCAGCGCGGTGTGCTATCGCGCAACGTGCAACCAACCTCGCCGCCATCTGTTGATTATGCCTTGACCGATCTGGGGAGTGAGCTTGTGCCAGCCCTGGAGGCGATTGTTGAGGTTGGCCATCGGTTGAAGATGCGCGACGAAGCGTAAGGTCTTGAATTTAAGCCCAAGACCTATGGGGCTTGGATCAGTTCGATCCTGCAGCCGTCTGGATCGTAGATAAACGCAATGATCTCTCGCTCTGCGGTTTCATCCGGTGCCCTCTTCATTGGACCGGGGGCCCTGACGATGTTGATGCCGAATTCTGACAGGCGATTGCACACCTGCTGGATGTCTTGGACTTCCAACGCGATATGCCCGTAACCGGTGCCGTGGGAATAGCTGGTGTCACCCCAGTTATAGCTGCTCAATCGGCGCGCTGCTGTTGGCATATCCGACAAAACCAGTGTAAATTTCGCATCCGTAAATGTCTCTCGGCGCACTTTTTGCACGCAGAGAGTATCACAATAGAACCGTAAAGACCGATCAAGGTCTTGGAATCGCACCATTGTATAAAGAATGGCGTGCGGTGTGTATCTTGGCCGACGTCGATGTCTCAGCTTTTCTTTTTGCATTGGACCAGCTGGACCACTTGGACCGCATTGAATTTACTTGGTTTTTCCGGTCCTCCCGGTCCCATTGGTCCAACTGGCCCGGCAGGTGACAAACGCGATTTACCTCCCGCACGCCGGCGCATTAGCAAGCACGCGACCACATATGAGCGTGCATCTCGACATACCCGCCAGCCGAAACCGGCGGGGTTTATCCGTCACAGGAATTGAAAATCCTCCACGGTCAGTTGCGCTGCTGTGATGCCCTCGACAAGGATGGTGTTGCCATTCACCGTCATCTGCGCGCCGCCCGCCACGTCGACGATATTCATCGCCGCAACGAACCCGGCAAGCCCATTACCGCCGCTGGTGATATTCTCAACGCCGGTATCGGGATCGAAACGGCGGATGAAGAAGCTGTCGATCCCATCTTGGAAATCGGTGATCACATCACTCTCGCCATCGAAAAAGGCAGAGAACACGAACTGATCCGCACCTGCACCCCCGGTCATCAAGTTATTGCCAGCACCGCCAGAGTTTGAATCGTCACAGTTCATCTCCCGCATTGAGCTGGGCCCAAGGTTCAGGTCTCGAATGGAGTGGCAATGTGCAATCCGGCTGCGACCTTTCGGCCGGGGAGCGGGCGTTCGCTGCCTGGCGTCATGAATTTTGGGTTGGGTTAAAGGCGGACCTGTTTCCAGTTTAACGGGCAGCCGTCATAAGGCTTTGCAACACCCTACAATTTGGAGCCCCAGCGGGGATGGTTCTCATCTACGATGAACGTATGCGTATGACTCCGTCCCTCCTGAAGATGCGGGTGGTTGGGAGGAAGGTTATCATGCGTATGCTCAAGTGTTTCCGGATCTTCGCTTGGCCAAAAGCGCGCGGCGGCAAAGATACCTGCACCTGCCAGCGTCGTCATCACGCCGATCGCCGGAACCAGACCGAACTGCGTCATCAGCCATCCTGACAGCGGATAGGTCAGCAACCAGCAGGCATGGCTGAGCGCGAATTGTGCCGCGAACAGCGCGGGGCGATCTTCTGGATGGGCAGAGCGGCGCAACAGCCGCCCCGATGGCGTCAAGACGGCAGAATACCCGAGGCCCACAATCAGCCACGCCCCGAGCAGCACCGGCCAGATCAGTCCTCCCATTGCGACTTCACCGGCCAGTGTGGCCAGCGTCAGCACCATAAGGGCTGCACCGCCGATCATCACCGCCCGGTCCGTAATCCTGTCGAGCAGGCGAGGCAAGAATAGTGCCGCTGCCATCGACCCCGCCCCGAAAGCGAACAACGTCCACGCAAGGGCGGACGCGTCCAAACCCAACGTCCCACGCACCAGCACGATAGAATTGACCAGCACCATCGCGCCCGCCGCCGCTGCCGCCATGTTCAGCGCCAGCAGACCGCGCAACCGTGGCGTGGCAAGGTAAATGCGGATGCCGCGCGTCGTGCGATCATAGATGCCGCGCGGTGCGGATGGTTGCGGGCTTGGTAAAATAACCGAGACAATCAACACGGCCGAGGCGGTAAAGCCTGCCACCGTGCCCAGGAACAGCGCGTTATAGCTGACCATTACCAGCAACAGCCCGCCAGCATCGGGCTTGCGATATTTTCAAGATCATAGGCCAGCCGCGACAGCGACAGCGCGCGGGTATATTGCGCCTCGTCCGGCAGGATGTCGGGGATCGTCGCCTGAAAAGTTGGCGTGAAAGCCGCAGAGGCGGATTGCAGCACGAAGATCAGACCATAGACCTGCCAGATCTCCGTCACGAAGGGCAGGCACAGCGCCACGGCCGCCCTGACCAGATCAAGCACCACCAGAAACGCGCGCCGGTTTACCTTACCCGCAAAGGCGGCGGCGACAGGTGCGACACCCACATAGGCCACCATCTTGATCGCAAAGACCGTCCCGAGCACCATCGCGGCATTGTCGCCCGCCAGATCATAGGCAAGCAAACCAAGTGCGACGGTGGCCAACCCCGTGCCCAGCAATGCCACAACCTGTGCCGCGAACAGGTGCCGGTAGGTCCGGTCGGCAAGGACTTGTAGCATGGGACGGTCCTAAAGGTAGCGCGAGATCGCTTTCAGCTCTTCACGATCCGAAGGGGATTGGTCGGCATCAAGGCAATGGTCGATATGGTCATGGATCAGGGCGCTTTTTGCATTGGCAACGGCATTCTCGACCGCTTGCATCTGCTGTGCGATCTCGATGCAGGGTTTGCCTGCCTCGATCATCTCGATCACTGCACGCAAATGACCATCGGCGCGTTTCAGCCGGGCAATCAATGTAGGATGGATTGAATGGGGGTGGGGCTTTATCATAGAACAGGAATATCCCCCCCTAGGGGATAGAACAAGATGGCATGAACAACATGCTGCAGACAGGATCGAGCAGGCAGGAATTCCAGTGCAACGGCTGATAACTTTCGGACGGAACGCGTGGTCGGCACTTTTGTGTCTGGCGCTCGTCGTGTGGTCAATCGCACCTGCGACGGACCATGCGCCAACGGTGTTCGATGTCATTGCAGATCATCGCGCGGTGATCGCGGAACATGGGCATACCCACGGCTTCCACGAAGACTTGGCATGGGCTTTACATGGTCATAGTCACGATGTGGCTGATCATGACCATAGTCCGGCTGTGCTAGCGCTTGCCGCGACAACGAACGAAGTATGGCAAAGCCGTGATGTCTGGCATCTCCATGCTTCCTCGGCAGGACCACATCGCAGTTACATGATCGACCGACCTCCACGTGCATGATGCGGGCCGCATTGCGGCACAAGCTACCCATCAATTGCATACTGGAGAAAAATCCATGACCTCGACTTCGCGGGTCTTGCGCGCCGTGGCACCAAGCCGGCCGCTTGCGCTGACCTTTATCCTGCTTGCAGCGTTCATGCTGACGGCTGCCCAAGCGCTTGCCCATAACGTCACTGCAGGTGACGCGGGCTACATTCAGGAAATCTGGGGGGTAAAGATCATCCCCTTCATCTACCTTGGGGCCAAACACATGGTCACAGGTTATGACCACATCCTGTTCCTGTTGGGTGTCGTCTTCTTCCTTTACCGGATGAAGGATGTCGGCATCTATGTCAGCCTTTTTGCCATCGGCCATTCTGTCACCATGCTGCTCGGCGTCTGGTATGGCTGGGGCATCAATGCCTATATCATCGATGCGATCATCGGGCTGTCGGTGGTTTACAAGGCGCTCGACAACCTTGGCTATTATCAGAAATGGTTTGGCTTTCAGCCCAACACCAAGGCGACCACACTGATCTTCGGGCTGTTTCACGGCACGGGTCTGGCTACAAAAATCCTTGAATATCAGATCCCGCAGGACGGTCTGCTGCCCAACCTTCTAGCCTTCAACGTCGGAGTCGAGGTGGGCCAATTGCTCGCCCTTGCCGTTATTCTGATCGTCATGGGCTACTGGCGGCGCAGCCCCAACTTCATGCGCCAAGCCACCATCGCCAACGTGCTGATGATGGGCCTTGGCATCTGGCTGACGGCCAATCAGGTCGCCGGTTACATCGCTTCAACCTAAAAAAAAGAAAGGATAGTCACATGCATAATGCACCCAAACCAAAACTTGACGAACTGCCGACCAAGGCGCAACTGTTCCGCTCCTCCATCATTGCGGGCATCGGCGCGGTTGCGATCATGGTGACGGTTTACCTGCCCGCTGAATATGCCGTCGATCCGACAGGCGTTGGCCGCGTTCTAGGCCTGACCGAAATGGGCGAGATCAAGGTCCAGCTGGCCGAAGAGGCCGAAGCTGACCGTCTGCTGGATGAACAGCGCGCCCTTGATCAATCCTCAAGCGTTCTGAACAGCGTGTTCAGCCTGTTCGTCGGCGCTGCCCATGCGCAGGAAGCCTGGCAAAACGAAGTGACCTTCGTTCTAGAACCTGGTGATACGGCCGAAATCAAGATGACGATGGAGGCTGGCAACACGGTCACCTATGCATGGACCGCAAAAGGTGGACGGGTCAATTTTGACCTGCATGCCCACAGCGGCGGCGAGTCTGTCGACTATGAGCGTGGCGCCGGACAGACCGAAGGCGAAGGCACCATTGAGGCGCCATTCGCCGGCGATCACGGCTGGTTCTGGCGCAACCGCGACAGCACGCCCATCACCATGACGATCCAGCTGCGCGGTGAATACAGCAATATCGTCGAAACCTATTGATGTGAACGCCGCCATTCGCTGTTGCTGCGGATGGCGGTTTTTCCACTGGTCGCGGTAATTCGATCACCCCCGAAAAACAGCGATCACTGCCAAAGTTCTGCCTACGGTAAAGTTGCGAGTGTCGCGAGAGTGTCAACTTCGGAGAAGACGCACGATAAGCTCACGGTTTTCTTGACCGTCTGCTATGCGCCACTCGCGCCTTTTGCATCAGGAGTTCCGTCACGGTCAGCTGACTGCAGCACATGGTGCGCTCTGGCGTTGCCACGCTCCCATAGATGATCCTCGCTCCGACCAATATCGCCGCCAAGCTCCTCTCCCCCATGCCTCATCCATGCTGACAAAGCGCCTCACCACGTCTTCCTATTACGGCCCCTCTGCACGCTCGACGCATCATCAGTGTGAAGCACGACTGCCCGGCGCTCTGGGGTGGTCCATGACTGCGATCCGCATCTCTACACGAAGTGACGATGCGCCTGACATTGCGTTACGGTGCGAGCGTTTCTCCCGGCCTGCTCTCGCGGATCCGTTTTGACGTTTCTCTATATTTTATTGGTATTTCAGATCGACAATGTTTCCATCAGAGCCCAGAAAAACGTCATTTCCGATTGATTTTGTCAACTTAAGGTAAACTTAGCGACAACCTTTCATGGCCAATTCAGGCAATTCGTGGCGAATTTTCCCCTCAGTTCGCGACCTAAAGGTTTCCCACTATTTCCATCAGGTAAACCTTTTGCAACCTCATGGACTCCATCAAACGGGATCCGGCGAGGGACGGATACACAGCCATTCCTCGCCGGGGATACACGCCCATTTCTCCTACGCCTTCCTAGCCTCACAGATACGCCGCAGGAGCTGAACGCGCCACAGGGTGGGTGCCGGGTCGCTGTCGAGGGCGATCATCCGCAAGAACTCCAGCCAGGCGCGTTCGTTTGCTGTGAGGACTTCCATCCGCTCCATCTCGCTCACCGCCCGAAAATCGCGTTGAGTGCCGCCTGCGACCGGCTGGTCATGCGCGGATCGCTGTTGTCAGAGGCGGCGCGGATTGCCTTGATCCAAGCTGTCTCGTTTTCAGTGACGGGTTCGCCAAAAATCTCGATCACTGCAGCAGCGGCGGTCCGGCCGATCGCTTGCTCCAAAGCAAGCCGCATAAGATAAGCCGGGTCACACTCCAGGGCGCGCGCCAAGCCCGGAATACGGTCGAGCGCTGCCTTGGACTTTCCCTGTTTGATCATCGTGACCATGTTCGCATTGACGAAACCAGCCTGCGCGGCGATCTCGGCCTGTGTTTTCTTGGTTCTCAACTCTAAAATGCGGCGCTCGACAAACTGCGCCAACTGGGTGTCTTCATGCGGTTTCTTGGTCATTTCTGGGTCTCTCTCAATCTGATGCGCAGCACATGCTGCTGAATTCATTATAGAAATATATGAATGGGGCTGTTCGGCAGGATGAGAAATCCCGTGATGCTTCACACTCCTGGATTGAAGGAACATGACCCGAATGTGATTTTGAGAAAGTCGGACGTCAGAATGATGTGGGGGAGTTCATGCGGAATGCGTCAGCCTGCCGCATTGGCCCTCGACGCTTCGTTCTAAATCGTAACCGGGAACACTGTCAAAGAGGGAAAACGTAAAATGTTCAAAGGCCTAGGAATCTCAATCGGTATCATTTGCGCAGGAATGCTGGGCCTACCTGCGCTTATACTCGCCGCTCTTTAACACTGTTGACAGCAGAAAGAATGGCATCATCAATGTCGGCGTGACAACAGCTCCCGACTGCAGCAGCTCAAGTAGGACAACTCAGTTCTATGGTGTGCACCTTACTCATTGTCGACGCAGAGTTTTAGGTCGGGCTGATCGGACAAGTCGGACAAGCTGATAAAGCAAGCGGTGAGTAAAAACGGGATCCGACTGGACCGCTTGCTCCCTTATCTTGGTCGCGTTGATCCGGTCAAAGGGTCTTGAGGTGATCGATGTCCAGCCCTGGATAGGCGATGGCATTTATCAACTCGATACGTTTCTCTAGGAGGCCCTGAGGGATCATGCCGTATCTCCCAGTCATTGAAGTGTCACCATGGCCCATCAGAAATGTGAACTCATGATCAAGGTAGCCTGCGCGCCGAAGTGCATCAGCTGCGCCATGCCTGAACGAATATTGGCTGTAACCGCGACCTTTCTTGATACCCAAGCCAGATAGATATCGCGAAAACATTCTAGAGAAGTCAGCCATCATCTGGCCCCTCGGATTTCGCTTCGCCTCTGGGAAAAGGCGCGTCTGCCCAGACAGCTTGAGTCTTGAGTGATAGTCTATGAGGCCAAGCTCAAGTAGCTGCTCGTGGACCGGCAGGATGCGTCGCGAATTATCGTTCTTGACGCTCTTGTCGCCTTCCCCGTCGTCCGTGATGTGCATGATCCAATGACCATGCTCCACTCGGAGATCATCAATCGCCAACTGCCCAATCTCGCCCGGCCTTGCCCCTGAAAATAGCATGATAAGCGGCACCCAGTATCGGTGATCCCTTATCATCACGTTCCCAGGTTGTTTTATGAACCTTGGCTGATCATCTCTGCGGCACCCTGTAAACAAAGGTGATCTGAAGATTACATTCAACTGCTCGGCACTGAATGTAAGGGTCTTAGAATGCTTTTCCTTGTTGAGCGTCATGCCATCCACAGGATTTTGGTCCAGATAGCCGTGGCTAACAAGCCACCTACAGAACGCACCTAGACTTGATAGATGACGGTTAACCGTGCGAGGTGTGATTGTTGGCTTCCCTACCTGTGCATTGTGCTGCACGGTCTGCTCAAAGGACATGCCTCTGAACACCTTACTTTCGGCGGCTTTGACTGGATATTTGAGGAGCAGCGCCTTCCATTCACGCACGTTCTTTTTGCTAATGAGTTTCACTGGATACGTGCTGCCGACAAATTGCGCGAACAAGCCAATATCCCGGCGCGCTTGGTTTAGCGTGTCAGCCTTCACCTGGTTGGGATTTTCCGCCGAATAGAGCTCAAACACCTCGACAATACTCTCACCAGGTCCGGCCAGCACTCTCGCGCTTCCACTTGCCGGTTTGACGATCGGGTCTAGCGGGACGCCACTGTAGTCGCCTTCATCGCGCTCTTGCGCGCGCCTCAGCGACTCTATCTCGGCGCGCATCATCATTCTGGCGAGGGCTTTTCTGTCAGGGGAGCCGCGCGTCAAAACTAGCTTGTTCCTCGCCAGAAACGCATCGACCTCATGCTCGATAAGTGCGGTCTCTCCGGTAGCCAAGTGCTTTCGCAGAGCTGACAGCTTGGCTTTACGCGCCTTGGCATCGACACTCTTCGCTCCTCGCAGGCAATCTTGGAGAACCTGCACCTCAAGTCCGGCATCGAGAAGTGCGAGCGGGTCATCTATGTCGATGCTTTCTTTCTCGACGTAGTCAACAGCGCGCTCAATCGCTTCATCAATGTCATTCTGTGTCGGCAGGTTCTGGCGGCGCGCCTCGTCACGCTCAACGCTATCGGTATAATGCTGCCACACGGCGAGTTCTAAATCAGCCTCAACGAGAGTGCGCTGTGCGCGAAGTTGATCGAACTCGCGCTGCCATTGCTGGATCACAGGCCACAAACACCGCTTTGCGGTAGCCTCATCAGAGGTCTTCAGTGACTTCTTGAGGGTTGTCTTACCTACAACCGATACTAGGTCGTTCGGGACATCCATGCGCGCATAATAGACCGCGTTACGGCGCCACAAATACGTTTGTCTGCCCATCTCCGAACCAGCCCTCCGGAACACCACTCCGGAACAGTTCTAGATAAATAAATGAAGCGAAGGCAATGGGTTATTTGAAAACAAGCACTTAGAAAAAGTTGGATTTTGTTCCTACCACCCCAGCCAAGTCTTCCCGATCCTTGATCCGATGAGCCGCGCGGGCTGTGTTCAGCGCAAAAGTGCCCTGGTTACTGCCCCCTGACGGGTGGCTCGGTCGCGTCGGCGAGAGCCTCTCCCACGGGGACGTCAGAGGTAGTCCGGTAATTGGGGTTAGTAGGGGAAGACCCTAGGGGGAATACGGATAAGTAATGGGAAGAGGGATAGGGGAGGTGTGGCGGAGGTGTGGGGCGAGTCTGCTTAGGGGACGCCTCTCGGGAAACTAGACGTATCCTTCGCCGCCGCAGTTTCTACAGCGCATTCTTTTCGAGCCAAAGCATCCACTGCACCGAATATACTTCGTATTCCCGAACGGGTCGCGCCCCGCAATCACCTCGCCCCTGCCGCCGCAAATCTCGCACGCTATTTGACCGGTCGCATGGCAACGGGTGCATCTTCGCTTGTCAGGC
>Ga0209024_1001841_pt1 | contig 14717 bp, 11 predicted proteins | sample AutmiccommunBRH5_FD_187380 | JGI IMG/M metagenome (GOLD analysis project Ga0209024, IMG submission 187380) | Deep subsurface microbial communities from Mt. Terri, Switzerland - Autotrophic microbial communities BRH/5 (SPAdes) (version 2) | ecosystem: Environmental > Aquatic > Deep subsurface >...
ACCGGTGGCCAGCATCACCAGCGCACTGGCTTCACCGTTGATTGATTTGGCACTGGGGCCAAAATGGATTGACGTCATTGATGTGTTCCGTGTGCTGGTGCTCGCTTTGTGCCTGGAAGCCATCGGCGGCGTTGGCCTGTCGGTGGTAATGGCCACATTGAACACACGACTTGCCTTTTATCGAAACCTGGTATCCATTGCAGGCCGCGCCGCTTTCATGGGCATCGGGCTTTACGCCGGTGGCTTTTATGGTTTGCTGCTTGGACGCGCCGCCTCGGCCTTGCTCGACCTCTTGCTGTACTTCGCCATTGCAGGAAAAGTGACCGGCCTTTCTGTTCGAAAACAACTGTGGCTGAACTGGCGCACCGTGCTGTCATGTGCACTTGTTTACCCGGTGCTGTATGCCTTGCAAACCCCACCCTGGCCATTAATTGGCAATTCCAGCCTGCTGCAAGCCTTCTGGTTGCTCGCCATGATTGGCGCGGGGATGCTAATGCAAATGTGTGTACAGGGCTTGCTTTGGATTCTCAGCAACAGGCCCGACAGCATTGAACCAATTTTTCTAGCCTACCTGAAAAGCAAATTTATTCACAAGGGAATGCGAAGCGCATGAACACGAACAAAGTTGCCTACCTGATCAACCAATATCCCAAAGTAAGCCATACATTCATTCGGCGAGAGATTCTTGCGCTCGAATCTTTGGGGCTTCAAGTCAGTCGGCTTTCAGTACGGGGTTGGGACAACCCCGTTGCAGACCCCATTGATGAAACCGAGCGGCAAAAAACCTTTTATTTGCTTCAGAACGGCGTGTTCGATCTTGTGCGCGCAAGCGTTGCCGTGTTTACCGAACGGCCCTTACTTTTCTTGAAAGCCCTTCGAGCCGCTTTTTCCATGGGTATTCGAGCCGATCGCCCTGTGCCTTTTCACCTGATGTACCTGCTGGAAGCCTGCAAGGCATTGCAATGGCTGCGCAAACAAAACATTGGGCATGTGCACGCGCACTTTGGTGCCAATTCCACCGAGGTGGCGATGATGATTCGCCTGCTAGGTGGCCCCACCTACAGTTTCACTGTGCATGGGCCTGAAGAATTTGACAAACCGGAATTCATTGGACTGGGCACAAAAGTTGAGCATTGTGCCTTTGTCGTGGCCATCACATCCTATTGCCGCAGCCAGATTTACCGCTGGATTCCGCAAACCATCTGGAACAAAGTCAAGGTAGTACGCTGTGGCATCGAACCGGATTTTCACCGCGATTTGCCCGATGCATTTCCCGGCGAACCACGACTTGTCTGCGTAGGGCGTTTATGTGAACAGAAAGGGCAGCTGATTTTACTGGCCGCAGCCGCAAGGCTGAAAGAACAAGGGGTCGACTTGCAACTGGTGCTGGCTGGCGACGGAGAAATGCGCCCGGAAATTGAGCGACAAATCGACCAACTGAACCTTCGCAACAACGTGCAAATTACAGGCTGGATCAGCAGCGAGCAAGTGCGGGAAGAGATATTGAAATCACGGGCAATGGTGTTGCCCAGTTTTGCGGAAGGCCTGCCGGTTGTGGTGATGGAAGCCATGGCATTGAGGCGCCCTGTTATCAGCACCTACATTGCGGGCATGCCCGAACTGGTGATACCCGGTGTGAACGGATTCTTGTGCCCGGCAGGCGACGTGAATGAATTGGCAATGCTTATGGAAACTTGCCTGAAGGCAGACGAAGGCACACTGCGCGAACTTGGAGACAATGCACAGCGCGCTGTGCTTGAACAACATCACATCCTGACCGAGGCAGGCAAACTGGCCGCGCTGTTTACAACGCTGCTCCGTCCAGAACAGACCGCTGGGGGTAAAGCACCGTGACGTTGATCCTGAACATGCTGATTTCCCTGCCCGCCCTCTTGCTGACCCTGCTCGCGCTGTGGTTTGGCATGCAAGTTGTGGCGGCCTGTTTGCCGGGAAGAGCGCCAACCCGTGACAATGCAACAGCATGCGGGCGGCTTGCTGTTCTTATCCCGGCCCACAACGAATCAACCAACATGATTCCCACCTTGCGTGCAGTTCACTCACAGGGCCTTGCGGGATTGCGTGTTCTTGTGGTGGCTGACAACTGCAGTGACGATACGGCGCAAGTGGCAAAAAACGAAGGGGCCGAGGTAATCGAGCGAAGCGACCCCACGCGGCGCGGCAAAGGCTATGCCCTTGATTTTGGAATTCAACATTTGAAGGCAGCCCCCCCCGACACTGTCATCGTAATGGATGCCGATTGCTTGCCAGCGCCCGGCGCAATGGCTCGCATGGTTGAACTGGCCACACAAACACAGCGCCCGGTTCAGGCGCTTTACCTGATGAACAACCCAAACCAACCCACAGTGAAATCGAGAATTGCAGAGTTCGCGTGGCTGGTCAAAAACCACGTGCGTGCACGCGGCCTTCATTGGTTTGGGCTTCCCTGTCAGCTGACAGGATCCGGCATGGCCTTTCCTTGGCACGTATTGCAAGGAGTGCCGTTGGCCACCGGCGAAATTGTGGAAGACATGAAACTGGGAATCACATTGGCTGCCCGCGGCTACGCACCTGTATTTTGTGAACAGGCGATGGTCAGCAGCACATTCCCTGCCAACGATGAAGGAGTCCGTTCGCAGCGCAAGCGCTGGGAACACGGTCACCTCGCAATCATCTGGAACGAAGGCTTGCCCAATTTGGGCAGGGCATTGCTGAACCGAGACCAAAACCTGTTGTTCATGGCCCTGGACCTTTGCATTCCGCCCCTGGCTTTGTTGGTCATGATGAACATGGTGTGGCTGATTGTGGCCAGTATTTATTGGGCGTGGCTTGGCAGCGCATGGGCACTGACAATCAGCTTAATTGGCATGTTGATAACAGCCGCTTCAGTTACCTTGGCCTGGTACAAATTTGGCAGATCTGTAGTGACTGGCACCGACATGCTGCGGGTGCCCATTTACATGCTGTCCAAACTGTCGGTGTATGCTGGTTTTCTGTTTCGAAGACAAACTACCTGGGTTCGCTCCAAACGCGACAACGAACCCAAATAGCACCCTGTTGAACACAGGGTGACTTCATTATTCCGCAATCTCGGTCAACATTGCGCGAATCACTGTTTTTTCGCCAATGCCACTGACCGTGCCCAGAATTGATGCGCCGTCGACCGTGGGCCAACGAAAGCGATAGGTTTCACCATTGCTCAACGCCCGGCTATGGAACTGTTGAACGCCCCCGCCCCAATACCGCAGGTAAGCGCGTCCGCCATTGCTGGCCTCAACCCGAAACTCATAAAGCCTGCCCTTGACTGGCTTGGCCCACTTAACCCGTGAAATAGCCCGGTCTGACGAACTTTCTGCCGTGTACGCTTTGTTTGTGGCACCAAACACCACGCTTTGCAACGCCGATTCGAAAACAGGAAACGTTTCTCCTTTCACGATCGGGCGCCATGGGCCACGCATCGACACCATGTTCAGCGGCTCAAGCGACGCCACGGGTTCGCCACGGCCATTCACCCAGTCCCTGGCGTAAGTTACCTGCTTCAAAGCCGCCCGAATGCGTTGCAAATCATTGGCCACAGCAGAATTCCAGCCACCCCGGTGAAGGTTGAAGTCTGAACCATTTTCAACATAAATGTAAAAAGGGGTGCCCACATTCCTGTCCACCACGTAAGCACCGTAGGTTTTCAATGTGTTGACCACCTTTCGCAAATCAAGGTTGCTGATTTTTGTGGCGTCAAATGTCGGCGGCAACATCATCAGGGCTCCGGTTGGAATTCGCCCGGTGTTGTCCTTCCAGGTGCGGTCACCCGAAGTGGCCGGAAATACATACTGCTCGTACTCTGACAGGCCATTGTAGGTTAGCGACATGGACAGCGCATGGTTGTACTGGCTTGCCCCGTCGTTGATTTCATGCTTTCGGATCAGCCCTGCCATGGGCGGAATACCGGCAGCCCGCGCACCCTGAAAGTAATGCACACCATCGCCCCACCCGCGCCCATCAAGACGGGACCAGGCATACTGAACCGCAGTCCAGCGTCCATCGGTGTTTCTTAACTGCCAGAAAGAATGGATGATTCCGCTTTCAACATCGACAATGTCTGCGTGCCCATCCGTTCCGCTGGCGGGAACTGTCTCGGTTGGCCAATGGGGAATAGTTACCGACGCGCGGTTCACCTCCGCATCAGGATCCCAAACACCCACGGTGCCAGCAGGTGGATAAACAATGACCTCCGCATCATGGGGACTGCCCAAAAACGCTGTGCTGGAGTACTTGCCAGTACCGACCATTGGGTAATACGTGGATTCCGGAATGACCACATTGCCGTAAGCAACCTGTCGAGGCCGGATATTCCACAGTGAGTTCACCGAGAACGGCCGTTCAAAAGTAGAAAAATTACTTGCCTGATAAACAGATGGTTCCGGAACCTGTGGTACCAGCAAACCAGTGGATGGACTTTCTTTCTTGCAAAATCCGCTTGAAATACTTACCTGGCAAACAGGCTCAAATACCTGGGCGTGGGAAACCTTGGCTTGACCGGCGACGGCAGTGATCAATAAAAACGTGGTGTGAAAAATGAACTTGGGGGAGACGGCTCGAATACTCATGATGTGACTTTCGCTCAATGCAGTGTGGCTTACAAACTGCCTGCGGCAACAATGTGCAGGCAACCTGCCGACCCAAGCCTTTGATCAAAAAGAACTATTCGATCGGCAACCCGCACTTTATAGAGGAAGAAAAATGCCTGATACATCAAGAAGCAAATGGATTTGCCGTGTGATTGATGATTCAATGAAAAAAGTGTTGAGTATTATACTTACGCAAAATAAACTTTTAACAATGTATAAATCATAATATTTGCACCAACTTCGATGCACCTAAACTTGCAACTGACCAATGAATTCAATTCACTGTGAATTCAACATCAATCAAGCCGGGCATCACCAAGCGTACCGTGTCTTGGCCATTCAGCGCACCCACCCCTTCAGGCGTTCCGGTGAAAATCAGATCGCCCTCCTGCAAGGTAAATACCTTGCTTAAATAATGCACGATAAAAGGAATGGGAAACAGCATTTTGCGAATGTCCCCATGCTGCCGAAGCTGCCCGTTCAGGTGCATCTGGAATTCAATGTGATGAGGTTGTTCAACATGTTCAGCAGGAACAAACTGCGTCACGGTGGCTGCGCAGTCAAAGCCCTTGGCCACAGCCCACGGCAAACCACTTTGCTTGGCTTTGGTTTGTAAATCGCGGGCGGTCAGGTCCAGGCCTAAGCCATAACCCGCAATGTGTTTAAGTGCCTTGTCCTCGGAAATATTCTTGCCACCCTGCCCCACCAGCAACACCAGTTCGGCTTCGTAATGCACATCGCGTGAATGCGCGGGCAACACAATGGGCGTGCCCGGCGGGTGCAACGCTGAGGTGGGTTTGATAAACACCACTGGGTCTTCTTCCGGGCGATTGCCCAACTCCGCGATATGGGCTGCGTAGTTGCGACCAATACAAAAAACATTGCGAACCTGAACTGCTTTTGTTTGCTGAGCCAACAAGGTGACATGGGGCATGGGTTTAAATTCCTTCTTCTTTCAGGAATGGACCGAAACAGGTATCCAGTTCAGCCTTCTGGCACATCATGAATTTCGCGCCCGACACATGCATCACAATGTAATTGGTGGCCACATTGCCGTTGGGCACCACATTGCCCATGCAATCGGATTCGCTGTTGACCTGAATTACCGTGTCAACCCATTTGTAGAAACCCTGCGCATCGGGGCGCAGGCTAATGTCGTACCGGGTTTGAACCACCTGCCCGCCACTGAGAATTTGCGTGGTGCCATCGGTACGAATGTCATAAATTTCCGAACAATTTTGTTCGGGCAAATTGATGCGCCACAAACCCACCAGCGGGTGTTCTTGGGGCAGTGTGGTTTCGGCTTTAAGCGGGAAAGACAAAAAAGCGGCACTAAGACAGGCCAACAGGGAAAAGCGGTACTTCATGACAAACCTCTGCTGCAATGGTTGGTGCAATCAGCATAATGTGGCTTGGCACACAGAACAAGGCTGAAAAATAAAAAAGCCTGCAACTGCAACAGCCACAGGCTTTCTTATTGAAGATCTGAAAAAATCAAAACGGAATATCGTCATCCAGATCGGCCACGCTTTGCGGGGCTGAACGCTGTGGGGCGGGCGAAGACGAACGCATGCTGCTGCCACCTGAGCTGCCACCTGAGCTGCGGCTTGGTGCAGGTGACTGATCAAAATCATCACCACCGCCCATGGACGAGCCGCCGCCACCGCCGCCTTCGCGACCACCCAACAATTGCATTTGGTCTGCAATAATTTCGGTGGTGTATTTGTCCACACCCGACTGGTCTTGCCACTTGCGGGTTTTCAAGCGGCCTTCAATGTACACCGAACGACCTTTCTTGCAGTACTCACCTGCAATTTCAGCCAGGCGACCGTAAATGACCACGCGGTGCCATTCGGTTTCTTCGCGCTTTTCACCTGTGTTTTTGTCTTTCCAGTTGCTGGAAGTGGCCAGGGCCAGGTTCACCACGGCGCCGCCATCTGGCAAATAGCGCACGTCGGGGTCTTTGCCCAAATTACCAACCAGAATTACCTTGTTTACTGAGGCCATGGAATGAAATGCTCCTTAAATTCTTGAAATGAGTATTGAAATGCGTTTAAGTGGGGCTGGCTAAGTGGGGCTGATCGAGCCATCGACGGGCGGCATTGCTGCAGCACGTGGAGGCAAAGCCTTGATGCCCAAGGCCAACAAAAACCACAACACGACCAACAACAATACGCCTTCAAACACGCCTTGTGCGCCCAAATGGCGAAATGCCAAACCACCCAGCGCACCACCGGCAAAAAGCCCCAACGCTTGAGAAGTATTATATACACCCAAAGCCAAACCCCGGTGACTGAGGGGTGCCACTCGTGATACCCACGAGGGAAGGGTAGCCTCAAGCAAATTAAAGCCCACGAAGTAGGCCAACAACAGCACAACCACGGCCCAGCCTTGTTCTGCGAACAACACCAACCCCAGCAACACAGCGCCCATCAGGCCAATTGCTCCCAATTTCACCTGCTTCGTTTTTGCTTTTTTCTCGGCCCACACCATCAGCGGCACCATGAGCACGAACGAGCCCAGCACCACGGGCAGGTACACTTTCCAGTGTTCTTCCAGCGGCAACTCCAAGCCACTGAGCAACAGGCTGGGCACCACCACAAAAAGCGACATTTGCGTTAAATGCAGGGTAAAAATACCCAAATTCAAGCGCAACAGGTCAGGCGTCGTTAGCACGGCCCAGCCATTGGCAAAACTACCCTTCAGCCTGGCTTCCTGATCCGCCAGATTCGGGGTGGGCAACAGCCAAATGACCACCCCAATACCCAGAATACTAAGCACACCTGTGATACCAAACAAACCGCCAAGTCCGAAAAACTTGTACAACACCGGCGAGAACACCAGCGACAGCGCAAAAGTAATGCCAATTGACGCGCCAATCATGGCCATGCCCTTGGAGCGTACTTCGTCGCGGGTTACATCAGCCAGCAAGGCCGACAAGGCCGCTGAAATTGCACCTGCCCCCTGTAAGGCGCGCGCCCACACCAGTTGCTCAACCGTTTCAGCCACATAGCCCAGCCAGCAACCCGCAGCAAACAGCAGCAAACCGCCAATAATGACGGGTTTTCTTCCAATTTTGTCGGAAGCCCAACCCAGTGGAATTTGCATGCAGGCCTGCGCCAAGCCGTAAATGCCCATGGCCAAACCCACCAGGCTTAAATTGTCGCCACCAGGCATGCCTGCTGCGTGCAGGGAAAACACTGGCAGGATCATGAACATGCCAAACATGCGCAATGCATAAATGCTGGCCAGCCACCCAGCGGCTTTGCGCTCGGCAGGCAACATCTTGAAAGCATCGGGGGCAGGGTTACGGCTCACGGTGTTACGGTTCATGTGGTGTGGAAATTCAAGGGCTTGAACAACCCGTGTAGATGTGTTGGTCCGGGAAACCGTCTATAGTATCAGGTTGGCCGCTGATTCCATTTGCCGTACCGCATGAACTCAATTCGCATTCGTGGTGCTAGAACCCACAACCTGAAAAACATTTCGCTTGACCTGCCCCGCGATTCACTCGTGGTGCTCACCGGGCTTTCCGGCTCGGGCAAGTCCAGCCTGGCTTTCGACACCCTGTACGCCGAAGGCCAGCGTCGCTATGTTGAAAGTTTGTCAACCTACGCCCGCCAGTTTTTACAGTTGATGGAAAAGCCCGATGTCGATTTGATCGAGGGCTTGTCCCCCGCTATTTCCATCGAGCAGAAGGCCACCAGCCACAACCCGCGCTCCACTGTAGGCACGGTGACTGAAATTCACGATTACCTGCGCCTGTTGTTTGCCCGCGCTGGCACCCCACGCTGCCCTGAACACGACATGGAACTGAGCGTGCAAACCGTGTCAGAAATGGTGGACACGGTACTGGGCTGGCCCGAAGAAACGCGCATCATGATTCTTGCGCCTGTGCTGAACCAACGCAAAGGTGAGCATGTGGATTTGCTCAACGACCTGCGCGCGCAAGGTTTTGTGCGAATTCGCCTGAAAAAAGGCCCGCAGGATACCCCTGAGATTCTGGAACTGGACAAGCTACCGCCGCTGGACAAACACCACAAGCACAACCTGGACGTGGTAGTAGACCGCTTGAAAGTGCGCGTGGACGCCCGCCAACGCTTGGCTGAAAGTTTCGAAACCGCGCTTCGCATCAGCGACGGCAAGGCGATTGCCGTGAATCTGGACACGGAAACCGAAACTGTGTTTTCCAGCAAATTTGCCTGCCCGGTGTGTGATTACAGCCTGACCGAACTTGAACCCCGTTTGTTCTCGTTCAACAACCCGGCCGGTGCCTGCCCGGTGTGCGATGGCTTGGGCCATGAAACATTTTTCGACCCGCTGCGCGTGGTAGCGCACCCGGATATTTCGCTGGCTGCGGGGGCCATCAGCGGCTGGGACAGGCGCAACGCCCTGTACTACCAAATGATTCAAAGCCTTGCTGGGCACTATGGCTTCGACCCTGAGTCCGCGTGGAATGAATTGCCTGAAGATGTGCAGCATGTGGTGCTGTACGGTTCGGGCAGCGAACAAATTACCTTCACCTACCTCAGCGAACGCAGCAAGCCAGTTGCCAAAACCCACGCCTTTGAAGGCATTTTGCCCAACCTGACCCGCCGCCACCGCGACACCGATTCTTCTGCCGTGCGCGACGAGCTGGGCAAACTAATGGCGGTTCGAAGTTGCCAAGCCTGCCAGGGATCGCGCCTGAAAACAGGCGCACGCCACGTGTTCATTGGCGAACACGAACACCGCAAAGCCTTGCACCAGGTTACGGAATTGCCCATTCACAAGGCGCTGAATTATTTCGAAAGCATGCACATGCATGGCGCGAAAGGGCAGATCGCCGACAAAATTGTGGTGGAAATCAAGGCGCGCTTGCAGTTCTTGAACGATGTGGGCTTGAATTACTTAACCCTGAACCGCAGTGCGGACACGCTCAGTGGCGGCGAAAGCCAGCGAATTCGTTTGGCCAGCCAGATTGGTTCCGGACTAACGGGTGTGATGTACGTACTGGATGAACCTTCGATTGGTTTGCACCAGCGCGACAACGACAGGCTGATACAAACGCTGTTGCGCCTGAAAAACCTGGGCAACACCGTGCTGGTGGTGGAACACGACGAAGACGCCATTCGCTGCGCAGATTACGTGGTGGACATGGGCCCCGGCGCGGGCGAACACGGCGGCCAAATTGTGGCGCAAGGCACACCTGCAGAAATATTGGCCAGCCCGGAATCGCTGACAGGTCAATATTTGAATGGCAAGCGAAAAATTGAACGCTTAAGCCCCATGCGCACACCCGACCCGGCGCGCATGCTGACCATTCACAATGCCACTGGCAACAATTTGAAAGACGTAAGCGCCAGTATTCCGGTTGGTTTGTTTGTGTGTGTCACGGGGGTTTCTGGTTCAGGAAAGTCCACGCTGATCAACGACACGCTATTGGCTGAAGCGGCACACCAATTGAACCGTGCACACAAGGAAGGTGCTCCGCACAGCCACATCAGCGGGCTTGAACATTTCGACAAAGTAATTGCCGTTGACCAAAGCCCGATTGGCCGCACACCACGCAGCAACCCGGCGACGTACACAGGCTTGTTCACACCGATTCGTGAATTGTTTGCAGGTGTGCCCGCTTCGCGTGAGCGCGGTTACGATGTGGGCCGCTTTTCATTCAACGTGAAAGGTGGTCGCTGCGAAGCCTGCCAGGGCGACGGCGTGGTGAAAGTGGAAATGCACTTTCTGCCCGACCTGTATGTGCCTTGCGATGTGTGCCACGGCAAACGCTACAACCGCGAAACACTTGAAATTTTGTACCGCGGAAAAAGCATCGCTGAGGTATTGGAGCTGACCGTTGAGCAGGCACTTGAAGTGTTTTCTGCCGTGCCCAATATTGCACGCAAACTGCAAACCCTGATTGATGTGGGTTTGGGTTACATACGCCTGGGGCAATCGGCCACTACACTTTCCGGCGGTGAAGCGCAGCGCGTGAAACTCTCGCTTGAATTGTCGAAACGCGACACAGGCAAAACGCTTTATATTCTGGACGAGCCCACCACTGGCCTGCACTTTCATGACATTGCCATGTTGCTGAAAGTGCTGAACCCATTGGTAGAGCAAGGCAACACTGTGCTGGTCATTGAGCACAACCTGGATGTGATCAAGTGTGCCGACTGGGTTCTCGACATGGGCCCTGAAGGTGGTGACAACGGCGGCATGTTGATCGCTGAGGGCACGCCGATGGACATTGCAAAAAACGAAAACAGCCACACCGGAAAATTTCTCGCGCGCTTTTACAACGAGGAAGCGGAACCGACACTGCCTGGCAAAAAGTCGTCGAAAAGGGCTTAAAAAGGGTCGTGTACAATAGGGGCCTCTTTTAAGCAGTGGGAGCACCATGAACGAGCAACTCGAAACCCTATTCAAGTACATCGAACCAGCCAAGTTGCTGGACCTTGGTTTGCAAGCCACCAAATTTATTCTGGTCATCATCGTTGCTCTCACCGTGCTGCGCCTGGTGAAGACCACAATCGACCGCGTGGGCAAACGCATGCAAAGCCGCAGCTCCACACTGGACGATCAAAAACGGGTTGAAACCCTGACACGCGTTTTGAAGTACGTGGCCAATGTGGTGATCTTGCTGCTGGGCGCATTGATTGCACTGGGCACAATTGGCATTTCCATTGCGCCCGTACTGGCAGCAGCCGGTGTGGTGGGCCTGGCCGTTGGCTTTGGTGCACAAAGTTTGGTAAAAGACTATTTCACCGGCATTGTGTTGCTGATTGAAAACCAGATTCGCGCAGGCGACTTCATTGAGGTAGGCGGGAAGTCTGGCACCGTGGAAAACGTGACCCTGCGTTACGTTCGCCTGCGCGATGCTCAAGGCAATGTGCACTTCGTGCCCAATGGTCAAATTGATTCAGTCACCAATTCAACCATGGACTTCGCATACGCGCTGATCGACATCGGAATCGCCTACAAAGAGGAAGTAGATTCCGCCATTCAGGTGATGCAAAAAGTGGGGGTTGAGTTGGCAGAGGATGCAGAATGGGGTTCGAAAATTACCGAACCAATGTCAACATTCGGTGTGCAAGAATTGGCTGACTCAGCGGTCATTGTTCGTGTGCGATTCAAAACTACGCCAGGCGACCAGTGGGCTGTTCGTCGTGAGTACCAGAAACGCATCAAGGCGGCATTTGACAAAGTGGGCATCGAAATTCCATTTCCGCATGTCACGATGTGTTCAAGTGTTGAACAAAGCGCACTTCAATAAAAAACTTGCCCATTGCACTGCACAGCTGCATGGGCACGTGCATCCAGCCACCTCGTTTTGATCAAGCTGTCTATGAAAGCATCACCCTCTGGAACACCAAGCTGCAGTTTGCCAGCCAGCCAAAACACACCAATCCATGACAAATCGACCGGCAAGGTGTTGTTCCCAACAACGGCCGAATGGCACTTTAAAAAAGATGACGGGCAATCAGCTGCTGATCTTGTAAGAAAATTACAAATACAGAAAAAACTGACGGATGTTGGTGCGTCAGTTCAAAAACTATTGAGCTACAGCCATTCCGAGAATAGTGGCAAGCATGTTGTTCGCGCTGAATTTGAAACCATTCCACGCCAATTTTCACCAACATGGCGCCATGCAATTGAATGCCTTGATTCAATGATTGCCTGCTTTTCGTCATTGACTGAAATACACGCAAACAACGTTCATCATGGAAATCCGAGTATCGGTAACATCATTTTTCAGGATGCCAGTCATTCAGAATCAGGAATAAGATCGACCAAGGGCTACCTGACCAATTTCCACCATTGCGGCCACATCAACGGTGACCTCGCCCTGTGTGCGAAAGACGTGCAAATTGCCTTAAGCGATTTCGGTGGCAGGCTGTTGATGATCGCGGAAAACAGCAACTTCACGAAAATTCGGGTCCTGAGAATGCACCTGGAGTCACAGGTCAACTTTGCGGATCAAGATGACCTTGATGCCCTGGAAAGTGCTTCAACCATGCTCAACCACCTGCGTTCGCTGAAAACTCTTTTGAACCTGAGACACAAGGACTATCCCTATCATCACCGACCAATATGGGGGCCGTTGAGTCAAGAACAGGTGTTGAACGAATACCTTGAATTTAAAAGAAAGAAAGCCGAGCCCACTGCTGACAATTCAACAGCGGGAAACTCGACTTGATCAAGGCGCAATGATGCTGCGTGCTGCGAATCAACGCGGCAGTACAGTCGCCCCCATCAGGAACTCATCCACCTCACGGGCAGCCTGACGGCCTTCGCGAATGGCCCACACCACCAGTGACTGACCACGGCGCATGTCGCCTGCAGCGTACACCTTGTCCACGCTGGTGCGGTAGCAACCGTCACCATCGGTGGTGGCCCTGGCGTTGCCACGGTTGTCTTTCTCAACACCAAAAGCATCAAGAATGCTTTTTGCGGGGTTGGTAAAGCCCATGGCAAACAACACCAAATCGGCCTCGACCATGAATTCTGAACCTGCTACTTCCTGCATTTTCATTTGACCGGTGGCTTCGTCTTTCACCCATTCAACTTTGGCGCACTTGGCTGCTTTTACATTGCCTTTGCCATCGTCGATGAATTCTTTGGTGGTGACCGCCCAGTCGCGTGCCACGCCTTCTTCATGCGAAGAAGAGGTGCGCATTTTCATGGGCCAGTAAGGCCAAACCAAAGGCTTGTTTTCTTCTTCGGGTGGCTGTGGCATCAATTCAATTTGCGTAACCTGTTTGGCACCGTGGCGGTTGGATGTACCCACGCAATCGGAACCCGTGTCGCCACCACCAATCACGAGCACGTTTTTCTTCGTGGCCATGATCTGGTCTTTCAGTTTGTCGCCTGCATTCACACGGTTTTGCAGTGGCAAAAATTCCATTGCAAAGTGAACACCCTTCAACTGACGGCCTGGAATTGGCAAGTCGCGTGGCACTTCAGATCCACCCGTCAAAATAACGGCATCGAACTGCGCCATCAATTCTTTCGGTGTGATGGTTTCGCGGGCCAGGTTGGTGATGCCGCCCTCTGCCAGTTTTTCGCCCACAAACACGCTGGTTTTGAAGGTGACGCCTTCAGCCTGCATTTGCTCAACGCGACGATCAATGTGAAATTTTTCCATCTTGAAGTCGGGAATGCCATAACGCAGCAAACCACCAATGCGGTCGTTCTTCTCAAACACGGTTACATCGTGACCAACACGCGCCAACTGCTGGGCAGCGGCCATGCCTGCAGGGCCTGAACCCACCACCGCCACTTTCTTGCCGGTTTTCTGTGCAGGCACCTGTGGCACCACCCAGTTGTTTTCCCAGCCCTTGTCGATGATCGCGTGCTCAATGCTCTTGATACCTACCGGGTCTTCATTGATGCCCAATGTGCACGCTGCTTCGCAAGGTGCAGGGCAAATGCGGCCAGTGAATTCGGGGAAGTTGTTGGTGCTGTGCAGGGTGTGCAACGCCGCTTTCCAGTCTTGCTTGTACACAAGATCATTGAAGTCGGGAATGATGTTGTTCACGGGGCAGCCGTTGTTGCAAAACGGAATGCCGCAATCCATACAACGTGCGCCCTGAATTTTGGCTTCGTTGTCGTTCAGTGTAATAACAAATTCTTTGTAGTGCTTGACGCGTTTTTCTGGAGCCTCACTGGCTTCCTTCAAACGCTCAAATTCCATAAATCCTGTGACCTTTCCCATTTTTCTAAATCCTCGTTAACAGGTTGGTTCTCAAGCGGCCACTGCAGGTTTTTCCTGCGCTACCACGTACAGTTCTTTCAAGGCGCGGCGGTATTCGGTCGGGAATACTTTCACGAACTTCTTGCGCTCAGTGCTCCAGTTTTCCAGAATTTCCTTGGCGCGTTCGCTGCCGGTGTAACGGGCATGGCGTTCGATCAAGCTTTTCAGGATCACTTCGTCTGGCTGGCGGTCTGCACCACGTGCGGGGCTGTGCCAAATTTCACGGTTGCTCAAGGCTTCCTGTTCGGTTGCGGACACCACTTCTTCCAGTTCAACTTGTGCCATGTTGCAGCGCTTGGCAAACAGGCCGTCGATGTCGTACACATAAGCCATGCCGCCGCTCATGCCGGCTGCAAAGTTGC
>Ga0209024_1001842_pt1 | contig 14714 bp, 12 predicted proteins | sample AutmiccommunBRH5_FD_187380 | JGI IMG/M metagenome (GOLD analysis project Ga0209024, IMG submission 187380) | Deep subsurface microbial communities from Mt. Terri, Switzerland - Autotrophic microbial communities BRH/5 (SPAdes) (version 2) | ecosystem: Environmental > Aquatic > Deep subsurface >...
CCGAACCCGCCGCTGCAGCACAACGTCGCCGGCGACCTCTTCGCCGAGGCGTGCCGAGACCTCGGGTACCACCCGTTCCGGTTCTCCTCCGGCATCCTCTCCCAGGCCTACACCGACCCGTTCGGGAACGTCCGGAGCGGCTGCCTCTACTGCGGCTTCTGCACTCGCTTCGGCTGCGAGGTGGACGCGAAGTCGAGTCCGCAGACCACCCACCTCCCGGCCGCGCTGAACACCGGGCGGTACGAAGTCCGGACGCGCTCCAAGGTGATCCGCGTGAACCTCGACGACTCCGGGATGGCGACCGGCGTCACCTACGTGGACGAGAACGGCGAGGAGCAAGAGCAGCCCGCCGATGTCGTGATCCTCGCGGGGTTCACGCTCACCAACGTGCGGATGCTGCTGCTCTCTCGTGGAGACGCGCATCCGGATGGCATCGGGAACGACCAGGGCATGGTCGGCAAGAACTACACGTACCAGCACTTCGTGAGCCCGTGGCGCGGCTACTTCCCGGGCCGCCGCTTCAACCTTTACATGGGGAACGGCACCACGATGATGGCGATGCACGACTTCTACGGACACAACTTCGACCACTCCGACCTGGACTTCATCGGCGGCGCCCAGTTCTGGTCGTCGTCCGGTGAGCTCAATCCGGAGACCTCGGCGGGTGGGTTCCCGATCGAGGGCACGGGCGACGGTCGTCAGTGGGGGCAGACGTGGAAGGACGCGCTGCGGGACCAGTGGAACGCCACAGCGGACATCATCATGGAGGGCGAATCGCTGCCCTACGAGGATCAGTTCCTCGACCTCGATCCGGTCTACACGGCGGACGACGGGCAGCCGCTTCTGCGCCTCACCTTCGACTGGCACGAGAACGACTACAACATGTGGGCGTTCATGGCCGCGCGCATCCGCGGCATCCTCGAAGCGATGGGGCCAGAACTGATCGAGGCCCCCGAGGAGCTCGATCCGTACGACATCGAGTCCTACCAGAGCACGCACCCCAGCGGCGGCGCGATCATGGGCACCGACCCGAGCAACTCCGTCACCAACAAGTACGGGCAGGTGTGGGACACGCCCAACGTCTTCGTGACGGGCGCTGCGCTCTTCCCGCAGAACCCCGCGGCCAACCCGACGGACACCGTCGCCGCCCTCGCCTACCTCCAGGGCGATGTCATCCGCGATCGGTACTTCCAGCACGAGCGGGAGATCCTCGCCTAGGCGCGCGATGCCGAGGAACTCCAACCCACTCCACCGCGGACGCGCCGCCGGCATCGCCCTCTGGGCGGTCGCGACGATCGTCGTCTCGACGGGGTGCGGCGGCATGCTCGACCCGCAGGGTCCGAGGTCGAACACGGTCGTCACTCTCTGGTGGGTGATGTTCGGAATCTCAGCGGTCGTGATGGCCCTGGTCACCGCAGCGCTGTTGTGGGGACTCTGGCGGGCAAGCCGGCCCGACGCGCCGACGAGGGCCGGCCCAGCCCGGCGCGATCGCTTCTTCGTCTTCGGTGGCGGGATCGCGATGCCCGTCGTCGTGATGGTCATCCTCATGGTCCTCACGGTCTGGGCCGGGCGCGCCATCACCGAGGCCGCCGAGGACGATGCGGTCCGCATCGAGGTGGTCGGGCACCAGTGGTGGTGGGAGGTGCGCTACCCCGACCGTGACGTCACCACCGCGAACGAGATCCACATTCCCGCCGGTGAGCGGGTTGAGCTCCTCCTGATGTCGGAGGACGTCATCCACTCCTTCTGGGTCCCTGAACTTGGCGGGAAGATCGACCTCATCCCCGGACGCACCAACAGCCTCGTGCTGGAGGCCGACCAGCCGGGCGAGTACCGCGGTCAGTGCGCCGAGTTCTGCGGACTGCAACACGCGAAGATGCGCATCCTCGTCGTGGCCGAGGATCGCGACGACTTCGACGAGTGGGTCGCCAGCCACCAGGAGCCCGCGCAGCCGCTCACCCCGGATGACGGAGCACTCTTCGAGGGTCAGCAGGCGTTCCTGGGCTCGGCCTGCGTCTACTGCCACACGATCGAGGGCACCAACGCCTCCGGCACGCTCGGACCTAACCTCACGCACCTCGCGAGCCGCCAGATGCTCGCCTCAAACGTGATCCCCAACACCCGAGGGCACCTCGCGGGGTGGATCCTCGACCCGCAGAGCGTGAAGCCCGGCACGCAGATGCCACCCACCCAGCTCAACGCCGACCAACTCGAGGCCCTCCTCGACTACCTCGGGAGCCTCGAGTGACGGCGCCGGCAGCGGAGGTCGCCGTCTCGGGACGCCTCCGGCGAGCTTGGGAACGCCCGCATGCGATCGCCCGTGCGCTCGCCACGGTCGACCACAAGCAGATCGGCCTGCGCTACATCGTGACCGCGTTCGCATTCTTCCTCATCGGGGGGATCGAGGCGGGCCTGATGCGCACGCAGTTGGCCGTGCCCGAGAACGACTTCCTCGGCCCCCAGGCCTACAACCAGATCTTCACGATGCACGGCACGACGATGATCTTCTACTTCGCGACGCCGATGCTCATCGGCATCGGGACGTACGTGGTGCCGCTCATGATCGGTACGAGGGACATCGCGTTCCCGCGCCTGAACGCGTTCGCCTACTGGGTGTTCCTGTTTTCCGGCATCTTCATCTACACGAGCTTCCTGGTGGAGGAGGTGCCGGACGGCGGGTGGTTTGCCTACGTCCCACTCACCGGCCCCGACTACTCGCAGGGCCTGGGCATGGACTTCTGGACCCTAGGGATCCTCTTCCTGGGCACCTCCACCACCGCCGCGTCCATCAACTTCATCGTCACGATCCTGCGGATGAGGGCGCCCGGCATGGCCGTGCAGCGGATGCCGCTGCTCCTGTGGGGCGTCCTGGACATGGCGATCACCGTGCTGATCGCACTGCCCTCGCTGACCCTCGCCACGCTGCTGCTCGCCCTCGACCGCACGGTCGGGACGCAGTTCTACGACCCGGCCGGTGGAGGCAACCCGCTGCTGTGGCAGCACCTGTTCTGGATCTGGGGCCACCCGGAGGTCTACATCCTGCTGCTTCCCGCGCTGGGCATCATCTCGACCGTCGTCGCCGTGCACGCCCGGCGCGAGATCGTCATGTACCCGCTCGTCGCGGTCGCGAGCATCGCGATCGGCATCCTCGCCTTCGGACTGTGGGTGCACCACATGTTCTCGACGGGCCTAGACCTGCTGCCGATCAGCTTCTTCAGCGCGGCGAGCTTCACGATCGCGATCCCGAGCGGCATCTCGATCTTCGCGTGGATCGCGACGATCTACGGCGGTCGTGTGCGATTCAGCCCGTCGATGATGTTCGCGCTCGGGTTCATCGTGACCTTCGTGATCGGCGGGATCACCGGCGTCATGACGGCGATGGTGCCCTTCGACTGGCAGGTCCACGACTCGTACTTCGTGGTCGCGCACTTCCACTACGTGCTCGTGGGCGGCGTCGTCTTCCCGATCTTCGCTGGCCTCTACCACTGGTACCCGAAGGTGACCGGCCGGATGACGAGCCCGGCACTGGGGCACGCGGCGTTCTGGTTCACATTCCTCGGCTTCAACCTCACGTTCTTCCCGCAGCACATCGTGGGCATGCTGGGGATGCCGCGCCGTGTCTACACCTACGCGGAGGGCCTGGGGTGGGAGATCCACAATCTCCTCTCGACGGCGGGGTACGTCGTGCTGACCGTCGGCATCCTCGTGATGATCACTGACTTCCTCATGAGTCGCGCGAACGGCGCGCCCGCCGGGGATGACCCGTGGGAGGGCGACTCGCTCGAGTGGGCGACGACCTCACCGCCCCCGACGTACAACTTCCCGTACCTCCCCGTCGTCCACAGCCGCTCCCCGATGTGGGATGACCGCACGCCGGAACGAGGCGGCCACATCGACCTCGTCGAGGACCCCTTGGACGAGGGTCGCGAGGTTTTCACGACCAGCGCGCTCGACGCGACCCCGGACGCGGTCCTGCGGATGCCGACGCCCTCCTACCTCCCGCTCCTCGCGGCCCTCGCGCTGACGGCTGCCGTCGTCTCGATGCTCGTCGAGGTCTACGTCGGGTGGGTCGTCGGGATCGCGATCCTCGGGCTCATCCTCGCCGCCTGGCTGTGGACCTCGCCCGAAGATGCCCCGCAGCGCGTGGCGCAGATCCGCGAGCGCGCCCACCTCCCCGTCGTCCAGTTGGCAGGCCCCCACGCTCCGGGGCGGTGGGGGATGATCCTGTTCATCGTGACGGAGGGCGTGCTCTTCGGGAGCACCATCTCCTCGTACTTCCTGCTCCGCGGCGATGCCCCCTCGTGGCCCGTCGGCGAGGTCGGGCTCCCAGACCTGGTCATGCCCGCGATCCTGACCGGGCTCATCGTCCTCGGAAGCGCCTCGATGTTCTGGGCGCAGCGACAGGTGGCCGGCGGGCCCGATGAGCCAGAGCGGCCGAACGCCCTCAGGCTCGGCCTGCTACTCGCGATGGCCTTCGGCGTCGCATTCCTCGCGCTGCAGGGCTACGAGTTCTGGCAGGCCGACTTCGGCCCGACGACGAACGCGTATGGCTCGATCTTCTTCCTGATCACGGGTGCCCACGCCGCGCACCTCGGCGTCGCCGTCGGCATGGCGGGCTGGGTGCTCATCCGCACCTGGTTTGTGTCGCACGAGCCTGGTCACCGCTCGGACATCCCGAACGTCTCCCTGTTCTGGCACTTCGTGACAGCGCTCTGGTTCCTGATCTTCACCGTCGTCTACCTCGGGGTGCACGTCCTGTGAGCACCAACGAACACGGATTCACCGGGCGCAAGCCTCGAGGGACACATCCGCTGATCCTGCTCTTCGCGGTATTCGGCGGGACGATGCCCTGGACCGTGCACCTGATCGCGTCCTACTCCGTGGCGAACTACATGTGCGGCAACGACATCGCCCTGTGGGTGCTTCACGGCCTGACCGTGGCCACCGCTGCCCTCTCCGTGACCGCGTTCTTCACAGCTCTGACGATCCTGCGCCGCGCCACGCGACACCCGAGCGGCGAACGCACCCCCGAGGAGGACCGCGACCAGTTCCTCGCCTCCGGTGGACTGCTGCTGGCGGGCCTCGGGTTCATGGCGATCATCTTTGGCGAGACGGCGGTCGTCATCGCGGGGTGCGGGCCGTGAGGCGCGGCATCGCTGCGGCGAGCCTGGGGCTCGCGGTCGCGTTGCTCCCGGCAGCAGCGTCGGCGCATGGGGCCGCCGAGGGCGGCGTCGCGACCTTGCTGGCGCTCGAGCTGCCCGGGATCACCGGCCTGCTTGCGGTCCTCGGCCTGCCATACGCAGCCGGCGTGCGCCGCATCTGGGCCAACGCGGGCCACGACCGTGGCATCCGCACCTGGGAGGCAGCGAGCTTTGCGGGAGGCCTCCTCGTGCTGGCCGTGGCACTCCTCGGGCCGGCGTTCATCCCGGTGACCGCCGAGTTCAGCGGACACATGGCCCAACACCTGCTCCTGCTCGTCGTCGCCGCACCGCTCCTCGCCTTCGGGCGTCCCGCCATCGCCTACGCCTGGATGCTTCGAGGCGCCGGCGCGGGCGGCGTCCTCCACGCCGGCCACCGGCTACAGCGGACGAGCCTCGCGAGGATCGCGGCGCACCCGGCGGTGCTCCTCGCCGCCTACATCGCTGTCGTATGGGCGTGGCACGTTCCTGCGCTCTACGACCTCGCTGTGCGGAACGAAGCCCTCCACACCTTTGAGCACATGAGCATGCTCGGCGTCGCGTTCGCCTTCTGGTGGCGCATCCGCACGCTCGAGCTGAGCACGGGCCGCCGGCAGGTAACGGCGTTCTTCCTGCTCTTCGCCGCGATGTTCCCGGAACTCGTCCTTGGTGCGTTCATCGCATTCGCCCGCGAACCGCTCTACGAGACCCATCGCCTTGCGACAGAGGCCCGAGGCGGCAACGCGCTCACCGACCAGCAACTCGGCGGCTTCGCGATGCTCATGCTCGGCAGCCTTGCCTACGCCGGCGTCGCCCTCGCCGGGATGCTGCGCTTCCTCGCGGCGGACGAACGCACGAGGGTCGAGCGGGGGTGGGAGTCATGACCCACCACCACCAGATCCGCTCCCTCGGGACCGTCGCGCTCCTCGGTGTGCTGTTGCTCGGCGTCGCCCTCGCCGGCTGCACGGGCAACGAGGAGCGCGGGCCGCTCCAGGTCCCGGAGTCCGCCGACATTGAGGGCGGCAAGCAGATCATCCAGCTCTACGGGTGCGGCACCTGCCACCGCATCCCGGGAATCGCTGGGGCGAACGGCCGCGTCGGACCGTCCCTCGAGGGCTTCGGGCAGCAGTTCTACATCGCCGGAGCCGTGCCCAACAACCTGGACAACCTCGTCCAGTGGCTGATGGATCCGCAGTCCATCGAACCGGGGACGATCATGCCGGACTTTGACTTGGAGGAAGCAGGCGCGACCAACATCGCTGCCTACCTCGCGACCCTCGACTAGCCCGCGGCTCTCCCGAAGGCCCGAGCGCTACTGTCCCCAACCCGGCCAGAAGCCGTAGTCGATGCGGTTCCAGTCCGGATGCCCCATCGCCGGCGAGTAGGCGCCGAGGTCGACGCCGTTCACCGCGAGTTGGACCGTCTTGCCGCTGTCGGTCCAGACCTGGATGCGTTCGCTGCCCTCGTACGCCTTCCGCTCGCCGCTGCGGAGCGTGCCCTCAAACTCCACGACGCCGTCGACCGTCACCCGGAGTTGCGCGTCCTCGGTGGCGGCGAGGCCCACGGTGACACGTCCTGGATCTGGCACGACCGTGGGTGGTTCGAACGGATCGTCCGACGCAGTGCCGGAACTTGCCTCTGCAGGCGGCTCGCCGGTCGCGTTCTGGTCGGCCATGATCAGGGCCGTGCCTCCGAACGCGGCTACGAGGATCGCAGCCGTGACGGGTAGCCACACGCGAGGGCGGACTCGACTGCGTCTCGGCCTACTCGCATCATCGCCGAGCGGCGGCGCGGCCTGCTCCCAGTCATCTTCATCCTGATCCCAAGCGTCCTCAGTGGCGGGATAGGCCGGACGTGCAGCCGGGAGCCCTCGATCGGCCCAACCCGCAACCGCGCCCGCGGGGGTAGCGACGGCAGCCCCTGGTACCTCTTCGCGAGTGCGCTCGGGAGCACTGGAGGCCCTCAGATCGGCGCGGAGGGCACGGAACGCCGTCAGCAGGAAGATGTAGAGCAGCCCCACCGTCGCGATGCGGAGGGCGAGGAGTATGAGGGGCCAGGGATCAGTGTCGACCAAGGTCCATCCTCGGGACTACGCCGGCTAACTCTTGGATCCACCATAGGACTGCTCGTCCGTGTCAGGCAGTCATCGAACAGCCATCGATCTGTGAACAACCGCTGAGGCATTCACCCCTTCCTCGGGGTACGTTGATCGGGCCGGTCCGAGCGCTCTCGAGGGGTCGCAGAGCGCTGGAACCGGCATCGAGGGACACCGATGGCTGCACTCCAGCACGCTCCTCGCGCGCGTCATGGGCGTCATGGGCGTTCTGTGCGCCACAGCCTGCTGCTCATGCTCGTGCCGTCGATCCTCCTCGTGCTGATCCCCTCGATGGTGCTTGTCGCGACGAACCGCGAACCAACGACCGACACCCTCGCGGCCTTCCTCCTCGTCGGCAGCCTCCCGCTCGCTACGCCCGCCGTCCTCGCGCTGCTATCGCGGCGGTGGGATCCCTACCTCCTCTCGTCCGTCTGGGTGCTCTGCGCCATGGGGCTCGGGGTGATCGCCCGGGTGCAGCCGAGCCTCGTCACGACCCAGCTCCTCTGGATCGCCGCCGGCTGGGCCTCGTTCGTCATGCTCGTCGGCTTCCCGCCGCTCCTGCCGTGGCTGCTCCGCTTCCGCTACTGGCTGCTCGCAGGCGGCCTCGTGCTGATCGGCGTCACCCTCGTGGCCGGCGAGGACGTCACCGGCGAGGGCGCCCGGCTCTGGCTGCGCGTCGGCCCGGTCGGCATCCAGCCGGCAGAGTTGCTCCGTGTCCTCCTCGTCGCGTTCATCGCCGGCCACCTCGCCCTCCGCACACCCGACGGCGAGCCCGACGCTGCGGCGGCTGCCGCCGAGCAGCCACCACACGAGGACCGGCGCGCCTCGATGCGGTCGCTCGAGCGTGACTGGCTGCCCCTACTGGCAATGTTTGGCCTCGCAGTCCTCGCGGTACTTGCCCAGCGAGACTTCGGCCCGTCGCTGATCTTCGGCGCTTCGCTCGTCGGTCTGCTCTACGTGGCGACGGGCAAGAAGCGTTATGTCGCATACGCCCTGCTCGCCGCCATCGTCGGCTTCGCAGTGATCTACCTCGGCTCGGCGCGCATCGAGGGGCGCGTCGACGTCTGGCTCGACCCGTGGAGCGACCCTCGCGGCTCCGGCTACCAGTCCCTACAGGCGCTCGGCGGGTTCGTGTTCGGCGGCGTCTTCGGCGCGGGGCCAGGCTACGGGTACCCCGGCCTCATCCCGGCCGCGCACACCGACTACCCGCTCGCCGTCATCGGAGAGGAGTGGGGCCTCGCCGGGTCGTTCGTCGTGATCGCCCTGTACGGGCTCATCACCGTGCACACGCTGGCTCGCGCCCGCACCGTCCGAGGCAGCTTCAACCAGCTCCTGATGGCGGGCCTCGCGATCAGCCTCGCGGCGCAGGTGCTGCTGGTGTTCGGCGGGATCCTCCGCATCCTGCCCCTCACCGGCCTCACCAGTCCGTTCCTCTCCTACGGCGGCTCGTCGATGGTGATGGGTTGGGTGATGCTCGCCCTGATCGTCGTCGCGTCCTCGCCCGACCGCCGCGGGGCCCGTGCCGAGGCGGGTGAGGGCGCCCCAGTACGCCGTCTCCCCGTGGGGGCGGTCCCGCGGATGCGCCACGTCGGCGTCGCCATCCTCGGAGGGTTCACGGTGCTCTCCGCCGTGCTCGGCTACTGGCAGGTAGGCCGCCCGGACCTCATCACTGACCCCGCGGTCGCCGGCGAGCGACACCGCGTCGAGGAGAACCGAGTCCAGCGCGGCGACATCCTCGACCGCAACGGCGCGACTCTGGCCCGGACGGAGATCGGCCCCGACGGCGAGCCACGCCGCGTCTACCTCGCCGAGGGCGGCGTGCACATGCTGGGCTACGTCTCCGCCCTGGGCGGCGCGAGTGGCGTGGAGGCAGCCGCCGCCGACCGGCTCCTCGGACGCGACAGCCCGAGTCCCCTCGACACCTGGTATGACCTGCTCCACCTGTCTCGTTCCGGCGACGATGTCCAGCTCACCATCGACATCGAGGTCCAGCGCGCGGCTGAAGCAGCGCTCGAGGGTGCAACCGGCGCGATCGTGGCCCTCGATCCCCGCACCGGCGAAGTGCTGGCGATGGCGAGCAGCCCCGCCTTCAATCCGAACTTCACCCCCGAGGAGTGGGAGCATCTCCGCACCGCGGAGGGCAGTCCGCTCCTGAACCGCGCGACGCAGGGGCTCTACACGCCCGGCTCGACGTTCAAGACGGTCACGCTCGCAGCCGCGCTGGAGGCGGGACTCGTAACGCCGGACATGCCCGCCGAATGCCCCGCCGAGGTCTTCATCGATGGCGTCCGCATCGTCTCGAACAACGAGCCGCCGGGCCGCGTTACTCGCACCGTCGCGGATGCCTTCGCCTACTCGTGCAACACCTACTTCGCCGAACTCGGCGTCGAGGTCGGCGCGGACCGCCTCCGGGAGATGGCGCGCGCCCTCGGACTCTCTGACGAGGTGCCGTTCACCCTCCCCACGTCCGAGGGCCGCCTCAGCCAGTCGCCGGGCTTCCTCGACACCGGCTCCGGCCTCGCGGCTACCGCCTTCGGGCAGGGCGAACTACAGCTCTCGCCCCTCCACCTCGCGCTCGTCGCGGGCGTCGCGGTGAACGACGGCGTCGTCCAGCGCCCCCACCTCCTGCTCTCCGAGGAACCCGAGGAGTGGCGTCGCGCCCTCTCCCCCGAGGCCGCCGCCGACCTCGCGGCGATGATGCGCTATAGCGTCGGCGCCGGTTGGGCCTCGACCGTCGCGATCGAGGGTGTCACGGTCGGCGGCAAGACCGGCTCGGCGGAGGTCATTGTGGAGGAGACCCCTCACGCGCTCTTCATCGCCTACGCAGAACACGACGGCCAGGCGATCGCCGTGGCCGTCGTGAAGGAGTTTGCCGGATCCGGTTCGCAACAGGGTGGCCCCGCTGCGCGCAGCGTGATCGAGGCGTGGCTAGCCTCGATCAGATAGCCGCTCGTTCAGGCGTAGAGCTAGACCTGTCGGGGCTGGCCTGTGTTCGGATCGATGACCGGGCCACCTCCGGGCGCCGCGCCGGTCTCGCTGGGGCTCGGCTCGCGCTGTCGCTCCTCCGCGGTGGTGCGCTCGGCGTCGCGATGGGTCTCGACGGTGTCGTCGTCCACCACCGGATGCCCGTCGCGCACCTCAGCGCTGTGGATCTCGCCGCGCCATCCGCCGGTCTCGTGGCCACGCGACTCGATGAACTCCTTGAACCGCTCGAGGTCGCCCTCGACGCGTCCCTCGACTAAGCCGAGGGCGTCACCCACGCTCTCAGCCCAGGTTTCCTGCTCATAGGCGATCTCGAGGTGGACGTTCGTACGGTCCTCCCCGGCCGGGCGGAACATGACCACGCCGTCCATTCCTCGACCAGCCGTCGAATGCCACGAGATCAACTCGTCCGGTTCCTGGCGGTCGATCTCCGCCTCCCACTCGTCGACGCGACCTGCCACCTCGACCGTCCAGAACAGGCGACGGGGGTCGAGCTGCTTGACCTCCTGGACGCCCTCCATGAACCGCGGGAACTCTTCGAATTGCGTCCACTGGTTGTAGACCGCCGTCAGCGGCGCTTCGACTTCGATATCTCGTTCGATGCGAGGCATGTTCATCCTCCTCCGTGAGGCACGCGCAATTGCGCAGTGCAGCCCCACCGTAGGAAGCGATACGCCCGACAACGCATCAGCGGCGAACCCGGCCCGTTGCAGTCGCGTGACAGCGTTGCGAGCTAGTCGCCACTCTCCGAGGGCTCGCGCACGATCAGGCGCGCGGAGCGGTTCCGTGTCAGGTAGGACCACGCCCACTGCGTCAGGACCAGCGCGCGGTTCTCGAACTCGTTCACCTGCAACAGGTGCACGAACAGCCACCCCAGCCAGCCGAGGAACCCCGAGAGGCGTACTCGACCGCGCGAAAGCACCGCGAACCCTCGCCCGACCGTCGCCATGCTGCCACGGTCGCGGTACCGGAACGGCGCCACTGTCTCGCCTTCGACCGCCGCGAGGATCGAGCGCGCTGCGTGCTCCCCCTGCTGGATGGCGACCGGCGCGAGGCCCGGCAGCGGCCGGCCCCCCGGCCCCACGACCGCAGCCATATCGCCGACGACGTAGACGGGCTGCCCCGGGATCGCGAGGTCGGATCCCACGGGGATGCGCCCCCCTCGATCGGTCTCGATGCCGGCGGCCGCCGCGAGGGTCTGCGCGAGGCCAGCCGCGCGCACGCCGGCGGCCCACAGGATCGTCCCCGCGTGGATCTGCTCCGATCGACCGTCGGGCGTCTGCACCGTCACGCTGGTCGCATCGACATCCGTCACAAGGGTGCCTGTGCGTACCTCCACGCCGTGTCGTTCGAGCTCGGCCTGCGCCTTCTGGGCCAGCTTCTCGGGGTACGACGGGAGCAGCTGTCCGGCCGCCTCGATCAGCACGACCTTCGCGGCTGCCGGGTTGATGCGCCTGAAGTCGTGACGCAGGGTGTCGCGCGCGAGTTCGGAGATCGCCCCCGCCATCTCCACCCCCGTGGGCCCGGCGCCGACGATGGCGAACGTGAGGTGCCCGGGGTTCCGCAGCAGGCGCTCCGGCTGCAGTTCGGCGTCCTCGAACACGCGCAGGATGTGCCCGCGCATGCGTGTCGCCTCGGCGACGTTCTTCAGCCCCGGTGCGTGGTTTCGCCACTCCTCGTGCCCGAACCAGTAGTTCCGAGATCCTGCCGCGACGATCAGGTGGTCGTACGGGATCGACTGCCCCGATGCCGTCACGGTGTGGCCTTCGAGGTCGATCGACTGCACCTCGGCGAGGAGGACGCGCACGTTCGCCTGGCGGCTCAAGATCTGTCGGAGCGGCACCGCGATGTTTGCTGGCGAGAGCGCCCCAGTCGCGACCTGGTACAGGAGTGGTTGGAACAGGTGGTGGTTGCGCCGGTCGATCAGGGTCACATCGACGTCCGCGCGCTTCAGGGCCTTCGCCGCGGCCAACCCACCGAAGCCCCCACCGATGATCACGACGCGCGGGCGAGCGGGCGGCGGATCCTCGTCGTTGTCGGGGGCTCCGAGGCCCGCAACCGGTGTCCAACTCGGCGAATCACTGGCCGGGAACGACTCCCAGCTCGCCTCCTCAACTCGGTCGGCGTCCTCCGGCACAGGGGGAGGCCCACCCGGCGGTGGCGTCGATGTCGGACTCGATGGCGCAGGCGCGCTGGAGGCCTGGTCTTCGGACGTCACGCTCAGGCCGTCGCCATCGCGCCCTGCTGGACGATCCTTGGGGCTGCCGGGTCGAGCCGAGGCTTCAGCTCCTGCTCGAAGAAGCCAATGAATGCGTCCTGATCGGGGCCCACCTGGTGCAGCACCACGTGATCGTACCCCGCCTGCTCGAAGGCGCGGATCTTTTCGATGACCGCCTCCGGGTCCGGGCCCAGCGGCGTGGAGTCACTGCTGTAGTCCTCCAGGCGGATGAACTTCGAGGCAGCCATGAACTCCGAGGGGCTCCGCAACTCGGCGTTGAGGGCGCCCGGCAGCGGGCCATGCGACCAATGCTCCGCGAGCGTCTTCCGCGCCGACTCCTCGTCCGAGGCGTACACGAGGTGCATCAGCCCAACGGCCGGCCCCTCGCCACCGGCTTCCCGCCACTGGCTCACGACTTCCTCGTCCGGGGAGGTCGACATCACTCCATCGCCGGAGCGCCCCGCGATCTCGCTGGACGCGGCCCCTGAGGCGGCGACGATGATCGGCGGGAGGCTCTCGGGGAGGCTGTAGATCCTCGCGCGGTCCACTGTGTAGAACTCGCCCTCGAAGTTCACTTCGTCGCCGGTCCACAGCTCGCGGATGACCTCGATCGCCTCCTCCATCATGCGGAGGCGTATCGGCGGGGCGGGCCAGTGTTCGCCCGTCACGTGCTCGTTCAGGTTCTCGCCGGACCCAACGCCGAGGAAGAACCGCCCCGGAGCGAGCGTCCCCATGGTTGCAGCGGCCTGGGCGATGATCGCAGGGTGCGTCCGGATCGTCGGGCACGTCACGGCCGTTCCGAGGACGATCGATTCGGTCGCCTGCGCGATGGCGCCGAGGGTGGCCCAGGCGAACGGGCTCTGCCCCTGGCTATCGAGCCAGGGGTGAAAGTGATCGGAGAGCGTCGCGAACGAGAACCCGGCCTGTTCGGCGCGCACGGCGTTCCGCACGAGGTCAGGCGCCGGGTGCTCTTCGCTCATCAGGGCGTAGCCGATGGACACCATGGGTGGCCCCTTCGTTATGAGTTCACGTGGATGCGTCAGATCCCGCTACGAGTCCGGGACGTGGTGCCGTCCGAGGCGGTCGAGTTGCTCGTCGACTGACAGGCTGTTCTGCTCGAGGTCCTGGCGTTCCTCGGCCTGCTGCTTCGCCTCGGGCGGAGGAACCGGCACGACGTGATGCTTGAGGTCCGCGTGGTCGAAGTCCGACCGTGCGGCGTCTCCGTCAGATCCGTCAATGGAGTCGACGTTCAGCCAGATCGCGTCGTCATCTGACTCGTCCGGGTTGATACGGACGTAGCCGCCGATGACCTCGGCAATCACGCCCAGGCGCTCACCATCGCGCGTCTCGACCGGCGTACCGACCGAGGGAGTTCGCTCAGGCATCTCGCACCCCTCTCGTTGGCTCTGCATCTGACGAGGGCGGCGCACCTACGCGCCGCCCTCTGGCCATCAGCATGCGATCTGCCCCGCACAGCCCGGTAACACCCACCGGGGCGCTATCTCGGATCCGGTACAAACCCGACGAGAACCGGCCTCAGGCGCGCGAACCCGCCGAGGCGGTCGCACGCTCGAGCATCGCCATCGCTTCACGGTTGAACGCTGGCAGGTCGTCCGGCTTGCGACTCGTCACCCAGTTGCCGTCGACGACCACCTCCTCGTCCACCCAGGAGCCACCGGCATTCACGATGTCGTCTCTGAGCGTCGGGTAACTCGTCAGCGTCTTGTCCGTGGTGAGCCCGGCAGACACGAGGAGCCAGGGGGCGTGGCAGATCGCGGCCACCGTCTTCCCCGCCTCATCCATCGCACGCACGAAGCGCTGTGCCTGCTCGTCGACGCGGAGGAAGTCCGCGTTCATCGCACCGCCCGGCAGCACGACTGCGTCGTACTCGTCCGGGCGAGCCTCGTCGAGCGTGCGGTCCACGGGGACTCGGATGCTCTTCTGGTCGTGCTGCATCGCCTGGATCTTCTCGCCGTGCGGCGCGATCACATCGACACGCGCGCCAGCGTCCTTGAACGCCTGCACCGGATCGGTGAGTTCTACTTCCTCGAAGTTGTCGGTGGCCAGCACGGCCACGCGGGCGTTGGATAGGTCAGCCATGACGCTCCTCGTTCGCTTCTGGGGGAGGTGACTCAGCACGCTACGCACGAGGGCTTACACGCACGTTCGTCCTCGCCACTCACCGGTTGCAGTGGCGTGCCGCCTGGCGCCGTATCTGCAACGCACCCGACGAGGCCACTCG
>Ga0209024_1001845_pt1 | contig 14712 bp, 12 predicted proteins | sample AutmiccommunBRH5_FD_187380 | JGI IMG/M metagenome (GOLD analysis project Ga0209024, IMG submission 187380) | Deep subsurface microbial communities from Mt. Terri, Switzerland - Autotrophic microbial communities BRH/5 (SPAdes) (version 2) | ecosystem: Environmental > Aquatic > Deep subsurface >...
TTCTGCGCCCGCCTTGTCAATGAATTTATGCTGCATCGCACAATAAATAGTTGGTGGCCGCCACACGAACCCGATACCGTTCATGGCCAGCGGGCTGACAGTAGCGAAAGACGTTCGTCGTGCTGCTAGATGAAGCCGCCACAAAACTTGAGCTATTACGGGTCATAGATGAGCCCGGTAACGACTATTTCTACACACGCGGCTATTATGCCCGAACAGACCTGCCGCCCCCCTGGCGGCGCGCCGTGTGCCGCTCGCGGCCCGCTTAGTCGCCATCCAGCAACAGCACCTGCACGGCATCGCCCGCCTTGGCGGCGGGGGCGTGGGGCGGGCGGATGATGAGGCATCCGGCCTGGGCCAGGCTGGACAGCATGGCGCTGTCCTGCACCCTGAATGCGGTGGCGACGCCATCAGCGCTGAGGCTGGCGCGCACATAATCCTGCCGGTTATCGTTGGGTCCCATATCCGCGCCAAGAATGGCGGTGCGCGTATAATTTCCGCCGCCGGCCTCTCCCAGCAACGCCGAAATGGCCGGACGCACAAATAAAAGCCCACAGACCATCGATGACACCGGATTGCCCGGCAGGCCCAGCATCGGGGTCTCATTCATGTGGCCGAAGATCAGCGGCTTGCCGGGGCGCATGGCGATTTTCCAGAAATCCACCTTCAGACCTATCTCGCCCAGCACACTTTGCACCAGATCATGGTCGCCCACCGATGCCCCGCCCAGGGTGATCAGCATATCCGCACCCCGCGCGCCCTGCGCCATGGCGCGCAGCTCGTCACGATTGTCGGCGGCGATGCCCAGATCAATGGCCTCGCCCCCACACACCGCGATCATGGCCGCGAGCCCCAGCGCATTGGAGCTGACAATCTGGTGCGGACCGATCGGCTCACCCGGGCGCACCAGTTCATCGCCAGTGGCCAGCAGCGCAATACGCGGGCGGCGCCGCACCAACAACCATGGCACATTCATTGCGGCGGCCAACGCCACATCGCGTGCAGAAAGCCGACGGCCCACCGCCAGCATGACATCGCCGGTACGAAAATCCAGCCCCTCGGCGCGAATGTGCCTGCCCGGCGTCACCGGTCGGGTAACGGTCATCTGATCGCCCTCCGCCTGGGTGTCTTCCTGAATGACGATAGTGTCCGCCCCCATTGGCACAGGGCCGCCGGTAAAAATACGCACCGTCTGCCCCGGCCCGACGGTCCCATTAAACGCACCGCCCGCCGGGGCCTGCCCGACGACCCTCAGCGTTGCTGGCACTGTCGCCACATCTCCGGCCCGGACCGCATAGCCGTCCATCGCCGAGACTGCAAACGGCGGCTGGGTACGGTTTGAGGTGACATCCCCGGCCAGCACACGGCCATGCGCCTGCGCGATATTCACCCACTCCACCCCAACCGGGGCCAGTGCACCTGTGATGCGCGCCAGCGCTTCGTCGACGGGAATAAGGGGTTGGCCCGCCATCCGGTCAGGGCGCGTTATAGTCGCCCGACTTGCCGCCGGACTTGTGTTTCAGAAAAGTCGGGCCGATGATCATCCCCTTATCCGCCGCCTTGCACATATCGTAAATAGTTAAAGCAGCGATGGAAGCTGCTGTTAATGCTTCCATTTCCACACCGGTACGGCCGGTTAATTTCGCTGTCGCAATGATCTCGATCCGGTTCCTGTCCGCATCGGGAATCAGATCAACCGTCACCTGGCTTAGCGCCAGCGGATGGCAGAGCGGGATCAGATCGGCGGTGCGTTTCGCACCCATGATCCCGGCCAGCCGCGCAACGCCCAACACGTCGCCCTTGCCAATACCGCCGTCGACAATCAGTTTCAGGGTCTCTGGCCGCATGGTGACATGACTGATCGCGATGGCGACCCGCACAGTCTCGGCCTTACCCGATACATCGACCATGGCTGCCTGGCCTTTTTCGTCAAAATGCGTCAGACGTTTGCCCGCCATGACTAGAGCGCCCTCGCAAGCAGTGCGCGGGTGGCCGCTTCAACATCGTTTTGGCGCATCAGACTTTCTCCAACCAGAAAGCAGTTAACCCCGGCAGAAGCACAGCGCGCCAGGTCTGCCGGTGTGCTTAAACCACTTTCACCCACCACCAAAATGTCGTCCGGCATCCGCTTTTTAAGGTGTATCGTTGTATCAATACTGGTCTCGAATGTCTTTAAATTACGGTTGTTTATACCGATTAGCTTACTGGAAAGATCAAGCGCCCGCGCCAGTTCATCGTCATTATGCACTTCCACCAGCACGTCCATATCAAGGCTTCGTGCGGCGCTTTCCAGTTCCGCCGCCTGCGCATCCGATACCGCGGCCATAATGATCAGGACGCAATCGGCGCCCCAGGCCCGCGCCTCGAACACCTGATAGGGATCATACATGAAATCCTTGCGCAGCACCGGCAGCAAAACCGCGTTGCGGGCCTGCGTCAGATATTCGGGTGCGCCCTGAAATGACGGCGTATCGGTCAAGACCGAAAGACAGGCCGCGCCGCCCGCCTCATAGGCTCGGGCAAGACTGGCCGGATCAAAGTCCGCGCGGATGAGACCTTTTGATGGGCTGGCTTTTTTGATTTCGGCGATCAACCCATAGTCGCCATGCGCCACTTTGGTGGCCAGCGCCTTCGCAAAACCGCGCACAGGTTGAGCCTCCCGCGCCTCTTCCTCCAGTTGACCCAATGGCTTATCACGCTTTGCTACAGCGATTTCTTGCAACTTATAGGCCCCGATCCTACTCAGAATATCACTCATGGCGCGGGCCTGCCGTTTGACAGGGCCACAAGGCGCTGCAACACCATTGCGGCCTTGCCGCTATCAATCGCCTCTGACGCCAGGGCGACCCCTGCTTTCAAATCCATGACCTTGCCCGCCACGACCAGCGCGGCCGCCGCATTCAGCAATACAATATCCCGGTAGGCCGTTTTATGACCGGCCAGCAGATCACGAAGGGCATTTGCATTGGCTTCGCTATCGCCCCCGAGCAGGTCTACGGGCTGCGCCAGTTCCAGACCGGCGTCTGCAGGATTAACCTCGAAACTCCGCACAGCGCCATTTTCCAGCGCCGCCACATAGCTTGGCCCGGTAGTGGTCAACTCGTCCAACCCATCCGAACCATGCACCACCCAGGCGCGCTCGGTTCCAAGGTTCGCCAGCACATGCGCTAGCGGCACAAGCCATTCACGTGCGAACACGCCAATCAACTGGCGTTTCGTACCCGCCGGATTGGACAGCGGACCCAGCAAATTGAAGATCGTGCGGGTGCCGAGCTCCACACGCGCCGGGCCGACATGTTTCATAGCCCCGTGATGACGCGGGGCCATCATGAAGCCAAGCCCTGCTTTGGCAATACATTCACTGACCACTTCAGGTGAAGTTTCAATGTTAACCCCAAGTGAAACCAGAACTTCTGCCGAACCGGACTTGGAGGAAAGCGCGCGATTGCCATGCTTGGCGACCGGCACCCCGCAGGCGGCAACGACAAAGGCCGCCGCGGTTGAAATGTTGAAGGTGCCGGACGCATCGCCGCCCGTGCCGCAGGTGTCGATGGCGCTGGCCGGCGCATCCACCCGCAGGACCTTTCCCCGCATCACACCAGCGGCGGCGGTAATTTCGTCCACTGTCTCGCCGCGCACCCGCAGTGCCATCAGAAAGCCGCCAATCTGCGCCGCAGTTGCCTCACCAGACATCATGATCTCGAACGCATGGCGTGCCTGCGCCAGATTAAGTGGCGCACCCGTGGCAACATGGGCCAGTAATGTCTTGAACTCGTTCATGCCGGTTCCCACTCCGGCACATTCGCGCCGGTCAGCAGCAGGAAGTTGCGCAGCAATTCATGGCCATATTGCGAGGCGATGCTTTCCGGGTGAAACTGCACCCCGTGCACCGGATGGCTGCGATGGGAAATCCCCATGATCACACCATCCGATGTATGCGCGGTCACCTCGAGACACTCGGGAAGACTGCCGCGATCAATCTCCAGGCTGTGATACCGCGTTGCCTGAAAATTCTCCGGCAAGCCTTTGAATAAGCCCGAATTCGTGTGCGAAATCGCACTCATCTTACCATGCATAACGGGATTGCTCCGCACGATTTTGCCGCCATAAGCCTGACCGATACATTGATGCCCCAGACAGACACCCAATATCGGAATAGCGCCGTTCGCCTCGTTGATCAGATCGAGGCAAATCCCCGCCTGATCCGGATCACATGGCCCGGGAGAAATAACAATGCCCGACGGTTTACGGGCAATAATTTCTTGCGGCGTGGCCTTGTCATTGCGAACGACCTCCGCCCTCGCCCCCAGCTCCCCCAGGAAGTGAACCAGATTATAGGTAAAACTGTCGTAATTATCGATCAGGACAAGCATAAGATACCCAATGACCTTCTACGGGGTGCAGTTGCTATTATCATATCGCAGTGCGGCCCGAAGGGGTCAAGGGAGTAGATACGTCGGTAGTGTAGATACTAATTTTGTATAAACAGCGATGCCTATCGCGCATTCAGGCCGCTTGACCCGGCCCTGTCCCCTGCGCGAAGCTGCTCCCTTCACAATAAGCGCGGGGGACAACCCCTGCCATAACAGGGAGGCGCCGGGGTCAGCCCGCGCGAAATCAGCATGAAAGACGTAAAAGGAAAAGTGGCGTTCATCACCGGCGGGGCCAGCGGCATGGGGCTGGGCATGGCCCGGGCCTTCGCCGCGGCAGGCATGAAAGTCATGATCGCCGACATCGAAGCAGGACCCGCGCAAAAGGCCGTGGATGAACTGAAAGCCAAAGGCTATGAAGCCGCCTGCGTAAAGGTGGATGTCACCAAGCTGGAGGATGTGCAGGCCGCCGCCAAGAAAACCATCGATACCTTCGGCAAGGTACATGTGCTGTGCAACAATGCGGGCATCGCCATCGGCGGCAAATCCGAGACCGCCAGCATGCGCAACTGGCATTGGGTGATGGACGTAAATCTGTGGGGCGTGGTGCACGGGTTGCAGGTGTTCATGCCCCTGATCAAGGAGCATGGCGAGGGCGGCCATGTGCTGAATACCGCATCGATGGCGGGCATGTACGGCATCCGCAATTCGGGCCCCTATAACGCCTCGAAGTTCGCCGTGGTCGGCATCACCGAAACGATGATGGGCGAAAACCGCAAGACCGGCATTGGCGTCTCGCTAATGTGCCCCGGCGTGGTGAACACCAATCTCGGCACTTCCGGGCGTAACCGGCAGGAAGATTATGGCGGCGCTGTGGGCGAGAAAGAATCCGGCCTCGGCGCGCTGACCCAGGGACTTGATCCCGATATTGTCGGCAAGTTGGTGCTGGAGGCGATCCAGGAGGATCAGCCCTATATCTTCACCGATCCAGCACTTCGCAATCTGGTTGAGCTGCGCACCAAACGCATTCTGGCGGGCTATGACTGGGCCGACAAGGCCAAGGCGCTGCAGGGTGCCGTGCAATCCAGCGCCCTGCCCGGCTAACCAAACAAAAAGGGAATAGACCATGAAAGACGTAAAGGGAAAGGTCGCGTTCATCACCGGCGGCGCCAGCGGCATGGGTCTGGGCATGGCCCGGGCGTTCGCCGCGGCGGGTATGAAGGTCATGATCGGCGATATTGAAGCAGGCCCGGCGCAGGCCGTCGTGGACGAACTGAAAGCCAAGGGCTATGAGGCCGCCTGTGTGCAGGTCGACGTCACCAAGCCGGAGGACATGCACGCCGCCGCCAAAAAAACTGTCGACACGTTCGGCAAGGTGCATGTGATCTGTAACAATGCCGGCGTCGGTTGCGGGGGCAGAAGCGAAACCGCCAAAATGCGCAACTGGAACTGGGTCGTGGATGTCAATCTGTGGGGCGTGGTGAACGGGTTGCAGGCCTTCGTGCCGCTGATCCAGTCGCACGGCGAAGGCGGCCATGTGGTCAGCACCGCGTCTGTCGCGGGCATGATCAGCATTCCCGGCACCGGCCCCTACAACGCCACCAAATACGCCGTGGTTGGCATCATGGAAACCATGATGGCGGAACAAAAAGACAGTAATCTGGGCGTCTCGGTATTGTGCCCCGGCCTGGTCGCCACCAATCTCGGCACCTCGGCGCGCAACCGCCAGGAGCAATATGGCGGCGCCGCCAAACCCAACCCCAAGGACGCCATCGCGGGCTCGCTGTCCGACGGCCTCGACCCGGACATAGTCGGGCGCCTGGTGCTGGAAGCGATACAGGACAACCAGCCCTATATCTTCACCAACCCCGCGCTGGGCTACATGATGGAAAACCGCTTCAAAAACATCGCCGCAGGCCACGAATGGGCCGCAAAAAGCAAGGCGCTGGCGGGCGTGAAGCAGTCGGCGAAATTGCCGGGGTGAGGCCGGATAAAGAATTTCCCCCGCCGGTTGCCCGACGGGGGATGATCCTTCACTGTGGAAACCACAGTTACCGTGGCTTCCCTACCGATTTTCCAAGATCAGAAGATCACATTGACACGCCCCCGTCAACTGGCATCAACTAAATTAAAATCGGGGGATATGATGATCAAAGAAAACCTGTCGCTTGGGATTGACCTGGGCATTGCCTCATGTGGCTGGGCGTTGATTGATTGGCCTGATATCAATACCCCCGGCACGATATCGGGCATGGGATCATGGTGCTTTGATGTCCCTGAAACCAGTAAGGAACGCACACCGACAAACCAGATTCGCCGCGCCAACCGGTTGCTGCGGCGCGTGATTCGCCGCCGCCGCACCCGGATGTCGGAACTACGTAAATTATTTGAGCAGCAAAAACTGATCGCTACCCGCGATCCCGAACATCTAAAGAAGCAAAAACTGGACCCCTGGGAGCTTCGCGCGCGTGGGCTGGATAAATTGTTGACGGGCGAGGAGTTTGCGACTGCTTTATTGCACATTGCCAAACGGCGCGGGTTCAAATCCAACGCCAAGCGTGATGCGGGCGCGAATGATGCTTCTGACGATGGCAAGGTATTGAAGGCGCTTGCGCTAACCACTGAAAAACTGGCGCGCTCGCGCTATAGAACCGCAGGAGAAATGTTTGCCCGCGACCCGGAATTCGCCTTGCGCCGCCGCAATCGTCCGGGCGATTATTCCCGTGTAATCAAACGCGATGAACTGGCGCATGAAATGCGCAAGCTGTTTGATGCCCAGCAACGGCTTGGAAGTAAATACGCTACGCCAGATTTTCAGAAGCTATATGAAGATATTACGTTTTTCCAGCGCCCCTTTCAGGACAGTGAATCCCTTGTCGGTCCCTGCCCGTTTGAACCAGCGGAAAAACGCGCTGCGAAATATGCACCATCGTTCGAACAATTCCGTTTTCTAAGCAAGCTGATCAATGTGCGTGTCAGCGCGCCACATGAAGCGCCCCGCGCACTGAACGATGCGGAACGCTCCCGTGCCTGTACGATAGCTGGAAAGACCCAGACAGTAACATGGAAAGCGCTGCGCAAGGCCATGGCCCTGCCCGACGATGTCAGGTGTGTCGGAGTTAAATTAGAAGACGAGAAACACGATTTCGGGGCCCGCACCGGTGAATCGTTTCATGGCATGGTTAAGCTGCGCGAATGCCTTGGTGAAAACATCCCATTGGCGTTGCTCGATGCAATCGCCTTCATCCTGACTTTCCGGGAAACGCCAGAGAGCATTGAAAAAGGTCTGCGCGAAGCGGGCGTGAAGGAAGCCGATATAGATGGCCTGATGACAAACCTGGCAGAAGGGAAATTCGCCAAATTCAAGGGGGCCGCGCATATTTCCGCTCTGGCTGCCCGCAACCTGCTGCCGCATCTGGAAGCGGGGCTTGGTTACGATAAAGCCTGTGCCCAGGCCGGCTACAATCATTCCCAGTCGCGTTTTTCGGGATATGAACAGGTAAAGGACAGAGCAGCGTTCAAGGCCTTGCTCGCCGAATTGCAGGAAAGTATCGCCAACCCAATCGCGCGCAAATCAATGACCGAAAGCATGAAGCAGGTATGGGCGCTGGTAAATACATTTGGCCTGCCGGGGCGCATACATATCGAACTGGCGCGCGATGTTGGCAAGAGCACCGAAGAACGCGATGAAATCAGCAAGGGCATTGAAAAGCGCACCAAGGACAAGGAAAAACTCCGGGAAGAATTGAAAGGCTGTCTTGGTGTTGACCGGGTCAGCGGCGATGACCTGTTGCGCTATGAATTATGGAAGCAGCAGGGTGGACGCTGTCTGTATACGGATAATGAAATTCATATCACACAGGTTCGCGCATCGGACAATAGCGTACAGATCGATCATATCCTGCCCTGGTCGCGTTTTGGGGATGACAGTTTTCACAATAAAACCCTGTGCCTTGCATCCGCCAACCAGCATAAGCGCAACATGACGCCGTTTGAGTGGATGGGGGATAATCCTGACCGCTGGGAAAAATTCAGCGCCAGCGTGGAAAGCAACAAGAATTTGAAAGGCCTGAAAAAACGCAACTATCTGCTGCGCAACGCCAAAGAGGTCGAGGAAAAATTCCGCAGCCGCAATCTCAACGACACGCGCTATGCGACGAAAATTCTGCTGGAGGCGGTGAAGCTGCTGTATCCGCAGGACCGGCGCCATGATTGTGTGCGGGCGCGTCCCGGCCCGCTGACCGCCGCGTTGCGCAAGGCGTGGGGTATCGAAGGGATGAAAAAAACTGACGGCAAACGGATTGCCAATGACCAGCACCATGCGCTGGATGCGCTGGTGGTGGCGGCGACATCGGAAGGCGAACTGAACAAGCTCACAATAAGCTATCAGCAATCCGAAGCGCGGGGCGAGGCGCGCTCGCTGGGGCATGTCCCTGAGCCATGGCCGGGATTCCGCGATGACGCCATCAAGGGCATGAATTCCGTATTCGTCGCCCGCCCGGAACGCCGCCGCGCACGGGGCGAAGGGCATGCGGCGACGATCAAGCAGGTGCGCGCATCGGATGGAAAGGTTTACGCCCGCAAGGCAGTGGATAAAAATCTGAGGCTGGAGGATCTGGACAAGGTCAAGGATGCAGAGCGTAACCGGGCCACTGTGGAAAGCCTGCGGACGTGGATTGAGGCCGGGCATCCAAAGGACGCGCCGCCCCTGTCACCCAAGGGCGATGTTATCCGCAATATCCGTATGCTGACAAAAGACAAACCCGCCGTTGCGGTGCGCGGCGGCACCGCCGACCGGGGGGAAATGGTGCGGGTTGATCTGTTCAGCAAACCGAACAAAAAAGGCAAGATGGAATATTATATGGTGCCGATCTATCCGCATCAGGTGATGGACAAGCGCGATTATCCTGCGCCGCCAAACCAGGCGATTGTTGGTGGCAAACCGGAAAGCGAGTGGCCGGTGATGACAAATGACTATGAATTCCTGTTCAGCCTGTATCCACGCTGCTGGATCGAAATCGTTGATGCAAAAGGCGTGATTAAAGAAGGTTATTTTAAGGGCGTTGATCGCTTCACAGGCGCGATCAATCTGGGACTACATTTGGATGTGCGCGATATGAAAGCTGGCCGTGGCATCGGCGTTAAGACTTTATCAAGCATAAACAAGTTTGCTGTGGACCGTCTGGGCCGCCGGTCCAGAATTGCGCGCGAGGTCCGCACATGGCATGGCGAGGTGTGCATATCAGCCGTCCCGCCCGGTTAAGCTACCGGGACAGGCAGATTGTCATTGATCAGGATGACGGCGCGGCGCGTTTGCCGCTGGAAGATATTGCCTGGCTGATCCTCGATACACCCCAGGTCAGCGTCACCGGAAGCCTGTTGTCGGCCTGCGCCGGTGCGGGCATTGCCATAATCATTCCCGACGCCAGACATCATCCCTCCGGGGTGCTGTTGCCGTTTCACGCCCATCACGCCCAGGCGCATGTGGCGCATCAGCAAGTGGCCATGACCGCGCCGCTGAAAAAACGCCTGTGGCAGCAGATCGTCCGCGCCAAAATCGATAATCAGGCCACCTCGCTGACCCGGTCCGGGCGGGATGGGGCGCAGGCGTTGCGTGCCATGACGGCCCATGTCAAATCCGGCGATCCGGCCAATGTCGAGGCGCGCGCCGCGCGCCTTTACTGGCAGAATTTGTTTGATGATTTCCGTCGTGGCGACGATCCCGACCGGCGCAATGCTCTGCTGAATTATGGCTATGCCGTGCTGCGCGCCGCCCTTGCCCGCGCCTGTGTGGCGCACGGGCTGTTGCCCGCATTCGGGCTGCATCACGCATCGAAAACCAACGCCTTTAATCTGGTGGATGATCTGATCGAACCCTTCCGGCCGCTGGTGGATACGATGGTTTGCGCACACGCCGCCACAATGGCGCCGGGCAATGATCTGACCCTGGATGACCGGCGCGCCATGGCGGGGGCGCTGCTGGGCACGCTGGCCATGGGAAAAGAAGATGTCAGCGCATTGGCGGCCAGCGAAATGACCGCCGCCAGCCTGGTGCGGGCGATGCAGTTGGGGGATGCGGCGGCGCTGCTTTTACCCGGCCTGCCTGCGCGTGATCTGCCTGCTGACGATCTGCAACTGGCTGGCTGTTCATGAAGGCGGAAGAGGTGCGGTATATGTGGCTGATGGTTTTTTTTGACCTTCCGGTCGGCACAAAGGACCAGCGCAGGCTGGCTTCACGGTTCCGCAATTTTCTGAAGGATGACGGCTATCTGATGCTGCAATTTTCGGTTTACGCCCGCGTCTGCCGGGGGCAGGATGCGGTCGACAAACACCTGTCAAGGGTGCGCGCCAACCTGCCCAAAAAAGGCAGCGTACGCGCCCTGCAAGTAACCGACAAGCAATATGGCCGTATGGAATTTATGCTGGGAACCGCCGGAAAAACCGAACAAACCGCCTCAAAACAACTGGTCCTGCTGTGATTTCGGAGCCATCGAAGCCCGGAAAGCACAGCAGTTTCAGAGTTTTATCCCAAAGGCAGCCTACCACAGGAAAATCGGTAGGGAAACCACGGCCCGGCTGGTGCGCGACAGCGGGCCGCAGGCAGCCTACCACAGGAAAATCGGTAGGGAAACCACGGCCGGCGGCCTTGCCAACCACGTGATCAAAACAGCCTACCACAGGAAAATCGGTAGGGAAACCACGGCCGCACTCGCTGCCACCGCCGCCCACGCCGCAGCCTACCACAGGAAAATCGGTAGGGAAACCACGGCGTTCGGCGCGGCCACCTGGTCGCTATTGTCAGCCTACCACAGGAAAATCGGTAGGGAAACCACGGCTGTTCGTGATGCGAGTGCGTTCGGTCTCAAAGCCTACCACAGGAAAATCGGTAGGGAAACCACGGCGGGTTTAACGGAGCATGGAAGCGGTGATGGAGCCTACCACAGGAAAATCGGTAGGGAAACCACGGCTCAACGCGATGGTTTTCGCTTCGTCATCGGAGCCTACCACAGGAAAATCGGTAGGGAAACCACGGCTGATTTCGCCCGCTGGTTGTGTGCGCTGAGCCTACCACAGGAAAATCGGTAGGGAAACCACGGCCGGTCGCGCCCAGCTCCACCGAAGAACTGAAGCCTACCACAGGAAAATCGGTAGGGAAACCACGGCACACTGTCGATTGCCGGTATGCGTTATTCGAGCCTACCACAGGAAAATCGGTAGGGAAACCACGGCAAGTTACGTCCGCGCCTTCCAGCAGCGCGTAGCCTACCACAGGAAAATCGGTAGGGAAACCACGGCGCTACACCCTGCGCATGGTGCAGCATGAGGAGCCTACCACAGGAAAATCGGTAGGGAAACCACGGCTCGCTGGCCGTCCGGGCTTCGGAGCGGCTTAGCCTACCACAGGAAAATCGGTAGGGAAACCACGGCAATGGTATCCCGCGCCCAGGTGCTCCCCGCAGCCTACCACAGGAAAATCGGTAGGGAAACCACGGCTAAAAACAAAGAGCTGCTCGGTGAATTGAAAGCCTACCACAGGAAAATCGGTAGGGAAACCACGGCTGGTTCACACTCACGCGGTATTCGGTATTTAGCCTACCACAGGAAAATCGGTAGGGAAACCACGGCGCTCTGAGCATGCCCCGGCCTTACGTAGTTAGCCTACCACAGGAAAATCGGTAGGGAAACCACGGCAGGGTTTCGGCCCTGCCCCGCCCTGCTTCGCAGGACAAGGCTGGGCCGAACGCATGCCGCGAGCCTGACTCTGCAAGATGCTTCTCTTTCCCGGATAACTCCGCTTATGCCCTCGTACTCAGTGGGTGGTCCATATATAATCAATCCGTGATTCGCAATAAAACTGGGGAATCCCATGTCCCGCGCCAGCACACCGGACCTTTTTGAAACAGCGGCCCAGCCGGACCTTTTCGGGGCTGAGGCCGCGCCCGCTTACCGGCCTGACCCGGATAAGGTGCGCTCGCGGCTGCACAAAATTCTGGCTGAGGCGCGCGCGGCGCAGAAACTGCCCTGGGAGCGGACAACCGTCTCGCTGTACCGCACCATTTTCCCGCAGATGACATTGTGGCTGCCCAAGGACGAGGGCGCCCGGTTCCGCCTTGAATTTGAAGCGGAACTGGCGCGGCTGGAGGCGGCCTGAGCCGGTCTAGCGGCGGACGCCCAGATCGATCAGGCGCCCGCCCATCATGTCCGGGCGGATTTCGCCGATCGCCGTTGCCTGCGCATAGCCCAGCATATGCAGCGCGCTGACACAGGCCTGCGCCATAGTGCGCGGCACGCATGCCAGCAATCCCCCCGCAGTCTGGGGGTCGAACAGCAGCGCGTAATTTGGGTGCGCGCGGGCCGCATCGTCCGCCTGTAACAGTGCTTCACCGGTGCGGACGTTGGCAGGGTGCAGGCTGCTGAAAATACCCGCCGTCATCACCTCGCGCGCGCCCGGCAATACGGGCAAACCGTCCAGATCAAGCGACGCCGACAGGTTCGAAGCGCGCAGCATTTCGCCCAGATGCCCGGCCAGCCCGAAGCCGCTGACATCGGTGCAGGCGGTGGCGCCATGCACGCCAAGGCAGTCCATGGCGGGGCCGTTTGACTGTAACATCATGGCCGTCGCGGCCTTGATCCATCCCGCGCTGGCCCTGGCGCGCATGTCCGCAGCCAGAAGCGCCCCGGTCCCAAGCGGTTTGGTCAGGATCAGCACATCGCCCGATTGCGCGCCGCCCTTGCGTAAAAGATCCGCGTTCTCGGCATATCCGTTAATCGTGAACCCCAGCATCATTTCCGCGCCCTGTGCGGTATGCCCCCCAATCAGGCAGACCCCGGCAGCGCCAAGCGTGACGACGGCCCCCTCCATAAGCTGTTGCATGTCCTGTTGCAGCTTTTGTTCCGGGCCAAAGGGCAGTGTCACCATCGCCAGCGCCGAATGCGGGACCGCCCCCATGGCGTATATGTCATTCAGGCAATGATTGGCGGTGATGCGGCCAAACAGATAGGGATCATCGACAAAGCTGCGAAACTGGTCAACCGTCTGCACCAGGAGCCTGTTTTCCGGCGGCGCGATGACAGCGGCGTCGTCCGGCGCATCGAGGCCGGTCACGATATCGGGCATTGCGGCCTGTTTCAGCGACGCCAGGGTTTGGCGCAAAATATCCTCCGGAACCTTGGCCCCACATCCACCGCACTGCATGGCGTTGGGGTCGGACGCTTGCGCTATCACCATGCCCGGCGTTTCGGGAAGCTGCTGGTACTTGCGCATCCAGCGCCGGTCGATCCGGTCCTTTAGCCGCCACACCCATTCACCCGCCAGGGCAACCGGGCCATAGGATGCGATGGCGTATTTCTCTCCTGTCGAAATCAGCGCCAGTGTCCGGGCCTGCGGACGGTATGGAACGGGCGCTTTGCCCTGCCCCACAAGACGCAGATTTTTCAGCAAAACCGGCCCCTGGCGCACAGCATATACGCCGGACTTTTCCAGCTTGCGGCTCTGCATCGCGGCAATATCACCGGCTGCGAAAACACCGTCATGGGATACGGACGCCAGCGTGTCGCGCACCTGAATGAAGCCCCGCGCATCCAACGCCAGACCCGTATGCGCCAGCCATGCAGGCGCGGCGGCGTGGGTAGTCAGAATGGCTGCATCACACACCAGACGCGCATTATCCGAAAGCATAATCCCGGTCGCATCCAGCGAGGCGACGCGGCGCATCAGATGCACCGTAACCCCGGCATCGGCGACGGCCTGCTGCATGCGCCGGTAGACACCCGGCGCATGATTGGGCAGTAACGAAGCGCTGTTGCTGACAATACTGAAATGCAGACGATCCGGGTTGCCGCCCCGCGCGGCGATGTGTGTCCGCAACCGGTGGCGCAGCGACAGGCACAGCTCGGTTCCGCCCGCGCCACCGCCAATAATAATGATGCGGAATTCCTTGTCATGCGTCAGGACCGCCGTTTCCAGATCTGCCAGACGTCTTAGGAATTCATCTACCGGTTTGATCGCAATCGCATGGTGCTCGGCATCTGCAATGCCAAACCGGCTGGGGGTCGAGCCAATATCGATGGAAAGCAGATCGTATGAAACCGGGGGGCGTCCGGCGCATACTATCTGGCGCGCATCGGGCGCTATGTCTGTAACCTCTGTGTGAAAAAAACGCGCGCCCGCGAACCGGCATAGCCGTTGCAGATCAACGTGGCACTCATCATACCCGTAGTGCCCCGCCAGAAATCCCGGCAGCATTCCAGAATAGGGCGTGTTGGCGTCGCGCGAAATAACGGTCAGCCGCACGCCCGGAATGGGATGCATCGCCACCCCTTTGATCACCGCCACATGGGC
>Ga0209024_1001846_pt1 | contig 14707 bp, 8 predicted proteins | sample AutmiccommunBRH5_FD_187380 | JGI IMG/M metagenome (GOLD analysis project Ga0209024, IMG submission 187380) | Deep subsurface microbial communities from Mt. Terri, Switzerland - Autotrophic microbial communities BRH/5 (SPAdes) (version 2) | ecosystem: Environmental > Aquatic > Deep subsurface >...
GGGCCGGTGCCGGGCCGCTTGCGCGCGCTCCCGCGGTTCGCCTTCACCCCGTCCCTCCCCCGTGCGCCGTCGAGCCGCGGCCGCTTCGAATCCCGCCTTGATGATCCGCCGGCCAGCGGCGGAACGCAACGAGGCCGCCCGATGCATCGCTACGCTGTGGCGCCGGGCCGCGACCCGCGCCATTGTCCGTGCGATGACCGCCGAGACCGCACCCCTCGCCCCGGAGACCCCCGTCGCCCCGCGCACGGTCGCCGCCCGCACGCTCGCCGCCATTCGCTGGGTCGCCCTCGGCGGCCAGGTCGCGACTCTGCTGGCGGTGCATTTCGGCTTCGGCTTCCCATTGCCGCTGCCGCTGGCGCTGGCGATCGTCGCGGTGTCGGCGGTGCTCAACCTGACGCTGGTGCGCCGGCGCGCCGGCCGCGACCGGCTGAACGAGCGCGAGGCGGCCTTCTACCTCGGCTTCGACATCATCCAGCTGGCCGCCCTGCTGTTCGTCACCGGCGGGCTCGGCAATCCGTTCGCGCTGCTGCTGCTGGCCCCGGTCACCGTCTCGGCGACGATCCTGACCCGGCGCTCCACCATCCATCTCTGCCTGTTGGCCCTCGCCAGCGCGACCCTGCTGGCCTTCGCGCATCTGCCTCTACCCTGGGCCGCGCCCGGTTTCGCGCTGCCGGCGATCTACACCGCCGGCCTGTGGGTGGCTTTGATGGTGGCGCTGGTGTTCAACGCCGCCTATGCGTGGTGGGTGGCCGAGGAGGCACGGCGGATCTCGGCGGCGCTCGCCGCCACCCAGGAGGCGCTGGCCCGGCAGCAGCGCCTGGCCGCCGTCGGGGCGCTGGCGGCAGCGGCCGCGCACGAGCTCGGCAGCCCGCTCGGCACCATCGCGGTGGTGGCGCGCGAACTGGTGCGCGAACTGCCGGGCGACAGCGATCTCGCCGAGGACGCCCGGCTGCTGCTGTCGGAAAGCCAACGCTGCCGCGAGATCCTGGCCAGCCTGGCGCGGCGCTCCGAGCCGGAGCCGCACACCGCCTTCGCCGAGCTGCCGTTCGACGCCCTGGTCGAGCAGGCGGCCGAGCCGTATCAGCGCGACGGCGTGGCGGTGATCATCGAGGCGCATGGGCCGGAGGGAACGCCGCTGGCCACGCCGGCCCCGGCGGTGCGGCCCACCCCGGAGCTGATGCACGGCCTGGGCTCGATCCTCCAGAATGCCGTGCAGTTCGCCTCGGCCACCGTCGAGGTGACGGTCGCCTGGGACAAGTCCGGCGCGCTTTCGGTCGAGGTCGAGGACGACGGGCCCGGCTTCGCACCGTCGGTGCTGTCGCGGCTGGGCGAGCCGTACGTCTCGACGCGCGCCGGCCGCGACGGCCATATGGGGCTGGGATTGTTCATCGCCCGAACCTTGCTGGAGCGCACCGGCGCCGAACTCGGCTTCGCAAACCGTGACGACGGCGGCGCCCGGGTCGACCTGCGCTGGCCGCACGGCCTGCGGGCGTGACGGCATGATCACTCGAAAGGCTTGATCCGGAGCCCGGATCGGGACATTTGATAGGCATGTCGACCGCCGATCAAACACCCGCCCAGCCGCTCGTCGCCCTGCCGCCCGGCGCCGACGCCACTTTGCTGATCGTCGACGACGATGCGCCGCTGCGGATCCGGCTGTCGCGGGCCATGGAACGGCGCGGATTCACGGTGATCGCGGCCGAGACCGTTCGTGAGGGGCTGGCGGCGGCGCGGGCGACCCCGCCGGCCTATGCCATCATCGACCTGCGGCTGGCCGATGGCAGCGGTCTCGACGTAGTGGCGGCACTGCGCGACGCCCGGCCGGACGCCCGCATCGTCATGCTGACCGGCTATGGCAATATCGCTACCGCGGTGGCCGCCGTGAAGGCCGGAGCCATCGACTACCTGCCGAAGCCGGCCGACGCCGACGCCATCACCGCGGCATTGCTCGAGCACGCGGATGCGCTGCCGCCGCCGCCGGAGAACCCGATGTCGGCCGACCGGGTGCGCTGGGAACATATCCAGCGGGTCTACGAGCAGTGCGACCGCAACGTCTCGGAGACGGCGCGCCGGCTGCGCATGCACCGCCGCACCCTGCAGCGCATACTCGCCAAGCACGCCCCCCGCGGGTGAACGGCAGTCGCCTCAGGCGACCCGGCCCTCGCTGGTCAGCAGCTTGTCGATGTAGCGGCCCTGGTACATCGTGATTCCCAGCGACTGGCCGAAGCGCACCGCCTCGTCGCTGTCGCAGCGCGCCAGGATGATGCGCGCGCGGCCGCAGCGGTCGATGTGCTCCTTCAGCTCGGTGGTCCGCGAGCCCGAGAGGTCGTCGGCCATGTCCGGCGTCCAGATCAGCTTCAGCAGGTCGAGGCCGAGCCGCTCGCGGTCGATGAACTGCAGTGTCAGGTGGTTCAGCCCGTCCAGGCAGATACGGTAGCCGCGCTCGCGCATGAAGTCGCGCGCGAACATGTAGGCGCCCATGTCGCCGAAGATATCGATCTTCTGCAGCTCGATGACCACGGTGCCGCGGGCGATCGCCTTCAGCGAGGAATCGAAGTTCAGGAACGGCGGCGACAGGATGGTGCCGACGTTCAGGTTGATGCTGAACGAGCTGGCGATCGAGCTGTCGTCGTTGCGCACCAGCATCGACAGCATGCGGCTGTCCAGGGTCTGCGTGAGGTGCTGGAACAGCCAGAGGTTCGACGCCAGGTCGAATTCCGGCAGCACCGACTGCTGCAGGTCGGCGATCGAGATGTACAGCTCGCGGAACACCGGTTGCGGCGCGTGGCTGCCGGGGGTGATGGCGCACACCGCCTGGCGGCGCATCAGGTTCGACAGGTCGGCCCGGCGCAGGAAGTTCTCCAGCTTGCCGAGTTGCTCGGGGTCGAGCACCTTGCGCGAGCCCTTGTTGGCCTGCGTGCCTTTCTCGCTCGCCACCGCCAGCCGCGCCTTGCGCTCGCGCTCGCGGTGCATGGATTTGACCATGTCCAGCAGTTCGTCGAACTGGCTCTCGACGTTGTACCAGGTGCAGAAGCGGGCGAGGTCCTCCTCCTCGTCGCCCTGGCTGAGCGGATCCTCGCTGAACAGGTAGCGGACCTTCATGATCGCGGCGTCGATGTCCTCGATCGCGGCGTCCTTGCAGATGAAGAACAGGTCCGAGTTCGAGAGCACGAAGATCTGGCCCTCGTAGTTGTTGACCATGCCCTCGAAGGTCGCGGCCGCGATGCGGATGTGATGGTCCTGGCGATTCTGCGGACGCAGGCGCGACAGATGGATGTGCACCGCCATCCGCCCATCGAGGTTGCGACCCAGCCGCTGCAGGTAGTCGAGCAGGAGATACTCCTGGCTCGGTCCCCGCGAGCGGTTCTGAATTTGACTGATCGCCATGGATCTCCCGTCCGTCGGTGCGACGATGTCGTCTCTGACGGCGCTCCCCGCTTGCGCCCCGAACTACGCTACCACCGCACCTTGCCTGCGTAAACGAGCCCCGCGTGCGGTAGCAGATATCTGCAAATCGAGGCAAAATCCAGTAAAAACAACGGCCTTTTGCCGCTCACCAGCTGCCAATCCGCCACTGCGAATGAAGAAAAACTACTTTTCATCAAATGCTTAGTAAGGTAGTTTAATCTGCAAACACAGCCGGAAACCGGAAAAACCGCACCGATGACGATTCCCGCCCAGGCCCAGTGCGCGCATCACCGGAGCCGGGGGGGACGGCGCACACGCGGCTCGCTGCCGGTGGCAGGGTTGCTCGCCGGGGCGCTCGCCGGCGCCGCCGCTTGCGGGATCGCCGATGTTCCTGCCGCCTCCGCCCAGGTCAGCGAGCCGGCCGAGGAATCGGTCACCCAGCGGCCGCGCCTGGACTACGAGAGTTACGGCCTTTCCCTCGATCCGGTGGACCGCGGCGCCCGCGCCACCGGCGGCTCGCCGGTCTATTCCTTCTCCCGCCTGGAGGTCGAGTCCGGCCACGACAGCAACGTCCGGCGCGCGGCGTCGGGGGAGTCCGCCAGCCTGTACACCGTCACCCGGCCCGGGGTGTCACTGAACCTGGACGGCGAGAACCACCAGAGCATGGTCGTCGGCCAGGCCGCGATCGGACGCCACCGGTCGAGCGGCGGCGACGACTACGAGGACCTGGAGTTGACCGCCCGCAGCCGCCTGGAGGTCGACGAGGATCTCGAGCTCCAGTTGGCGGCAGGCGCCAGCCGGCTTCACGTCGCCCGCGGCTCGGATCTCGACCTCGGCCCGTCCTTCGGCACCCAGACCTACCGCAGCTACGATGGCAGCGCGCAGGTCCTGTCGACCGCGCTGCCCGACTACCCCGTCCTCGCGACCCTGCAGTCGACCTGGCAGCGCTACGACGACGTCGACGGCATCGACCGCAGCGGTCTCGATCGCTGGCTCGGCATCGGCACCGCCCGGGTCGGGATCGCGCGTGCCGGCGAGGTCTCGTTCTTCGTGCAGCCCGGCATCCAGCGCGTCGACTACACCGATCCGTCCGCCGGCAACCTCGACTCCACACGCGCCGACCTGGCAGTCGGCGCCACCTATGCCGGCGGCTCGGTGTCGCAGGTCACCGGCTTCGTCGGCGCCTCGCGCCGCAGCTACGACCGCGCCGATACATCCGCCGAGTTGTCGGCGCTGGTCGGACTGAATGCGCTGTGGAATGCCACCGACCTGATGACCGTTAACGGAAATTTCTCTTTATCCAACGAAGATTCGGAACTGTCGGCAGCGAGCAGCGTGACCACCACCAAGCTGGCGCTCGGCCTGGACTACGAGATTCTGGAGAACGTCATTTTCGGCAGCGACATCCGGGTGACCGACAACCGCTACGAGGGAGCGGCGGAGGACGAGCGCCTGTTCGCTGCCGGGGTCGACCTGCGCTACCTGCTGAACGAATACGCCTATGTCGGCGCCGGCCTGCGATGGGAGGACCAGTCCTCCGGCGACGCTGCATCGGAATACCGGGCCACCGTGGCGTCGCTGCGGCTCGGCCTGAAGCTCTGCTGCCTGCGCGACATCGCGCCCGGCGGCCCGGACGGGCGCGAGATGCGTCAGGGAGTGGTCAATGGCGTGTTCCGTTGAGGCGACCGGCGAGATGGCCGGGCGAAGCCGCCGGGCCGGGTCCGCCATCCGCGGGTTTCGCGCGGCGCTCGCCGCTCTGATGTTCGCGCTCGCCGGCTGCGCAGCGGCACCGGTCACCGAGGAGCCGACGCCCCCCCTCACCGCCTACCGGATCGGCGCCGGCGACAAGGTCAGGATCGCGGTGCTCGAGATGCAGGACATGACCATCGAGACCGAAGTCTCCCACGACGGCACGATCGAGCTGCCGCTGGTCGGCGCGCTGGCGATCGCCGGCCGGACCGCGCCGGAGGTGCGAACCGCCCTGTCCGAGCGCCTGGCCCGCGACTTCATCAAGGACCCCAAGGTCAACGTCGAGGTCACGAAGTACCGGGCGTTCTATGTGCTCGGCCAGGTCAACCGGCCGGGCGGCTACCCGTTCGAGCCGGAGCTCGACATTCGCAAGGCGGTGGCGATCGCCGGCGGCTTCAACCGCCGGGCCGACACCGACGCCGCCTTCCTGGTGCGCGACGTGGACGGCCGCAACGACCGCCGACTGGTCGGTCTCGGAACCCGGGTGTTCCCGGGCGACGTGATCGAGGTCGACCGGCGGCTGTTCTAGGCCGCCGCCATGTCCAACGTCGCCAGCTTCCCACGCCGCCGCGAGACGGAACCCGCCGAACCGCGGGCTCCGGCACAGGCCCCGGTGTTCGTGACCACCGAGACCTACGACGTCTGGTGGCTGATCAGCATCCTGCGGCGGCGCACCCGGCTGCTCCTGGTGGTCATGACGGCGATCCCGGTGCTGACGGCCATCTATGTCAGCGCCCTCGACAAGCAGTATTCGGCGAGCTCCCGGCTGCTGATCGAGGGGCAGCGCGAGCGCGTCCTCGGCATCGAGGCGATGATCCCGAGCCTCACCGGCGATTCCAACACCGTCCAGACCGAGGCCGAGTACATCGCGTCGCGCGAGATCGCCATCCGGACGGTGGAGGCACTCGGCCTGACCGGCGATCCCGAGTTCAACGAGCAGCTCGACGAGGCAGCCCGGCGGCATTGGGCCGAAGGCATCCGCGACTCGCTCCCGGAGCCGCTGGCGCGGATACTGGACCCGCCGCTGCAATGGTTGCTGCGCGACCAGGACGGCACGGAACCCTCGGCGACGAGCGCCGCGGCGACCGAGGCCGACACCCTCGCCCTGGTCACCGACGAGTATCTCGAGCGGCTGTCCGTCGAGGCGTCGCGGTCGGCCCGCGTCATCACCATCCGCTTCCGCTCGACCGATCCGGACACCGCGGCGCGGGTCGCCAACGGTGTGGCCGAAAACTATCTCCGCGACATCCGCGAGCGCCGGGAGACCGCGTTGCGCCGCGCCTCGGTGTTCCTCACCGACCGCGTCAGCGGCCTGCGGCAGAACGTGATCGACGCCGAGCGCAAGCACGAGCAGTTCCGTCGCGACAACGGGCTGGTGGAGTCCGGCGGCGCCACGCTGCTGCTGCAGCAGATCACCCACCTGAACGAGCAGCTGATCGCCGCCGGGACCGACCGGGCAACGGCTGAGGCGCGCTTCAGCCAGGTCCGCACGCTGAGCGCCACGGCCGGTGGGCTGGAGAGCCTGGACGGCTCGCTGCGCTCGGACGTGGTCGCGGCCCTGCGCACACAGGAGACCGAGCTGCGGCGGCGGATCGCGGAGCTGCAGGCGCAGTTCCAGCCGCGCTATCCGACCCTGGTTCAGGCCCGCGACCAGCTCGCCGACGTACAGCGGCTGATCGGCGCCGAGGTCGACCGCATCGCCCAGAGCCTGCGCAACGAGGTGCAGATCGCCCGGGTGCGCGAGGCCAACCTGGCGGAGGCGATCGCCCGCCTGCAGGCGAAGCTGGAGAGCCAGACCGACGCCGAGGTCACCCTGCGCTCGCTGGAAAGCGAGGTGCAGGCCAGCCGCGACCTCTACGAGCTGATCCTCACCCGGCTGAAGGAGACCGATGTCCAGGACGAGTCGGTCAACGCCCCGGAAGCCCGCGTCATCTCGCGTGCCGTGACGCCGCAGGAAGCGGTGTCGCCGCGCCGCGGCGTGGCGGTGTTGGCCTCGGTCCTGGGCGCCATGGTCGTCGGCTGCTTCCTGGTGCTGATCATCGAATTCGCGATCCGCGGCTTCAAGACCCCGCAGCAGTTGGAACTGGCCACCGGACTGCCGGTGCTGGCGCAGATTCCGCTCAACGACGACCTGCGGCACGCACAGCCGGTGCGCCGCCTGGTGATCGACCGGCCGGGGTCGTCGATCACCCAGGCGATCCGGCGGTTGCGCACCACCATCACCCTCAGCCTCGGCGAGACCGAGGCGAGCCGCGTCATCCTGGTGACCTCGACGATCTCGGGCGAAGGCAAGAGTTCGGTGGTCGAGGGGCTGGCGACCCTGACCGCCCAGGCCGGCCGCCGGGTGCTGGTGATCGACGCCGACATGCAGAACCCGTCGCTGCACACGCGCTTCGGGATGTCGAACGTCGTCGGGATCTCCGAAGTGCTGTCGGAGGGCGTCGCCCTCGACGACGCCGTCGAGTTCGAGCCGACCACCGGGATCTACTTCCTGGCGCGCGGCCGCGGCGTCCCGAATCCCGACGACCTGCTGGGCTCGGACGCGATGGACGCGCTGCTGCGCCGGGCGCGCCGGCAGTTCGACCTGGTCATCATCGACACCGCGCCGGTGTCCAGCGTCGGCGACGCGCTGATCATCACGCCCCGGGTCGACGGCGTGCTGTTCGTTGTCGAGTGGGAGCGCACACATCGCGAGGCGGTGATCCAGAGCCTGCGCGACATCTACGAGATCGGCGAGAACGTCCTCGGCCTCGTGCTCACGAAGGTCGACGTGCGTGTCCAGTCCTTCGACAGCGGCACCGAGTATTACTACTACGGTCAGGAAGACCGCCAGGCGGGCGGCGCCTGACCATGGATAGGCCGGCCTTATGCATGCCGTTGCTGGCAGGGGGGGAGCTGGCAAGGTGAGACAGACGCTTTCGATCGCGATGGGCGTGCTGACCGTCGTCGAGGCGATCCTGCTGGCGGCCTGCGGCTTGGCCGCGCATCTGCTGCTGCACCCGGCGGGCGGTCCCGCCGGATGGTATCCGGCGACCGCCCTGGCGCTCGGCATCGCGTCGATGCCGATGCTGCGGCTGTTCGGCGCCTATCGGGTCGCCTCGAACGAGCCGTTCGACCCGCGGGTGTTCCAGGCCTTGGCCGGTTGGGTTGCGGTGGTCGCGGCGTTTCTGGCTTTCCTCAACCTGACCCAGACGACCGAGGCCTATGCCCGGTCATGGATCGTCGCCACGTTCGGTCTCGGATGCCTGGTCCTGCTGGTGGCGCGGGCGGTGTCGCTGCGCTACCTGCGGCGGCTCGGCCAGGAGGGCCGGCTGGGACCCCGGGTCGCGGTGATCGGAAACGGCCGCGCACTGCACGAGGTGGCGCAGGCGGTGCTGCGCGACCCGCTGGGACTGGCCCGGCTGATCGAGGCCCATGACCTGGCGCCGAGCACCGACGCCGCGCTGCAGCGCCTGGTACGAACCATTCGCGCCGGCAAGGTCTCGGAGGTGCTGATCGCGGTGGATGGGCCGAGCCGGTTGTCGGATGGGGCGCCGGATGGGCGGGACGATACCCTGGAGCGGCTGATGGCGACCTTGAAGTCGGAGGCGGTCGCGGTCTACCTGGCGCTGCCGTCGTCGCTGCGACCTTTGCCGGTGCTGGGCTTCGACCGGCCGGCCGGGGTTCCGGCGCTGGCACTGTCCGAACTGCCGCTGTCCGGCTGGAGTTCGGTGGTGAAACGGATCGAGGATCTCGTGCTCGGCGGCGTGCTGCTGCTGCTCGCCGCGCCGATGATGGCGGTGATCGCCCTTGCGATCCTGGTCTGCATGGGGCGGCCGGTGATGTTCCGCCAGCAGCGCCACGGTTTCAACAACAACACCTTCGCGGTCTATAAATTCCGCACCATGTCGGCGGCCGACGACGGAGCCGTCGTCGAGCAAGCGCGTCGCAACGATCCCCGGATAACGCCACTCGGCCGGTTGCTGCGGCGGACCAGCCTCGACGAGCTGCCGCAGTTCCTCAACGTGCTGCGGGGCGACATGTCGCTGGTCGGCCCGCGCCCGCATGCGGTGTCGCACAACACCCGCTACGCCGCCTCGATCGACGGCTATCTCGGCCGTCACCGCGTGAAGCCGGGCATCACCGGCTGGGCGCAGGTCAACGGTCTGCGCGGCGAAACCGATACGCCCGAGAAGATGCGAAGGCGCCTGGAATACGACCTGCACTACATCGAGAACTGGTCGCTGCTGCTCGATTTGCGGATCATCGCCCAGACGATCACGATCCTGATCGGCGACCGCAACGCCTATTGAGCGGGCGTTGCGAGAGCCGGCAGCTCGTCCAGCATCCGCGCCTCGTCCTGCCAGCGCTCCACCAGGGTCCGGATCTCCGCCACGAAGCGCTCGCGCCCGAAACGCTCGGCGTGCCGGCGGATCGCCGCCGGGTCGAAGCGCGCCTCCATGGTCTCGAAACGCTCCAGGGTGGCGCGCAGCGAGTCGGCGGTCTGGGCGTGGAAGAACAGGCCGGTGACGCCGTCGACCACGGTCTCGCGCACGCCGCCACGACCGAAGGCGATGACCGGCCGGCCGCTCGCCATCGCCTCCAGCGGCACGATGCCGAAATCCTCGTCGGCGCAGAACACCAGGGCCCGGCAGCGCGCGTACAGCCGGGCGAGTTCCTCGTCGGTCACCCGGCCGAGAAAGCGAACATTGGGCGTGGCGATCCGGCGCAGCGCCGCCAGTTCCGATCCCTCGCCCGCCACCAGCAGGGTGCGTTCCGACCCGGCGAAGGCACGGACCGCGATGTCGGCACGCTTGTAGCCGACCAGCTGGCTGGCGAACAGATAGGCGTCGCCGGGGCCCGCGGCGGCGACCGCGAACCGGTCGAGGTCGACCGGCGGATGCACCACGGTCGACTCGCGACGCCAGAACTTGCGGATCCGGGTGGCGACGGTCGTCGAGTTGGCGATGAAGTGGTCGACCCGTGCGGCAGTCGTGACATCCCAGATCCGCATCCGGTGCAGCATCCAGGACGCCAGCGGCCGCAGCACCCGGGGCAACTCGGCCAGATATCCCTCCGGCATCACCCACAAGTAGCGCATCGGGCTGTGGCAATAGCAGACGTGCAGCGCGTCGGCCCGCGGCAGCACGCCCTTGGCAGGACCGGCCTCGCTGCTGATCACCAGGTCGTAGTCGGACAGGTCGAGGCGCTCCAGCGCCAGCGGCATCAGCGGCAGCAGCTTCTTGTACAGCCGCTTCGCCCCCGGGATCCGGCCGACGAAGGTGGTCCCCTTCAGCCGCGCGGCAATCCGTGGCGAGAGCGCCGCCGGGTCGGCGACATGGGCGAAGATATCGGCCTCGGGATACAGGTCGAGCAGGGCTTCGATCACGCGCTCGCCGCCGCGCATGGTCACCAGCCAGTAGTGCACGATCGCGACCCTCATCCGCCCCCATCCCCGACTCTGTCCAGCGACCCTAGCATCCCGGCGGTCCCCCAGGCCATGTAACCGGACCGGCGTTAAGGGTTGTTTAATACAAAGTGCATAAAATTTTATTGAATGGTATGGTCAGCGGACTTAAGTTCGATCTAGCAGTGCATCACGCGTGGGGTGGGGACCGCACCGGGGGCCGCAGGACGGGTTCGTCCGACGCACGGTATGTCACCTCCACCTCGCAGAGTCTGAATCCGCCGTCGCGCCCCGCACACGGGACCGAGCGCGATGGATGCCGGGGGAGAAACCCCTGGTAGCCGGGGGAGAAGGTCACCGTGGCGAAGAAGAAAGACCCGGACGTGAGCACCAGCGGCGACGATCTCATCACGGGCACCCAGGGCAAGGACACGCTGTCCGGCCGCGCCGGCGACGACACGATCCGGGCGGGAGCCCATGACGACCGCGCCTATGGCGGCACCGGCAATGATCTGCTGTCGGGCGGGGCCGGTAAGGACTCGCTTTATGGCGGCGACGGCAGCGACTCCCTGTATGGCGGCGACGAGCGCGACCTCCTCTCCGGCGGCAGCGGTAACGACCTCCTCTCCGGCGGCGACGGCAATGATCTTCTGCGCGGCGGCCAGGGCAACGACACGCTGTACGGCGGCAGCGACGTCGACACCCTGTCCGGCGGCGCCGGCGACGACGTGGCCCGGGGCGGCGGCGGCAGCGACACGATCCTCGGCGGCGACGGCAACGATCTGCTCTCGGGTGGCGATGGCAACGACAGCCTGCGCGGCGATGCCGGCGACGACAGCCTGACGGGCGGTATCGGCAACGATCGGCTCTCCGGCGGCGCCGGCAACGACGTGCTGTCGGGCGGCGACGGCGCCGACGCCCTGTACGGCGGCGACGGCAACGATGCGATCCATGCCGACGCCTCGGATACCTACATCGACGGCGGCGCCGGCAACGACACCCTCTATGTCGGCTCGGCGGCCGACCTCGAGGGGATCACCGTCCGCAACATCGAGACCATCATCTACACCGCTCCCGTCGGCAACCAGACCATCTCCGGCAACTGGCAGGACGAGACGCTCAGCGGCGCCGATGGCGACGACCTGATCAAGGGCGGCGGCGGCGTCAACGTCATCCTGGGGGCCGCCGGCAACGACACTCTCTCCGGGAGCTGGGCCGCCGACACCATCTCGGGCGGCGAGGGCGACGACCTGGCATCCGGCGGCGGCGGTGCCGACAGCATCGACGGCGGCGACGGCAACGACACCCTGTCCGGCGGCTGGGCCAACGACTCCATCGCCGGCGGCGACGGCGACGACCGGCTTCACGGCCTCGGCGGCGCCGACGGGCTGTCAGGCGGGGCCGGCAGCGACGTCCTGTATGGTGGCGATGCCGACGACAGCCTGGCCGGCGGGAGCGGCGGCGACACGCTGTCCGGCGGGGCCGGCAACGACGCGCTGGCGGGCGGCGACGGCAACGACGCGCTCTCCGGCGGCGAGGCCGGTGACAGCCTGTCGGGCGGCAGCGGCGAAGACACCCTGGCAGGCGGCGGCGGCAACGACCTGCTCGACGGCGGTGACGGCAACGATGCGCTGTCCGGCGGCGCCGGCAACGACGCGCTGCAGGGCGGCGGCGGCAACGACACCCTCGACGGCGGTGCCGGCAACGACAGCCTCTCGGGCGGCGCCGGCAACGACTATCTCTACGGCGGTGCCGGCGACGTGGTGATCGACGGCGGCGACGGCGACGACACCCTCTACGTCGAGCGTCAGGCCGACCTCGCCGGCGTCGAGGTGCGCAATGTCGAGACCATCATCTACGGCGACGCGCCGGTGGAACTCGGCGACCAGACGATCTCCGGAAACTGGCAGGACGAGACCCTGTCAGGTGCGGAGGGCAACGACCTCATCATCGGCGGCGGCGGCAGCAACCTGCTGCAGGGCGCCGCCGGCAACGACACGCTCTCCGGCGGACATGCGGCCGACACGCTGTCGGGCGGCGACGGCGACGACGTGGTGTATGGCGGCGGTGCCGCCGACAGCATCGATGGCGGTGCCGGCAACGACAGCCTGTCCGGTGGCTGGGCGAGCGACAGCATCGCCGGCGGTGACGGCGACGACCTGATCGCCGGGCTCGGCGGCGCCGACAGCTTGGTCGGCGGTGCCGGCAATGACTCCGCCCTCGGCGGCGACGGCGACGACGCCGTGCTCGGTGGCGACGGCGCCGACACCCTCTCCGGCGGCGCCGGCAACGACCTTCTCTCCGGCGGCGACGGTGCCGACAGCCTGTTCGGCGGCGAGGCCGAAGACAGCCTGTCGGGCGGGGCCGGCGACGACAGCCTGGCCGGCGGCAACGGCAACGACCTGATCGAGGGCGGCGCCGGCAGCGACGTGCTCAGCGGCGGCACCGGCAACGACAGCCTGTCCGGTGGCGCCGACGCCGACAGCCTGCTCGGCGGCGACGGCAACGACCTGCTGCAGGGCGGTGGCGGCGACGACACGCTGTTCGGCGGCGCCGGCAACGACAGCCTCTCGGGCGCCGCCGGCAACGATTACCTCTACGGCGGCGCCGGCGACGTGGTGATCGACGGCGGCGACGGCGACGACACCCTGTATGTCGAGCGCCGGGCCGACCTCGCCGGCGTCGAGGTTCGCAACGTCGAGCACTTCGTCTACGGCGATGCCCCGGCGCCGGGCGAAGACCAGACGATCTCCGGCGACTGGCGGGACGATACCCTGTCGGGGGCCGACGGCGACGACCTCATCATCGGTGGCGGCGGCAGCAACCTGCTGCAGGGCGCCACCGGCAACGACACGCTGATGGGCGCCGAAGGAGCCGACACGCTGTCGGGCGGCAACGGCGACGACGTGGTGTATGGCGGCGGTGCCGCGGACAGCATCGATGGCGGTTCCGGCAACGACACCCTGTCCGGCGGCTGGGCGAGCGACAGCATCGCCGGCGGCGACGGCGACGACCTGATCGCCGGGCTCGGCGGCGCCGACAGCCTGGCCGGCGGTGCCGGCAATGACTCCGCCCTCGGCGGCGAAGGCGACGACACCGTGCTCGGTGGCGACGGCGCCGACACCCTGTCCGGCGGCGGCGGCAACGACCTGCTCTCCGGCGGCGCCGGCGGCGATGCGCTGCATGGTGGCGCGTCCGAGGACACGTTGGCCGGCGGCGATGGCGCCGACACCCTGTCGGGCGGCGATGGCAACGATTTCCTGCAGGGCGGCGGCGATGCCGACAGCCTCGTCGGTGGCGGCGCCAACGACACCCTGTCCGGCGGCATGGGCGGCGACCACCTGGCCGGCGGCGACGGCAATGACCTGGTCGACGGCGGCGTCGGCAACGACATGCTTTCCGGCGGGGCCGGCAACGACACGCTGCTCGGCGGCGACGGTGACGACACGCTGTCCGGTGGCGCCGGCAACGACGCACTGTCGGGCGGCGCCGGCAACGACGTCCTTTATGGCGGCGACGGCGACACGGTGATCGACGGCGGCGACGGCGCCGACACCCTCTATGCCGAGAACCGTGCGGCCCTCGACGGCGTCGATGTGCGCAACGTCGAGACCATCGTGTACGCCGACAACGACGACGCGGTGAGCGGGACCGCCGGCGATGACACGCTGTCAGGCGGGGTCGGCAACGATACTCTCCTCGGTGGCGACGGCAACGATGCGGTCTACGGCGGCGCCGGCAACGATGTGCTGTCGGGCGGTGCGGGTTCGGACACGCTGTCGGCCGGTTCCGGTGACGACGCCATCTACGGCGGTGCCGGCGACGCGGTCATCGACGGCGGCGACGGCGACGACACCCTCTACGCCGAGAACCGCGCAGCCCTCGACGGCGTGACCGTCAGCAACGTCGAAACCATCGTCTACGCAAACGACGACGACGCGCTGAACGGGACCGCTGGCGACGACACGCTGTCCGGTGGAGTCGGCAACGACACCCTGGTCGGCGGTGCTGGCAACGACGCCCTCTCCGGTGGTGCGGGTAACGACATCATCTCCGGTGGAGCCGGGATCGACACGATCTCCGCGGGTGCCGGCGACGACGCAATCTACGGCGGCGCCGGTGACGCGGTCATCGACGGCGGCGACGGCGACGACACCCTCTACG
>Ga0209024_1001849_pt1 | contig 14661 bp, 10 predicted proteins | sample AutmiccommunBRH5_FD_187380 | JGI IMG/M metagenome (GOLD analysis project Ga0209024, IMG submission 187380) | Deep subsurface microbial communities from Mt. Terri, Switzerland - Autotrophic microbial communities BRH/5 (SPAdes) (version 2) | ecosystem: Environmental > Aquatic > Deep subsurface >...
GGGCGAGGTACCGCGCCACTCAGGGCCACCAATCGCGTCGGTGGTTGCGGCCGGTCGAAGACCGTGGTCAGCGCGCTTGCCGCCTCGATGCTGATCGCGGGCTCCTCGGCGGGTGAGTCGCTCACCTCGATCTCGGTCGCCGGCCCGCCGAGGATGCTGCCGTCGAGTATCCCGTGGCGTCGTGCCCGCTCGAGGGCGTCGGCGAACGCCTCGCGAGCGGCGGCAGGCTGCCCTCCGAGGTGGATCCGCGCATGCGCGGCACCCGTCGCAATGCAGGCGACGAGGATGCCCTCGATCACGCGGTACGGGTCGCCCTCGAGGAGGTGACGGTCGGTGAAGTTGGCCGGGCCGTCGTTCTCAGCGGCGACGGTGAGCAGATCACTCTGTGGTGGGAGCGAATAGCGAACGGCGTAGCTCGAGGTGCGAATCGCATCCATCGTGCGGTCGGTCCCGACGGCGCTCGCCTGGGCGAGGGCTGCGTATGCGCCGTGGATCACGGCGTCCTCGAACGTTCCGTCCTGTCGCCCCAACCGCTCGAGGATCCCGTACTCACCGCGCCCCGCGTACTCGTCGTCGCAGTCGCCGGCCAGACAGCGCGTGAGCTGTTCGGGCACGGTGTCGCCGAGGCGCGCGAAGCGGTGCTGATGCCCCTCGCGCTGCACGGTCGCCGATGGCGCGGCCCAGCATGCGCCGTCGCACGCCCCGTCGACGAGCGCATCACCGACGGTCGATCGCAGGACGTGCCACTCGCCGTCAGTGCGTGCGGCGTTGCCGCAGGTTCCGCGATGGAGGACGACGCGGGCGGGGGTGGTTGCGGGGAACTCGCCGCGCAGGCGGGCGAGCGCTGGCGTCGGGGGGACTCGCGTCACGCCAGCCCCCAGGTCATGACAGCACTTCCACCTCGTCGCCGACGCGGATGGCGCCGCCCTCGGCAGCGGGGAGCAGGAGCGTGCCGAAGGTCGGCTTCTCCTGTCCGAAGGTGCGCGTGAGGGTGGTCATCACCTCGGCGTCGCGCGCGCCGGTCTCAGGGTTCGCGTGAGTCGCGAGGCAGCGCACGATGTGGTGGCTGACGCGGAACTCGACCTCACCGATGCGGACGCGGTCCGCCCACTCCAACTCGTCCCACGCGTCGAGGCCGTCGACCGCGACGTTCGAGCGGAACCGGCGCTCATCGAGGTCGGCGCCGATCGCCTCGCTCAGCGCGAGCAGGCTGCCACGGCCGTGGACGGAGATGTACCCCTGCGGCCGGTCCTGGAACTGCGAGGTCGTTCCGTCGCCGAGGAGTGAGAGCGGGAGGCGGCCCGGCTGGCGCAGGCGGTCGCCGTCGGGCGTTTCGAGCACGAACTGCGTCACGTAATCGCACAGGAGCTTCCGCCCCGCCTCGTCGAGTCCGGCGTCGACGCCGACCGCGCCGTCCTGCTCGATGCTCACTCGCTGCGTCTCATCGTGGAAGGTCAGCGTGAGGCGCCCGATGTTCGGCGAGTCCTGCATCGCGAGGCCCTCGGTCTTGGGCCAGTAGTTCAGGCCGTCGCGGACGACCGGTTCGAGGGCGTTCGCGAAGCGGAAGGTGAGGACACGGTCGCCCTGAATGCGTCCGTCCGGAAGCACGACGAGGGAGTCGCGGGACTCGGGCGTGAAGCCTTTGACGGGGTGGCGGTAGAGGGCGGCAACGTGTGGCGTGTGTGGCATGGGGCGATCCTACCGTTCTGGTCGCCTCAGGCGACCACCACGCTTCCGTGGCTGCCCTTCTCGACGCGGATGCGGTCCGGCAGCCGGTCGGACAACTCCTCGACGTGGGAGATGACACCGATCATCCGCGACCCCTCGGCGAGCGTCTCGAGCCCCTGCACCGCGAGGTCCAGCGCCTCGGAGTCCAGCGCCCCGAACCCCTCGTCGAGGAACAGCGAGTCGAGGGAGACCGCGCCCCCGGTGCCGGAGATCTCGGGTAGATGCTCGGACAGCGCGAGGGCAAGCGCGAGGCTCGCGAGGAACGTCTCGCCACCGGAGAGCGTGCGCACGGAGCGCTCCTCGTCACCGTTCAGGTGGTCCACGACGAGGAAGGCGTCGTCCTTCGCGACCAGCGCGTAGCGGCCGTTGGTGAACGTGGACAGCCTGTCCGACGCGTCGGTCGCCAGCAGTTGCATCGACTCGTTCAGCAGGTACGCGATGAAGCGGTTCCCCTGCAGGTCGAGGCCCACCGACCCCACGAGGTTCCCGGCGGCGGTGTGTTCGTCGGCGTCGGCGCGCATCGCCTCGGCCTGCGCGACCTGGGCGGCCGCCTGCTCGCGCGAGTTCCGCGTCGTGGTGAGTGCTTCCTGCACGCGGTCGCGGTCGACCTCGAACGCCTCCATCACGCCGCGGAGCGACCGGAGCGAGGGCTCCCCCTCGCCGATCGCCTCTCGCCACGCCGAGGTCAGCGCGGCGCGTGCCTCGGCGGCGCGGGTCTCGGCAACTCGGCACTCCTCGCGGCGCTTCGTGACCGCCTCGGCGCTCCGCTCTTGCGAGGCAGCCGCCCCCTGGCGGGACGCCTCGGCGGATGCGAGCGCCTCCCGCTCCGTCGCGAGCGACGCAGTGAGTTCGCGCTGCCGCGTTGCCTGCTCCTCGACGCGGGCGAGGTCCTTCCGGACACGGGCCGGGTCGCCCTCGACACCTCCGAGGGAGGACAACCGCTGCTCCGCGTGCTCGACGGCGGTCTCGGCCTTCGCGACGTCGCGCGCGGCGACCTCCGCGTCACGGCTGCACGACTCAGCGGCGCTCGTCGCGGCGGTCGCCGCCCGTTCCGCGGTTCGCGCCCCCTCGACGGCCTCTGCGTACTTCACGAGGGCGCTCGCGAGCTCGTCCTGCACGGCCTCGGCGTCGGCCGGTGTGCGCTTCACCTCGGTCGCTTCGATCGCTGAGGGCACCCGCGCGAGGGATTCGCGCAGCGCCTGTGCGCGCTTCTGGTGTTCGCGCGCCTCGGCGCGTTTCGCCTCGACGCTCTCCGCAAGCCGCGCGGCCTCCCGCTGGCCGTCCTGGATCGCACGAGGGAGGGCGTCGGCCTCTACATCGTGCTCGGCGAGTTGTGTGGCCAGGGCGGACCGGTGTGCCTCGGCAGCCGCGAGGGCGCGCTCAGTCTCCTCGACGCGAGCCTCGGCTGCCGCGAGCGCCGCTGCCGATTGCTCCGCGTCTCGGCGCGCCTCGGTGAGGGCTGCCTCGGCGGCCCCGAGGGCTGCCTCCACGCGCGCGAGGTTCGGCGCGGCGTGCTTCCCGAGCTTCGCGATCGGTTCGCCACAGACCGGGCACGGGTCGCCCACCTTGAGGCCGGCGCGCAGGTGGCTCGCGGCATCCTCGGCGCGCGCGGCGTCGAGGGCTGCCCGAGCGGCCGACGCCTGCTCCTCCGCCTTCGTGCGTGCCTTGTTCGCCTGCTCCGCGGCCTTCGCGCGCGCGGCTCGTTCCTGCTCCACGCGCTTCGAGGCGTCGCGCGCTCGGGTGAGGTCGGCCTCGGCGGATGTCAGCGACTGCTGGAGTGAGGTCAGTGCTCGGACGCGGTCGGTGAGGGCGCGTGCGCTGCTGTCCGCTTCGGTCGCCGCCGACTCAGCGGCAGCGGCGTCGCCCTCGGTGCGTTCGAGGACGCGGACGGCTCGCCCCGCCGCCTTCGCGAGCGCGGCCTCCGCAGCGCGTTCGGCCTTCTCAGCGTCCTGGAGCGCGGCAGCGGCCTCCTTCGCGCGAGCCTCGGCGGTGGCCTTTGCCTCGTCGGCGGCGGTCGTCGCCCGCTTCGCGACGTCGAGGTCGGCGCGTACCTGGGCGAGCGCGGCCTCCGCAGCGGCGCGCTGGTCGAGGACGGCAACGGCTGCCTTCAGTCGGTCGTGCTCGGCTGGGTCGTACTGGAGTTTGGCCTGCTCGGCTTCGATGCGGGCGACCGCCTTCGTGCGTTCCTCGACGGCGCGGGTCGCTTCGGTCAGTGCGCGCTGCGCCTCGGCGAGTGCGGTCTCGGCCTCGCGGACAGTGGTGGAGGCGCGCTCGATCGCCTGCTGGTGCTCGCGGTCGGTCGTGGCCAACTCGCGCAGGTGCACGAGGGCGGCGCGGCGGGTGGTGAGGGCTTCCGACTCCTTCGCGAGTTGCGCCTCGCGCGCTGCGAGGTTGGCGATCACCTCGGGCGTCGCGAGCGGGAGCTTCTCCAGCTGCGTGCGGATCGTCTCGGCCTGGGTCTTGTGGAGGGCAGCGCGGGCGCGCGCGATCTTCCCCGCCTCGTCGTAGACGCGGAGGCCGATGAGCTGGCTGAGGATCGCGCGCCGGTCCTTCGCGTCACCTCGGAGGAAGGAATCGAAGTCGCCCTGCGGGAGCACGATGGCGCGCGTGAACGTCGCGTAGTCCATGCCGAGCAGCGACTCGACCTCGTGCGTGACTTCCGTCGCCGTGCGCTGGTCCATCGAGCGCCATTCGCCGTCCACGAGCCGTTCGAGGCGCGCCGAGACGTTGCCGGGGTAGCGGCGCGCGACGCGGTAGCCCTTGCCTCGGACGGTGAACTCGAAGAGGACGGACATGTCGCGCTCGCCCTGCGAGACGAGCTCCTTCACGGAGCGCCCGACACGCGGCACCTGGCCGTAGAGCGCCCACGTCATCGCATCGAGCAGCGAGGACTTGCCCGCGCCCGTGGGGCCGGTAATCACGAACAGCCGGCGGTCGGTGAAGTCCACGACGGTCTCGTCGCGGAAGGCGGTGAACCCGCGGATCTTGAGCTGGACGGGCTTCACGAGGGCGCACTCATGAGGTCTGGGTCGTCGCTTCCTCGAGCACCTCGCGGAACACCGCGAGCGTCTCGGGCGAGGGCACACTGCCGTGTGCCTGCTGGTAGTAGCGGACGTAGAGGTCGGTGGGCGTCAGCGTCGAGAGCAGCGCGGGCGCGGGCTCCTCGGCGTCGCGTCGCGTCTCCACGCGGACGTCGACGCAGTTCGGGAGTGCCTCGCGCACGCGCTGGGCGAGGCCCGGCTCCGGCTGGTCGAGGCGGATCGTGGCACGGAGGTAGGCGTCCCCGAACTTCGCGGCCTGCGCGACCACCTCGTCGAAGGTGCCGCGCACCTCGGCGAGTTGTTTGCCCGAGGTGAGTGGAACGGCACGGTGCCGCGCCGGGCGCCCCGGTTCGAGGTCGACGACGCGGACGATCTTCTCCTGGCCGCACTCCCCGAAGTCGAGTTGTAGCAGTGAGCCGGAGTACGTCGCGGCGTTGTTCGGCGCACCGAGCACGACCTGCGGCTCGTGGACGTGCCCGAGCGCGACGTACTGCGCGTGCCCAGGCAGCATCGAGGGCGCGACGGCGTAGGTCTGCCCGATGTGGATGCGGCGCTCCGATCCGTCGACCGTCGCGACCTTCGCGCCGTCGACGAAGACGTGCGTCGCGAAGACGTTGATCGCGCCATCCTCGAAGCCCTGGGACGCCTGCGCGTACACGCCGCCCACGAACTCGGCGTAGCCCTGGAACGACTCGAACTCGGGCCCGAGGATCTCCTCGGCGTTGAGGGCGCGACCCTCCGGCACCCACGGCAGGGCCGCGAGGCACATCACCTCGCCGCTGCGCTCGATGCGGAGCGTGCCGCCGTTGTCCCAGCGACGGACGTTCGCCTGCGCGTGGACGCCGAGGAGGTCGGCGAACTGCCCGAAGGCGGAGAGACGGCGCGGGTTGTCGTGGTTCCCCGCGACGAGCACCACCTCGATCTTCGCCTCCACGAGGCGGCGGAGCGTCGAGTAGAGCAACCGGTCCGCCTCCGGCGGCGGGCTCATCGTGTCCCAGATGTCGCCGGCCACGAGGACGACATCCACGCCTTCCTCGATCGCGACGCCGGTCACCTCGTTGAGCACGGCGTCGAACTCCGCAGCGCGCGAGCGTCCGCGGATGGTGCGGCCCAGGTGCCAGTCGGCGGTGTGGAGGAGACGCATCAGCCGTCGTACCCCTCGTCCGGGTCGTCGAAGCGCAGCATCGGGTCCTTCGCCGAGCGGGCGACGACGGGCGCGACCTCCGATCGGCGCGTGGACCACGAGGGGAACGGGAACTCCACGAGCAGCGGCACGGGGATCTCCGGCTGCGACACGATCATCGAGCCGGGCTTCAGGAGGATGGCTCGCGCGCGGGCGCTCGGCGTGAGGAAGCGGTACTGGTCACGTCCGGCCTCGGCGGTGTCGAGGCGGCCGACGATGCGGTAGGACGCGTTGGCGACGATGCGTTGCTCGACCTCGGAGGCGGTCTGCTGCGCGCCGATGAGGATGACGCCGAGCGATCGCCCTCGCTCGGCGATGTCGAGCAAGGTCTCCTTGATCGGCGAGCGGCCCTCCCGCGGTGCGTACTTGTTGAGCTCGTCCACGACGACGAAAAACGGCGAAGTGCGGTCAGCGCCGGCGGCGGACTCGTGCTCGTTCATGACACGGCTGAGGAGCACGCCGACGACGAAGCGCTGAGCGCGGTCGTGCAGGCGGTGGAGGTCCACCACCGTGACCTGCTCGTTGAACTCGATGCGGTGATCGGCGGGCTTGGCGAAGCCTGCGCCGCGGATGAACGGCTGCACGAGGCGTGCGCCGGCCTCGAGGCGGCGGAGGAAGGCGCGCACGGTGCCTGGCGCGGCAGCACGGTACGAGGAGGCCATCCAGCGCCCGTGCGGTTCGTCGTCGTCCTCGTCGCCCACGAGGTTGCGCTCGATCTGCTGCACGAGTTCGTCGAGGTCGCGGCACCAGGCGCCCTCCACTTCCACGTCGCCCTCGGGGTCGCGGAACGGGGTGCTGCGCGCCGCGTTCGCGAGGCGCGCCGAGACCACCTCGACGAGGTCGCCGATCTGGCCGGTGTCGCGGTCGGCGTCGGCGAAGAGGTAGCGGAGGTAGCCGTTCTGGCAGAACTCGTGCAGCGTCCAGTAGAAGCCGGTGACGCCCTCCTGCCGGCTCGAGGTCTGCGGCAGCGGCTGATCGCCGGGTCGGCACGGTGCGTAGAAGTCGACGGATCCGAACGGCCCGACCGGCAGGTCGAGGGATGCCCAGCGGGCGCGCTGCTCCTCGGTCAGTCGCGAGTTTGGACGGTCGAGGAACAGCAGGTCCTCGCCCTTCACGTTGAAGATCAGCGCCTTCGAGGTCGCGCGCCGGGTGCCGAGCGCCTGGCTCTCGAACAGGCCGTAGAGCAGGAACGTGGCGTAGGTCGTCTTGGTGGCGACGCCGGAGACGCCGCTGATGTTCACGTGCGCGCCGCGCGTGCCGTCGAGGAACTCGAGGTTGCCGTAGATCGGGCGCCCCGACCGGTCGAGGCCGACCGGGAAGCGGAAGTCCTCGTCCTCGTCGCGCATGCGGTCGAAGAAGAGCGCCTTGTCGCGCGCCTCGCCGGTGGCGAGGTAGACGCGCTGACCGGGCATCGGCGGGACGTAGATCTCGGGCTCGACGCGCGTGACTGAGATGTGCGCCGCCACACTCGATTGCGTCGGCAGGATGCCGTCCGTCGAGAGCGACACGTCCGAGGTCAGCGCGACGCCTTCCTGCGTGGCGCGGAGCTCGTCGACGACGCCGTAGGTGTCCACGACCTGGCCGTCGGGGAGCGTGGTCTGGACGTGGACGACCTCGTCCAGTTGGAGGTAGCCCTCGGGCGCGACCCATGCGGAGAACGAGAGTGGCGTGGAAGCCGCCCCCTCCAGTCCGAGGACGAGCGCGCGGTAGTTCCCAGGATCGGGAGTCATCGTTTCGGGCGTCACGCGGCGGTCTCCTCGCGGGCGATGGATGCAATCAGCAGGCGGGAGATGAGCCGCCGGTCGCCGAGCAGGTGAGTGAGGTGGGCCTCCAGCGCGCCGATCGGTGTCAGGTTCTGGGGCGCACGTGGGTCGCGCACCGGCGACGAGGCCAGCCGAGGCAGGAGCGTCGCGGTCTGGTCGGCGAGTTCGGCCGCGCGCTCGATGGAGATCGCGGCGGAGCACTCGAGGCGCAACACCCCGCCGAGGTAGTGCACATGCGGCCCGGGCGCCGGGAGGCGGACGAACCACGAGAAGCGGCCATCCGCGAGGTGGAGGGGATCCTCGGCGCTGCCGGGGATGCGGAAGAGCGGCGTGCGCTCGCCGGGGAGCAGCGTGGCAAGCAGCTCGAGTTCCGCGCGAGGCACGTACCACTGCTGGATGCGTTTTACATAACCGACGACGCGGCGACCCGGGGTGCGGAGTGACCGCAGCGGCCCGTCGACCAGCGTGAGCGTCGACTCGTCCTCGGACAGCGTCTCCGCGAGTCGGGCTTCCTCGTCGAGCATCGCGCGGTTGAGGGCCGCGACGAGGTCGTTCGCGCGCGACGCAGTCGCCACCGTGCGCGAGGCGAACGCGAGCTGCGTCTGCTGGAACGCGAGGACGCGGTCGGGCACCTCGGACGTGCCGGTGTGCAGGTAGCGGCGCTCGACGCGGATGCGGTCGTGCATCAGCGAGGCGCGTCCTCCCGCGAGTTCGACCGCGCCGATCGCGTAGGAGCCGAACAGCCCGAGGGCAGGCGTCCCGTTGGACGCTCCGCCGTCATCGTCGAGCGCATGGGCCTCGGCGCGGCGCACGCCATCCACGAGGTAGACGCGATCCACAGGAGCGGAGCGGGTGACGGGTGCCCACGTCGGGGACTCGACCGTGAGGTCCACGACGACATCGTCGCCATCGCCGAAGTCCGGCGCGTCGGCATCGAATTGCATAGCGGTGCCGTACTCCGGCTGCCATGGGAGAAGTCGGACGGGCATGCGACCACCGAAACGAGGGGAGACGGGCAGATTGTAGTGGCTCTCGCCGCTGCGAACGAGTGTTCGGATCGGGCGTAGCGGCTGCCTCGCGTACGCTTCGCTCGTGAGCAACAAACCCCACCGCGAGACGCCCAGTCCGGAAGCACTCTTCGAGGCCGACAGCGATCGTGCGGCGTACGTGCGGCAGATGTTCGGTGAGATCGCCGACCGTTACGACCGGGTGAACCGGATCATGACCGTCGGCCAGGACCAGTCGTGGCGGCGGCTCGCTGCCTCGCAGATCGTGCGTTCCGGCGACACCGTCCTCGACGCCGGCACGGGCACGGGCGACCTCGCGTTCGCATGCCTCGAGGCCGGCGCATCGCGCGTCCTCGGGCTCGACGTCGCGGGGCCGATGGTGCAGCGCGCCCGCGAGAAGAGCCAGGGCGGATGGATGCGCGAGGCGTCGGGCTTCGGCCTCGGCGACGCGACTCGCCTCCCACTCCCCGACGCGAGCGTGGACGCGTGGTGCTCGGCGTTCGTCGTGCGGAACATCCCGGATCTGCCCGCCGCGTTCTCCGAGGCGTACCGGGCACTGAAGCCCGGCGGGCGGCTCGCTGTCCTCGAGATCCCGCGCATGGAGCCGGGCCTACTGCGCCCGTTCGCGCGCATGCACTTTCGTCACGTGGTGCCTCGGATCGGGCGGATGGTGACGGGGCACAGCAGCGCGTACCGCTACCTTCCGGTCTCCGTCGACCACTTCCTCGCGCCGCGCGAGCTCACCGAGCTGCTCCGCGACACCGGGTTCCTCGTGACGCAGGTGCGGATGCTCATGTTCCGTACGGTTGCGATGCACATCGCGATGAAGCCCGACACGGAACTTCGCCCGGACTACGAGGCCGCGAGCACGACTCCCTAGCGAGCGCGTCCCGAGCGCTTCGGGACTCCTGACCCTGCCGGTCCGCCCCGCTGATTCTGATACGATTCGGCAACTACCACCCTCCCCCGAGCCGTTGCGAGGTTGATGTTGGCGAGCGCTCCTGACATCACGGAAATGCCGTCCGAGGCCGTCTCCCGGTACCTCGAGGCGATCTACTACATCGACGCCGAGGGCGACTCGGTGCGGGCTTCGCGTCTGGCTGAATGGCTGGGCGTGTCGCAGGCGACTGTCGCCGCCGCCCTCCGCCGCATGTCCGAGAACGAACTGATCAACATCTCTCCTCAGAAGGAGATCTCGCTCACCTCGGGCGGTCGTGAGATTGCGACCGAGATTGTGCGCCGTCACCGCATTGCGGAACGCTGGCTGACCGACGTGCTCGGCTTCGACTGGCTGACCGCCGACGAGGAAGCGAGCCGCATCGAGCACGCGCTCTCGGGCCAGGTCGCCGACCGGCTGCACGACCTCATCGGTCGCCCTCGGACGTGCCCGCACGGCAACCCCATCCCAGGCGCCGAGCCGATGCCGGGCACGGAGCGCTCCCTGGTGACGCTGAAGGCCGGCGAGAAGTCGCGCGTCCGCCGCATCTCCGAGGTCGCCGAGCACGAGGTCCCCGACCTCCTGCGCTTCCTCGGCAACCACGGCTTCCGCCTCGGCGTCGAGGTCGAAGCCGTCGAGCTGAGCCGCGGCGCCGGCACCTTCACCGTGCGTGTCGGTGGCGAAGACGTGGCGATGTCCGTGGAGGTCGCGCGCAAGATCTGGATCGACGCCTAACCTCGACCCGTGGCGGGCGCACACTCAGGTGACCGGAGACGGCCATGTTCCCGATCCGGGACCTGAACCCCACGCGGCACGTCGCGATCCTTACGTTCGCGCTCATCGCGGCGAACATCGTGGTCTTCTTCTTCTGGCAGCCGTTCGGCTCCGGCGCTGAGGCTGAGGTCGAGTTCCTCTATCGCCGCGCGGCGATCGCCTGTGAGCTGACGCAGGGGCGCCCGCTCTCCGCCGGTGAGTTGAGCCTCAACCAGTGCGTGTCCGAGCCGATGGGCGTGACCTTCTTCCCTGAGAAGGGCGTCTGGCTGTCCGTGCTGACCTCCATGTTCCTGCACGCGAACATCGTGCACCTCGCCGGGAACATGTGGTTCCTCTGGATTTTCGGCGACAACGTGGAGGACCACTTCGGGCACGTCCTGTACCCGGTGGTCTACATCCTCGCGGGGATCGTCGGGACACTGGGGTTCGTCTTCATGCGACCGGACGAGGTGACGCCGCTCATCGGGGCGTCGGGCGCGGTCGCCGGGGTACTGGGCGCGTACCTCGTGCTCTATCCGCTGAAGCCGGTGCTCGCGTTCGCAGGGTTCTTCCTGCTTCCCGTCCCCGCGCTGCTATTCATCGGGCTCTGGTTCTTCGGACAGTTCCTCGTGACGGACGCCGGCGTTGCGTGGGAGGCGCACGTGTTTGGCCTCCTCGCCGGCGCCGTGCTCACCCTGCTCCTTCGCCCCCTCGGACGGCGCGCGCGCAGTCGAGGGCGTTAGCGAGGCGTGCCCAGGCCGGCCGCGCGATCCTCGGTCGTTTCGCCGTCGAGGACGCGATAGAGCCGCCAGTCGAGGTACTCGCCGTTGAACTGCTCGACTAACTCCATCCACGCAGTGCCCTCGTACAGGTCGGGGTAGCGCGTGTAGATCGCGTCGCGGTTCAGCTCCACTCCCTTGCCGCGGGGGTTCGGGAGCAGGATGTAGTCGGCGTTGCCGATGGGCTGATCAAGGGCTGAACCGAAGTCGCGGTCCGTGTTGATGATCAGGCGGTCGGTGTCGTCGAACCCGGTGATCAGTGGGTGGGCCTTCTGCAAGTCGACGAGGATCGTGCCCTCGGTCTGATTGAGGACGTCCTGCACTCGTTCGAGGACCTCGCGGTCCGGATAGTTCGACCGTAGGTTGGTTTCGCGCTCCTCGTCGCCCGCGAGCACCGCCACGATCAGTTGTTCGTCCGCGCCGACCTCGGCGTGGCCCATCGTCTGGAACGCGATCGCGTTCGAGAGCAGGAAGAGGGCGGGGATGACGCCCGCCCGGACGGCCTGAGCGAGTTGCGATCCGCGCAGCCAGAACGGGTAGGCCTGCCCGAGCCAGCCCAGCAGGATCGCTGTGAAGATCGGCAGGTAGACCCAGTACCGCAGCCACGGCGCGATGGTGCCCGTGTAGGTCTGGTACGTCTGCATGAGCAGCGTGCTGACCGCCAGCAAGGCCAGCAGCGTCCCCTCCAGCCGGCGCAGGCGGATCCCGACGATCGCCACCGCGGCGGCCGCGAGCGGGAAGAGGAACGAGATCTGTAGCGTGCGTTCCATCACGTAGCCGACCGCGCCGATCGGGGAGTGGTACGCGTACCGCAGCGCGTGATCGACCGCGTTCTTCGCGACGTCCGGGGCGGCATTGATCGAGTACGGGCCACGGTAGAAGAACAGCGCGTCGCCTTCGGCGGTGTAGTTGAACGAGAGCCACAGGGCGAGGAGGAAGCCGCTCGGGAAGATCAGCGTGACGAGCAGCGACTCGAACCGTGAGATGTCACGCCACGCGCCCTGCCGGCGGTACGCCCACGCCATGAGCAAGAAGCCGATCACGGACATGCCCATGATCGCGAGCGCCTCGTACCTGACCCATAGCGCGAGGCCGATCGCGAGCCCCATCCCGAGGACGGCCCGCTCCGGCGCCTCGCGCATCTGGAGGGCGGACTGGATCGCCCACAGGAAGAACAGCGTGAACAGGCTTTCCGCGGTGCCGTTCACGAAGTGGAAGAGCAGGACGGGGTTCGCGAACGTCAGGCCGATCCAGAGGCCTCGCGTCGTGGGCGGTACCCCGAAGCGGTGCAGGATGCGGTTCATCAGCACAACGCAGCCAGCGGTCGCGATGACCGAGGTCAGCGGGCCGGTGAACTCGGTCAGCCCGATCGTCGTCGTGAGCGGCATCAGCATGATGCGCAGGACCGTGGGGATCGGAGGCCACACCAGCCCGATCGCGCCGAGGTGCGGATCGCGCGAGTAGAGGACGTTGTGCGCGTCGACCGTCCTCGAGAGGGCGTCCTGGTTGTACACGTCCATCACGTAGAAGAAGAGGATCGCCGCCAGCAGGAACACGACGAAGGAGGCCCCGTAGAGGATCACGTCGTCCCTGAACGTCAGCCCGTCGGCCTTCGGCCGTTCGGCCCGAGGGATGTCAGGGCGGTGGCGCGGACGGCCCTGCGGGAGATAGACCATGCGGGTCCTGGGGGTGTGAGGAGTGCCCGGAGTGACCGAATTATACGAGCAGACTAGTTAGCGATCAGTCTGGCGGCTCGGACGCGGGATCTCGCTTCGAGCGGTTAGTCTGTCCCCGAGCGCCAGCCGCGAGGGCTGGCGCGTTCATGCTGGGAGGCAAGCGATGGCCCGGTTGGCGCCGCTCGAACTTGACGACATGACCCCGGAGCAGCGAACCGTCGCTGAGGAGATCATGTCCGGCCCGCGAGGCGGACTGCGAGGCCCGTTCCTGCCGTGGCTGCGCAGTCCAGAGCTCGCGAACCACGGCCAGCGGCTGGGCGCCTACTGCCGCTACGGCACCAGCCTCCCGCGCAACCTCTCCGAGCTCGCCATCATCATCACGGGCAAGCACTGGACCGCACAGTTCGAGTTCTACGCCCACGCTCGTCTCGCCCTCGAAGCGGGCGTGCCCGAGGCAGCCGTCGAGGCGATCCGCACGGGCGGTGAACCCACCTTCGAGGATGACGCCGAGCAGTTCGTCTACGACTTCGTGACGGAGTACTTCCGCACCAATCGCGTCTCCGATGTCCTCTACAAGCGCGGCCTCGACCTCCTGGGTGAGCGCGGCATCCTGGATATCGTCGCAATCGTTGGCTACTACAGCCTCGTGTCCGTGACGCTCAACGTGTTCGAGGTCGACGTGCCCGAGGGTGTCCCGCTCCCGTTGCCTGAGTAGGCTGCGACGGTTCCGCCGGTCAGCAGCGACTCCAGCCGATCGAGCAGCGCCTCCCACGAGCGCGGGAGGGCCGCTGCCACCGCACCCTCGGAGAGCCGCGCCCGCAGCGCGCGATCGTCGAGCACCTGCCCGAGGGCTGCCGCGAACTCGCGCGGGGAGCGTGCTGGTGCATGCAGCCCCGCGACATCGTGCGGGACGAACTGCGCTGGTGCGGTCTGGGCCGCTACGACGGGTGGGACGCCGCTGGCCATCGCCTGCAGCACCACCTGCGCGAAAGTGTCCGTATCACTCGGGAACGCGAACACGTCCGCGGAGGCGAACGCCTCGGCCAGCGGGACGCCTCGCAGGAAGCCCGTGAAGACGGTGCGGTCAGCAGGGAACAGCCGCTCGAGTTCAGAGCGCTGCGGCCCATCACCCACCAGGGCGAACCGGGCGTGGCGTAGGCGTCGGGTGGCCTCGAGAAGGTCGAGGATGCGCTTCTCCCGGGCGAGCCTACCGACATAGAGGATCAGCGGTCGCTCTGGCTCGCCACCCGTGAGCCGCGCCTGCATCTCGCGTGACCTGCGGTCGGGACGGAACAGCGTCGTGTCGACGCCGCGTCCCCAGACATCGAGGCGCTCGAGCTTTCGCGCGGCGAGGTCGTCGCGCACGACCTCGGTTGGGCACAACGTCGCGACGGCGCGTCGCGCGAGCCAGCGCAAGACGGCGTCGAACCCCGGCACCAAGAACCCGGCGTGGTACGCCTCCAGGTACGCGGGCATGTCAGTGGTGTAGATGTGCACGAGACGCGTCGAGCTCGGGAGCATCCGCGCTGTCATGAGGCCGATCGTGCCGGTGGTCAGGATGATCGCCGCCTCGGGCCGGAAGACCTCGATCGCGTGGCGTAGCGCGGGGAAGCGCCACGCCACCCGCACCTCGCGGTAGAGCGGGAGCGGTACGGACGCGAGGCGGACGACGCGCGCCTCGCCCGTCGTCGATGGTCCCGGGCCGGGCGCAACCACGGTCACGTCGTGGCCTCGACGGGTGAGGGCACGGACGATCACGCTTGCCGTCTCGGAGACGCCGTCGATCTTCGGCTC
>Ga0209024_1001850_pt1 | contig 14652 bp, 16 predicted proteins | sample AutmiccommunBRH5_FD_187380 | JGI IMG/M metagenome (GOLD analysis project Ga0209024, IMG submission 187380) | Deep subsurface microbial communities from Mt. Terri, Switzerland - Autotrophic microbial communities BRH/5 (SPAdes) (version 2) | ecosystem: Environmental > Aquatic > Deep subsurface >...
GGGTTCATCGACATCTTCACATTCGCAAGATCAACCCCGCTGCCATCCGCCTTCACTCGGACTTTCACGTTGTAGTCGATCACGCGCTTGACAGGTACCAGAACCTTCATAAACGTGGGTCTCCTTGTGGTTACGAGGGGACGAAACGCCCCCGACTTGGCTTTGCCGCGCGTTCATAGCGGCTTTGGCGCGGCGGCAACAGGGCAAAATCGTCACGTCCCGGGCCCGCGACGCCCCGTTTTCGCGGTTTGTGTCCCCCGGATCATTGCGAGAAAGCGTCAGCGATTAGCGCCGGGAATCCAGAGCACATCCGCCTTGCCGCCGTCGTTGGCCATGCGCGCGGCGACAAACAGCCAGTCGCTCAGCCGGTTGAGATAGCGGATCGCCGCCTCGTTCACCTCCTCCAGCGCCGCCAGTTCCACCACCAGCCGCTCGGCGCGCCGCGCAACGGTGCGGCACAGGTGCAGATGCGCCGCAAGCACGCTGCCGCCCGGCAGGATGAAGCTGCGGAGCGGCTCGAGATGCGCGTTCATCGCGTCGATCTCGGCTTCCAGCCGTTCGACCTGCGCGGGCACAACGCGCAGCGGCGCATATCCGGCCTCGGCGTCCTTCTCCATGTCGGGGCGGCACAGATCGGCCCCCAGATCGAAAAGGTCGTTCTGGATCCGCGCCAGCGCCGCATCGGTCTCGCCCTCGGCATAAAGCCGCGCCAAGCCCAGCGTCGCGTTCACCTCGTCCACCGTGCCGTAGGCGGTGACGCGCGGCGAATGTTTCACCACCCGCGCGCCATTGCCAAGCGCGGTCTCGCCCGCATCGCCCGTGCGCGTGTAAATCCTGTTGAGCACCACCATGGCCTTATCCCCCCTGCCTGCGCACAAGAACAAAAAGCACGATCAACAGCACGGCCACGAATTGCGCGATGATCCGCCACCACATCAGCCTGTTGGCGCGTTTGGCGTTCTCGACCCCCTCCTTGCCAAAGGTCGAGATGCCCCGGATGAGAATGAGCGCCGTCACCAGGCACGCCGCCGCCACCATAAGAAAGAATGGATCGCTGAGCATGTCGCCTCCTCGTCCTCATCGCATCCGCGCATTCCATCTAGGCCAATGCGCGCCGAAAGCGAACCGGAAAATCCGCAACCGGCGCACAATGGCCCGACGGGGATCACCCCCTGGAAAGCACCCAGTCGAGCGCCCGCGTCGGCAGAACCCGTCTGAGCACGGCCATCACATGGGTCGGTGTCGTGACATGATAGCGCGCCTTCGGGTGCCGCGCCTCGAGCGCAAGGATGAGCTTTTTCGTCACCGCCGAGGGCGGCCATTGCGGACCCTTCGCGCTGCCCTTGTAGAGTTGATCGAGAAGACCGGCGCGATACTCTTGCGCGCGCGCCGAGTTCTCCCAGTCGATCCATGTCTCGAACTGCGTGATCGCGTTTTGACGAAAGGCCGTCTCGATCGGGCCGGGATCGAGGATCGAGACCGTGATCCCCGTGCCGGCAAGCTCCATCCGCATGGCATCGCTCAGCCCCTCCAGCGCGAACTTCGTCGCCACATAGGCGCCGCGCCACTTCATTGCGACAAGCCCCAGAACCGAGGAACATTGCACAATGCGCCCGTGTCCCTGCGCGCGCATCACCGGGATCACCTGCCGCGTAAGGTCGTGCCAGCCGATCAGGTTGGCCTGAAAGATGCGGCGCAGCGCCTCGGGGGGGACATCCTCGACCGGGCCGGGGATCGCATAGGCGCCGTTGTTATAGAGCGCGTCCAGCCGCCCCCCGGTGGCCGCGAGCACCTCTGACAGCCCGCTTGCGATGCTCACCTCGTCCTCGTAGTCGATGCGCGGCGCCTCGAACCCCTCGGCGCGCAGCCGGGCGCAATCGGCCTGCTTGCGGCAGGCGGCAAAGACGCGCCAGCCGCGCGCGCGCAAGGCCCGCGCCGCGTCATGCCCGATGCCCGACGAGCAGCCGGTGATGAGAACGATCCGCTTGTCCATGCCGACCTTCTGACCCGTCGCGCGGCGCGATGCAAGCGCGCCCGGTCCGCTTGGCGCTTTACGCCGCGCGCGGGCGTCTATATCACTATATCCATGAGCGATCTGCTGGACGACCCCAACATGCGCCCCGAGGCGACCGCCGAACCGCTTCGACGGGCCATCGGCGAGCGTTACCTCACCTATGCGCTCTCGACCATCATGCACCGCGCGCTGCCCGATGCGCGCGACGGGCTCAAGCCGGTGCACCGGCGCATCCTCTACGCCATGCGCGAGTTGCGCCTGACCAGCACCGGAGGGTTCCGCAAATCCGCCAAGATTTCGGGCGACGTGATGGGCAACTATCACCCCCATGGCGACGCCGCGATCTATGACGCCATGGCGCGGCTCGCGCAGGATTTCGCGGTGCGCTATCCGCTGGTGGACGGTCAGGGCAATTTCGGCAATATCGACGGCGACAACCCCGCCGCCGCGCGCTATACTGAGGCCCGCCTGACCGCATTCGCCGAGGCGCTGCTCGATGGCCTTGCCGAGGATGCCGTCGATTACCGCGACAATTACGACGGCACGCTGCGCGAACCCGTGGTGCTGCCGGCCGCCTTTCCAAACCTGCTTGCCAACGGATCGTCGGGGATCGCTGTCGGCATGGCCACCAACATCCCGCCGCACAATATCGCCGAGTTGGTGGATGCCTGCCTGCACCTCATCAAATCCCCCGACGCCCGCGACGAGACCCTGCTCGGCCATATCCCCGGCCCCGATTTCCCCACCGGCGGCGTCATCGTCGAGCCGCGCGAGAGCATCGCGCAGGCCTATCGCACCGGGCGCGGCAGCTTGCGCTTGCGCGCCCGCTGGCAAGTCGAGAATCTGAACCGCGGCGGCTGGCAGATCGTCATCACGGAGATCCCCTATCAGGTCCAGAAATCGCGCCTGATCGAGCGCATCGCCGAGCTGATCCAGACCCGCAAGGTGCCGATCCTCGCCGATGTCCGCGACGAGAGCGCCGAGGATATCCGCCTCATTCTCGAACCGCGCACACGCAATGTCGATCCCGAGATGCTGATGGGAATGATGTTCCGCAATTCCGATCTGGAGGTGCGGTTCTCGCTCAACATGAACGTGCTGATCGACGGCGTGACGCCGCGGGTCTGCTCGCTCAAGGAGGTGCTGCGCGCCTTCCTCGACTTCCGGCAAGAGGTGCTCTTGCGCCGCTCGCGGCACCGGGTGGACAAGATCGACCACCGGCTCGAGGTGCTCGAAGGGCTGATCGTGGCCTTTCTCAACCTCGACCGCGTGATCGACATCATCCGCTACGACGATGATCCCAAGGCCGCATTGATGCGCGAGGACTGGGGCCGGACCGTTGCGCGCGCCACCTCCGAGGCCGATTACGTCTCGCCGCCACCGGGCGAGGCGGGGCTTTCGGAGGTGCAGGCCGAGGCGATCCTCAACATGCGCCTGCGCAGCCTGCGCCGGCTTGAGGAGATGGAACTGCGCGCCGAGCGCGACGCGCTGATGGCCGAGCGGGCGGGGCTCGAGGATCTGCTCGAGGATGCCGCCCTGCAATGGACCGCCATCGCCGATCAGTTGCGCGAGGTGAAAAAGACCTTTGGCAAGGGCCACCCCATCGGTGCCCGCCGCACCACTTTCGCAGAGGCGGGCAGCGTCGAGGAGGTGCCGATCGAGGCGATGATCGAGCGCGAGCCGATCACCGTCGTGTGCTCGCGCATGGGCTGGATCCGCGCCATGACCGGCCATATCGACCTCACCCGCGAGTTGAAGTTCAAGGATGGCGACGGCCCGCGCTTTCTGTTCCACGCCGAAACCACCGACCGGCTGCTGATCTTCGGCACCAACGGGCGGTTCTACACGCTCTCTGCGGCCAACCTGCCCGGCGGGCGCGGCATGGGAGAGCCCGTGCGCCTGATCGTCGATCTGCCCAACGAGGCCGAGATCGTGGCGCTCTTCATCCACCGTCCGGGCGGCAGGGTGCTGGTGGCTTCCTCCACCGGCGACGGCTTTGTCGTCCCCGAGGACGAGGTGCTGGCCCAGACCCGCGCGGGCAGGCAGGTGCTCAACCTGCGCGCACCCGCCCGCGCGCAGGTCTGCCGTGCGGTCACGGGCGATCACGTCGCCTGCGTCGGCGAAAACCGCAAGATGCTGGTCTTTGCCCTCGACGAATTGCCCGAACTGGGGCGCGGCAAGGGTGTGCGGATGCAGAAATTCAAGGATGGCGGGCTGTCGGACGTCACCACCTTTGCGCTCGCCGACGGGCTGAGCTGGCGCGACCCGGCAGGCCGCACCCGCACCGAAACCGACCTCACCGAATGGCTGGCCAAACGCGCGAGCGCGGGCCGAATGGCCCCACGCGGCTTTCCCCGCGACAACCGGTTCAACTGACGCGCGGGGCGGATGGCTTTTTTGCTGACGCTCGGGATTCGGGGCCTCTGTGCGGAATCAAGGCCGGAGGCCACCGCGCATCGCCGGGCCGCCCCCCGGCACGGCGATTTGGCTGATGTAGGCGCAATGCCGTGAGGCTACAGGGATTTGGCAGGCATAAAGCACTCCCAAACCGGCGTTGGATCGCCGCACTGTGGCCTGTCGATGCGCGGCTCAGTGACTGAAGTCAACGGCAGCAAGGCGCGAGACCCGCTACCCCCGCCGCTCTCCCAATGAGAGCGTATGCGCGCGCAGCCATTGCATGAAACCACGCGGATCGTTCTCGAGCATCGCCATGCGCTCGGGCGTGATCGGCGCGCCCACCACCGGCTTTTGCGGGCGGTTGCAGCTGCGCACCACCTCGTGCAGCAACAGGCCCTGCCGCATCGTCGCGGAAATCCGGTTGGCAATCTGATAGCAGCGCGAATTCGAGCCGGGAAAATAGATCGGCACCACCTGCGCGCCCGAGCGCCGGATCATCTGCGCGGTAAAGACCGCCCATTCCCGCTCGATCACCGGGCCGAAAAGCGTGTCCGACGAGGCCACAACGCCCGAGGGAAAGACGCTGATCACGCCGCCATCCCGCAAGTGCGCCATCGCCTTGGCGCGCATCTCGACCGATTTTCGCTGCGCGTCCGGGTCATGCGGGAACGGCACCGGGATCATGTAGGAGGCCGCGATCTCGTCGATGCCGGTGAGCAGCGCGCGCGTCAGGATCTTGTAATCCGTGCGTCGCCGCCCGATCAGATCGGCCAGGATCATCCCGTCCACGAGACCGTGGGGATGGTTCGCCACCACCACCACCGGCCCCTCGAGCGGGATGTTCGCCACCTCCGCGTTGGGCGTCAGCAGCGGAATCCCCATCGTATCGAGCGCCGCGCGCCAGAATGCCTGCCCGGTCGGCGCGCCGCGCTTCTCGAAAGCGCGGATCATGCGCAGGATGGTGATCTTGCCGGTCAGCCACTCCATCGCCCGGATGACCGTGGCGGTGGTGGCGCTGTCGAAACTGTTGGCATAGGTCAGGCTGCGGCGGTCATACTTGGTGAAGACGACCTCACCCCCCGCCTCCTCGCCGGCCTGTGGCTGCGCCTTGGTGCTCACTCGGTCCGTCCCGTTCCGTTCTGTCAGGGGCCGCGCGGCCTACATGTCTTCGCCGAAACGGTCGGCGACCAGCGCCGCCAATGCCTCGGCCAGCGGCTCGGCGTCTGCGCCCGCGATTTCGACGTCAATAGTGCTTCCCCGCGCCGCTGCCAACATCAAAAGCCCCATGATGCTGTCGCCCGAGGCCGACTGGCTACCGTAATGCACCTCGACCTGGGCGTCAAACCCCTCGACCACCTCGACGAACTTGGCGGCGGCGCGCGCATGAAACCCCTTTTCGTTGACGATCTCCAGGGCCCGTCGCGTGCTCTCACCCATGACCTGTTCCTTTATTCCGCTATTCCGCCGAAACGTTGTGGCTGTCGATATACTTGCGCCCCGCCTCGAGCGCAGCCCTGACCGCATCGGGCACCGCCATGTGGCGGCTTTTAGCCAGCTTGATCAGCATCGGCAGGTTCGCCCCGTAAAGGATCCGACGGTTGTCGGGACGGCAGGCGCGCAAAGACAGGTTGGAAGGCGAGCCGCCGAACATGTCAGTGACGATGACCACCCCGTCCCCGGCATCGACGGCATCAGCGGCGGCGCAGATCTCGTCCTGTTTTCGCTCACGATCATGATCTCCCTCGACCGCGACGGCCAGGACACACCCCTGCGCGCCGACCACATGCTCGACCGCTCTCAGATATTCGCGGGCCAGCCCGCCATGAGCCACGATCACTATGCCGATCATGACCGCCCACTCCCCGCGTCTCGCAGCTCCATTTCCCGGTGCCTTACTGACACCGGCCAGCCCTGTTCCGCAAGCCTTGCCGTCAGCATTTCCACCATGGCGACACTGCGATGGCGCCCGCCGGTGCAGCCGAACCCGATCGCAAGACAGGCCTTTCCCTCGGCCTCGTGGGCAGGCAACACTAGGTCGAGCAGCGCACAAAGACGTTCGAAGAAAGCGGCAAAACGCGGATCGTCCTCCACATGGGCGCGGACTTCGGCGCTTCGCCCGTCAAGGGCGCGCAACGGCCCGACCCAGTGCGGGTTGCGGAGAAACCGGCAGTCGAACACCAGGTCGAGACCGCGCGGCAGCCCGCGCCCGTAGGAAAACGACTGCACCGCGACCGTCATCCGCGCCACCCCCTCGGGCGCGAACCAGCGGGCAAGCTCGGCGCGCAAGTCATGCGGCGACATCTCGGAGGTGTCCACCAAAACGTCGGAACGGTCGCGGATCGGGCCAAGCAGGTCGATTTCCCGCGCGATGCCCAGCTCGGGGCTGCTCGCGCGCGCGAGCGGGTGCCGCCGGCGCGTCTCGGAGAAACGCCGCAGCAGGATCTCGGGCCGGCAATCGAGATAAAGCACCTGCATCACGCCCGGAGCCACGAAAGCGCCGCGCTCGATCACCTCGATCAGCGTCTGCGTCGAGAAATCGCGGTTGCGCACATCGATCCCGAGCGCCAACGGCTTTTCCGGCGCACGCCCGTCCAGGAGGCGCGGCAAGAGCGATAGCGGCAGATTGTCGATCGCCTCGAAGCCCAGATCCTCGAGCACGTTGATCGCCGTGCCGCGCCCGGCCCCGGACGGGCCGGTGACCAGAACGAGCGGGGGCGCTGTGTCGGTGGCAGGAACGGAATATGCCATGGCGCTTGCGATGACCCTCAGGTTAGGCTAGCCCCTTTGAGATAGAGCAGGATCGTGGCCGTGAAGTGCTTATATGGCGCATTTTCGAGCAACGGCAATCGAATACCTTCGACCTCGGTCTGTTTCAGCGGCGGCAGCCTGCTTTCGGCCTCGGCATCGAGATCGACCACCAGCACCAACGGCACGGGGCCGACCGCAGGCACCGTCAGAATGCCCGCGCCGCGCGCCTCGATCCGGCCGCGGATCGTGGCCGGCGCATCCGCCATCAGCCGTGCGCCCTCGCGCCACAGCCGAGTGCGGTCATCGGCCACCAGCCCCGCGCCGAGCGCCATCAGGCGCAGCGCAAGACCCGATTTTCCGCGCCCGGCCGCCCCCCGGATGAGCACAGCCCGCGCACCCCAGGCGACGCAGCTCGCGTGAACCACACTGGCGTTCCTCTCTGGCGCGGCCTCGCCCATCGCTCAGACCTGTAGCCCCACGACGAACCGGACCCCAAGGGGATCCGAGGTCGGATCGGCCTCGGTCGGATGAATGTTCTCGGCCCAGATCACCCCGTCATGCGCCTCGACGATCTGTTTGGAGATCGCGAGCCCAAGCCCGGAATTGTTCCCGAAATCCCCCTCGGGCCGTTCGGAATAGAACCGCTGGAAGACCTTTTCCAGCGCCTCTGGCGGGATGCCCGGCCCGGTATCCTCGACCACCACCAGCACGCGGTTGGCGCGTCGGCGCACCCAGACGCGGATCGCGTCTCCCTCCTCGCAGAAGCTGATGGCATTGGTGATGAGATTGACAAAGACCTGCGCAAGACGCGCTTCCAGCCCGGTGATCCAAACCGGCTCCTCGGGAAAATCGGTGATGAAGTCGATCCCCTTCCTGCCGGCTGCCTCGCCGAGATGATCCCTCAGATTGCGCAGCAGCGCGCCCAGATCGAACGGTTCCTGAGCGTCCCTGACCAATTCACTGTCGAGCCGCGAGGCGTTGGAAATATCGCTTACCAGCCGGTCGAGGCGGCGCACATCGTGCTCGATCACCTCAAGCAGGCGCTCGCGCTGATCGGCGCGACGCGCGATGCGCATGGCGCCCACAGCCGAGCGCAGGCTCGCCAGCGGGTTCTTGATCTCGTGCGCCACATCGGCAGCGAATTGCTCGTTGCTCTCGATCCGGTTGCACAGCGCCGCCACCATGCCGCGCAGCGCGCCCGAGAGCTGTCCTATCTCATCGGAGCGCGCGGACAGGTCGGGAATGCGAATCCGCCCGCCCGCGCCCGCGCCACGGTCGTGCTCGCGCCCGATCTCGGTCGCAGCAGCCAGATCGGCCAGAGGGTTGGCAATCGTCGATGCCAGAACGAGACTGAGCCCGATCGAGATCAGCGTGGCGATGAGAAACATCCGAAACACGCGCTCGCGTTCTGCTGCGGCCTGCCGGGCGATCTCGCCCGACGTATCGGCCAGCGCCATCACCGCAACCGGACGTGTTCCGTGCAGGACCGGCACGGTCGCGCCCGGCACCGCACCAGCGGCGCCTGGCACGATGCCAGCCTGCACCCCCCCTGCAAGTGAGAGGGCGACCATACGCCGCAAGCCCGCGACAAGCTCATCCGTCCCCGCATCCTCGGGCTCCGTTGCAACGGGCGGCGAGACCAGGGACCGAAGTCGCGTCATGAAATCGCCAAACGGCGTCCTCGGACGCGGCATCGCAGACGGCGCGCGTGAGAAATCACCGGACTTTCGCCCCAGTAATTCCCCCGAGGGGGCGAAAAGGAACAGTTCCGTTCCCTCCCGCACCGTCAACATCTTCAACGTATCGGGCACATCGATGCCGTCGCCGGTAGCAAGGTTGACCGGCACGGTCTGCGGCAGGCGTGCGGCGACAACATCCGCGGTCAGCACCGCACGCTCGCGCAGCTCACCCACGTTGCGCGCCACAAGCGACGCCTGCGAGCCGTCGAGATAGAGAATCCCGATCACAAGCACGTTGAGAGCGATGAGGTTGAACGTGACGATCCGGCGGGTCAGTGGCGACGAGCGAAGCGTCAGCCAGCCGCGCCGCCCCGGCTTTGTCCGCGACTTCGCCTCGCCTGCGCGGTCGACCGCACCGGAATCATCGCCGGGGACAAGATATCCACCCTCTCGCGGCGGCCTTTCGCGCATCTCCACCCCCTCGGCCAGGGCCATCGTTCCTTGTTGCATCATGCCTCGTTGTAGCGATACCCGATCCCGTAGAGCGTTTCGATGGCCGAAAATTCAGGATCGACCATCCGCAGTTTCTTGCGCAGGCGCTTGATATGGCTGTCGATGGTGCGATCGTCCACATACACCTGATCGTCATAGGCCACGTCCATCAGCTGATCGCGGCTCTTGACAAAGCCGGGCCGTCGCGCAAGCGCCTGAAGGAGCAGGAATTCGGTCACGGTGAGCGAGACATCGCGCCCCTTCCACGTCACCAGATGGCGTAGCGGATCCATCCGCAGATCACCCCTCTCGATCACCTTGTGTTCGTCTCCCTCGGCCACGGCCGCGCCCGCCGTGGCCTCCTGCCTGCGCAGGAGAGCGCGGATGCGTTCCACCAGAAGCCGTTGCGAAAACGGCTTTTTCACATAGTCGTCAGCCCCCATGCGCAGGCCGAGCACCTCGTCGATCTCGTCATCCTTGGAGGTCAGGAAGATCACCGGCATCTGCGATTTCTGCCGCAGCCGATGCAGCAGGTCGATCCCGTCCATGCGCGGCATCTTGATATCGAGCACCGCCAGGTCGGGCAGCTTCCTGCTAAAGGCGTCGAACGCCTGCTGGCCGTCATTGTAGGTCTCGACCTCGAAGCCCTCGGCCTCGAGCGTCATGGCGACGGATGTCAGGATATTCCTGTCATCGTCCACAAGGGCGATCCTGGACATCGGTTGATCCTCATGCTGCATAGGTTGCCTGTTCTTCCATCGTTACGCGACGCGCTTGCGCGCCCATGACTGTTTCGACTCGCGAATCAGCTAGCCGCCTCAACCCCAATAAGACAGAAACTCCTTTCCAATGACTAAATCGATCCGGTTTACCTGATCTCGCGCATCCCCAACCGGCCCCCCCTGCGGCGGTGATTGCGCTAACTTGCCGCTGATTGCGCTAACTGCGCGAAAGCGTTCTGTTATTTCACCGAACCGTCATGCTAAGACCCAGGCAGCCGGGCACGCCGCCCGACCGGTGCCGCAAACCGGCGCCCCTCTTGATCTGCCTCAGGCAGACACATTTGGTGAACAGGAGCCAGCAAACATGACACGCGGACGGGTGAACCCGAATTTCCGGCTGGAGGATCAGGGCATCACGGGGCTGGGCACGGTCCATTACAACCTGATCGAACCGGCGCTCGTCGAAGCAGCGCTGAAGAATGGCGAAGCCACGCTCGGCCAGGGTGGCGCGCTTCTGGTCAGCACCGGAAAATTCACCGGTCGCTCGCCCGGCGACAAGTTCATCGTGCGCTCTGCCAGCACCGAAAACACCGTCTGGTGGGAAAACAACGGCGCCATGGAGCCGGCGAAATTCGACGCGCTTTACGATGACATGATCGCCTGGCTCAAGGGCCGCGACGTCTATGTCGAGGATCTCGTCGGCGGAGCCGATCCGGCGCTGGCAATCAATGTGCGCATGATCACCGAACTGGCCTGGCACAGCCTGTTCAACCGCTCCATGTTGCGCCGCCCCGAACGCGCGGCGCTCGATGCCTTCATCGCCGACTACACGCTCATCAACTGCCCCGGCTTCAAGGCCGATCCCGCGCGTCACGGCTGCCGCACCGATACCGTGATCGCAATGAATTTCGACCGCAAGCTGATCCTCGTGGGCAATACCGGCTATGCTGGCGAGAACAAGAAATCCATCTTCACCCTGCTCAACTACATCCTGCCCGGGAAAGGCGTTATGCCGATGCATTGCTCGGCCAATCACGCGCGGGGCAACCCGGTGGACGCGGCCGTGTTCTTCGGCCTGTCGGGCACCGGCAAGACCACGCTCTCGGCCGATCCCGAGCGCACGCTCATCGGCGATGACGAGCATGGCTGGTCGGAGCGCGGTACCTTCAATTTCGAGGGCGGCTGCTACGCCAAGACGATCAACCTCGATCCCGAGGCCGAGCCGGAAATCTATGCCACCACCACGAAATTCGCCACCGTGGTCGAGAACATGGTGTTCGATCCCGAGACGCTGGAACTCGACTTCGCCGATGACAGCCTGACCGCGAACATGCGCTGCGCCTACCCGCTCCACTATATCTCCAACGCCTCCGAGACCGGGCTTGGCGGGCATCCCAAGAACATCATCATGCTGACCTGCGACGCCTTCGGCGTGCTGCCCCCCATCGCGCGGCTTACCCCCGCGCAGGCGATGTATCACTTCCTGTCGGGCTTTACCTCCAAGGTGGCGGGCACCGAGCGCGGCGTCACCGAGCCGGAGCCCACCTTCTCGACCTGTTTCGGCGCGCCGTTCATGCCGCGCCGCCCCGAGGTCTATGGCAACCTCCTGCGCGACAAGATCGCCAAGCACGGCGCGACCTGCTGGCTGGTCAATACCGGCTGGACGGGCGGCGCCTATGGCGTGGGCTCGCGGATGCCGATCCGCGCCACCCGCGCGCTGCTCTCGGCGGCGCTCGACGGCTCGCTCGGCGAGGTCGAATTCCGCAAGGACGCGAATTTCGGCTTCGAGGTGCCGGTGTCGGTGCCCGGCGTGGCCGAGGTCCTGCTCGACCCGCGCCGCACCTGGGACAACGGCGACGCCTATGACGCGCAGGCGGCGAAACTGGTGCAGATGTTCGCCGACAACTTCGCCCAATACGTCCCGTTCATCGACGAGGATGTGAAGGCCGCCGCCATCGGCTGATCTTTGGACGGGGGCGTCCTTTTCGGGCCTGCGGCATGGCCGGGGCCCCAGCGCCCCGGCCCGCCCGGGCGCGGGCGCTGCAAACTTGCGAATTTCGGTTACCCGTCGTGACGCGCGCGGTCCTTTGCTGTCGTTCGTGATGCGCGCAGCGAATGGCGCGAGCCCGCCCCAAAGCGGACGTGCTGCCGCCGAGTCTTTCTTCTTTTGATCGGTGTATACTACGAGTCCTTGGGGACGCAAATTCTGACGGGTTGACGAGGGGGTGAGAGCGATTCAGCTATGCGCGTGATCCGTCCCGGATTTCTTCCCCTGCAGAGCGCCTTGAACTTGAGGCCCGCGTTCGCAGCCGGCGCGAGGACCATGGGCAGTGTCCCATAGGGTGCCTACAAGTTCTACGCCGCCACTGGCGCACAGCCCTTGCGCCAGGACATGCGCCGCAATTTCCCCTTCGCAGGCATCATGTTCGAGACATACGCGGGCACCGTGACGCTCTCCACCAATGCCACCGAACGCCTGATCCCGGCGAGCGAGGGCATCGCCTTCCCGCTTGGCACTATGGACACCTTCACCACCTACGGCGGCCCGGCCAACCTGCTGGAGGCGGCCAACACCATCGGCCTGCCGCTCTACGCCCGCCAGCATCTGGATGAAAAGGGCCGCTGGATCGACCTGATGACGGAAAGCTCGATCTTGCCGGTCAACAAGCGGCCCCGCATCGCGATCCGCCTGCACAGCTCGAACTGACCGGCAGGGGCAATCATCATGACCATCTTCGCCGCCGCCATGGATCGGATCTATGCCAACCCGTCCATGGCGGCGGCCGCTGTCTGGATCTCCGCCACCACATCCGAGAAACGCCCGATCCGCATCATTGCCCGCGCCCCGGATCGCATCACCGAATTCGGCGCAGGCCGGTTTGTCAGTGACACGATGATGGTGGAGGTGCGTGTGTCCGACCTGCAGGAACCCCGCCCCAGCGATCTGATCGTGATCGGGGCCGACAGCTTCACCATTCAGGGAGAGCCGGTGCGTGATCGCGAACGGTTGATCTGGACACTGGACTTGCGATCCAGTGCCTGAGTGGCAGCTATGGACGGGTCCGCGTTGCGTGGATTCGATCCTGCCGCGCGCTACCGTCGTTACCCGCCCCCTGCTTCAGGCGCGTTTGACCAGGCGGATCAGGAAAAGCAGGATCACCGCACCAACCGTGGCGTGAATGATGGCACCGGCAATTCCGCTGCCAATACTAAGCCCCAGCCTTGGCAGAATGAGGCCAGCCACAAACGCGCCGACAATGCCGATCACGATATTGCCCAGCAGGCCATAGCCGTAGCCTTTGACGATCAGCCCTGCGAGCCAACCGGCCACGGCACCAACGAGGAGTATGACGAACAGACTTTCGAGAGCCATTTTGGGTCCTTCCCATTCTACGCACGACCACCCAATCAAGTCGGATGGAACGTGCCACAGGAGCGCCGCATCATGCGGCAACAACCCTGTCACTCTGGCCCTGTCAGAAATGAACGATCCGCGCCTAGCCTAAATGGCGAGATCGCAGATGTTCCCATCCCACAGCCAGTTCGCCTCTTATCTCATATTACCAACCCTCCAGATAGCACCTTCGCGCCATTCCCGGCGATTCTCGACTACCCGACTAAAGTGCATAGCAAGTAAATGCCGAATAGGCCATTCATGCATCGCGGCCAGCAGAGCATCCATCGCCCAGTATCGACTACCTAATTTCCATCGATCGAAATACCTTGATCTCCGATCTTGATCTGAACGCCGCTTTGGCTTTCTTGATAGTACAAGTAGCCAACTACAACGAGACCGACAACGAGCAGGCCAATTAGCAAGTACAAAGTGTTGCGGTTCATAGTGGCATTTCCTGTATATGGACAAAGTCAGGCTCACCTTTATGCCTGTTCGACAGCAATAACCACTGGAACCATCCTGGTCGCGCCGATCGGTGGCAAACTGCATGGTCAACCGAGAAACTCGTTCATCGCTCTTCAGCGAAGGCGACAAAAACTGGAAATACTAACAAGAGTCGTGTCGAGAAGGACACGAGCGGCTATGGCTCCAATGGGCGCGTCGCATCAAAGCGGATCCTGAAGGGCCGCGCGCGTCGACGGCAGAACCCGCTCTTCGTCGGATGGCTGATGGGCTGGCCCATCGGGCACGCGCTCTGCGGCTGCTCGGCAACGGAGTTCACGCCCGACTGGATGCCCGGCGTCGTGCCGCGCTGCGTACCGGTCGAGACCAAGCAGAACCAACATGGCAAACGCGCGGCCACCATCGTGGTGGGCATCGAACGGGTGCTGACGCGCGGCAAATGGCGCACAATCGATGTTCTGGCCTGCCCGGTCACCTGGCGGCCGCATCCTGAGCAAATCACTTCCGCCCGGCGCGGCTATGAGGATTGGTGGCTGGCGCTGGATTGGGTGCGGGACGGGCTGATCGCGGGGAGGATGCTGCGCGAGGTCGAGGTGACAGCGGCGATGCCGAAGCTGCGGCCGTGGCTGACAGCGCGCGCGTCCCGTTAACTGATTGGTATTGCCTATTGGCATAATATGACTATATTGGTGCCAAAGGAGAAGCCCATGCAGTTCGCGACCATCCAGCCCATTGCGGCCC
>Ga0209024_1001851_pt1 | contig 14651 bp, 14 predicted proteins | sample AutmiccommunBRH5_FD_187380 | JGI IMG/M metagenome (GOLD analysis project Ga0209024, IMG submission 187380) | Deep subsurface microbial communities from Mt. Terri, Switzerland - Autotrophic microbial communities BRH/5 (SPAdes) (version 2) | ecosystem: Environmental > Aquatic > Deep subsurface >...
TACCGGCGGACTCCACCCTGTCCGCGAGCATCGACGCCGGTCCGATGTCAGCCCTCACGCTCTCACGGAACCGCGTGCTCATCGATCCGTGGGAGGTTGAGGCGGGCTCCTCGCTCCTGACGATCGAGGCGCGACAGGGCTCGACACTGGTAGCCCAGGGCGCTCGCGCACTCATCATCCCGGAGCTCGCGCCGGTCCTGCAGGTCGTGCCGGCCGCCGAGGGCGACCGCGCGTTCACGGCCTCCGTCCGTTGGCAGGGCGCCACGCCCCCGCTGCTCGTCGCAATGGCGGACGGCGTGGAGCTCGCGCGCTCCTCCGAAGGGGCACTCACCGCGACCGCGCCCAGCGAGGCGACCACGCTCACCTTCATGGCGACGGGGCCCAACGGTGAGACGCTCGCCGCCGAGGACGTGGCCGTCCCGGTAGTCGCTGAGTCCGGTCCGTCACCGCTGTTGCTGGCGGTTCCCCTCGCGGTCCTGGCGCTGGCCGGCGGTTGGTTTGTCCGCCGTCGCCGAAGCCGCCCGAAGCCGCAGCCTGTCCTCCGCCCGCGCGCGATCCGTCCCCTCAGCGTCGAGCCGCCAGCAGCCCGCAGCGCGGACCGAGGGGCGCCGGAACGCCCAATGCCGAGCGCCCAGCTGGTGCTCACGGACATGCAGGGTGGGACCCGGACGGCATCCGTTGGGCCGAGGCCGATCACGCTCGGCTCGGCGCGCACGTGTGACCTCGTGATCGAGGGCCCGAACATCCGGCCCCAGCACGCGCGCCTGTCGTTGACCCCGGCCGGCCTGTTGAGCATCCACGGGCTCGCGCCGGACAGCGCCCGACCGTACGAGGGCGACATCGGTGAACAGTGGCTCACGCTGCAGCCCGGCGAGGAACTTCAGGTCGGGGCGTGGTCGGTACGCCTCGAGGTTGACCCTCCCAGCATTCAAGAGGAGGCCTCCTGATGGTGGCTCACCAGGAGACGCGCGACATCTACGAACTGCTCGGGATCGACCCCAGGGCGAGCACCGCCCTGGCGCAGGACGTGTACTGGCGGCGGGTGAACGCCTACCTGGACGCGGACCGAGCCGGTGATCCCGAGGCGCGCGAGGCGATCGCAGAGCTCAATGCTGCGCTCGCGATCGTGCTCGATGGTTCCCGGCGAGCGGAGTACGACGAGGAGCATCGGAGGTCGTCTGCCTCCGGTGACAGGCTCGTGGACTCCGAGGCACGGGCGCGCCGGCGCAGTCTTGTCGTCGTCGGACTCGTGCCGTTGGTCGGGATCGCGATGTGGTTCGCGCTGGGTGTCAGTACCGCGGTGGCCGTGGCCACCGGCCTCGCCGGTGGTGCCATCCTGCTCCTCGCCGCGCATTGGGCGAACAAGGAGATCGTCGCGGGGATGAGCCCGTTCCGCGTCCTCCACCTCCGCGAAGGCGCGACGCTCGAGGACCTCCAGGGTGCGTACCAGTCGGAGGTCGGACGCCTTCTGATCCGTGCCCGCTTCGATCGGAACGCGATCCGGGAACTCGATCACCTCGACAAGGCCTACCTGCAGGCGGAGGAACTGATCGCACGGGGTGAGTCCAGCGCGCCACCCTCGCTTCCGCAGCGACTGACTGGACGCGTTGGGACCTCCCTCGGGCGTGGCGCCCAGGGCATCGCCCACGGCCTCGTTACGCTCAGCATGTTCGTCGTGCGCGGCCTGACCGTGGTGGGTGTCCGTCTCTCGGCCGTCGCCAGCGGTGCGATTCACGCCGGATGGCAGGGAGCCGCGCGTCGTTCCCCAGCAGGACGGGCTGCCGAGCGAGACGGCGAGGTGGAGCGGCGCCTGGACAGCGCGTTCCGCGAGGTCACGGAACGTATCGCTGTAGCGGCGCCCCCTCCCGAGGTGGCGAGCGAGCCGAGGTCAACGACGCGCGCTGCGCTGGTACTGGAGTCACCTGCGGGCAAGCGGAGCGTCCCGATTGGCAGCGTCCCGCTGCGCATCGGCTCAAGTGGAGACTGCGATCTGGTCTTGAGGCAAGAAGGCGTGATGCCGGAACACGCCATGGCGTGGGTCCGCGATGGCTCGATCGTCCTCCACGTCATCCATCAGCACGCAACCTGCCTCGTGAACGGCGAGCCGACCACCTGGGCCATGCTCGACGACGGCGACGAGGTGTGGTTCGGCGAGGCGAAGGTCAGGATCAGCATCCAAGGCTAACTCTCCCCGGGCCCAGCTGATGCTCCACGAGAAGGGGGCCGCAACGCGCGGCCCCCTTCTTCATGCCTCCGAACGGCGACCGTCTGATCTCCTCTTTCGAGTTTCTTCTTTTCTTTGATCTCTCTGATCAGTGCCCCTGACGCCCCACTCCGTAGTTTCAACACATCAAGACGGACAGGGCCCGCAACCCGCGAGGGGACACGGGCGTGCGAGGGGAGACGCCAGCGCCCGAGCGTCACAAGCGACCGGCGTGAGCCGTGCCCGGTGGGGCGCAGGCCGTCACCGAAGCCGGACCGGACAACTTCCCACCACGCAGAAGCACTTCAGAAGGAGACACACACATGCAGAACTTCATCAACAAGATCAAGGCTGAGCTCGCCGTTCGTGAAGAGGGGCAGGGGACCGTTGAGTACGCGGTAGTCCTCGGCGTCATCATCGTCGGCGTTGTGGGCCTGTTCCGCTTGGCTCCAGTCGACACCGCCATCAATGCGCTGATCAACAACATCACGACGCTGATCTAGTCGGCGCCAGCGGAGGGGAGGTATCCACGTGAATTTGATCAAACGCGACGAGCGTGGACAAGGCATTGTCGAGTTCACGCTGATGCTTCCCTTCTTTCTGTTCATGCTGCTCTTCCTGGTCGAGTTCGGGTATGCGTTCTACACGCAGATCCTCGTCCGGAACTCAGCGTCCGAGGCGGCCCGCTACGCGGCGGTCGGCGCACTGCCGTCCGCCGCGTGCGCGGCTGACTCAATCGAGGCCCGCGTCATCGATGCCAGCGGCGGCCTCGTCTCCTGCGGCGACATCACCGTTTCGTACCAGGATCCGGTGCTCGGGGAGTTCACCCGGTCGTCCGGGGTCGCGGTTCGCATTGACCACGAGCACAACACGGTCACGCCGCTGGCTGCGGTCGCGAACTACATCTCGTGGGGCACCATCCCAACCTCATTCAACCTGAATGCCTGCGCGGACTCACGCCTTGAGACCAGGCCGGCATCACAGACGGGCCTCGTGTCCGGAGCGGACTGTAGCTGACGATGAAAAACAGACTTCGAACCGATCGTGGCCAGGCCGTGGTTCTGGCAGCATTCATGCTCTTCGCCTTCGGTCTGTTCAGCGCGATCAGTGTTGATGCCGGCATCTACATGGTGGACCGGCGCGACGCGCAGAATGACGCGGACAAGGCAGCCCTCGCCGGCGCCCTGGAGTTGACCCTCAACCCGGCCACTGCGGGATCAGACTCCGCAGCCGCCGAGGCCTCGGCTCTCGAGTGGGCACTGAAGAACGACGTCGACACCTCCGACCCGACCCTCATCCTGAACATCGACACCGTTTCGAACTGCTACACCTCGAACGACGGTGTGCCCACCGGCGTCCAGGTGTACGTCGAGCGCGAGCCGGCGTCGTTCTTCTTGAACTTCGTCCGACTGGTGACTCCCGTCGACGACTGGACAGTTAAGACCAGCGCGGTCGCCTGTGCCGGACGCCCCATCGACATGATCGGGGTGATGCCTTTTGCCATCTCGGAGACGAGCGACTGCTTCGTGGACGGGGCACCCAGGCTTGGTGAGTTCTGCGACATCGTGGTCGACAGCAGCTCCAGTGGGCTCATCGGAGAACTCGGGATCGACGAAAACGGCGACTGCGAGGACGGGAACGGGTCGGCGAACGTCCTCGAGAACAACATCATCCACGGGGCCAGGGTCCCGTGCGCCGTGGGCGACTCGGTCACGGGCAACGCAGGCCACAACGTCGGCAAGACCAAGTCCGGGATGGAGACTCGGCTCGCTCCGCCGGGTGTCTGCGACGGCGGAACCGGTGTCAGCCCTGCGCTCTTTGCGGAAGCGAACGCTGCGCTGGACGGCTTCAGTGAATCGCCATTGCACGCGCCGCTCCGGGGAGACGGCCACGACGACTTCTTCGAAGTCTGGGAATACCACGGTGACCCGTCCGCTCCTGCCGCCAACCTCGTGCCCTACGACTGCGACCCCGGCACGGCCGGTGTCCAGACCAGTCCCCGCAACGTTGTCCTGATTGTCGTGCACGACTTCGCCGTCCCGGACGGCGACAGTGGACCGAAGAGCTACGTGATTCAAGGCTTCGCCCGCGTGTACCTCGAGGGCTGCACCGACTCCGGTGGGGACTTCCACAAGGACTGTGACTGGAGCGGTGGTGGCAAGTTCACCGTGCATGCCCGATTCGTGGCACAGGTCGGCCTGACGAACTCCGAGCTCGGATACGAAACCACCTACGGCGACATCGAGGTCTTCCTCCGGCAGTAGCCGGCGAAGTACAGCGACGAATTGACGACGGCCCACGGCCGGGAACAGCGGAGAAGCAACATGGAACGTCTACGGAATCTCGCGTCAGGCAGCGCGCTCATGCTCCTGGCGGTCGTCCTCGGGACGGCTTCAGCAGGGGCGGCGTACATCTGGATCGACTCCCAGGAGGACGACGCCAGCGCGCAGGCAGCATCGCTCATGAGCGACGCGCAGACCGAGGGCATCGTGCTCGTCCGCGAGGGCATCCCCGCCGGCACGGAGATCACCAGCGGGATGCTGGAACTCAAGGACGTGCACCCCACCTCTGTGCTCCCGGGCGCCATCCGTGACCTGGACGGTGTCGTAGGCCGGGTCGCCCGCTACCCGCTCGTCGAAGGCGAGCAGATCCTGCCGTCGCGGCTGGTCGGAGACGACTCCGCCACCGGCACCGGTCTGGCCTTCGCCGTCCCTGCCGGCATGCGTGGCCTCTCGGTCCCCGTGACCGAGGTGAGCGGCGCGGGTGGCCTCATCGTCCCCGGTGACCGCGTGGACGTGCTGGTCTCCACGGAGTACGGCAACCTCTTCGGCCCGTTCGAGCTTCAGGCCTCCGACGGTGAGGAGGACGACGACGCTGAATCGCACCCGACCGTGATTACGGTGCTGCAGGATGTCCTGGTCCTCGCCGTCGCCCAGCAGACGACGCCGCCCCTCGACGGCGCGCGCGACCCGGCGACGCTTCGCACCGAGGGTGCCGAGGCCCAGCCCGAGGCTCGCTCCGTGACGCTGGCGGTCGATCCGCTACAGGCGCAGAGCCTCTTCATGGCGGCCCAGCGCGGCACGCTCGGCCTCGCGCTGCGCTCCTTCGGTGACACGGACAGCACGGCCCTCTCGCCGCTCTTCAAGCTCGAGTCGGTCGACGGCCTCGCCACCGGGCTCGCGTCGAACCGCTAGACCACCGCAAGAAGGGGTCAATCATGGCTCGCAATCTCACCTCGCTCATTGTCGACCCGAACATGGATTCGCGGTTGGACATCTCCCAGGCGCTGAAGTCCATCGGGATCGATTGTGCGGGCGAGTCCGTCTACGGCACGGAGGCCGTCTTCCTCGCCTCGCAGCAGCGGCCGAATGTCATCGTGCTGGCGCTGGAGGATCCCCCGGTCCGTGCGCTGGCGACGCTGGAGAGCCTCCAGCAGCAGATGCCGGACACGCCGATCATCGCCTACTCGTCCTCCGTCGACTCCTCGCTGATGCGACAGGCGATGCGCTCCGGGGCTCGTGACTTCCTCGAGAAGCCGGTCTCGGCGCAGGAGCTGCGGGACTCCGTCCACTCCGTCCTGGCACAGGAGGAGCAGAAGCAACTCGCCCGCTGGAGCGACACTGCCGAGGTGCGCACGCGCGGCACCGTGATCACGGTCGCCGGCGCGAAGGGCGGCATCGGCAAGACCACCCTCGCGACCAACCTTGCCATCTCGCTGCGCGAGGTGACGGGCCAGGAGGTCGCCCTCGTCGACGGCGACGCCCAGTTCGGCGACGTCGGCGTGATGCTCGACCTCGAGGTCTCGAAGTCCATCGCGGACCTCGCGCGCACCGAACGCGAGATCGACCGGAGCACCGTGGCGCCGTACCTCGTACGGCACGAACGAGGCCTGGACGTGCTCATGGCGGCGTCCGAACCAGACGACTGGCGTGCGGTCGCGCCCGAGCAGATGTCAGACATCGCCCGGAGCCTGTCCGAGACGCACGAGTACGTGGTGATCGACACGCCCGGCGTGATGAACGAACTCGTCGCGGCCTCGCTGAACTCGGCAGCTGCCGTGATGCTCGTCACCTCCCTGGACGTCTCGAGCATCAAGGACACGAAGACGGCGCTTCGGATCCTCGAGTCCTGGGGCATGCCAAGCGAGCGCGTCCGCCTGGTCGTCAACGACTGCAACCGTGCAGCGGCGATCCGACCCGAGCACGTCGAGCGCGCGACGGGCCTCGAACTCGCGCACGTCATCCCACATGACTCCGCAGTCGGGCTCTCCGTGCAGACGGGGACGCCCCTGGTGCTGTCGCACCCACGGAGCAAGTACAGCCGAGTGGTGCACTCGGCGGCCGAATCCCTCGCGGGCGTTCGGACAGTCCGCGAGCGACCGTCGCTCGTCTCTCTCAGCCGGCTCGTCGGAAAGGGCGCGTAGATGACACTTCAGCAGGAACACCCCGTCCGCATTTTGGACGCCAACCCTCGAGACGGCCGGGACCGCCTGATCTCGACCGTGCACGGGCGCGCCGTCGACGAGATCGACATGCGCGCGTTGGACAAGATGCAGCCGGCCGAGGCGCGCAAGAGCGTCGAACGGCTGGTGAACGACCTGGTCATCGAGGTGGCGCCCTCGATGGCCGGCATCACGAAGGCCGAGGTCACCCAGGCCGTCGTGGACGAGATCATTGGCTTCGGGCCGATCCAGCCTCTCCTGGACGACCCGGAGGTGAGCGAGATCATGGTGAACTCGCCCGACGAGGTCTACTACGAGCGATCAGGTGTCCTCTACGCGAGCCCGGTCCGCTTCCGCGACCGCGATCACATCCGACGCATCGCGGACCGCATCGTGGGACCGCTAGGACGACGCCTCGATGAGTCCTCGCCGTTTGTCGATGCCCGCCTGCCGGATGGCTCCCGCGTGAACATCGTGATCCCGCCAATCGCGGTGCACAGTCCGTCGATCACGATCCGCAAGTTCCAGACAGACCGCTTCGACGTGAACGACCTGATTCGCATCGGCAGCATGTCCGAGCAGGTCGCTGGCTTCCTGCGCGCGGCGGTCACCTCGAAGGTGAACATCGTCGTCTCCGGCGGTACCGGCTCCGGTAAGACCACGCTGCTGAACGGCCTCTCGGGCTTCATCCCCCCGAACGAGCGGATCGTCACGATTGAAGACCCGATCGAGCTCCAACTGCGGCAGCCGCACAAGGTGAGCCTGGAGGCGCGCCCCCGTACTGGTGAGTCCGACACGGAGGTGACGCAGCGGGACCTCGTGCGAAACGCCCTGCGCATGCGCCCAGACCGGATCATCATCGGCGAGGTCCGCGGGTCGGAAGCCTTCGACATGTTGCAGGCCATGAACACCGGTCACGAAGGCTCGATCACCACGGTCCACGCCAACACTCCTCGCGACGCCCTCTCGCGCATCGAGAACATGGTGATGATGGCGGGGTTCGAGCTCCCCACCCAGGCCATCCGGGAGCAGATGGCCTCCGCCCTCCACCTGATCATCCAGATCAGCCGGATGGTGGATGGGACGCGCAAGATCGTCTCCGTCGCCGAGGTGGCAGGCATGGAGGGCGACATCATCAGCCTCCAGGACATCTTCCGGTTCAACGAGCAGCAGTTGGGGGCGGACGGGCACGTGGTCGGAGAGATCCGTCCCACGGGCATCCGCCCGCGCTTCGCCGACCGCTTCCAGCGCTTCGGCGTCTCCGAGGCATGGACCTCGCTGCCAGATCGGATGGCACTCCGATGACTGACGCCACGGTTGTACAACTCACCATCGCTGCCGGCATTGGCCTGGCGGTCGCCATGCTCGTTGCCGGCGTCAGCGTGATGCGCTCGCCGGCGACGGTGGCCCGAGGGCGCGTGCAGGCGCTCATCGAAGGCGACTCGCCGTACGCGACTGGCCTCGACGATGCGGTGCGCCGAAACCAGGCGCGACGTCTGAACTGGCTGACCGCCGGCCTCGGCAAGAGTGCGAGCCGTGAGACTGAGATCGCTCTGCATCGCTCGGGACTACCGCTCCGAGTGGGCGAGTTCGTCGCACTGCGTCTCGCGGCGATCGCCACCGGAGGCATCGGCGGAGCGATCCTCGGCGCCTCCGTGGCGTCGGGCGGCGGGGCGATCGCTGGTGCACTGTCTGGCCTCGGTGCGGGCTTTGTCCTACCTCCCCTCATTCTGGGGATGCTGGCGCGACGACGAGCAGCAGCGATTGAGGGGCAACTCGTCGAGCTGTGCGAACTGATGGCGTCCATGCTGCGCGGCGGCTACGGCTACGTGCAGGCACTGTCGGCGACAGCTGCCGAGGTGGGAAACCCCCTGAGTGGCGAACTCGAGCGCCTCGTAGACAACGTGCGCATGGGTGCTGACGTGGACGAAGAGCTGAACGCGCTCAACGATCGGCTGGACAGCACGGACTTCGAGATGATGTCCACGGCGATCAGCATCCAGCGCCGCAGTGGCGGGAACCTCGCGGAGATCCTCGAGGGTGTCGCGGAGACGATCCGCTACCGCCAGAGCTTCAAGCAGGAAGTGGCGGCTCTGACCTCGCAGGCCAGGTACTCGGCATTGATCGTTGCAGGGGTCCCCGTGCTGCTGGTCCTCGCGCTGACCGTGATGGATCCGATCCGCTACGGCCTCCTGTTCACGGACCCCCTCGGCCGCCTCATCCTCGGTGCCGCGATCGGCATGGATCTCTTCGGCTACCTGGTGATCAAGCAAGTGAGCAAGGTGGAAGCGTAATGATGCCTGAACTCATCGCCGGAACGATCGGACTCAGCATCGCGTTGCTGGTGCTGGCTGTCTTCCGGACGAACCACTCGCGGCTTGCCGAGCGGCAACTCGCTCGACTCGCCCAGGCAGACGCGACGGCCGACCCGATGGCCACTTCGTTCGCGCATCGGGCCCTGCACCCCCTGACGTCAAGGATCACGGGCATACTCATGTCCGTCCTGCCCGGTCGGATCTTGAACTCCGTTAGGCGTGAGCTCCAGACGGCCGGTGCGCCGATGTCGCTCCGCTCATTCCTCATGATCTGGGTGCTGTTCGGCCTGGTACTGCCGTTGTTCGTCGTGCTGATGCTCGTCGTGGCTGGCAGCGCGCTCAGCGGGCGGATGGCGCTGGCTCCGCTGGTGTGGGTGGCGCTCGGTACCTACCTTCCCTGGCTCATGCTGCGTCGGCGCTCGAAGGCCCGTGCGACCGCGATTCGTAAGCGCCTCCCAGATGCGATCGACCTGATCATTACGAACATCGAGGCGGGACTCGGTCTCCAGGCAGCCCTCCTGACGGTGTCCGAGCGCATGAGCGGTCCTGCCGCGGAGGAGTTCGGTCGGGCAGTGCGCGAGATCAGCCTCGGCATGGACCGGACCGCGGTGTTCGAGGCGATGGCGGAGCGCTCCGGTGTCCAGGAGATGAGGCTGTTCGCCCGGGCTGTGGCGCAGTCTGACCGCACCGGCTTCCCCATCGCGCGCATCCTCCGGAACCACGCCGGGGAGATCCGCGAACGCCGCCGCCAGGTCGCTCGCGAGAAGGCCGCGAAGGTGCCGGTCAAGATCATCCTGCCGACGGCGATCTTCATCTTCCCGACCCTGTTCCTGGTGATCCTCGGGCCCATCGGCCTCTACGCGGCGAGTAGGTTCAGCTAGGTCGGGAGACAACATGCAGAGCGTTGATCGACTGGACAGCGGCCGCCGGAACGAACGATCGGAGCCATCCGTCCTTCGAGGTGGCGTCCCGTGGTGGGGGACTCGACGACTGGCGCCGGCCGCGATCCCCGTCGCTGTCATCCTTCTGGTCATCCCCGCGTCGATCGCCGGAGCTGACCCGAGGCTCGTCCTCTGGCTCGGTGTATTCGGTGTCCTGATTGGGCAAGCGGTCTCGGTTGACCTCAGGGAGCGCCGGATCCCGAACGCACTTACCTACTCAGGCACACTCGGAGTGACCGCGGTAGCCGGGTTCTCGGGGGCCGAAGCCCTCGCGAGCGCTGTGGCGGGAGTAGCCCTGGTAGCCATCCTGACCGGAGCGGCATGGTGGCTAGGACGGGGCTCACTGGGCCTCGGTGACGTGAAGTTCAGCGCCATGGTGGGCGGCTTCGTCGGTGTGCCTGGCGTCGCGCCGTATCTCCTCCTCGGGACAGGCATCGGCGCGATCCTCGCAGTCGGCGTGCTCGCGACCGGCCGAGGGAGGTGTGCGACCTTCGCCTACGGCCCGGCGCTTGCGGCCGGCGTTGTGATTTCGCTCTACGTCACGTCCTTCGCCACCGCCGTCGGGCAGCCATGACCCTCGCGCTCAACAAACTCCCTGGTCGCGCAACCTCGATGCGCTACCATCGCGGCCCTCGCAGCACGCGGGGGCCGGGGTGCGGCGCGCCGAGAGGCACGCGAGCATGGTTTCAGGGCGCGACAAGGCGATCATGATCGCCCTCTACCTCTATCTCACCTGGAAGTTGTTCACGCTGGCCGCGATCATCGGCGCCGGGGCGCTCATGCTCACCTTCGCCCTCGAGCCGGCCGGAGCGTTCCTGATCCCGGTCGCGGGGTTCATGGGGATCGTGGGCACCTACGCCCTGCGGACCCTCAAGTACGTCCTTTCTCTGCCTCACTACTAGCGCGTCCGAGAGGGCCCGCGGACTTGGTTCTGCCCCAACTGCGGCAGCCACGCGAAGGCCGAGCGTGGCGGCACGTTGCACTGCGGATATTGCGAGGCGCGTTCCGCAATGCTCTTGCAACGCGTATTAGTGTGAGCTCTTACGGCTCCCTGACGATCCCCGAATTGTTTCCTCGATCCGACCGAGAGGCGCAACAAAGTCTGACCGCTCTGCCATCTTCCACTTGATCGCTGGTTCGAGTGTTGGAGGCGGCCATGACGTTGATAGCTCTAGTCGAGGCGCGGGATGACATCCGGGCGCGCATCGCGCAGATCCTCCGGGCCGAGGGGTACCAGGTATCCGAGGCAGCGGACGGTGCTACGGCGCTGCGGATGGTCTACGAGGATCAGCCGGATGTCGCTCTCGTGGATCTGGGCACCGACGGCGTCAGCGGCTTCGACCTGATCCGGATCCTGCGGGCGGCATGCAGCCTTCCCATCGTCGGACTGACCACGGTCGATTCGTCCACGGAGGTGGTGAAGGCGCTGGATGCCGGCGCGGACGATCTAGTGGCGACGTCCTGCGGCGCAGTTGAACTCCTGGCCCGCGTTCGAGCCGCCATCCGCCGTCACCAGCGGACCGATCCACGCCCGGCCTCCCGGCGTCAGATCCACACGGGCGCGCTCGTCATCGATCGCGACATGCGCACGGTTCGGAAGCACGGCATCCCCGTGCAGCTATCCAACACGGAGTACCGGTTGCTCGAGGCCCTCGCGACTCGCGTCGGCGAGACGGCGCCCCACCGGTTCCTGCTCACCAACGTGTGGGGCGAGCAGTACCTGAACGACGTCCAGTACCTCCGCGTATACATCGGCTATCTCCGGAACAAGCTCGAGGATGACCCGCGGAACCCGCAGTACCTGGCGAGCGAGTGGGGTGTTGGCTACCGACTGGCGCGCCTTCCAATCGAGGCTGAGCACGCTGGGGCGGTTCAACCGGCCATGCCCTTGAGCCTGGCATCGAGTTTCTGAGGAGTCCGACCCCAGTTCGCGTCTCAAGGAACTCCCCCAGAACTGAGGCCATCTGGCACCGCGCCGTAGTGCTCCGCCCTGTGCCCCTGCGTGTGCGCGGGCGCTGAGTGTGCGCGGGGCGCCGAGTGAACGCCGGTCCACGGATCTGCTCGCTGCCCCTCGGACGCCACCTCCCGCAACCGACGGCCGTCACCCGATGGCTCTTATCGATTCAGATCACCCCATATGCCGCGGCGGACAACACCGCAGAGGCGTCTCGCGATTAGCTCGGTAACGGCCCACACGCGGACGTCGAGGGAGGCGAACGGCATGCTCATCGCGTTTCAGGAAGAACGAGACGTCTCGCTTGCACAATCGCTGACCACCGCAGCTGGCCGGCGGGGCCACCAGGCCAGGCACGTCACCTCTCTCTATGACATTCCTCGAGCACTTCCCGCCGACCCAGAGGTTGTCGTGCTCGGTGCAGGCCGCGTGAACCAACTCGTCCTGGACCGGCTGGGGGAGATTCACCGTCAGTACGAACGTGCGTTGATCCTGCTGGTCGTCGAGGATGCGACTTCGAGCGAAACGATGACCGCCCTCGAACACGGCGCGAGACACGTGCTTCACAAGCCGCTCGCACCGACCGAGGTAGTCAGCTGGCTGGAGCGGCTTCCCGAGTTGCAGCAGACCACGCCCCGGAAGCATTGCATCGCGGACCTCGAGGTCGAGTTGGACGAGATGCGGGCGACGAAGGCCGGGCGCGATCTGATGCTCACCCGTTCGGAGTTCTACCTGCTCTCCTGTCTCGTCGAGCACGCTGGCAGAGTCACCTCGATCGACCGTCTGCTGACCCTCGGGAGCGAACTTGATGAGATGGCGCATTCCAGCCTGAAGACGCACATGTCGCGGCTGCGGCAGAAGTTACGTCAGGCCGGTGGCACCGAGATCAGGATCAGTGCGAAGCAGCTGCTTGGCTACGTCCTTGAGGTCACGCCTGCCGATGCTTCCGAAGGCGACCTCGGCGAGCTGGACCTCACTTGCGCGGACGCTGAGGCAACAGGCCCACGCGATATCAGCGTTACATGGCACATGACGAGACCGGAGCGCGAAGTGAGGCGTGCCGATCGCAGCCAGGGCACACGAGCAGTGAGGAACGACTCCCTCGCGCCGAACTTCCGATCCTGATCGATCCGCGCTTCCCATGCCGTGGTTGACTGCCGGGCATCCGCATGTCCGGCTGGGACGGCCGGTATCGCTCAAGCGATCGCAGATGCCATCGAGTGCAGCCGCGTGACTTGCCGGTTCCCACCCGCGATCGCGACGGGCAGGCGCGCGAGCCGGTAGCCGACTCCCCAGTCGTTGACGAAGTACTGAGGCGAGGTTGGGTCGTCCTCGAGCTTCTGTCGTAGGTAGCCGATGTAGACGCGCAGATAGTGGACATCGTCGACGAACGCTTCGCCCCAGATCTCGCTGAGCAGATATCGGTGAGGCGCGACCTCACCGAGGCGCGAAGCGAGTACGTCCACCATCAGGTACTCGGTCCTCGACAGTGGCACATGCTGTCCGAGCTTGGTGACGGTCCGGGCGTCGCGGTCGATCGTCAGATCACCTGTCCGCACGATCCTCGCGGACGCGTTGGTTCCGGGAGTCAAGACTTCCACGCGGCGCATCGCCACTCGCACCCGCGCGAGGAACTCGACGGACGCGCAGTTGCGGACCAGGACGTCATCCGCGCCAGAGTCCAGCGCCTGCACCACCTGCGCGGAGTCGTCACAGGGCGCGAGCGCGACGATCGGGATCGGGCATGCGGCGCGGAGGATGCTGATCAGGTTCGTGCCGCCGACGTTGACCTCGAGGGCCACGACGGCAACCTCGGGCTTGGCTTCGAAGGTCAGGGCAAGCGCTTCAGCGCCATCCGAGGCCTGGATCACCGTCAGCCCCTCGCCTTCTAGCAAGCGAGTGAACCTCTGCCTCGATCCGGCATCGCTGTCGACCATCATTGCGACCGTCATGATTGTCCCCGCCCCGTGGGACAACCCGGCCCGGCACCGCCCGCCGGGACTTCGGGTTGTCCGCATCTGCGAGGAGGACGCTAGGGAGCAGGTGGAAACGAAAGGTTGAGCAAAGGTTGTGGTGCTTCACTGCACCTCAACCCGTCAGCAAATCGTCCGCTCCCGGCGTCGGGCTACCCCTCGACGCGCGCGCCCGTGAGGAACGCCCGAGGCACCTCGCGCATCATCGTGTCAATCGTGGCCTGGGGGACACCGTCCGCGAGGAGGCCCGGGATCGCGGTGGTGCTGACAAAGAGGTAGCGCGTCGGGTAGTCGCGGGGCTGGAGGCCGGGCGCGTAGTCGTGGCCGAGCATCAGGCGGTTCGCCCACCCTCGGTCGATGAGCGCGCGGACGGTGTCGTTCCGCTGCTGCCACGTCGGACGCTGCGAGGGGCCATCGGCGCCGATCATCGCGCCGCCGGGGTAGCGGTCCATTGAGAGCCACACCCCGTCCTTGAGCAGCCCTTCGAGGTAGTCGACGTCCGTGCTGTCGGCGCTGTGGCCGATACAGACGCGGTTCATGTCCGCGCCAGCGTCCTTCAGGATGTCCACCTGCTGGCGGCCCACCTCAAGCGGCGCCCACTGGTGCGTGCTGATCGGGCAGCCCGTCTCGTTGGAGGCAATCGCGGCCGCGCGGAGGATGATCTCGGCGGCGGGTGAGACGCCCTCAGTGTCCGAGGCGCACTTGATGACGCCGGCCTTGATGTCCGTGTCCTGGATGCCGACGGTGATCTCCCGGATGAAGATCTCGGCGACCTCCTCGGGCGTCATCGCGCGGAGCTGCCGAGGCACCTCGCGCCAGATGCC
>Ga0209024_1001853_pt1 | contig 14625 bp, 12 predicted proteins | sample AutmiccommunBRH5_FD_187380 | JGI IMG/M metagenome (GOLD analysis project Ga0209024, IMG submission 187380) | Deep subsurface microbial communities from Mt. Terri, Switzerland - Autotrophic microbial communities BRH/5 (SPAdes) (version 2) | ecosystem: Environmental > Aquatic > Deep subsurface >...
AGGCGGCGTCGAGGCGGTAGGTGGCGCCGAACGACAGGCCGGTATCGGTTTCGCCCGACATCTTGAAGTTGATGTTGTAGCTGTTGTGGAACTGGGTTTCTTTCAGATCACCACCGGTGATCCCCATTTCCGCGGAGCCTTCGATCACGACTTCAGCAGCGGCAACGCCAGCGAAGCCGATCAGAGCGGTCGAAGCAAGAAGAAGATTTTTCATCGTTTTCCCTCGTTGTCTCAAAAGGTGTGCCCATCTCAGGGGAATCCGAGTTGGGTATGCCCCTGTTTCGCCCTTCACCTGCCACATTGCAACGGAAACGGCCGGGCGCATCGGAAAGGCGGGGGGCGTGGTGCAGTCTTGCCACAGTGGCGCGGGGCAGCCCTGTTGCGGACGCAGGGGTGGCCCCTGCCGTACCGCTAACGCGGCGGCAGAAGGCACGGGGGAAAAACCTTGTCGCCTTCGGGGGCATCGGCTAGACAACGGGGAAAGATGAACGGGGGCTTTCCTGACTATGCTCGTCCAACGCAGCCTGCGCGCCGGCCTGATCACCGCCCTTCTTGCCTCTGTCGCCGCCTGCGGCTCTGGCGGGCTGCTTGGCTCGCGCGAGTCGAACACCCAGCAGCGCGAAGATCTGGCGGGCCTTGTCGACTACGACACCGAGGACGAGATCCGCAGCACCCGCTCGTCGCTGTTCGACCTGTTCGGCAACCAGGACGACCCCAACACCACCGTGCGGGTGAACAAGTATCTGTGGCAGGCGAGCCTCGAGGTGCTGAACTTCCTGCCGGTGCAGTCGGTCGATCCGTTCTCGGGCGTGATCGTGACGGGCTATGGCACGCCTCCGGGCGGCGGGCGGGCGTATCGCGCCACCGTCTATGTACAGGACCCGGCGCTGGATGCGCGCAGCCTGAAGCTGGCGATGGAAACCTCGGGCGGGCCGGTTGCGGCCGATACCGTCCGCGCGGTCGAGGATGCGATCCTGACCCGCGCCCGGCAGCTGCGGATCCGCGACAGCAAGCTCTGATCCGCAGCATCTGGATTCCTCTGCGCCGCAGAGTATAAACGCCGGGCCGCTTCGCCCGGCGTTCGCATGGAAGGACTACCCCTTATGTCGCGCTATGATCCCGCCGTCACCGAACCGAAATGGCAGGGCGCCTGGGACGAGGCCGGGGTGTTCACCGCGCGGCGCGATCCGGCCAAGCCGAAGTATTACGTGCTCGAGATGTTCCCCTACCCCTCGGGGCGCATCCATATGGGCCATGTGCGCAACTACACGATGGGCGACGTGATCGCGCGCTACAAGGCCAGCTGCGGGTTCTCGGTGCTGCACCCGATGGGCTGGGATGCCTTCGGGATGCCAGCCGAGAATGCCGCCATCGAGCGGGGCGGCCATCCGAAGGACTGGACCTACGGCAACATCGCCGACATGCGCGCGCAGATGAAGCCGCTGGGCCTGTCCATCGACTGGAGCCGCGAGTTCGCCACCTGCGACCCGGAGTACTATGGCCAGCAGCAGGCGATGTTCATCGACATGCTGGACAAGGGGCTGGTCTACCGCAAGTCGGCGCAGGTGAACTGGGACCCGGTCGATATGACCGTGCTGGCGAACGAGCAGGTGATCGACGGGCGCGGCTGGCGGTCGGGTGCTCTGGTGGAGCGGAAGGAACTGACGCAGTGGTTCTTCCGCATTTCCGATTTCGCGGGGGAATTGCTGGAGGCGCTGGACGGGCTGGAGAACTGGCCCGAGAAGGTGCGGCTGATGCAGGCCAACTGGATCGGCAAGTCGCGCGGGCTGCAATTCGCGTTCTCCACGGTGGAGGCGCCCGAGGGGTTCGACCGGCTGGAGGTCTACACCACAAGGCCCGACACGCTGATGGGCGCCAGCTTTGCCGCGATCAGCCCGGATCACCCGCTGGCCAAGCATCTGGAGCGGCATGACCCCGCGGTGGCGGAGTTCGTGGCGGAGTGCCGGCGGATCGGCACCTCGGAAGAGGCGCTGGAGAAGGCAGAGAAGCGCGGGCTGGATACCGGCATCACCGTGCGCCACCCGTTCGATACCGCCTGGGAGCTGCCGGTCTACATCGCCAACTTCGTGCTGATGGAGTATGGCACCGGCGCGATCTTCGGCTGCCCGGCGCATGACGCCCGCGATTTCGAGTTTGCGACGAAGTATGGCCTGCCGATCCCGCCGGTCTTCATGCCCGAGGGCGCGGAGGAGGCTCCGCTGGCCGAAGCTTTCGTGCCGCTGAAATCCGAGAAGGTGGAATACGTGCGCGGTTTCGCGGGCGAGGCGGTGCAGACCGGCGAGGCGGCGGTGGCCGCAGCCATCGACTTCTGCGAGGCGAATGGCGTTGGCCGCGGCGTGACCAATTACCGCCTGCGCGACTGGGGCCTGTCGCGGCAGCGCTACTGGGGCTGCCCGATCCCGGTGGTGCATTGCGCCAAATGCGGCGTGGTGCCCGAGAAGAAGGAAAACCTGCCGATCACGCTGCCCGAGGATGTCAGCTTCGACAAGCCCGGCAACCCGCTGGACCGGCACCCGACCTGGACCAAGGCGACCTGCCCCACCTGCGGCGGCGAGGCCCGGCGCGAGACCGACACGATGGATACCTTCGTGGATTCCAGCTGGTACTACGCCCGCTTCACCGCGCCGCGGGCGAACACGCCGACGGTCGCCGAGGATGCGGACTACTGGATGAACGTCGACCAGTATATCGGCGGCATCGAGCACGCGATCCTGCACCTGCTGTATTCGCGCTTCTTCGCGCGGGCGATGCACGCAACCGGGCACCTGCCCGCCAAGGCCATCGAGCCGTTCAATGCTCTGTTCACCCAGGGCATGGTGACACATGAGATCTACAGGACCACCGACGCGGCGGGCCGGCCGGTCTATCATCTGCCCGAGGATGTCGAGGGCGGTATCGTCAAGGCGACGGGCGAGGCGGTAGAGATCATCCCCTCGGCCAAGATGTCCAAATCCAAGAAGAACGTCGTCGATCCGGTGAACATCATCACCGCCTTCGGTGCCGATACAGCGCGCTGGTTCGTGATGTCCGACAGCCCGCCGGAGCGGGATGTGGAATGGACGGCCTCGGGCGCCGATGCGGCCTTCCGCTTCCTCGGCCGGGTCTGGCGGCTGGCGGATGACATCGCCGCCTCCACCGCGCCCGAGAATGCCGCCGAGGATGCCGCGCTGATCCGTGCCACCCACCGCGCCATTGCCGATGTGACGGCGGGGATCGAGGGGTTTGCCTTCAACACCTCTGTCGCCAAGCTTTATGCCTTCGCCAACACCCTGTCGAAATCGCAGGCAGGCTCTGCCGCCAAGCGCGAGGCGATGGGGGTGATGGCGCAGCTGCTCTCGCCGATGGTGCCGCATCTGGCCGAAGAGGTCTGGTCGATGCTGGGCGGCGAGGGGCTGGTGGCGCAGGCGCGCTGGCCGCAGGCGGACCCGGCGATGCTGGTCGAGGATACCGTCACGCTGCCGATCCAGATCAACGGCAAGCGGCGCGCGGAAATCACCGTGCCGCGCGACATGCCCGCGGCAGAGGTTGAAAAGCTGGTGCTGGAGGTGGATGATGTGGTCAGGTTCCTGGCCGGGCAGCCGGTGAAGAAGCTGATCGTCGTTCCGGGGCGCATCGTCAATGTCGTCATCTGACCACCCAACCCGTCGCGCGGTTCTGGCGCTGCTGGCCCCCGCCCTGCTGGCCGCCTGCGGCTTCACGCCGGTCTATGGCACCGGCGGGCCAGCGCGCGCGCTGCTGAACCGGGTGCGGATCGAAGACCCGGCCGACAAGAATGCCTTCGATCTGGTGGAACGGCTGGAAGAACGGCTCGGCCGCCCGCAGAACGTGGCCTTCCGGCTGTCCTACGGGATCACCACCCGCAGCAAGGGGCTGGGGATCACCCCGGACAACGACACCACCCGCTACAATGTCGACGGAACGGCGACCTACACGCTCAGCGATGCCGTGTCCGGCACGCCGCTGGCGCAGGGGGAGGTGACAACCTTCGTGTCCTATTCCGCCTCCGGTTCCACCGTGGCGACCGATGCCGCCGAGACGGATGCCTATGAGCGGCTGATGCGGCTGCTGGCCGACCAGATCGTGAACGAGCTGATCGCCTCCTCGGCCGGCTGGACCGTGCCGTGAAGCTGACCGGCCCGGCGGCAGTGCGGTACTTCGCGCGGCCGGATGCGTCGCGGGCGGGGCTGCTGATCTTCGGCGCCGACGGGATGCGCGTGGCGCTGCGCCGGCAAGAGGTGATCGCCGCGCTGATCGGGCCCGAGGGCGAGGCCGAGATGCGGCTGGCGCGGATCCCGGCGGGCGATCTGCGCCGCGACCCGGCTGCGCTGCAGGACGCGGTGAAGGCGCAGGGCTTTTTCCCCGGCCCGCGGGTGGCGTTTCTGGAGGATGCGAGCGACGGGCTTGCCCCGGTGGTGCAGGCCACCATGGCCGACTGGCGCCCCGGCGATGCCGCCATCGTGGTGACGGCAGGCAACCTGACGGCCAAGTCGGCGCTGCGCAAGGTCTTCGAGGACCACGCCAACGCCTATGCCATCGGCATCTATGACGACCCGCCAAGCCGCGAGGAGATCGAGGAGACCCTGCGCAAGTCAGGCCTCGGCGAGATCGACCGCGAGGCGATGACCGACCTGCTGGCGCTGGCCAAGGACCTCGACCCCGGCGATTTTCGCCAGACGGTGGAGAAGATCGCCCTCTACAAGTATGGCGACACCGCGCCCCTCACCCCCGCCGATGTGGATGCCTGCGCTCCGGCGACCATCGAGGCCGAGGTCGATGACCTTCTGTCCATCGTCGCCGAAAGCCGCACGGGCGAGCTTGGCCCGATGATGCGGCGGCTGGAGGGGCAGGGCGTGAACCCGGTGACGCTCTGCATCGCCACGCTGCGCCACTTCCGCGCCCTGCACGCCGCCAGCGCCGATCCGGGCGGGCCGGCGGCCGGCATCGCCCGGATGCGCCCGCCGATCTTCGGCCCGCGGCGCGACAGGATGCTGCGGCAGGCGCAGAACTGGGGGATGGAGCGGCTGGAGCAGGCGCTGTCCACCATCATCGAGACCGACCTGACCCTGCGATCCACCAGCCGCGCCCCGGCGATGGCGGTGATGGAACGGGCGCTGATCCGTCTGGCGATGATGAACCGGCGCTAACCATAGGCGATGGGCCGCCGATGCGACCTATTGGCGGGAACCTGCCGCTTTCCCCGATGCGCGCTGGCCGCTATCGTCCGGCGCAACGGCCATGAACGGCAGCGGGACAGGGGAACGGGACATGACAGGCATCTTTCGCCGCGCGGCGCTGGCCGGTGTTTTTGCGGCACTCTCGCTCGGGCTCGCCGCCTGCGGCAGCAAGGAGCCCCAGGTGTCGCGCGCCGCGCCGCAAAGCTATGCCGCCGGCTCGCCCGAACTGAACGCCCTGATCAACCGCTATGCCCGCGAATACGAGGTGCCGCCGGCGCTGGTCCACCGCGTGGTGCAGCGCGAGAGCAGCTACAACCCCGGCGCGCGGAACGGGCCCTACTATGGGCTGATGCAGATCCTGCCGCAGACCGCCTCGACCATGGGATTCAGCGGCACGCCGACCGACCTGCTGAATGCCGAGACTAACCTGAAATACGCGGTGAAATACCTGCGCGGGGCCTGGATGGTGTCGGATGGCAGCCATGACGCGGCTGTGGGCTGGTATTCGCGCGGCTATTATTACGAGGCGAAGCGGCGCGGGCTGCTGGAGGCGACGGGGCTGCGCGGCTGAGGGTTTTTTCCGCGTCGCGGCACCCTACATGAAGGGGGAAAGGATCCCCCATGACCCAAATTCCGTATTCGATGCTTGACCTTGCCCCCGTGCCCGAGGGCGCGACGGTGGCCGAGGCGCTGGCCAATGTGCGCGACCTTGCGATCCATGCCGAGGCGCTTGGCTACAAGCGCTTCTGGCTGGCCGAGCATCACAACATGACCGGCATCGCCAGTGCGGCCACCGCCGTGCTGATCGGCCATGTGGCTGGCGCGACAAAGGAAATCCGCGTCGGCTCGGGCGGGATCATGCTGCCGAACCACGCGCCGCTGCAGGTGGCCGAGGCGTTCGGGACGCTGGCGGAGCTCTATCCCGGGCGGATCGACCTGGGGCTGGGGCGGGCGCCGGGGACCGATGGCGCGACGATGCAGGCGCTGCGCCGGGGCATGTCGCAAGAGGACCAGTTTCCCGCGGATGTGGTTGAATTGATTGGCTATATGGCGGGGCCCAAGCCGCGCGCGCCGATCGTCGCGGTGCCGGGCATGGGGACGAGGGTGCCGGTCTGGATCCTGGGCTCCTCGCTCTATGGCGCGCAGCTGGCGGCCTATCTGGGCCTGCCCTATGCTTTTGCCAGCCACTTCGCCCCCGCCGCGCTGGAGCAGGCGGCGGATGTCTACCGGCGCACGTTCAAGCCGTCGGAGCATCTGTCCAAGCCGCATTTCATGATGGCAATCAATGTCTTCGCCGGGAGCGATGATGCGGAGGGGGCCTATCTGAGGTCCTCCATGCTGCAGGCCTTTGCCAATCTGCGCACCGGCAAGCCGGGGCTGTTGCCGCGGCCGGTGGAGGATGTGGGAGCGGTCCTGCCGCGGCATATCCTGCCGGCGGTGGAGCAGGCGCTGTCGATCACCGCGGTGGGCGGGCCCGAGACGGTGCGGGCGCAACTGGCAGCGCTGATCGCGCGGCACCGGCCGGATGAGGTGATCCTGACCAGCCAGATCCATGACCACGGCAAGCGCAAGCGCTCGTTCGAGATCGCGGCGGGGGCGATGGCGGATCTGGCTCAGGCGGCCGCCTGAGCAGGTGCTGGAAAGCGTATGGTTTCGATATGGGAGCCATACATACGATTTGCAGATGCCCTCCGCCTCCGGGTCAGCCGCTGGCGGCGGCGCGGCCCGCGTGCAGCCCCGTCGCCAGACAGGCGGTGAGCAGGTAGCCGCCCGTCGGCGCCTCCCAGTCCAGCATCTCGCCGCAGGCGAAGGTGCCGGGGAGGGCTTGCAGCTCTAGCCCCTCTGTCAGCGCCGCGCGGGGGATGCCGCCGGCGCTGGAGATCGCCTCGGCAATCGGGCGGGGGCCGGTATGGCGCACGGGCAGCGCCTTGATGATCTGCGCAAGCCGTGCCGGATCGGAGGGCAGCGGCCGGCCCCATTCCTGCAGCAGCGCGATCTTGACCGGATCGAGGCGGAGCGCCTTGCGCAGCCAGTTCGCCACCGTCTCTTTCCCGCGCGGGCGGGCGAGGCGGCCGGCGACCTCGGCGAGGCTGCGAGTCGGCGTCAGGTCGAGGGCAAGGGGCGCCCCGTCGCGGACGGCGGCGGAGACGGCATAGACGCCGCCGCCCTCGATGCCGCGGGCGGAGATCACGAACTCGCCGCGTTCGCGCCGGTCGCCTGCCAGCAGGGCGACGTCCTTGACCGGCGTGCCGAAGAGTGGCGGCATCTTGTCCGACCAGTCGACGCCGAAGCCCATGTTGGCGGGACGGAAGGGGGTGACGGGAACCCCCTGCCCTTCCAGCCAGGGCACCCACGCGGCATCGGACCCGAGCCGCGGCCAGCTGGCGCCGCCGAGGGCCAGGACGGCGACGGCGGGGCGTTCGAGATGCACCCCGTCCGGCGTGTCGAACGCCAGGGCGCCGTCTTGCCAGCCGGTCCAGCGCCAGTTCCGGTGCAGCGCCACGCCGCTGGCCTCCAGGCGCCGCAGCCAGGCGCGCAGCAGCGGCGAGGCCTTCATCGCCTGCGGGAAGACGCGGCCCGAGGAGCCGGTGAACACCTCTTGCCCGAGGCCGCGGCACCAGTCCTGCACCTCGGCGGGGCCGAAGCTGGCGAGAATCGGGGCGAGCCAATCGGCATCGTAATGGCTGGCGAACCCTTCGGCGGGATCGTCATGGGTGATGTTCAACCCCGACTTGCCCGCCATCAGCAGCTTGCGCGCGGGGGAGGGTTTCGCCTCGGCGACGACGACGCGGCGGCCAGCGGCGGCCAGCGCCTCGGCTGCCATCAGGCCGGCGGGCCCGGCCCCGATCACCAGCGCATCGGTCATTGCTTTCCCCTTGCCAAGTGGCCGCTATATCCTCCCTGTGGCATCGAAGCCTAGGGTAGGCAAGAGGACGGACATGGCGCGCAAGACCTGGGACGAGGAAGAGGGCGAGGCGGGACCGGCGGCGCCCGATCCGATCTGCGCGCTGTGCCTGCGGCCGATCCCGCCGGATGTGCCGCAGAGCGTGCATCACCTGATCCCCAAGCTGAAGGGCGGGCGCGGTGGGCCGACCGTGCTGCTGCATGACATCTGCCACAAGGAGATTCATGCCGCACTGAAGGAAAGCGAGCTGGCGCGGAATTTTTCCACGCCAGAGGCGCTGCGCGAACATCCGAGGTTGCAGAAATTCGCGGAATGGGTGGCGAAGCGGCCGCCGGAGTTCCTGTCGAAGGTGCCGGGGCCGCCGGGGCGGCGCCGAAAGGATTAAGGAACCAGCGCCTTGATGCCGGCGACATGCTCGGGGCTGGCGCCGCGGGCATCGGCGGAAAGGGCGGCGACGGTGTCCATGAGGTCGGCGCCAGGCACCATGCGGTCGATCAGGCCCCAGGCCAGCGCCTCGGCGGTGTCGATCTTTTGCCCCGCCATCAGGATCATCTTGGCGCGCGAGGGGCCGACCAGCGCGGCAAGGCGGGCCGGGTCCGACGGCTGCGGCAGGAAGCCGAGCTTCATCACCGGGTAGAAGAACTTCGCCCCCTCGGCCGCGATGCGGATGTCGCAGGCCAGCGCCATGCCCATCGCGCCGCCCGCCAGCGTGCCGTTCAGCGCGGCGATGGTCAGGCAGGGCAGGCTGGCGATTCGGCCCGAGAGCCGCTCCCAGACCGGGCTGGTGGCGAGGCCGGCACGGGCCTCATCAAGATCGGCGCCGGCCGAGAAGACCTTGCCCGCGCCGGTCAGCACCAGCACGCGGGCGCCTTCCGCGGCAGCGGCGCCTGCGATCCGCTCCAGCTCTTCCAGCATCGCGCTGGTCAGCGAGTTGGCCTTGTCCGGCCGGTTGATCGTAGCCGTCCACACGCCGCCATCACATTCGAGTGCAATCATTGCCCTATCCGTCCCAAAGCCGTTCATGGCCTATGCCCTAGCAGAAAAACCGCCTCCCGGGAAACGCTTGACCTTGCAGGCCGGGGGCGGGATGCTCTCGCCCAAGCGTTTTTCAAACCGCAAGGCATCATTATGAAACAGTGGAAATCATTGGGCTGCAGCACGCTGCTGGCAGGCCTGCTGTGCAGCACCGCGGCGCAGGCCGATGTGACGGCGGCTGAGGTCTGGCAGAGCTGGCAGGACTATTACAGCGACATGGGCTATACGGTGACGGCGGGGTCCGAGGAGGCCGCGGGCGATACGCTGACGCTGCGCGATGTGACCGGGACCAGCACCACGCCGGAAGCCAGCGGCAGCGTGACGATTGCCGAAGTGGTGATGGTGGAGCGGGGCGGGGCGGTCGAGATCACAATGTCGCCCGAAGTGCCGTTCGACATGACCTCGGTTGTCGAGGAAGACACGACCGAGATGTCGATGCTGTTCACCCAGCCGGACATGAAGATGACCGTTTCGGGCACGCCCGAAGAGATGACATACGACTTCACCGCGCCGAGCCTTGGCATGACCATCACCGAGATGTTGGTGAACGGCGCGCCGGTCGAGATGACGATGGAGATGTTGGCAAGCGATGTCACCGGCACCTCGGTGATGGCGACGGCGGGCGACACGATCGCGACCCAGCAATTCGCCGCGCCGGAGATGAGCTTCACCCTCTCGGCGGTTGATCCCGAGACGGGCGGCACCTTCTCGATGGACGGCAGCATGACCGATCTCGCCGGCACCGGGTCCATGACCCTGCCCGAGGGTGTGGACATGGTCGACATGGCGGCGGCGCTGAAGGCGGGGCTGACCATCGACGGCAGCTTCAGCTATGGCGCCGGCGCCTATACGATGGATGTGGTGGACGCGACCGACACGATGAACATCGAGGCCGCAGGCGAAGGTGGCAGCTTTGACATCGGGATGACTGCCGAGGCGCTGCGCTATGGCGCGAAGGGCACCGGGGCGACGCTGGCGCTGACCGGCTCGCAGATCCCGTTCCCGGTGAACATCTCCCTGGCGGAATCGGCGCTCAGCCTGCTGATGCCGGTGTCGCAATCCGAGGAGCCCGCGCCCTTCGCGTTCGAGACGCGGCTGGTGGACCTGACGGTGAATGATGAGATCTGGGCGATGTTCGACCCGATGGCGCAGCTGCCGCGCGATCCGGCGACGCTGATCCTCGACATCAGCGGCGCGGCACGGATGCTGGTCGACATCTTCGACCCGGAGCAGACCGCGGACCCCGAGGCGGTGCCCGGCGAGCTGCACGCGCTGGACCTGAACGAGCTGCAACTGACCTTCGGCGGCGCGAACCTGACCGGCGACGGCAGCTTCACCTTCGACAATACCGACATGGTGACCTATGACGGCTTCCCCAAGCCGCTGGGGTCGGTCAGCCTGAAGCTGCTGGGCGGCAATGGCCTGCTGGACAAGCTGATCGCCATGGGCGTGGTGCCCGAAGAGCAGGCGATGGGCGTGCGGATGATGGCAGGCCTGTTCGCCAATGCCGGACCGGGGCCGGACGAGCTCAACTCGACCATCGAGGTCCGCGAGGATGGCGGGCTGTATGCGAACGGTCAGCGGCTGAAGTAAGTTGCTGTGAGGTTGGAGGGGGAGGGGCGTCCGGGAGGGCGCCCCTTGGTGTTTGGGGGGGGGGCGAAATGAGCAAGGTTTGAAACCTTCACGTCTTCAAGGAATGGCAATGTCAACTTTAAATCTAGCTTCACTCGGCACCTTACTCGTCTCGTTCTGGTAAGTTTTTACAATCTCATTGGTAAGCTCATCGAATGTCACACTACCGTGCAAACATGCCTCTGCGACCTTTGGGCTTTCCTCACGCATCCTAGAATAGTTTTTGCGGGTCCACTGCAACACAGCAACGCGAAGAGCATTCTCGCTTTTTTTCCAGCCGCGCCGCCTGTTAGCATCCAAACCAAGAACGTTGAGGCAAAATCCCAAGTATGCAGCGCCCCTAAAATTAAAGAAATCCTCCATCTCAATTATTTCTTGATAAATAAGCCTGGAAACCCTCCTGAAGACCCACGTACTGGTCTCACCCCGATTTAAAGGAAAAATTCTCGACCAAACTACATTATATGAAACAGTCCAGCATGTCCAATTTGGCTGACGGACGCTCGCAATGTCGAATATGACTTCAAAGATAGTTTGGGCCAGCTTTTCGTGGAAATCCTCGCTGAATGAGTCAGGGTCCGGCTTTAAGGGCGCGCGCACCTTTACATTGCCAGAATCAAGGGATCCCATAAGCTCACGTAAAAAATTGGAGAGGACGCTCAGCTTTTGAAACTCGTCCGATCTGTCGAAGGGCCCCTCAACACCGTTGAGCAGATACGCGGATTCACTTATAGACGCACAAACATTAAGAATTTGATAAGTAGATGCGTTTGAAATTTGCCGTGGCGATGTGTCAATAATTTTCCTGAGATACAACAAGGCGACCCTCGCGTAAGCCTCCCAGTTCTCCGCATCCCAACTCTGTCTGGTTGCATAGCGAATATCTAGGGGTGACGAGTGCTTTCGTGACAGCTCTGCTATATGCAGTGGGTTTGCGAAGATCTCATCGCTATAAAGCTGCGCGTACCCCGACCAGCCCGAATCCCAGCCACTGTCTTCGTGGAAGATTGCAGAAGATTTGTCGGTTAGCATCGCACCGGCGACATTTTGTGCAAAAACTCCGTAGGGAAGGTGAAACTTTTCTTGCTTGGAGATTTCATGAAAGAATATTGCGGCAGTATTGGGAGAATGCTTGGCCATTTCACTACACAGCCGCCTGTTTCCCAGTAGCAGAATCAGATCAATAGCTGCCGCTTCGGTGCGACCGGGGTTCCAATTAGCGCTTTCGTCCTCAGGACGAGTTGTAGCGTGCCTTACAATGTTTCTCGCAGATCGGTTTAGCTCATGAAGCGCAACCTTTAGCTCATCAGAGCTACCATTGTGCAACAATCTTTGATACACCCAGAAGAACTTCCGGCCATTCCAGATCGAAAAGACGGGGGGCCGAATGTAAGAAATATAGACCCAATACAAAATAGCTCCCACGCAGGGGACCAGCAGGATGGAGTCGAGCAAGGGTTTACTGTCAAAAATTGGTATGATCGGCCAAGACCTGTAAAACCATAGCTCCATAAGAACCTTGGCGCAGAAGACAAAAATGAAGAGCCAGAATCCCAAGCTATAAATTGGGACCGACGCTAAAGACAATCGTAGCTTACTGCGGGCGTCTGAGATCGTGTAGACGACGAGCAGGAGAGCAAGCGCAGCAATATAGTCGGACACGCCGAAGAGGGATTCCCTATCGGACATTCCAGCTGGAACATAACAAATCTCAAACTCGTAGTAAGCTTTTTCCAAAAAAACTGCGCAGCGTTCCAACGATGTGCCCCCTACCCCTCCACAAACCCCCACCCATTCGCCCCAACAACCCCCGCCGTCTCCATCCCCTGCGCCGGACCAATCGTCGCCCCCACCCCCTTCGGAAGCTTCACCGCCTTCGCGGAAAGGTTGAACACACAGGTCACTGCCCCCTCGCCCTCGCCCCTCACGAACCCCAGCAGCGGGGCGGGCAGGTCCAGGAACCGGGTCGCGCCGTGCAGCAGGGCCGGGGTGGCTTTGCGGAAGGCGATCAGGGCGCGGTAGGTTTCCAGCACCGATCCCTCCACCCCGTCCTGCATGTCGACGGCGCGGGCGCGTTGCGGGGGTTTGACCGGCAGCCAGGGCTCGGCGGTGGAGAAGCCGGCGGCGTGCTCGTCACGCTCCCACACCATCGGGGTGCGGCAGCCGTCGCGGCCCTTGTTGTCGGGCCAGAAGCGCATGCCGACGGGGTCGGTCAGCTCCTCCCACAGGATGTCGGTCTCTGTCTGGCCCAGCTCCTCGCCCTGATAGAGGCAGATGGCGCCTTCGAAGGACAGCAGCAGCGCGGCAGCCTGGCGGGCGAGGGCGTCGTTGCCGGAGTCGTGGCTCGCCCAGCGGGTGGCGTGGCGGTTCACGTCATGGTTGGAAAAGCTCCAGCAGGGCCAGCCATCGGGGGCGCCCTTGAAGAAGCCCTCGATCACGGCGCGGAAATGGGCGGGGGTGAAGTCGGGCCCCAGCAGCTCGAAGGAATAGGCCATGTGCAGGCGGTCGGTGCCGGCGGTGTATTCGCCCATGATCTCCACCGCGCGGTTCGCCTCGCCGACCTCGCCCACCAGCATCCGGGCAGAATATTCGTCGGTCAGGGCGCGGAGCTTTTGCAGGAAGGCGATGTTTTCGGGCTGTGTCTTGGAATAGCGGTGGTCCTGCATGTCATAGGGATTGACGGGGGGCAGCGGGTCCGTGGACGGCAGGGGCGGGTTGTCGCGCAGCTGGGCGTCATGGAAGTAGTAGTTGACGGTATCGAGGCGGAAGCCGTCCACCCCCCGATCCAGCCAGAAGCGCATGCTGTCCAGCAGCGCCTCCTGCACGGCGGGGGTATGCAGGTTCAGGTCCGGCTGGCTGGTCAGGAAGTTGTGCAGGTAGTATTGCCGCCGGCCGGCGTCCCAGCACCATGCCGATCCGCCGAAGACCGAGGGCCAGTTGTTGGGCGGGCTGCCATCGGGTTTGGGGTCGGCCCAGACATACCAGTCGGCCTTGGGGCCGGTGCGGGCCTTGCGGCTTTCCACGAACCAGGGGTGCCGGTCCGAGGAATGCGAGATCACCTGGTCGATGATGACCTTGAGGCCGAGGTCATGGGCGCGGGCGACGAGGGCGTCGAAATCGGCCAGCGTGCCGAAGAGGGGCTCGATCCCGGTATAGTCGGACACGTCATAGCCCATGTCCTCCATCGGCGAGGGGAAGATCGGCGAGAGCCAGATCGCATCGGCGCCGAGGCGGGCGACATGATCGAGGCGCCGGGTGATGCCGGGCAGGTCGCCGATCCCGTCGCCATTCGCATCCTGAAAGGACCGGGGATAGATCTGGTAGATCACCGCGCCGCGCCACCATTCGTTCATCGGTCTCTCCTTCTGCTTGCGCAATGGGTAACGCGCCGGATGCCCGCCGCAACCGCCCGGCGCGAAAAATGCCGGGCCGTGGCCAGGATGCCGAGTTTTCGCGCGTTCGGGCCGCCGGATTGGCAATTCCGCGCGCGAATACTGGCGAAGCGGCCACGGATCACGGGAATTCGCGCCCGGGGTTCTGGCGCCGGGCGCCTCGCTGTGGGACGTATAGGGCCGAAAACAGCACAGGCGCACATATGACCGATCTGCTCACCACCGTTCCGACCCTCTCTGGGGTCAGTGTTCCGATGCTGCGGGCGACGATCCTTGGGCATCTGCGCACCAGCCTCGGCAAGGATCCGGGCCATGCCTCGGTCTATGACTGGCGGATGGCGGTCAGCCACACGCTGCGCGACCTGATCATGGAGCCGTGGTTCGCCGCGACCCGCCGCACCTATGGCGAGGACCGCAAGCGCGTCTATTACCTGTCGATGGAATTCCTGATCGGCCGGATGCTGGA
>Ga0209024_1001856_pt1 | contig 14603 bp, 10 predicted proteins | sample AutmiccommunBRH5_FD_187380 | JGI IMG/M metagenome (GOLD analysis project Ga0209024, IMG submission 187380) | Deep subsurface microbial communities from Mt. Terri, Switzerland - Autotrophic microbial communities BRH/5 (SPAdes) (version 2) | ecosystem: Environmental > Aquatic > Deep subsurface >...
TGATCAGGACTCCCGTCCTGAAATCGCACAGCAGGCCGTACGATGGTTGGGAAACAGCAGCGCGCAAAGGCCATCGACTGTCCTCGAAATGAGGACACTTGCGATGTTACATACCTCATGCGCCAACGTCGAAGCGAAATACGCGCGGGTGGAAAACAACGCGACCGGCGGCATCGTGATGCTGTCGGCAACGCGGTCGTAGAAGGCGCGATCGCCGCGCTGGTGAACCCTCGCCGGAAGGGCATCGAGGAAGCGCCGCGCGCGATCCGGTAGCTCGTCGTCGGGAGCGACCACGCTGACGGGGCATGGATAAAACTTCTCCGGCAGCCCTTCAATCTGATCGGCATTGAAGACGGCGTAGGATCGCAGCACGCGGCGCATTTCGTCTGTGGCATCGCCGGTGACGGGCGACTCCACGGTCTTGCTGTAGCATTTGTAGAAAATGGCGATTTGCGATCGCTCGCCTTCGCGGACCTGGCCGCCCAACGCCTGTGACTGTTTATATGTCATCCAGGTGCGCGAATGGTAGCCGGCGCTTTCGGCGCAGAGCCACAGCCAGAAGCAATTGATGCCGTTATACGGGTCGCCGGTCGCGCGAAGGGGACGGCCGCCGAGGCCAGGTCGCCACGGCTTCACCCAGGGGCGTACGCCGGATTCGAGTTTGTCGATAATCGCGTTTGTGATGGCGTCGGCGGGCGACGGTTTATTGGCGGTCTTTGCCACGGCAAGTTCTCCTGATCTGGAAGAGGCGAGCCCGGACCAGCATCCTCTCCTCAGAAAGCCTGCCGTCGGGGCACAAAAGGAGGGGCAACACTCCGCGAAGAGTGCCGCCCCCAGTCGCCTCGAACCGTGCAAACAAGCGTCAGGCCGCCTCGCTCAAATCCTCCTGACCGTCGTGCGTCGCATCATCGGGGTCGGACTCCTCGTCACCATCATCGCCGGGATCGACGTCATTGCCCTCGTCGATGAAGGTCGAGCGCAGCGCGATGGTCTCTGGCGTTTCGATGGCATCGAAGCGCATCGCATCCGGCAGCCAAGCCGCCGCCTTTTCGCGGACCTCGGCCTCGACGATCCCCTGCCCGTTGCAAAGCGAGGCGCAGGTTGCGGCAAGGTCGCCCTTCTTGGCGTCCTTGTAGCGCCCGCGCAGGATTGGCCCGCCGATGTCCTCGAGCGCGTCGAGCATGACGTCCTTTTTGACGCGGCCGAAGAAGTTTTCGGCCGTGGGGCGCCACCAATGCTCGACCTGAATGTCGAGCGCGCGACCAAGATGGTCATGGAACCCATTGGACCGTCCGCCCTCGGCAACGTTCAGGCTCGGCTCCAGCGTGCGTGCGATCGAGAAGGCCACCCAACTGCCGCGGGCCTCGTCGTCGAGCGCACGAAAGGCATCGAAACGTTCGGACATGGTCTTATGACCGGCCCAGCTCGTATCAAGACGCTGGCGCTGATCCTCGATGGCCTGCGACGCCATCGATCCTTCGTCGCGGAAGCCGAAGATCGGGAATTGGGCGCCGCTGGACTTGAGCGTCGAGTGGTTGCGGACGTAGTTCTGCTCGAAGACGACATTCTGCGCCATCAGGAAGATGGTGAGGTCCAGCGCCAACGCCGGATCACTGGCGATGTGGGCGACGAGGATCTGTCGCCGCTGGGTCGCCAGCTCGTCGATCAGCGTAGCACTGAGTTTGGGTCCATGGTCGATGTCGCCGGTGCCGTCGTCACCATTGCCACCGCCCGTCACCTTGGGCGGAGCATTCGGATCGACAACGGGCTTTTCACTGAACATGCGGGTGTGAACGCGGGCTTCGCCATCACCACCGATATAGACAAACGTCCCGATCTGCGCCCGGACCGCCGGATCGATCTCGCGACGGGATTTCTCGATGCTTTCAAGTTCCCGTTCGATTTCGTCGAGACGATCGTTCGCGACCTCGGCTTCCGCCGTCCCATCGGTCAGTTCGCCTTCAAGCTGCTCGACGAGTTGGTCATTTTCGGCCGAAAGCGCCTCGACACGCGCGCTTTCCGCTTCGCTGAGCGGCCGCGCGGGCGCGTGAAACTCGTGAAGCTGACGCTCGAGATCATAGGGAACGTGGGTGGCCGCGATCGGCGTCACGAAGGCAAGGCCCTCGGCCTGTGCGAGTTCGGCTGCGGCCGCCTCCAGCTTTTTGCCGGCAAGATCTTCGAGAAGATCGACGTCGATCCAGTTCTCATCCCCCTCGGCGGCAAAGAGATCACCTTCGATGCGGCCGCCTGCCGCGACATAGGCATCGCGACCGATAAACCGCGCCTTGGCATCGTTCGCCTTGATCGTGCCGTTGAGGATCGCACGCCGGATGTTGTCGGGCTGATCGCCATAATAGGAGGTGCTCATCTGTGCGAAGACGCGAGCCTGACGATCAATGTCGCTCGTCACGGCATAGGCCTGGGCGACACCCAGTGTGATTTCGCCGGCGGCGAGAGCCTGGAACACGCTCGGTGCAAGCTCGGCAAGCCGCACCCGCTGCTCGACGAAGCGGGTGGTGACACCCTGTCGCTTGGCAACGTCTTCGGCGGTCATTCCCTTCTGGATGAGGAAGTTGAACGCGGTGCTTTCATCCGCCGGGTTCATCGGAACGCGCTGGAAGTTCTCGGTGAGGCTCGCTTCAACCGAGTTGTCGTCGTCGGTAAGGACGAGGACGGGCACGACATGATCGACGGGCAGAGTGCCCTGTTCGATCAGGCTCTGGAGTGCGCGCAGCCGGCGCCCGCCCGCCTTGACGGTGAAATGGCCCGCTTTCTTGAGCGGAGTAACGATGAGATTCTGCAACAAGCCTTGCGTTGCTATGCTGGCGGCGAGGGCGTCGATACCGGCCTCCCGGCTCGATTTACGGACATTGTCCTTAGACAGCGAGAGGTTCTTGACCTTCACGGACTGGATCATCTTTCGTCTCCATCTGGAACTGGCGCGCCGCCGCGACGGTCACGCGAGCCTGCTCATCAGGCCCACAAAGCCGAAGGCCCCCTCCCCTCTCCTGCGTTGGGCGCGGAGAGAGGACCTGGATCGTCAAGCGGCGATGCGCTCGATGACGGCAGCGGCATTCGCGACGGGAACGAACATCCGCGTCCTGTGCTGGATGATGTCGGTAAAGCAGCCGGCCGCCTTGAGTTCGGCAAGCCGCGTGTGCGGCCAATCGAGCAGTTCGAGGCGCTGCTGGCCGGCGACCAGGCTGCGCTTAAGCCGGTAGGCTCCGACGGACGATATCTCGCCGCTGGTCATCACATGCTTTGCGGTATCGTCGCCTGACACGGTGATGGCGGCGTTGATCCCGAAGGCGTCCGCGAGCTTCGACACCAGCGGTGCAGGAACGATCCGGCCGAGGAAAGATTGGCCGTCATCGGTGTTCAGGCGCCAGACCTGAACATGATCGTCGGGCAAACGATCCCAGACCGGCAGGAGCAGGCCCGCGACCAAATAGAGCGTGCTGGTGCGGGTCTTGCCCCGCATCTCCTCGACCTCTGCCTGCCACAGCGCCGAAAATTCCTCCTCGCTGGTTTCTTCCCACATTGTTTCGAGCAGCAAATCCTGCCGCATCCGCTCGGAACGGGTCGGCCGAACCAGTTCGTAACGGCGAACGATCTCACCATCGTCATCGGTGAGCGAATAGGTGCTGCACCGGATCGCGGCCCTGCCGGACTTGCGATTGACGATCGGGCGCGCGTCATCGCCCAGGATACGCAACGCACGGTCGAGCGGGAGCGGCTTGTAGCGCTCTTCCGTTTCGAGGCGCAGAATCTCGGTTTCGGCACCGCTGGTCTGGTCGCGCCGGATGACCGTGCGATCGAGGATCGTGATGCGTTCGGCATTGATGCTTTCAACGCCTAGATCGAGCGTGCCAGCTTCGCGCGCCGCTTCGATCCGGGCCTCGATCAGGCCGAGATATTCATCGAAGATCGCATTCTGCAGCGCGATGCGCAGCGCGAGAATGCGATTAAGCCAGCGCTGGATGGGCGGCAACTCCTCCTTCAGCCCGCCGCCTTCGCCCTCGAGCTCAAGTCCGGTCAGCGTCTGGAATTCGCCAAGCGTGGTCGAGCGCAGTTTACCGTCGGCAAGCAGGCGGAACCATGTTTCGAGGGATTCCTTGGCATAGTCACTTTCAAGATTGTCACGCGGGTCGAACAGACCCTGGCCACCCGTCTGGCGCTGACCCCGTGTCAGGGCGCCAAGGCTGTCGAGGCGGCGGGCGATGGTCGAGATGAAACGCCGCTCGCCGCGGCAGTCAGTCGATACCGGACGGAACAGCGGCGCGGATGCCTGATGCGTGCGGTGCGTGCGACCGAGACCCTGGATGGCCGCGTCAGCGCGCCAACCGGGCTCGAGCAGATAGTGGTTGCGGCGCGACTGGTTCTCGGCGGTGAGACTCGCGTGATAGCTGCGCCCGGTGCCGCCTGCATCGGAAAAGATCAGGATCTTCTTCTCGTTCCGCATGAAGGCGTCGGTCTCGGCAAGGTTTGCTCGCTGCGAACGGCTCTCGATACGCTGGCGACCGTGCGCGTCGATGACGATGCGTCGGCTGCGTCCCGTCACCTCGGCGACCGCATCGGTCCCAAAGTGCCCGATGATATGATCAAGGGCGGACCCCACGATCGGCAGGGAGCAGAACCGCTCGACGAGATTGTCGCGCATCTCGAGCGCTTCCTGGCTGAAGATGGGACGCCCATCCTCGTCGGACATAGGCTCGGAGCGCGTCTTGCCGGTGTCGTCAACGAAGGTCTTCATCTGTCGGACGGGAAAGGCGGCCGTCAGATAGGACATGACGAACTCTTTGGGTGAAAGCTCTATATCCAGATTCGCCCGGTCCTCGGCATTCAGCGCGGCCAGTGCCCGGTTGAGCATCGCCTCGGACGTCGAGACGAGCTGGATCACGACGCTCTCGCGCCGGGCCAGATCCGCATTGATCGCCGGGATCAGCGAGGGCAGCTTCATGCCGATCAGGATTTGGCCGAAGAACCGCTGTTTGGTGGATTCGAAGATCGACAGCGCAGCGGCCTTCGCGCCGCTGTTGTAGGTGTCGTTGGAGAAACTGTCCGTCACCCGGGTGGCATCGAGCGCGGTGCGCACATTGGCGTGGATGATCGCCCACGCATCGGCATAGGCGTCATAGACCTCGACCTGATCGGGCGTCAGGCGATGTTCGAGGATGTCATATTCGACACCGGCGAAACTGAGCGCCCTGGCGACATAGAGGCCCTGCATCTTCAGGTCACGGGCGATCAATTCCATCGCCGCGATCCCGCCACGCCGCAAACTGTCGACGAATGCGCGGCGATCGGCGAAGGCGGTGGTCGGACCCCACAGGCCAAGCCGGGTGGCATAAGCGAGATTGTTGACGTCCGACGCGCCGGTTGCCGACACGTAAAGGACGCGGGCACGGGGCAGCAGGTTTTGCAAGCGCACGCCGGCGATGCCTTGATCGGAGCCGTCCTTGGTGCCGAAACGGCCTTCGCCGCCGGCGACACCCGCCATTTCGTGCGCCTCGTCGAACACCATCATGCCGTCAAAATCGTCACCGACCCAGTCGAGGATCTGCTGAAGGCGAGTGCCCTTGTCCCCCCGGTTGGAGCGGAGCGTCGCATAAGTGAGGAAGAGCACACCCTCGGCCGCGCCTACGGCCGAGCCCAGCTTCCACTGATTGAGATGCTGGATGTCGAGCGCGAGACCGCCGACCGCGGTCCAGTCGCGACGTGCATCCTCCAGCAGCGTCTCGGTCTTGGATATCCAGATGTGCTTGCGGCGCCCGCGTAGCCACTGGTCGAGGATGATGGCGGCAACCTGACGGCCCTTGCCGGCACCCGTGCCGTCGCCAAGGAAGAATCCGGTCCGATAAGGGCGACCGTCCTGGTCCGGCGCGAGCGACAATCCTTCCTCGGACGCCTTGAACAGACCGGAGATGTCGCGCTCGAAAGCGTCACCGGCGTAGATCAGCGTTTCGAGCTGAGCATCGGACAGCACCCGGTTGTCGACTACACCGGCCGGCAGCTTCGGAACGTAAGATGGCCGCGGTGCCGTAATCGAGCCCATGGCGATCGATTCCACCAGAGCGGTCGGATGCGGGGATGCACAGGGAATAGCGATGCGGCTCGGCCTGTACGGCAAGTAAACACCGACCGCCTCGCCAGTAGGTACGGGTTCAGCAAAGACGGTGTAGCCGATATCAAGCGCGCTGAGGGATTGGGCGGCCGTCGCGATCGGGGCCGAAAGCCGGGGTCTGCTCGAGAGACCGCCGAGCAGGGATGCGCGCGCACGGGTTGGTGCAAGGCGCGCTGGGGAGAGTCTCGGGGTTTCCGTGAAGCTGGCCGTGGAAGCGCTGATCGTCGCGAGCGCTTCGGGGAGTGAGTTGCACCGAACGATTGCGACGTCATCCTGAAAAGCTTTTTTCAGAACGATGAGCTTCACGGTCTGGCTGGTGCCATGTTTGGCATAGGCATTGGCGGGCAGTTCGACGTGGAGCGTGATCGCACAGCCCTCAGTCGCCTTCGCCCAGGCGCGGCTCGATGTATCCACGCGATCGGGAAGGATAGCGGCGCAGCGCCCCCCGGCATCAAGCCGTTTCAGGGCGGCGCGCAAGTGGCGGAGCGCGGCAAGCGGGTCGGCATGTCGACCGATGCTGCGAGAAAAGGGCGGGTTGATGAGCACGGCGGTCGGGCGGATCGACAGCGGCAGCAGATCGTCGATGAGTTCGCCATCATGGCGACTGACCGGTGCAGTGGGGAATGCTGCCTGGAGCATGTCAGCGCGCCCCGGATCGATCTCGTTGAGGACAAGCTTGGCGCCAGCGCGCGCGGCGAAAACGGCGAGGAGCCCGGTGCCGGCGGAGGGCTCCAGGACGGTATCGGCTGTGGTGATGCGGACGGCGAGTGCGGCAAGGTAGCCAATCGCAGCCGGTGTCGAAAATTGCTGGAGCGCGATCTGTTCTTCGCTGCGCACAGTATGCGTCGGGAGGGATGCGGTGAGCGCGGTCAGGGCCGCAAGGCACTCGGCGGGCTCTTGCGACAGGTCAAGCGTGGCGAGGTGCAGAACCTGGGCCAGCTCCAGAACATCATAGGCATCGCGGAGTGACCAATGCCCGTCAGCAGCAGTTGAACCATAGGCGGTTTCCATCGCCCGGAGCAGGCCAGGCCGGTCCACGCTGTCGCCTTTGCGCAGCTCGGCATAGACCGCGTTTGCGGCGGTAATGGATGGTTCGGTGAAATCGAGTTCGAGAGCAGCGGCTGAGGTGCGCATTGTAGGCCTCCATCGTGTCGTCCGGTGCCCATCACCGGATCAACAAGCCGGAGGCCTCCTCTCCTCTCTTCAGTGGGGGTGTGTCTGGATCACGGTGCGAGGAACGGCGTTGCGGGCAAGCCGATCGCGCAGAGCATCGTTCCAATCGTCATGCTCGGACGGGAGCCACTCCTCGACCCTTCGCCCGTTGGCGCTAAGGTGCTCCCCTGCCCTCTTCAGGCAGATCTTCGCCACCTTGTTTCGCTGACCAAACACGATGACGCGCTTCACATGGGACGGTATGCCGACGTGAGCATAGCGCTCGGCACCAAGCACAGCCCAAACGGGCAATTGGAACCAGTCGATGGCGGACAGGGCATCTTCGATCCCCTCGGCTATCCCCAGAACGTCATCCGGCTCACCAAACCGCACGCTGCCCGAACCGAGCAGACCCAGCGCGAGCTTGGGCTTGCGGAATGGGCGCCGCAAAATGTCGGTGGGATCAAGAAAAGTCCGGTGGACCGCGACCAGACCCAGCTCATTTCTTACTGCGGCGATCATTGCGGGAAGGCTGCGCCGATCCTTCCCCTTTCCTATGATCGTCTGTGGGTTGAAGCGAAGGTCAGGCGTCGGCGCATAAAGGCCCCTAGCATGAAGATAGGCTTCAGCCGGTGTGCCGGCGATGGGGATGCTGTGCTGCCATAATGACCTGGCCAAACCGCTCAGATCGCGTGACGCCGCGCGCGGTTCGACATGGACTGGCTCTCGATCGTGCAAGCCCTGACGATCGAGAGCCTTGAGGACATCGGTCGATGTGCATCCCGCGAAGCATTTGAACAGGATCGCCTTGGTGCCGAGGCGGACCGAAAGACTGGGGGAATGATCGTCATGGGCGGGGCAGCGGCACTCTCCGCGCGATCCTGACCAGCGTCCACCCAGGCTCTCGACGATTTGTTTAGCGCGGACTGCTGCATCGATGGTGGCGGGCATGGGCGAAACTCCTGTCGAAATCCAAGGTCGCTCCGCGCACGCCCCCTCCCCTCTTGCCCGATCGGCGCGGCCTCCTACGACCTATGCCGCTTTTGCCGCGAGCACGCCGAACTCTTCGACGATCCGGTCGGTCGTGTAGTGGGTGGTCCCGTCGCGCTCGTAGGAGGTGTCACGGAGCCGTCCGGCGATCCGCACAAGATCGCCAACCTGGGCCTTCTCATCGATATATTTCCGCTGGCCGTCGCTGAAAATGACGACGCGGTTCCAGTAGCTATCCTCGATCCACTGGTCGCCCTCTCCGCGGCGGCGATAGTTCGCGCAAACCGAGATGTTTGTGACCTTGGGCTTGGCGTCGATCTCACCGATCCGTCCGATGATCTCGAATTTGGCAAAATTGATCATGCGGCCTCCTCACTGGGTCTACCTGTCTACGGCAAAGCGGTGATCCCGCTGCTGTTGCGCCGAGCCTTTGGTCGCAAAGTGGATCCTAGCTGCGAGCGAGACACGCATGCTATCTCGAAAGGTGATATGCATGGTATCCCCCTGGATAGGGGGAAGGCAGGTCTCAGAGCCAACTCTTGATGCTACCCCAAGCTGCACGATGCGCTTTGGAGGATTGTCCGCGTGACGCCGACACTTTATCGCCAATAAAACAATGGCTTACGCTGAATTCGCTGACAGTAGGGAGCGACCGAATTCACCTCATGCTCAGGTGTTCAGCCCCCTCCCCTTTTTCCTCCTGCCGATAAATGAGACAGAATCGTCCAAGAGCATTTTCAACGTGAACGGCTCGGAGATCATCGGTCAGTCGTCAGGCCGACTCGCCCTCCGCTCAGCGTACCGTACGACGAAAGCGTCCCAGACGCGAAGCCACTCCTTTTCTGAACGCGGTCTCTTGATATCGGGAAATCCGGCGCGGAACGCATCGGCCATCGTATCGACGGACCACGGTTTTCCCTTTGTGAGGCCGATCTCTCGGAACACTGATTCGCGAGTGCCAAAACTGAGAGACCCCGATGGGAATCCGAGCAGAGGTTCAGCGTCCTTTGCAGCGGCTACTGCAGGCTCGCGACGGCCCCTGACCGATGATCTCAGTGCCGTTTCATCAGCAGCAGCGCCGATCAGCCGTAGGTGGGGTCCCACGAGCTTGCGTTCCATCGGCGCTGGCGACGGGTGTAGAACTACTTTCCGACCCGATAGGTCAACGTTTGCATTCGGGTACACCGCCGATACGATCTGCATCGTCTCACGAACGGTTTGGCGAAAGCGTTTGCTGTCAGCCTCGTTGCCGAGATGTTTGGCGAGCTGGTCCCACGAAATCACCTGGCCCTTGTCGGACCCAATCCGCGGCAAACGGTAGGCAAGATAGGTGTAAAGGTCTAGCGCCGTCGGCGTGCCCTTGAGCTCCCGGATCGCGACCTCGTTCAGCGGGACCGCGTGATCGATGAGATGGCTGTAGAACGCTTCCGACATGCGGATTTCGCGAGCAAAAGAGCCATTCTTGTCGAGTGACCCGGCATATTCGTTGGAGATTTTGACGTCCCGCACCGCAAAAGCATTACCGTCGGCTTCGGTCCCGTCCCAGCGGATCTGCCATTCGCACGCCAGCAGCCGATCGACCTGCTCCCGCATGAGGTTTGCCGTACCGCGTGGACCATATGATACGGTTTGGTAGCCTAGGCGACGCATCCATTCGGTGAAGTTTCTGCCGAGATAAACGTCGCGCGACTGCTTCATGACCGCTTGCGACAAGAGGTAGATCAAGGCGACGCGAGGATAAGCGCCATAGGGTACGCCGAGGCTGCGCATGACCGACTTGCCATCAATGTTTTGGAGCACGGGCCTCGGATTGATAGCGAGCGCGTATTTGCCGTCTTCCCGAACGATCGGCTGGGTGTCGTCCTTGGGCCGCTTCGTTGGCAGCGACATTGCGCAAAGCGCGGAATGGAGGAACGCTGGTACAGGCTCCTCGTCCTGAACGCGGAGAAAGGCGTCGATTGTTAGCTGGGTGCCAGCGGAAGTGGCGAGCTTACGCACGCCTTCTTCTCCGCCGGTGAGCATGGCTAATGCGTACTGGTGCCCTAGCGGCTTATGCTGATCCCCATTCATGGTCTGCCCTTCCCCCCGAATCTGCCGGGGGCTGTGATAGGCAGGTTTCAACAGGTTTGGTGAGGTAAATCAACCCCGTTGGCAGTTTAGACGGGAAATAGGGTCCGAGACTTGCAAACTTACCGATGATGTCGGTGCCGTTTTCGCCTTCTGCTCACTCCTCGCTCTTCAAAATCTGAAAATCAAAGCGATTCGCGAATCGGATTTTTATAGGTTGATTCTAAGTATAGGTATGGGCTCCGAGATCATCGGTCGAGCCGCACCGACATCATCTATTTCTCGCACCGACATCATCGGAAAGTACCGAGATCATCGGTAGTTATCCACAGGTGGGTTGCGATGCATCGTTTTTCGGCACCGAACAACGCCGCCAGTCAGAAGCGCTCCGAGATCATCGGTCGCGGCACCCTTTGCGTTGGCCGCTGCACTAGCAAATCGGCCAATGGCTCGGAGATCATCGGTCAACTTGCAAGTTTGATGGCCAATTCGTTGATCAAAACTGCCAACGCGGCTATTGAAGCTCATCAAACCCACAGAAGCGGACCCCTATGGCCACTGATGCAACCTTAGCTCAACCGGAAGACCTGATCGAGGGCGGCTTGGACGTCCTGCATCGAAAAGCGCTGACGATCCTTAAACGGATTCGCGACAGCGCGGTCGATCCCGAGACCGGCAGCAAACGCGGCCCAACTTTTCCGATCTCGAAAGCTGCGGCGCTCGTCGGCCGCACCGCCTCGGCGATCAGAGAAGCTGAGCGCGACGGACGCTTGCCTAGCCGTGATCGCACCGCCTCCGGCCACAGGGTGCAATATACCTTGGAAGAACTTGACCATATGCGTGAGGTATTCGGCACCCGCCCCTGGCGGGAGCCGACCGATACGCCGGCGATCATCTCGGTGTGCAACTTTAAAGGTGGTGTCGGAAAATCCACGATTGCGCTGCATCTGGCGCAGCACTTTGCGATCAATGGCTATCGGGTGCTCTTCATCGACTGCGATAGCCAAGCGTCCTCGACGATGATGTTCGGGTACCGGCCCGACGTCGATCTTGAGGAGGAAGACACGCTCTACGGGCACTTCCATAACCCCGAGCTGCTCGGCGTGCGCAAGATCATCCGCAAGACACACTTCCACGGCCTCGACCTCATTCCGTCGAACCTGAGGCTTTACAATCTGGAATATGAAATCGCCGGTTACATGGCAAAGAACCAAAACATGGAAATTATCGATTTGATTGCTGAAGCGATCGATACGGTGGTCGACGACTACGACATCGTGATCATGGACCCGCCACCCGCGCTCGGCATGGTGTCGATGGCCGTGCTGCAGGCTGCGAATTCGATGGTCATCCCGGTGCCGCCCAGCCTCGTCGATTTCGCATCGACAGTCTCCTTCATTGATATGACCCGCACGACTATGAAGCAGCTTGAGAAGCTCGCGGGGCGGGGGCGTCCCGCCTATAATTTCATTAGACTCGTGGGCAGCCGAGTGGATGAGACTAAGTCGATGCATCGGGAAATCCTGTCGATGATGCGGCAGGTTTTCGGCGGCTCGATGACACAGTCGGTGATGGTCACCAGCGCGGAGATCGACAATGCGAGCTCGCGGATGAAGACGGTGTTTGAACTCGAAAAACCAGTGACCTCGCACGAGGTTTATAACCGGTGCATGAAGCACTTGAACGAGGTTTGCCGCGACATCGAACAAGATGTTCTGCGGACTTGGGCCAGCAGGGCAGGGGACCAAGTCTGAAGTTGCCACGTGGCAACGGTGCATCAGAGGAAGCCATCAGAGTGCCGATGTGGCCCTTGCGCCAATGTTGGTTGCCACGTGGCAACCGAGAACTAAATCAAATAAAAACAAGATATTGAGACATCAGAGATGCAACGCCGCCGATCAGATATTTCCCGTTGTAACGGGCCAGCGTCCGGTGAGTTGCCACGTGGCAACTCCTGCATTTTGGATGGTCTGATGCCGGCGCAAATCCAAGAAGGAGCGAGCCTATGAGCAAGGGTAACAAGGGCTTCGGCGCCATGTTCACGGAGGGACTCGACGACGAGGAATCGCTCGACAAATCGGCGCCGGCCGAAGGCATCATGGCAAGCCGTAGCCAGACCCTTGCACGCTTGGCGACCGGGAAGTCTGTGGCAGACAGGACCGAGTGGATTGATCCCGCGAAATGCCGCCCGTGGCGGATGCACAACCGCGATCTGGACCATTTGACCGAGGACAGTTGCCGCGACCTGATCGACTCGTTCCTGTCCGCCAAGAAGCAGAGAATCCCGGCGATCGTTCGCCGCCTCAAGGATGATCCCGACCACGAATATGAGATCATCGCCGGGGTCCGACGCTGGTGGACAGTGCGGTGGCTGCGCGACCATCACCATCCCGAATATGACTATCTGATCACGATTCAGAACGTCACCGATGAGGAAGCGTTTCGCGTCTCCGACGTCGAGAACCGGTCGCGCAAGGACATCTCAGATTGGGAGCGCGCAAAGGAATACAGCGTCGCGCTAGCCGAGTTTTATGACGGGTCGCAATCGCAAATGGCCGAGCATCTCAACCTGTCTAAGTCTTGGCTCAGCCGGATGCTCGACGTCGCTCGTTTGCCGGAGGAACTGGTCAAAGCATTTTCGGACACGCACGACATCACGGTCCGGGTCGCGCGGGACATCAAGCCCCTCGCCGGCGATCCCCAAGCCTTTGTCAAGATGCGAGACGAGGCCGATCGGATCGCGGAGCAGCGCTCGCGCGAGGGGTTGAATCTAAGCGGGCCTGAAGTCGCGAAGCGTCTGGTCAAAGCCACGGTGGCGCCCCTCCCAAAGCCCGCCGGCGAGAAGGAAGTGATGGGGAAGGGGGGTAAGGTGATCTTACGCTACACGAAGGCGAGGGGAGGGGGCCTCACGATCAAGGTGCCTGCCAAGTCCGGTGCGAGTCCCGCCGAAGTGCTCAAGGCCATTGAAGGCCTTCTCTGACTGGGTCGAACGAGACCGATGGGCCTGGGCGCATGCCGCGCTTCGGGGAGATTGGCTACGTTTGCTCATCGCCGACGTGCGAAACTACGCCGAGGCGGGCGAGCATGGCGTCGAGCTCAGCCATCTCGGCATCAAAGCGGGACAGAGACGGATCGAGCGCCTCGCTCACTTTGGGAGGCTCCACCGGTCGACCGACGGGACGGCGCGCGAAGCCGAATGCTACTGCAAGGTCTGTGACGAGATAAGTCCTCCAAGCCTGCCGTCCGCTGATTTCCACTAGCAACCCGGCATCGGCGGCGCGTGCCAGAAGTTTCCCCGCTCCAGATATGCTCAACTCGAGCTGCCGAGCCACAACTCGCGGACTCGTAACCGGTCGAAGCTGCAAGAACGCGAGAAGTGGGAAAAGCTTGCCGGGGCGAAGGGTGTTGCCCGCTACGGCCGCGGCGCGAAGGCGATGTTCCTCCATGGCATCGAGCCGTTGGAGGCCCGTTGCCGCGGCCTCGGCAATCTGGCGAAGAAAGCGCGCGACGATGGCCTCACTGTCCCGCGGCGTCAGTCGAAGCGCTTTGTCAGCAATGGCGAGGCAGGGGAGGGGAGTGGCCGTTACCTCCATCGAATGAAGTAGCCGGGGCAAGTTCAGCCAACTTGTGATTGATCGGTCCGCGCGAGCATGGCGACCGAGCATCTCGAGCGCACGCAGGAGAGCAGGGCGGTTGCGCCAATCGTCCGGCGTGGCTGTCGAATAGGCTACGTCATCTCGCCAGTGGTGAATGGAGCGATCCTTCAGATCGGCCTGCCACCGCGCCAGGTCGCCAGCGTCTTCTGAAATGGACGGCGGACTGATCCGACCAGGGATAGAGACACCGCATTCGCGAGCAAAAATGTCAATTTCTTCGATTTCTGCGCTTTGACCCCGAAGCGAGGCCGCATAGCCTGTCCAGACCGAGCGTTGGCGCCATGCATTCGCGACAGGGCTGACGGCAACACGGGCGTCTAGGCGGGCAATCGACGCAGAGGCGCGTTCGATCCGCTGGGCCAACTTTGCAGTCCATGCGGGCGTTGAAAGGTCGGGAAGTGGTCGCACAGTGGCACTTCATATCCTGAAGTGCATATCTCAGTCTACCATGGAGGTGCTTCGTGCAACCCAACCCTCGATAATTGCAGTTATCGCATAAGCGGAATTGACCTCTCTTTATTAGGTGAGCTACAAGGGCCGCTGAGGAGCGTGGCGCAGGATGGGCACCGAAACCGGCTTAGAAGGGTCAGAAAACGCTGTGGCGGCGCCTGAGG
>Ga0209024_1001857_pt1 | contig 14596 bp, 8 predicted proteins | sample AutmiccommunBRH5_FD_187380 | JGI IMG/M metagenome (GOLD analysis project Ga0209024, IMG submission 187380) | Deep subsurface microbial communities from Mt. Terri, Switzerland - Autotrophic microbial communities BRH/5 (SPAdes) (version 2) | ecosystem: Environmental > Aquatic > Deep subsurface >...
AGCTCCAGGTTTGCCGCGGCCTCGCTGCCGCTGCGTGCACCAATCACCTGCATGCCCCACACGCCAAGCAGTTTTTGCATGGCATCCAACGCCTGTTCATCATCTTCTATTAGCAGAACACGGCATTTTTGCGGCTTCCATCCCATACTGGCGCTTGCATCTCCGCGCCGGGATTCCTCCGCTGCAGCAGCGTTTCCAAGCGGCACTTCAATCGAAAATACCGATCCGGCGCCCAGCCATGATTGCACCTTGATTGGATGCCGCATCAACCGCGCATAGGCGCGCACTATCGCGAGCCCCAGCCCCAGCCCCTGGTTTCGATCCCTGTCCGGCGAACCGATCTGATAAAATTCATCAAAAATATTGTTAAGCTGGTCTTCTGGAATACCGGCGCCTGTGTCCCATACTTCTACCCGCAGGGCCTTCCCAACTCTGCGGCAACCAAGCAGTATTTTCCCCTGCCGGGTATAACGCACCGCATTTGCGAGTAAATTGCGCAGAATGGCGTCCAGCATTGTCCGGTCCGTACGCACAACGGCGCCGCTCGGAATTACTATGAACTCGATATTTTTTTCATTTGCGAGACGCAAAAAATCACCCCGCAGATCATCGAAAATATCGTTCATTCGGAAATCCCGCAGATCGGGGACAATGACGCCCGAATCAATTTTGCTGATATCCAGAAGCGAGCCAAGCAGGCGGTCCATGACTTCCAGCGCACGTTCGCTGTCGCGCAAAATGTTAAGCGCCATATCATCCGCCGTCAGATATTCCTGCAGCGCTGCGTTCAGTAATCTGAGCGCCTGCAACGGCTGACGCAGATCATGACTGGCGGCCGCCAGAAAACGCGATTTGGCCGCATTGGCCCGCTCCGCCTGCGCAAGAGCGGCAACCGCATCGGCAAGTTCCTGGGCTGGAGTTTGTCCCATCACAACAACCTAGCCAAGGCTTTCCAGAAACTGGCCCATTGCCGAATTAAACGCCGCAGGCTGGTGAATGTTGGCAGCATGTCCGGCATCCGCTATCAGGGCCTTGCGGCCGCCGGGGATTTTACCGGTCATGTAATCCGCCGCCGCCAGATAGCCGCGGTCTTTTTCGCCGACAAGCACAAGAGCAGGAACGCCGATGTCCGGCAGTGAATCAATAATCTGAGCATCCGCCTGCGCCAGCATTCCGCGGGCGCCGTGCTCCAGCCCCTTCGCCGTACGATGCGTGCCTAATTGCATCTCCTCACTATGGCCCACGGCGGCTAGCCCTTTGGTGGCAAATGCGCGCGCCTGTTTTTCGGTCGTAACATTCCATTGGGCCCGGGCCTCGTCACTTTTGTAGCCCGGCCCGGTATTAAACAGCATCAAGGCGCGCACACGCTGCGGGAATTTCACGTTAAACGCCAACGACATGAAGCCGCCCAGCGAATGTCCCCCGATCACCGCCCGCTCAACACCGCAGACGTCCAGGATAGCCGCCATATCGCTCACCGTTCCATCCACGCTATACAGAAACGGATCATCCGGGCTATCGCTCTGCCCATGGCCCAGCATATCCCAAGTGATAATGCGGTATTGCGCCTTGAATGCCGCGATCTGCCCCGCCCACATGGCGCAGGTGGCGCTGAAGCCGTGGCTCAAGAGCACTACCGGTCCCTGGCCGCTGGAATTGTAAAATATCTTCGCCCCGCCCCGCTCGATATAAGGCATGCTTGTATCGCTCCTTCTAATACGCCTCTGACATCCAGCCGTTACAGTCGGCCGTTAGTACATTCTTCACCAAAAATATATTGTCCGATTCATCGTAGCGGGTTAAGTTGCCGCTGGATATTATTGATTTGTTGGTTTTTTTCTAACATTCTCGTCCCTGTTTGGGTTATACGGGATTGTACTGGTAACTAGTTGAGGGGAAATATAATGTCGGCGATTTCGCTCCGCTTCGTGTCCGACGGTCAGGCTTCGCTTCGTGGAAAACTTGCGGCGGCCGCTGTCAGCCTTGCGCTGCTTGTTCCCAATATAGCGAATGCTGCGCCCTGCGCGGCGCCCGTCGATCTTCCTCCCATACAGGTGCGCATGTTACAGACCGAATTGATGGTGGCGGCGCTTACCTGTAATCAGCGAACGGATTATAATTCTTTTGTAAACCGCTTTCAGCCGCAACTGTCTGCGCAGGGTAAATATCTGCAATCTTTCTTCAGACAGAAATATGGATCGGGGTCGGCCAAGGCCCTGAACGGGTTTGTTACGCGCATTGCCAATGAATCCTCGCGGCGCGGCATGGTGGAGCGGGGACAGTTCTGCCGCAACGCGGAAAGCATTCACGGCGCCGCTAAAAAAATCGATCAGGCGGGCCTGCCGGCGTTCGCCCAGACCTTACAGTTCGCCAGCTTGCACGGCATCAGCCCCTGCGCGACCAAAGTCGCCGCGAAATAGTTCCAAGGCCGCGCACATCTCACAAGCAGCCTGAAATCCCGTGCGAATAGGGCGGTAAAAAGCCCTGTCGCTCGTGGGTGTGACGGCGCGTCCTTGCTTATTGTTCCCTTAGACGGCATGTGGTGCACTTTAAGTCGTTCGCTCCTGTTTTGGCGCGAAAGCTCCTTTTGCAGCACGCCTAAAGTGCGGAAATTCAGTGCAGGATGTGAAAGTTTTCAAGTGGGATAAATTAATAACTAGGACACCCCCCAAAACCCGCCGCAGTTGACAGAGCCCGCTGTCCGGGCCACAAAGCGGGTCGTTTCCACAATGGTTAAGGGCTTATGCAGACCTATCTGGATTTTGAGAAGCCGGTCGCCGAACTCGAAGACAAAATCGAGGAACTGCGGCAATTGGCGGCTAAAGACGCGTCCGTAACCATCAGCGATGAGGTGGCGAGGCTGGAAATCAGAGCGGCCAGCCTGCTACGGCAAAGCTACACGAAGCTGACCCCGTGGCAGAAAACTCTGGTGGCCCGCCACCCGAACCGGCCCCACTGCCTGGACTATGTCGGCCAGCTTGTTACAGAGTTTACGCCCCTTGCGGGTGACCGCGGCTTTGCAGAAGATAATGCCGTCATTGGCGGCCTGGGGCGTTTGAGCGGGCGGCCCATCATGCTGATCGGGCAGGAAAAAGGCGCCGATACAGAAGGCCGGGTACGCCATAATTTCGGCATGCCACGGCCAGAAGGCTATCGCAAGGCGGTGCGGCTTATGGACCTGGCGGAAAAATTTAACTTGCCCGTGGTCACGCTGATTGACACGCCGGGGGCATATCCCGGCGTCGGTGCGGAGGAGCGCGGTCAGGCCGAGGCTATTGCCCGCTCAACCGACCGCTGCCTGTCGTTACAGGTCCCGCTGATAGCCGTGATTCTCGGCGAGGGCATGTCCGGGGGCGCCATTGCGCTGGCTGCCGGCAACCGGGTAATCATGCTGGAACATTCGATCTATTCCGTCATCAGCCCGGAGGGCTGTTCGTCTATTTTGTGGCGCGCCGCCGACAAGGCGAAAGAGGCAGCCGCCGCCATGAAACTGACGGCGCAGGAGTTATTAGGCCTGGGCATTATCGACACCATCATTCCTGAACCCGTCGGCGGCGCCCATCGCGAACCGCTGCAAACCATCCGCGAAACCGGACGGATCATCGAACAGGCCCTGGAGGAGCTGGATGGCCAGGATGGCGCCAGCATTCGCGCGGCGCGCAGAGAAAAATTCCTCAATATGGGCCGTAAAGGGCTGCTTTAACAGCACCCCTCGGGGCCGCACACACTGGCGGATGCGTCCGTGGTCGCCACATAGTCCTCACCCTTGGTTTCTTTTGGGTGGCGTGCAACTGAACGCATACAATCAAATAGCCCGGCTTCCTCCAGCGGTATGTCAATCAGCGGCGGAACCGGAATAATCTGTGCGCTATAGGGATCGCGGTTATAGAGACGGTAGGTCTTGTCACACACCGCCACCGGAACCCCGCGTTCCAGTACATGACCGTCATCATCTTCGACCTTGCGCCATGGCCCGGCATAGATAACCGCCTGTTTGCGTTCCAGACAGACCCCCTGCTTACCCTTATACGCCGTGACGGTGAGCGAGCGGAACTCGACGCCTTCTATGGTGCGCCAGGGTTCGGCGTCGCGCTTGGCTATTGCAATGCCGTAAAAGCCCGCCTCTTCGAAGGCGCGCAGGAATTCACGCTCCTGAAACGCACCGGAAATGCACCCGGACCATAATTCCGGATCATTACGCATATGCTGGGGCACGACTTCATCTGAAACAATATCGGATATGGCGACCCTTCCGCCTACTTTCAGCACCCGGAACATTTCCGCAAACAGCGCCGCCTTATCTTCCGCCGCCACCAGGTTAAGCACACAGTTGGAAACGATCACATCGACGCTGGCGTCCGCAATCAACGGCGCGTCCATCGCCTGTTGCTTTTTATACGCCTCCAACGCTTCCAAATCCGCATAAGATGATACTGGATGGGCCACCAGCCAGGCTTCGACGGCGGCTATATCCGTGCGTAGATCCTGAATCTTGCCGCGCTTGAATTCCACATTGTCAAAGCCGGTAATTTTTGCAATCTGGTCGCGGTACCGTCCGGCCAGCTCCAACATGGGGGGATTAAAATCAACCCCTGTTACCTTGCCGTTTGGACCGACGATCTGCGAAATAATGTAACAGATCTTGCCGCCGCCGCTGCCAAGGTCCAGTACACTTTCACCCACGCGGACAAATTGCGACGGGTCACCACAACCGTAATCGCGATCAATTATCTCCTGCGGGATGATTTTCAGATATTGCGGGTCGTAATCAACCGGGCAACACAGAGCATCCTCGCGTTCCCGTGACGCAGCGCCGTAACGCTGCAGCACTTCTTTCTCCGTATCAAGTGGCATCAAATCCATGGGGCGAAAATCTCCATAATTGAACTGCTGCTCTGCATAATTCGCTGGAAGGAGGCGGCTGGTTACGTCTTGCCGAACTGGCGCTGCCACCAACCACCCCGCTTTGGTCCTGCGGGCGCATCCGGCAAGACCTGAGGCGGTTCAGCAGGCTCTGGCGGCGAAGGCGCTGCTTCCGGTTCAAGCGCAGGAACAGAGGCTATTTCGGCAACCTCGGAAAGCGCCGCGGCAACATCCAGCCCGTGCTCCGTCGCAGAAGGTTCCTCTGACGTCCGAACAACTTCCTCTTCCCGCGATTCGGCGGGCTCTACTGCTTCTTGGGGTTCAACGGAGTCTGTAGCCACCGGGCGCTGAATATCACTTTCAGGCGCCTCGGGGGTCGCGTCGCTGGAAGAAAGAATAGGTATTATCAGAACTTCACCTGATGGGACCGGATCTGAGATACTTACGTCCTCAACCGCTCCTTCCACCGCCTGTTGGGTCTGCAATTCATCACCACCATCACGATTACGCCCCCGGCCCCGGCGGCGGCGGCGCGTCTTGCGTTGGCTGACTTCCTCGTCGGCCGGCCCGGTATTTAAATTTCCCGCAGCCTCCTGCCGCACATCATTGGCGTCACTGTCACTTGAAACTTGCGTATCTGCATCCTCTTGTGGACGGGCCTTGCGCGTTTCATCTCCCCGCGCCCTGCCACGCCTGCGTTTATGTTCTCTCTCCCGCTTTTCGCCCTGTTCCTGTGCAACCGGTTCATCGGCGGCTTCCACAAGATCATCCGCCTCATCTTGTTCCACGACCTCCGGCGCAACGGGCGCGCTGTTCAACGGCGGCGGGATGATCGCTATACGATCCGATTGTTTGATTTCGAAGTTTGGCGGCTGGACCGTATCCGAAGCAATGACGAAAATTGAACAGGCGGTGCGGGCCTCTATCTGATGCAGCCACTGGCGTTTCTGATTGAGAATAAAGATCGCCACTTCGCCCGGGACATAAATGTCCAGCACTTGCTGCTGACGCCGCAGGCATTCCTCTTCAATTGCGCGCAGTACCCGTAGTGCCAACGAGTCGACGGACCGAACAAGGCCCGTTCCATGACAATTCGAACAAGGCCGCGTGGTTGTTTCCACCACGCCCTGGCGAAGTCGCTGGCGGGACATTTCCAGCAGACCAAAGGGACTGATACGTCCAATCTGGATGTTGGCGCGGTCACTCGCCAGGCAATCCTTTACCTTGCGTTCGACAGCCTTGTTGTTCCGCATATTTTCCATGTCGATAAAATCGATCACGATCAAGCCGGCCAGATCACGAAGGCGCAATTGCCGCGCCACTTCCTCGGCCGCCTCAAGGTTCGTTCTTAGCGCCGTCGCCTCGATATTTGCTTCGCGGGTCGCCTTGCCGGAATTCACGTCAATCGAGACCAACGCCTCGGTTGGATTGATGACGATATAGCCGCCGGATTTCAACCGCACGGTCGGATCAAACATCGAATCCAGTTGCGCTTCCACCTGATAACGCTGAAACAGCGGAACCGGGTCACGATAGGGCTGTACGCGCTTGGCGTGACTTGGCATCAGCATGCGCATAAAGTCTTTGGCTTCACGGTAGCTGGCGTCGCCTTCGACCTGGATGATTTCAATATCCTTGTCGTACAAATCACGCACAGCGCGTTTAACAATGCTGCCTTCTTCGTTGATCAGGCAGGGCGCCGTGGAACGCAAGGTCAATTCGCGGATCGTTTCCCATTGCCGCAGCAAATAATCAAAATCGCGCTTGATTTCCGCCTTGGTCCGGTTTGCCCCTGCCGTCCGGATAATCAGCCCCATTCCTTCTGGCACATCCAGTTCCGCCGCCACGGCCTTCAGCCGCTTGCGGTCAACTGCATTGGTGATTTTACGCGAAATACCACCTCCGCGCGCCGTGTTGGGCATCAACACGCAATAGCGGCCCGGGATGGAAAGGTAGGTGGTCAGCGCGGCGCCTTTTGATCCACGCTCGTCTTTCAGAATCTGCACCAGCATAATCTGGCGCTTCTTGATGACTTCCTGAATTTTATATTGCCGCCTGCGCGCGCGCGGGCGCGAGACTTCATCCAGCACGTCGCCGCCCCCGACGGATTCAATGCGCTTACCGGCGCCGTCCTCCCAATCTCCGTCCTGACGCGCTTCTTCTACAACAGGTTCGGCTTTTCCCGGGCTGCGCCGCCGCCGTCCCGAACGTCTTACGCGTTGCGCCGGTTCACTTTGTTCCCCAGCCGGCTGATCGCCATCCAATGGCTCGCCTTGGGAGGGCGTGGAAGTCTCCGCTTCCGAGGACAACGCCTCAGGGGCGTCGTCGGCAGGATGGACACTCTGCACGCCCTCAATTTCAGCGACCATGTCAGAGTCATCAGCTGACGCCTCGCCCGTATCTTCGAGTGGCTCGGAGCTGATGGAGTCCCGCTCTGAGGCGGCCATCATCATCGAACCAGATCCCGAACCGTCACTTTCGTCTTTTACGTCTGGATCATCTGCTACATCTGGATCATCTGAAACATCTGAGACAATTTCGACCACACCGGTGATTTCGGCAGCGTCGCCATCAGTTTCACTTGTATCCTCATCACTGTCATCTGATGCTTCCGTCTCGACCTTGAAATCAACATCTTCATCGGCGTTTTCGGCGCGCTGTTCTTCGGCCGCATCTGCGTCCAGCAAGGCCTGGCGGTCCGCCACTGGAATCTGATAATAGTCGGGATGGATTTCGCTAAAGGCAAGAAACCCGTGCCGGTTACCGCCGTAATCAACGAACGCCGCCTGTAAGGAAGGTTCGATCCGCGTAACTTTCGCGAGATAAATATTACCGATCAGCTGTATGCGGGCCGCAGATTCAAAATCAAAATCTTCAAGCTTGGTACCCTGAACAACGACGACCCGCGTTTCTTCCGGGTGGGTCGCGTCGATTAACATTTTCTTGGCCATTAAATCTTTCTCCAAGCCATGGGGCGCACAGACGCGCCGTCTTGCGGGCGCTGGCCACCAGGGCTGATGTTTGGAAGCCGCCAACGCGGGATCGGCTCATCCGCTCCCCGCCAGACGCAATGACGGACTCGCGCTCCATCAGCCGGTTTCGGCAGACGCGCGTCAGCCGCCATGACTGGCTGAGTCGGAACTCACTGGCTTTGCTTCCGGGTTTCATTTCTCATCGGGCCGGCCATAAGCCGCCCGCCGTAATTATTCGTAAGCTGTTGCACAACAGGCACTTAGGTTGTCTAACGTGACCGCCAACGCGCTGCCGATTTCCTCGATTTCGATTCCCGAAAAAGGGTGCTACCCCTTCACCATAAACGCCTGCCGGGTTGAGCGCAAGAAAACATGCTTTGGGTAACGCGGGACGGAAAACACGGAAATACTTAGGATTCTTGATATTTTGCCCGGCTGCTAGGAAACTGCAAGTTCAACTGATTCGAAAGCAGACGTAATTGAGTTCGTCAAAACGCACAATGAACAGCCATGGCCCGACGCCCCGTTCCGCGGCGGCGCTTTGGCTGGCCCTGTGTATTGCCGGATACTGCCTGCTATATGGTGGCGCTGCACTGGCCGCAGATAGCATCCACGGACTAAGGCTTGGCGACCATTCCGACAAGACGCGCATCGTTCTGGATCTTTCTGCCAGGCTTCCTTACTCGCTTTTTACACTTGCCGATCCCTACCGGATTGTGATCGACCTGCCCGAAGTTGAGTGGTCGGCCACCACCCGCAGCGCCAATTCGAATGCCGGCCTTGTGTCCGGTTACCGGTTCGGGCTGTTTCAACCGGGTAACTCACGGTTCGTTCTGGACTTGCAGCACCCCGCAAAAGTTACAAACATTTTCTTCATGGCAGGAACCAAGACCCCTAGTGGCGCCACATCAAAAGCCAGCCGGCTGGTTATAGATATCGAGCGGACGGACCGGAATACTTTTCTAAAAACCGCCGGGTTCAAGCTCCGCACCGGCCCGTCCGTCGCCGCGAAACCGCGCACAGCACCACAATCACCCGCGCCAACGCCGCGGCAGCCTCACGTCGCACCAGTTGAGGCAGACACCATAATCGCCACATTAGTTCCACCACCCAATCCGCGCCGCATATACGCCCCTCCGGCGACAGGCCCGATGGCAGTACCGGGCGCGACGATCAAGCAGCACCCGCCGTCGGGCGTGTCACCGGAACGCCCGCGCACGATCGTGATCGATGCAGGACATGGCGGGGTTGATCCCGGCGCGATTACGGCAAAGGGGATATATGAAAAAGATATCGTCCTGGACACCGCCAGGCGTTTACAAACGCTACTGAACCGCGACAAACGTTATAAAGTGCTGATGACGCGCGACAGCGATGTGTTTGTGCGCTTGGGCGATCGTGTTCAGATAGCCCGCGAATCATACGCTGACCTGTTCATTTCGGTGCACGCAGATGCTCTGCTCACCCGCAAGGTGCGTGGCGCGTCAGTCTATACACTGTCCGAACAGGCATCCGACAAGGAAGCCGAATTACTGGCCGCGAAAGAAAATAATTCCGATATGATCGCAGGTATCGGCATTGGGGATGAAACCGATGAACTGGTAAAAAGCATCCTCATTGATCTGGCGCAGCGCGAAACCACCAACAAATCAGTACATTTTGCCAAATTGCTGTTGCCCGAGCTCAGCAATGCCGGAGCATTGCTGAAAAATTCGCACCGTTATGCCGGCTTCAGGGTGTTGAAAGCCCCCGACGTGCCGTCCGTTCTGGTTGAACTGGGACTATTGTCAAACACCACCGACGCACAGGTCCTGACCTCCAAATCAGGACGGCAACGGCTCGCCGAAGCGCTTAAACAAGCCATCGATACCTATTTTCGCAATCTCGAAACATAGCAGGCCATTTTTATATCACGGACATCGCGAAAGCCGGTTTTTCCGAGACCTCTAAATGCAACTCACAGGCGCGCTGGCGCGCACCCTCTGGCCGTCCACGGCCCGGCCATGCCACAGACGCCCAAAAAACCAGGTTATTTTTGCCATTTCCAGATTCAGGATCGTCACATCTCCGCTGGAAACCACCTCTTCGGGTTCATCTAACGTCAGCTATAACCCTGGTAGGACAAACTGACGCCCCCTTAAAATCATCTGCGTCTACACGAACCGCCTGTTACTCGCTGGCGGCGCGGGCGCCTTCACTTTCAGTTTCCGGCCCCACCAGAATCCGGTCCGAAATCAGCCCTGCATTTCCACGAATGGCAGCTTCAATTTCATCGGCAAGATGCGGGTTTTCGATCAGGAATTTACGGGCATTTTCGCGTCCCTGACCAATTCTCTGTCCGTTATACGAGAACCAGGAACCAGATTTTTCCACGACGTTGCCGGTGACGCCCAGATCAATCAGTTCGCCAACCTTGGAAATGCCCTCGCCATACAAAATATCAAACTCAACCTGTTTGAAGGGCGGCGCGACCTTGTTCTTGACCACCTTGACGCGGGTCTGGTTGCCGATCACCTCGTCACGATCCTTGAGCGCGCCGATACGGCGAATATCCAGCCGAACCGAGGCGTAGAATTTAAGGGCGTTGCCACCGGATGTGGTTTCCGGGCTGCCGAACATCACGCCAATCTTCATGCGAATCTGATTGATAAAGATGATCATGCAGTTGGACTTGGAAATCGACCCGGTCAATTTGCGCAGCGCCTGGCTCATCAGACGGGCCTGGAGGCCCACATGGGTATCGCCCATTTCACCTTCCAGTTCGGCGCGCGGCGTAAGAGCGGCAACCGAATCAATCACCACCACGTCCACAGCGCCCGAACGCACCAGCGTATCGGCTATTTCCAGGGCCTGTTCACCGGTATCAGGCTGTGAAATCAATAGTTCTTCGAGATTGACCCCGAGCTTGCGCGCATAGGCCGGATCAAGCGCGTGTTCTGCGTCCACAAAGGCGCAGATACCGCCTTTTTTCTGCGCTTCGGCGATGACATGCAGGGTCAACGTCGTCTTGCCGGACGATTCCGGGCCATAAATTTCAACCACCCGGCCGCGAGGCAAGCCGCCAATGCCAAGTGCGATATCCAGGCCCAGCGAGCCCGTTGAAATGGACGCAATAGGAGCAACGGCTTCCGCCCCGCCAAGCTTCATTACCGACCCCTTGCCAAAGGCCCGCTCGATTTGACTGAGCGCCGCGTCCAGGGCTTTGCGCTTATCCATTTTATCCTCACCAACGATACGAAGCGGGCCAGCTGCCATGAGTCTCTCTCCTTGTTATTTCACACGCCGCAACGCCGTACAACCCGACTGCGGCATCAACCTGTTTTATGTACGCACTTTGTTCTTATGAGGGAGATTCTGTCAAGAACATATTTTCATATGGTTTTACGGGCTTGTTCGATTTATGTTCTCGAACAGCTAAATTCCGCGAAATTATGTCAATTGTTGCCCAAAACTTCCTTCACCCGGGACGCGAGCTGGCGCAGCGTGAAGGGTTTTGGCAGAAACGCAAATTCGCCCAACGGCTCATCATTATTGCGAAAGGCGTCTTCAGCATAACCGGAAATAAATATCACCTTGGTCGTGGGATCCAGAGCATGGATTTCCTTGAGCAGGGAGGCACCATCCATGTTTGGCATCATCACATCGGAAATCATCAGATCAATACGGCCCGCATTCGCGCGCATGATTTCCAGCGCCATTTCTCCGCCGCTGGCTTCCAGGACGGTGTAGCCCTTGCCCACCAGCGCCCTGGAAACGAAGGCGCGCACAGGCTCCTCATCCTCGACCAGCAGAATTAACCCTTTACCCGTTAAATCCGTTGGCTCGCTTTCGGCGGCGGGCGCCACGGTGGCATCCGTTTCCTCTTCGTCATAGCGCGGCAGATATATTCTGAATACCGCCCCTTTGCCTGGTTCGCTCAGAACGTAAATATTGCCGCCCTGCTGTTTGACGATGCCGTACGCGGTTGAGAGGCCAAGCCCGGTCCCTTTGCCAACTTCCTTGGTAGTAAAGAAGGGTTCAAAAATTTTTCCCATGATTTCCTTGGGAATACCCGGACCGTTATCGGAGACCTCAATCATCACGCAATCACCCGGCGGCATCCAGGCGTGATCCAGCGCCCGCGCCTCGCCGGCCGAGACATTTTCCGTTTGTATACGGATGGCCCCGCCGTTTGGACCCATTGCGTCCCGCGCGTTTACCGCCAGATTGATAATGACATTCTCAAGCTGCCCCTGATCGACCTTGATTTTTCCCAGATTGCGGCCATGGGTCATCGTCATCCCAACGTTATCGCCCAGCAGACGGCGCAGCAGATTATTCAGCTCTGCAAGCATGTCGGTCACCGAAACCACTTTTGGCTTCAAGGTTTGCTGCCGCGAAAATGCCAACAGCTGGCGCACGAGATTGGCGGCGCGGCTGGCGTTCTGTTTAATCTGATGAATATCGCTGAAAGACGGATCACCCGCATTATGGCGGCCAAGCAACAAATCGCTGTAGCCGATAATAGCTGTCAGCAGATTATTAAAATCGTGCGCGATACCCCCCGCCAGTTGACCCACTGCCTGCATTTTTTGCGACTGCGCAAATTGCAGTTCCAGATTTTTCTGTTCGGTGATGTCCACCAGATAAAGCACCACTGAGGCTTCACCAGCAGCATGCATACGCGTGGCAAAAAGCTGCGTCGAGCGTACATTTTCGCCGCTGCCGATCTGAATTTCGATGTGTCCATCCTGGGTGTTTTGCCCGAGCGCGTCTGCAATCTTGCGGCGCACCTCATTACGATAGTCCTGGGCAACCATATCGAGAAAATTTCCGCCGCGGACAGCGTTTTCAAAAAAGCGCTGACGAAAAGCCGTGTTCACTTCGAGAATTTTTGCTTCAGTATCAACAATTACAATGCCAACCGGGGCAATATCAAACAGACGTAAAAACCTGGCCTCAACCTCACCCAAACCGGACAGGTCGAACGCATTCTGATCTCGCAAATCTCGCATGATCATACGCACTTCCGCAATATCCCCGCTGCTTTCCCGTTGCATCATATACATCAGTGATACCGGGATGACGCCACCATCCGGTTTGCGAATATCGGCCCGGGCAACCCCCATATCGGTGGCTGGCATCGAGGGTTGCCAAGGACCTGGCGCGCCTTCCATAACCGCGGAAATAGAAAGCCCGCCAGCGATCATCCTGTCCTGCTCTATGCCGCTCCAGACACTGAAGGTCTGATTGGCAAAAACAAGCACGCCATCGCTTTGCACAACCGCAAATCCGACGGGAGCATTATCGATGATATTATAAACGCGCTTTGTGACGGACTCACCATCGGGTAATTCGGCGGCGATTGCATGGTGGGCGCGCAAAGTCCAAAACGACGCCGCTTTCCCGTCGCCCAGTGGTGTGACGTGTACGTCAAACAAACGGCGGTCGTCGCCAGCGCCAAAAGACAAAATCTCCATTGCCGGAGTTTTGTCGCGCACCGCTTTTTGTAAACGGTACAGACGGGCCGCCTGCACGGCGCCGCCTCGCAAGATTGTGGCGATACCCGGCGCCAAAAGACTGTCATGTGGCATTCCGCACAAAGCAAAATAGGCGCCGTTGGCGTAATATACTTCCCCGGCGTCACCGCAAATCATGATCGGATCATGAGAGTTGTCCACTACTGCGATCAAGGCCTCAACGCCAAGCCCCGCAGCGTCCAGTCCGGGATACCTGCGAGCTCCATTCGCCCGCCCCCAGCCGGTCAGGCCGCGCAATAATCCTGCCATACCCTCACTATCCTCAGTTGCTCACCGCATCAATATTATCGACGCGCACGCATCTTCTTGTCCTTGAGCCGCATCACAAAGCTGATCACTTCGGCCACGGCCTTATAATTATCCGGAGAGATTTCGCGGTCAATCTCCGCCGACGCGTATAGGGCCCTGGCCAATGCCGGATTTTCTATCACCGGCACCTTATTTTCCTCAGCAACGGCACGAATACGAAGCGCAATATTATCAAGACCTTTAGCAACGCAGACTGGCGCGGCCATCTGCTGGTGCTCATATTTAAGCGCCACAGCATAGTGCGTGGGGTTGACGACGACCACGGTCGCTCCCGGCACTGCCGCCATCATTCGCCCGCGCGCCCGTTCGGCGCGAATTTGACGTACCCGCGCCTTGATCAACGGGTCGCCTTCGCTTTGCTTGTGCTCGTCCTTTACTTCACTGCGAGTCATGCGCTGTTTTTTTGTAAATTCAAAGCGCTGATAAAAATAATCCGCGCCCCCGAGCAGCGCCATAACTGCCGCCACAGCGCCAAACATCTTCAGCACCAGCGATTGCAGATAAGCCAGAACCGCCACCAGATCAACCTGCATCATGGTATCGAGGCGGCCCCGGTCAGGCCACACGACGAAAGTTACAATGGAGCCGACGACAATCAGCTTCAGTATGTTTTTCGTGAATTCCGCCACTGACTGGAGCGAGAATATGCGCTTCAGCCCTTTCATTGGGGACAGTTTACCAAAACTTGGCTTAAGCTTTTCAACCGCCCAAACGGGGCGCTGCTGTATCATGCTTGTTGCAAATGCGGCTACCAACAGCACCAATAGCGGCAGAGCCATTGCGCTAAGCAGCTGTTCCGAAACCGCGCGCCAGATCTGCAACATCTGGCCCGCATCCATCGGGAATGCATAACCCTGCTCCAGATATTTCCGCATATCACGCTGCAAGGCGCCTGCCAGCGAACTGCCAAACATTCCAATCACCAGGGCGCCG
>Ga0209024_1001858_pt1 | contig 14587 bp, 14 predicted proteins | sample AutmiccommunBRH5_FD_187380 | JGI IMG/M metagenome (GOLD analysis project Ga0209024, IMG submission 187380) | Deep subsurface microbial communities from Mt. Terri, Switzerland - Autotrophic microbial communities BRH/5 (SPAdes) (version 2) | ecosystem: Environmental > Aquatic > Deep subsurface >...
TGGCGGCAGGGCATGGGCAGCGCCTGTATGATGCGGTGGTGCTGAAAGTGCTGGGGGCGTCCCGGGCGCGGGTTGTATTGGCGTATGCGGCGGAATACGCCCTGCTGGGCCTGGCGGCGGCGGGCCTGGCCAGCGTGATCGGTACGGTTGCCGCCTATATGACCGTTACCTATCTTATGCATGCGGAGTTTGTGTTCCTGCCCGGAACACTGGTTGTAACCCTTACCGGCACGGTTCTTCTGACGATTTCCCTTGGCCTCGCCGCCACCTGGCGCGTACTGGGGCAGAAGGCGGCGACAGTATTACGCACCGCCTAGCGTGACAGATCACGGCTAGGCCTTATCAAATGCGATCTGCAGATGTTTTAGACAGCGCAGGGCGATATTGCGCTCGTAGACATGTTCGGAGTTTGGATTGACCAGGCGAATATTGCGCATGCGGCGAAGTATGGTTGCAAAGGTAAGATTTATTTCCTTGCGCGCCAGGCTGGCCCCCAGGCAGACATGCGTACCCTGGCCGAACGCCAGATGGGTTACCTGATGCTTGCGGCAGACATCGAATTCCTCTGGCGTGGGATATTTGGTTTCATCGCGATTGCCGCTGCCAAAGCGCAGATTGACAAGTGAATCCTTGGGAATTTGCACCCCCGCGATTTCGGTATCCCGGGTTGCGCGGCGCATCAGCCCCTGGACCGGCCCATCAAAGCGCAACGATTCCTCAACAAAGCCGTCTATCAGGGACGGATCATCGCGTAACGCCTGCATTTGAGCGGGGTTTTCGATCAGCGCACGCATGGCCAGCGACATGGAATTGGTCGTTGTCTCGTTCCCGGCGGTCAGCAGCAGGTGAATGCTTGAAAGTATATCGACGTCGCGCATCGGCTGCCCGTCTTCCATCTTTGCCTGTATCAGGTCGGAAATAACGTCATCCGTAGGGTTTTTGCGCTTTCCGGGTATGACTTTGAGGAAATATTCCTGCATTTCCACGATCTGCTTTGCCGCGTAAATCTTGTCGTCTTCACTGGCAAAACCGCTAACTAGGGTCGCGAAGGCATCGGACCAGCGCGAAAAGCTCGCCAAATCGGCGCGCGGGACCCCCAATTGATCGGCAATCACATACATTGGCAGGGGCACTGTATATTGCTTCACGAAATCGCAGTGGCCGTCATCAATAAAGCTGTCGATCAGTTCATCGACGATCTGCTGCACATAGGCTTCCATCTGATTGACGCGGGAGAGGGAAAACAGCTTGTTCAGCGGGCCGCGCAAATAGCGGTGCTTGGGCGGGTCGGATGTGATCATTGTATCGACCTGCTCCAGCCCCCCATATTGGGTGGGACGGGTATATTCTTCCCGCGGCACCAGCGAGTCACTGGAGAAAGTCGCAGTGTCCTTCAGCGCCTTGTAAATGTCATCATAGCGCGACACAACGTAGAAACCCGCCGGATCTTTGAATACGGGTGCTTCATGACGCAGTTTTTCATAGGCGGGAAACGGACAGCCGATCACGTCCATGTCAACGAGCGTCATCTGATCCAGAGATTTGTTGGCGGCAATACGACCTTTTTCATCCAGGCTGGACATGCGTTTCCTCATGCAGGGGTGTTATTGATGATGTACATAATAAACCGTACGCGCAACTATTCGATTAGTCAATAATTAGTATTCCCGCGCGCTGCCCGGCTGTGGCGCCTGACGTTCGGCGGGTTTGCTTGAATTTCTCTACAAACATGCCAATATGCAGATCACGGGATTCCTTAACAGAGAGATGAATCAAAATGGCTGAATTCGACCGGAATATCGCGTCGGCACGGACACAAAGCGGCGCCGGTGTGCAGATTGATGCAGGCCTGCGCGATTATATGTTGCGGGTCTATAATTACATGGCTTCGGGGCTGGCCCTGACGGGTATCATTGCCTATCTGGGGTATCGCACCGATCTTTATCCCCAGATCGCCGGGTCGCCTCTGATCTGGGTGGTGATGCTGGCGCCGCTGGGCGTCGTATTCTACCTCAGCGCACGTATCAACTCGATGAGCTTCAGTTCCGCACAAACCTGGTTCTGGATCTATGCGGGGCTGGTTGGCCTGTCGCTGTCGGGCATATTCTATATCTATTCGGGGGTGAGCATTACCCGCGTGTTCTTCATTACGGCGGGTATGTTTGGCGCGGTTAGCCTGTATGGCTATACCACCAAGCGGGATCTGACAGGGTTTGGCTCGTTCCTGTTCATGGGGCTGATCGGCGTGATTATTGCGTCGGTGGTGAATATCTTCCTGGCGTCGTCTGCGCTGCATTTCGCCATCTCGGTGATTGGCGTACTGGTGTTCACGGGTCTGACCGCCTACGATACGCAGTCGATCAAGCAGATCTATTATGAAGGCGATGGCCATGAGGTCGCCGGCAAAAAGTCGATCATGGGCGCGCTGCGTCTGTACCTCGACTTCCTGAACCTGTTCTTGATGATGCTGCGTCTGATGGGCGGCAACCGCAACTAAGCAGGCTTCGTGCAACATAAAACCCCGCAGTACGCTGCGGGGTTTTTTTATGTCACTAACTTCAATAGCTTGCGCTCGAGTATCCGCAGCACCTGGGGCAGTTCGCGCCCGCGCTTGAGAATTTGCCCGCCACTGCCGGTGATCGCATATTGGCCCTGACGGCTCGCCAGTTTCGGCTGTTTTACAATGCAAAAGACGGGCATTTCGCTGGCGCGCCGAAATACGGAAAAAATGGCCCGGTCGCTTAACCCGTCAATCGCATAATCGCGCCATTCACCCGCCTGCACCATACGGCCGTACAAGTGCAGGATTACCTGCAATTCCCGCCTGTCAAAGAAGACCTTTTCGGGCGTCCCCCGCGCCATGGCGCGGGCTGCCTGTATGGGTATGGTGTCGCTCACGCACCGATCTTGCGATTACTGGGTGCGGAAGGCAAGCAGCGTTTGGCGTTCATCTGGAAAAAATCTCTGACAAGAAATTTGCGTCTTAACATAAAATCAACCATACTACTGATAATATTGTAGGTGAAAACCTAACGCATCTCCATATCTCAACCTTGTGCAGGAGTCAGCCATGATCCGGACGGAAGCAGAAGAAAAGGGCCGCCTGGCGGCGCAAAAGCCGCTTGCGGAAACAACTCTCGTCGATATGGATGTCATCGAGTGTCCTTATCACACGTATAAGAAACTGCGCGAAGAAGCGCCGGTGAACAAGGACCCCGTTGCCGGTTTTTTTACCATCACATGCTACCCGGACGTCGTAAAGGCGCTGAAAGACACGGCGACATTTTCCAGCGATGTCATAGATTTATTGTCTCCACCCGAGATGCGCACCAAGTTCGAAGACTATGGCGGCTATCCCTCCGTTCCCACGCTGATCACGGTTGATCCGCCCAAGCACAAATTTTATCGCAATCCGATCAACAAGGTTTTTTCTCAGACCCGCGTTAACCAGCTGGAACCGTATATTCAGCAGCTTGTCGATGAACTGATTGACGCCTTCATCAAGGACGGCAAATGTGAATTTGTTTCACAATTTACAGTGCCGCTGCCGATGATCATCATCGCCGACCAGCTTGGCGTGCCGCGCAGTGACATCGGCCGTTTCAAACAATGGTCGGATGCGCTGACCCAGCAGATCAGTGGCGTATCCACCCGCGAACAGCGTATTGCCGCCTCGAAACTGATGCTGGAGTTCCAGAAGTATTTCGCCACGGTTATCGAAGAAAAACGCGCCAATCCAACCAACGACATTATTTCCGATCTGGTCCGTGCACAGATGGAAAATGGCGAACCGATGAGTACACCCGAACTGCTGTCGGTCCTCAATCAGTTGCTGGCGGCGGGCAATGAAACCACCACAAATTCACTGTCCAAGGGCATGATGCTGTTGCTGCAGCACCCGGATCAGATGCAGTTGGTGCTGGACGATATGTCACTGGTCGAGAACCTGACCGAGGAAGTATTGCGCTTTGACGGCCCGGTACAGGGTCTGTTCCGCGTCACCACCTGCGACACCACGCTTGGCGGCACATTCATGCCCAAGGGATCGGCCGTGATGCTGCTGTTCGCCAGCGCCAACCGGGACGAGGCACAGTTCGAGGGCGCAGAAACTTTCGACGTGCGGCGTAAAAACGCGGCCCGCCATTTGGCATTTGGCCAGGGCACACATCACTGCTTGGGCGCCATGCTGGCGCGCAAGGAAATGAATCTGGCGTTCAGAACCATCCTGACACGGATGAAAAACCTGCGCCTGGCGCCGGGTCATGCGGACCTGCATCATGAGCCCAGCATCGTATTGCGCGGGCTAAAGGAACTGCACATCACATTTGATGCGGCGTAAATATACTCTGACGGTTTAAAAAGTAGCGCTGTTGGAGCCGGCTGGACTGAACATTCCTGTTCAATCCAGCCGGGCGCCATCAGAAAGCGGACACAGGCGGGACTATTCCGCCGCCAGTTTTTGCATCTGCCAGGACTCGTTTCCTGCGGGCAGATTGAACAGTTCCGCCACATTGTTACGGAAAATGTCCTGACGCTGTGCCTCGGTCAGGCCACCCCCATGCTTGGCCAGCAGCGCCTGCGACGTCGGCCAGGTTGAATCCGTATGCGGAAAATCATTCGCCCAGATCAGCCGCTTGTGGTTCATCAGATGGGACGTCTGGAACGCGATCCAGTCATCCTGGAAAGTCATCCACACGTTGTTGCGCAAATATTCACTCGGCAGTTTGGAAAGGCCGGGAATGATCCCGCCCTGCAGATTGAACGTGGCCGCGTGATCCATGCGGTACATGTAATGCGGCATCCAGCCCGCATCGCCTTCGGCGCAGACCAGTTTCAGTTTCGGGTGCCGCTCGAAAATGCCGGTCAGTGTAAACAGGCACACAACATCCTGCACCGCGCGGATGATGTTCAAAAATCCGCCCAGCGGATGACCGCGCTTGGGAGCCAGCACGGATTCGATGCTGCCTTCATTAGACGTCAGAATGTGAAAGGCCAGCGGCAAATCCAGATCCACAGCACATTCCCACAGAGCGTCATATTCCGGCTTGTCGTAATCACCCTGGATCGGGTTACCAGGCATCATCATGCCGACAAAGCCCATTTCCTTGGCGCGGCGGAAATCCTCGATCGCGCTGTCAACTGACAGTACGGCCGTTTGCGCCAGGCCAAACAGACGGTTCGGCAAACCGCCGCAAAACTCCTGTAGCCAGCGGTTATAGGCCTGCATGCAGGCGTTCTTGTATTCCGCATCCGGGTGAGTGCACAAAATCATGCCAATGGACGCATAAATGATCTCGGCGGCGATGCCGTCCTGGTCCTGGTCTGCGGCGCGCGCCTTGGGATCCCAGGAAGCAGGGCGAATGCCATCAAACTTTGTCGTCGCGGCGAACTGCGCGCGGTCATTCGGCGTCATGCCTGCGCCGGCCAGAAAGCCCATGGGCACAGTTTTCTTCATATCTTTGATAACGTAAATGTCCTGGCCGTTTTCACCCGTTTCGACGCGGGGCGCGACATCACGATATTTTGGATCGATATAATCAATATAGCAATTTGGCGGTTCGACAATGTGACTGTCCGCCGAAATGGCGCCTGGCCCGATCAAAGCTTTCATGGCGTTTCCTTCCGTTGCTGGGTTATTCGCAATCTATGATCATAATTATGGACAGAAAACGAATGCACACGCAAGCATTTCCGTACACAAAAAAGGCTATTTAATCACATCAGGTCGAGTATCATTCGCAGGCTGGTAAGCGCCAAAAAAACCGCGAATGCACGGCGTAAGGCCGGGCGGCTGATGGCATGGGCAATGCCCGCGCCCCAGGGCGCGGCAAGAATTGTGGTGGGCACAATCAGCGCAAAGCCGATCAGATTGACATAACCCAGCGAGAATGGCGGCAGGCCGGGTGCGCCCCAGCCACTGGCCATCATGGCGAGCGTTCCAGGCACGGCGATAATCAGCCCGAAGCCCGCCGCAGTGCCAACCGCGCGATGAATGGGAATATTATAAAGACTGAGAATTGGCACCCCCAATGTGCCGCCGCCAATTCCCATCAGCACGCTTATTGAACCTACGACACCGCCGATTACCGCGCGGGTGACGCCAGTGGGAAAATGATCGGCGATGCGCCATTCTTCACGTCCGAACGCCATATGGACTGCCACGATCATCGCCACAGATGCAAACACCGCCATCAGCGCACCGCCACCGACGACGCCCGCAATCAGCGATCCGCCGAGCACGCCTGCGATAATGGGCGGGGCGAGTTGTTTGAGCAAAATCGTATCCACCGCACCTTTTTGCTGGTGCGCACGGATGGACCGCATCGAGGTTGCAACGATTGTGGCCAGCGATGTGCCAACCGCCAGATGCATGCGCACGGCTTCGTCAATGCCAAGACCGGAAAACACGTGATACAGCACCGGCACAATGACAATGCCACCGCCAACCCCGAGCAGCCCCGCCAGTATTCCCGCAACGACACCCGTCAGCGCCAGCCCTGCGATAAGCAATGCCAATTGCACAATGGTATATCCTGCGAGAAAATCCACCTAGGCTGCCGCCCGCGCCAGATCAGAGTCGACTACGCACGCCAGTGCATCACGAATAATCTCAATGCCCGCATTGCTTTTGTGTGCGTTCTCGCTCAGATAACGCCGCCAGGATTTTGCGCCAGGCTGCCCTTGAAACAAGCCAATGATGTGGCGCGTGATACAGTGCAACGGTACGCCCTGCCCCACCTGCTCCTCCGCCCATGGCAACAGACGTTCGATGACCTGCACCCGCGATGGTGGCGGGACCCTATCGCCGAACAATCGGCTATCCACATCCGCCAACAGATACGGATTGTGATACGCCGCGCGGCCCAGCATTACCCCGTCCATACAGTCCAGATGCGGCAGCGCATCGTCCAGTGAATGCAGTCCACCATTCAGGACAACGGTAAGCGCCGGAAATTCCGCCTTCATGCGATGCGCAAGGCTGTAATCCAGCGGCGGCACGTCACGGTTCTGTTTCGGGCTCAGGCCGTCCAGCCACGCCATGCGCGCATGAATGATAAACACTTCGCACCCTGCGTCGCGCACTGTGGCGATAAAACGTGGCAAAATTTCTTCTGGCGATTGTCTGTCAACGCCGATACGGCATTTCACCGTCGCCGGCAGATGCGGCACGGCTTTGCTTATGGCGTCCACACAGCGCGCGACCAGTTCTGGTTCCGCCATCAGACAGGCCCCGAAGCGCCCGGACTGCACCCGGTCACTGGGGCAGCCGACATTCAGATCGATCTCATCATAGCCAAAATCCGCCCCAATTTTTGCGGCCTCGGCCAACGCCGCCGGATCACTGCCGCCAAGCTGCAGCGCTACCGGATGTTCCGCCGCATCAAAGCCCAGCAGCCGGACCCGGTCGCCATGCAGCACGGCGTTGGCCGTCAGCATTTCCGTGTACAGCCGCGCGTGACGCGACAGCAGGCGCAGAAAGTACCGGTCAAACCGGTCCGTCCAGTCCATCATCGGCGCAACACAAAAGCGGTACGGGTTCATCTCATTCGTCCAGGGCTGATAAATGCGGCGTTATAGACCATTTTCCCAATAATGCGTGTGTATGATAGAGGTTAAAGCCATATAAACCGGCTAGACGCCAGGTTTAGGCAATCGGCGGATGCCGGTAATCTGACCGTGCGACTGCGCAATACGCGCGACCGCGTCCGCCAGCGGTTCACGTGTCACCTGCATATGATAGGCGTTGGCGTGCAGCAGCGTGTCCGCGTTACGCATTATACCCACATGGCCTTTCCAGAAGATCAGGTCACCGCGTCGCAGCGCCCACATGTCAACAGGAAGCGCTGCGCCCAAATCCACCTGCTGATACGTATCGCGAGGGCATTCCCGGCCAGCGGATTGCATAGCGATCTGCAGCAGGCCGGAACAATCCAGGCCCAGACCATCACGCCCACCCCACAAATAGGGCGTGCCAAGAAAGTCCTCCGCCGCCGAGACAAAATCTTCCGTAAACATACCAATTGGCGCCGCATGCGCGGAATATATCCACCCCAGATCTTCAATAAGACTGAAACCACCCGAATGCGCAGTTAACGCCAACTTTGCATTCATGCTGAGCCACAGCAGCGGCGAGGATTTCAAATCCGGATCACGATACACAAAGGTACGCGGCACCCTGACCCGATGCGTCGGCAACGGCCCAAGCGGCCCCAGCATATCCAACCGCACATAGCCCGGATAGCGATCCAGTACTGCCGACCCCTGTGCCCAACCGTCTTTTTGCTCCTCGATGGAAAACACTTCGCCGAACAGCATCTGCGTATCCAGAGGGGCGTCATCAGCGGGCGTGCGGCGCACCGCGGCCGAGCCCGTAATGACACGCATGATCTGATTTGCGGGGGCGCTCATAATGCGACCGCCCGCGCTCTGATAAGATCGGAAAATTCACTTAAAAATACCGCGCCCTTGACGGTACGCTGCACCAGCACATTGCGCCGGTCGGTTTCATCGCGTTTGCGGCGGGTGAAATCCAGCCGTCCCATGGTGTCCAGCGCGCGGGTGACGGCGGGTTTGGAAATGTTCAACTGCGCCGCCAGTCCGCGCACCGTATGTGGCGGCGTTTCGCCGTAGATGATCAGCAAGATCGCCATTTGCCGTGCGCTGAGGTCCGGTCCATCGGCGCGCACGGAATCAATCAGCGTATTGCGCCACAAATCCAGCGCCTGGTTCATGGAAAACTCAACGCCCATTTTTCCCCCCTGAGCTTATCCAAGCATTCGTTGACAGGGATTATTCCCGATCAGAAACGATCGCGCAACAGGGCATATAGCGCGCGGATCGCCATTGCCTCGCCGCCCACTGCATGACCGGGGCCGGATTTTGCATTCCAGCCATAGATATCGAAATGCGCCCAGGCCTTTGCCCCGCCGGTAAAATGCTGCAGGAACAGCGCCGCCGTGATCGCGCCCGCCATCCCGCCTTCGGTCACATTGTTAAGATCGGCGATGCCGCTTTCCAGCCCCTTGCCATAGGGTTTCCACAGCGGCAGCCGCCACAGCGGATCGGCCTGGGATTGCGCATAGGCGGAGAGCTGATCGGCCAATGCGTCATCGGCCGTGAAAAAAGGGGGAATTTCACCCCCCAGCGCGGTGCGGGCCGCACCGGTCAGCGTGGCGAGATCAAACAGCAGTTCCGGCTGTTCGGTTTCGGCTTCGGCCAGCGCGTCCGCAAGGATCAGGCGGCCTTCGGCGTCCGTATTGCCAATCTCCACCGTCAGGCCTTTGCGGCTGGTCAGAACGTCGCCGGGGCGGAAGCTGTCGCCGGACACGGCGTTTTCCGCGATGGGGATCAGCACCCGCAGGCGCAGCTTCATGCCCGCATCCATGATCATGTGGGCAAGGCCCAGCACATTGGCCGCGCCCCCCATATCCTTTTTCATCAACCGCATGCCGGAGCTGGGCTTGAGGTCCAGCCCGCCGCTGTCAAACACCACGCCCTTGCCCACCAGCGTCACCTTTGGCGCATCCGCATCGCCCCAGTGCAGATCCAGCAGGCGCGGCGGCCGGGTGCTGGATCTGCCGACCGCATGGATCATCGGGTAATTGTGGGTCAGCAATTCCTGGCCGGTCAAAACCTTCAGCGTCGCGCCTTGCGCGGCTGCCATCTTTTGCGCCGCGTCGGTTAATTCCTGCGGCCCCATATCGTTGGCGGGGGTATTGATCAGATCGCGCGCGAAGAATACACCGCGCGCTACGCGGCTTACTTCAACACCATCCACCCCCTCAGGCAGCACCAGACAGGGCCGTTCACTGGTATTCGGTTCCTTCTTGTAGCGCTCAAATCGATAAGAACCAAGCGCCCAGCCAAGTGCTGCATGCTGACCGGCCCCCGCGGGAAGGGCCCCTTCAATCTGATACGTGCCGGGGTTCAGACCATCCGGCAGTGCGCGCCAGATCAGCGCATCGTCACCATCCCCCAGACCAAAGGCGACGGCTGCAAGTCCTCCATCAACTGCGGGAATTTTCAGTATGCGTCCTGCCTGCGCCTTGAACTGGTTGGCCTGCGCCCAGGCGGCTACGTTTGCCGGTTGCTCCGCCAGCCAGTTTTCAAGCCCGGCTTTGGTCACCGGCCAGACTGGAATGCCTTGCATTTCTCCGGCGCGCGCGAACAATGATAACAAAACGATTCTCCTTATCCAGTAGACCGCTAAATTACAGGCGCCGGAAATCCGCGCAATTACTTTGATCAGACGTTACGGGCCGGGTGCGTGGGTGTCCAGTCATGGAAATGACGTCGCACAGATGATAGCATGGATCTGAACGCAAGGGAGGTACTGCCATGGCGGAGAACAATAAACCGATTGAGCGCTATATTGTGCGCACACGCATGCTTTCTGACAGTGACGGTTTTCGGTTCGCGCACCCGTTCAACCCCAATTCCGATCTGAAGATGACGCCCCTGTCCGACCGGGTGGGGATGCAGCGCGCGCAGCTGACCCTGGGCCGGATTGCGCCGGGCAAAGAGAGCTTTGTTCCGCATGCGCACACCGTACAGGAAGAATATATCTACATTCTGGAAGGCGGCGGCGAGATTGAAATCAATGGCGCCCGCGCGCCCGTTGGACCCGGCGACTATGTGGGTTTTCCAACCGATGGCGCCGTGCATCAGCTGTACAATACCGGCACGACGGAGCTTGTCTATCTTATGGGGGGCGAGCGTACCCAGGTCGATTTTTCCACCTTTCCGACGATCGGCAAGATCGGGGTGTGGGCGGACGGCGCAATGCGATATTTTGACGAAGCGGCGGCAAAAAAGTTCCGGCCGGATGATTTTGTGAAAAAATAGTGAGGATATGTTCTAGAATATTCTCAAACCGAAAGGGAGGCCGTCATGTCACTGGCGCAAAAACAGGATGAGTATCTATTCGACGCGGACAGCCATGTGCTGGAACCGCCCGATATGTGGGATAATTATCTTGATTCAAAATTCAAGCATCGTGCCATTCGCATTACGCCCAATGAACGCGGCGTTGACCAGTTATGGTGCGACGGCGAGGTAATCATGCCCAACCGGCTGGCCGCGATTGGCGGCGTGGACATGGACACATCAAAGCTTTTCGATCCGCACGGCACGCTGACCTATATGGATGGCGCACCGCCTGCGAGCATGTCCGGGCCGGAACGCATCAAACTGTATGATGAATGGGGATTGAGCGCAGGCCTGGTGCTGCCCACCGTCGGCATTCTGTGGGACAAGGACGACGCCCCGCTGGCGAACGCCTATTGCCGCGCCTATAATGACTGGGTGTATGATTTTCAGGCGGCGGACCGCAACCGCATCATCGTCGCATCGCACCTGAACCTGCGCGACATTCCCAATGCCATCAAGGAGTTTGAGCGTTGCCTGGACAAGGGGTTTCGTGGCGTCTTTCTGCCGCCCGAACGGCTGGACGGCAAGGGTTTCGCCGATCCGCATTTCGATCCGCTCTGGGCGCGCATCGAGGAAGCCGGCGTACCCCTGCTGCCTCACGTGATCGTGCGTACACGGCGTATCGTGACCGGGTTTGCCGGCGACTGGTACAGCCCCGGTAAACTGAACCTGACATTCTCCTTCGCGATGGGCGGCACGTCACAGCTTATGCCCGCCATTGTCGCCATGGTGGTGGATGGCCTGTTCGACAAATTCCCGCGTCTGAAGGTCGCCAGTGTCGAAGCCGGGGCGGGCTGGGCCGCCTACGCCATGGACCGGCTGGACGAAAAATATAAGCGCTTCAAATGGCAGGCGCCGCTAAAGCTTGATCTGCCGAGTGATTATTTCCGCCGTAATCTTTGGTTTGTTGCCGAACCGGAGGAACGCACGATCGGCGCGATGCTGGATCTGGTGGGCGAGGACCGCATTCTGTGGGGATCGGACTATCCCCATATCGACAGCGATCTGGCTGCTGTTTCCCAGGTGCGCCACAGCGTGGCCGGACTTTCCGGGGCCCGCAAACATGCGGTGCTGGGCGGCAACGCGAAAAAGCTGTTCGGGCTAGACTAATCTGTAAGCGGTTCAACGGCTTACGCGGCGACGGGGTTCTATCACATAGATAGCCCCGCGGCGCCGGCATGAATCAAGTTCTGGGTGGATAACACTCCAGACATACGGGGGAAAAGATGGAAAAGGTTTTTGACTGGAGCACGCCAATTCTAGCGGCGTTATCCCATATGCTTCAGAGCTTTCTGGAATATCTTCCGCTGTTGTTTGGCGCTTTCGCCACACTTATTCTGGGGTGGTTGATCGCAAGAATTGCCAGGGCGCTAACGGTACGGATCGCGAAAAGTTTTGATCGTCTATCGGACATTCCCGTAATCGGCAAGCTGGTTTCGTCCAGACGGGCAAATGATTCCGTGGTTGTGATCGCCGGCAACGTGGTTTTCTGGCTTGTGATGCTGTTCTTCCTGACGGCTGCAACCGATCTGCTGGGATTGACCATGTTTGCCGGCTGGCTTGACCGGGTCATCGAACATTTACCCAACCTCCTGTCGGGGGCGCTCATCATTCTGGCGGGTGTGGTTTTTGGCAATATCGTTAAAGATATCGTCGGGACGGCGGCGCAGAGCATGCCGTTGCGTCAACAGACATTGTTGGCGCGCGGTGCCCAAGTGTTCACAATCGTTACGATGATCGTGATCGGCGTCGATCAGATCGGCATCGACATCACCGTTTTGATCACCATCATGGCGATTACGATGGGCGCGCTGCTGGGCGGGGTTGCGATCGCTTTCAGCCTTGGATCGAAATCATTTGTCAGCAACCTTATCGGCGCGCGTTACCTGAACAAGGATTATCGCGTGGGCGAGTCAATCCGCGTGGGTAAAATAGAAGGCAAAATTATGGAAATCACGTCCATCGCCGTAGTCCTGGAAACCAATGAAGGACGCGTAACAGTACCCGCACAAATTTTCGGTGAGGAAGTCAGCCTGCTGCTGCACAAGGAAAAGGCCAATGCTGGATAAACTGGCGCTCGCACGGCATTTTATTGAGACCTATCCGGAGGCCGCCGCCAGAGAAGTCGAAGGCGCGTCAGCCGAACAGACAGCAGCGCTTATTGACGCCCTGCCGGACAAGGAAAGCGCATCCCTTTTGGCGTCGATGCTTCCCTATCACGCCGCGAGATGCGTATCTCAGCTGTCCCCGGTCATGGCAGCAAAATATCTTTCTCTTTTGGAACCCAGGATAGTGGCGGGTATTTTGCGGCTTGTTCAGGAAACTGCGCAAGAACGTATTTTCAACAAACTTCCGCGCCTGCAGGCCGTCCAGGTTTCCATTATCCTGAACTATTCCTTGTCAATGGTGGGGGCCTGGCTCTCGCCAATGGTGTTGGCCCTGCCGTCGAACTGCACCATTGGCGAAGCCAAATCCCGTCTCAAGAGCGAGAGCTATGCCGATTTTCACCGTGTCTACGTCGTTGACGAACATCAGACGCTGAAAGGTTTTGTCAGGCTGGTCAACCTGATGGTTGCGGACGATGAAGCGCCATTGAAAAGCCAGCTTGAAAATTTTTCCGGCGCACTCAGCGCGATCACGTCGCTGGACATGGCGTTCGAGGATCATCGCTGGGCGGATGCCGATTATCTGCCGGTTGTTGATCGCCGGGAAAAATTTCTGGGCGTACTGCGTTATGTGGATTTGAGAGCCGCGCTTACCCGGCCTCAATCCAGTGATGGACCGGGGGACCCCTCGGACACATTCCTGGATCTGGCGGCGTCCTGCTATCTTGGTCTGGCGGACGTCATGATCACGACGCTGGCGCCCGGATCACGAGAGCGCACAAAGGACGGGGTATGAAATGACCGCCAAGAACGATGATGATGATGCCGTCCTTACCGCACTGGTACGGCGTTATTTTATCAATTATCCCAAGATTGCCGCGCAAAAACTTGATGAAGTCGATCGCGCGCAGGCCACGCGGATTTTGTCCGAGTTACCCATAAAAACAATGATCGTCGCGTGGGAGGCGTTGCGCGATGATATTGCTGCCGAAATTCTTGTACTGTTTTCACCGGAGATAACAGCTGAACTGGCCAGAATTGCGAATACCGGCAAACTTGCCATTCTTCTTAGCCGGTTAGAGACGCAGGAATGCGACGAAATTCTTGCGCGCATGGGCGCGCATGACGCGTCTGAATTACGCATGTTGATGAGCTTTCCGCCAGATACTGCGGGGCGGCTTATGGATACACATATTCTTGCACTGTCCGGCGCCATGCGTGTTTCCGAGGCGGTGGAAATTTTGCGCCCGCACCCATACGCCTCTCATCTGAGCGAACTGAAAATCGTTGATGACAATAACAAGCTTCAGTCCATCGTAAGTATCCGGGATTTTGCGCTGGCAGCACCGGACCAGACACTGGACAGTCTGGCGGGCGGGGTCACCGCCGTCGTGTACGCCATGGACCCCCGAGAGGAAGTTGTCGAAAAGTTTGAGCGCTACAGGCTGGAAGAAATGGCGGTCATTGATCCCGAGGGGCTTTTGCTTGGGGTTATCCGCCAGTCGGAGCTGATCGGCGCACTGAAGGAAACAGCAACCCTCGACATGCAAACA
>Ga0209024_1001860_pt1 | contig 14575 bp, 13 predicted proteins | sample AutmiccommunBRH5_FD_187380 | JGI IMG/M metagenome (GOLD analysis project Ga0209024, IMG submission 187380) | Deep subsurface microbial communities from Mt. Terri, Switzerland - Autotrophic microbial communities BRH/5 (SPAdes) (version 2) | ecosystem: Environmental > Aquatic > Deep subsurface >...
GCGTCGGCACCGTGGACGACGTGGCCCAGGAGGCTGACGTCATCATGATCCTCACTCCGGACCAGGTGCAGAAGGCGATCTACGACGACCACATCGCCCCGTACCTGAAGGCCGGCAAGACGCTGATGTTCGCCCACGGGTTCAACATCCACTTCAACGCGATCCGCCCCCCCGAGGATGTCGACGTTTCGATGATCGCGCCGAAGGGCCCCGGCCACCTCGTGCGCCGCGTGTTCGAAGCCGGCGGCGCCGTCCCGGCGCTCGTCGCCATCCACCAGGACGCGACCGAGGGCGCCCTCGCGACGGCGCTCGCCTACGGCAAGGGCATCGGCTCGACGCGCTCGGGCATCCTCGAGACGACGTTCCGCGAGGAGACCGAGACCGACCTCTTCGGCGAGCAGGCGATCCTCTGTGGTGGCCTGACTCAGATGATCAAGAACGCCTTCGAGACCCTCGTGGAGGCCGGCTACCAGCCGGAGTCCGCCTACTTCGAGACGTTCCACGAGGTGAAACTGATCGTCGACCTCATGTACGAGGGCGGCATGGCGAAGATGCGCGACTCGATCTCGGACACCGCCGAGTACGGCGACTACACGCGCGGTCCTCGTGTCTCCCCGCCCGAGCAGAAGGCGGAGATGAAGAAGATCCTGCGCGAGATCCAGTCCGGCCAGTTCGCGCGAGAATGGATCCTGGAGAACCAGGCTGGCCAGCCGCACTTCCAGGCCCTGCGCCGCATCAACGCGGAGCACCCCATCGAGGAAGTCGGCGAGGAAGTCCGCGGCATGATGTCGTGGCTGGGTAAATAACGAGGCCCCGAGGCAATGACGAACGCTCCCACGAGTCGCATGAGCACTGCCGAACGCGTACGCGTCGGCGATGTCGTCGTGCCCTCGATGGGGGCTCTCCGAGAGGCCGGTGCGTACCGGCCTCTCCGCGTCTCTGCGCTGCTCGCGCTCCTCGCCCTTCTTCTTGGTGGCCTTATGCGGCCCTCCTCTGCCATGCGTGCATGGCGGATGGGAGGGCTCGAAGGCATCACCACTGTCTGAAGACCGAACCCCGAAGGGGACAAGACCATGAGCGACACCGAGAAGATCTACGTATTCGACACCACGCTGCGCGACGGTGAGCAGTCCGCCGGCATCGCCTTCACGATGGACGAGAAGGTCGAGATTGCCCGCCAGCTCGCGAAGCTGAACGTCGACATCATCGAGGCGGGCTTCCCCGCCACCTCCCCCGGCGACCGCGAGGCGATCTCGCAGATCGCCCGCGAGGTGAAGGGCCCCGTCATCGCGGGCCTCGCGCGGGCCGTCCACGCCGACATCGACCACGCCTACGAAGCGGTCCGCGGCGCCGAGTCGCCCCGCATCCACGTGTTCCTCTCGTCCAGCGAGATCCACATGGGGCAGCAGCTCCACAAGAACCGCGAGGACATCCTCGGCATGACGCGCTCTGCCGTGGCCCACGCGAAGAAGTACGTCTCCGATGTCGAGTTCTCGCCGATGGACGCCTCGCGCTCCGACCGCGCGTTCCTGTACCAGGTGCTCGAGGCCGCCATCGATGAGGGCGCGACCACGGTGAACATTCCGGACACCGTCGGCTACGCGATCCCCGAGGAGTTCGAGGACCTCATCCGCTCGATCATCGCGAGCGTCCCGAACATCGACCGCGCCCGCGTCTCGGTGCACTGCCAGAACGACCTCGGCATGGCGACCGCGAACTCGCTGGCGGGCATCCTCGGCGGCGCTCGGCAGGTTGAGGGCACCATCAACGGCATCGGCGAGCGCGCGGGCAACGCAGCGCTTGAGGAAGTCGTCCTGGCGATCAAGACCCGCGAGGACTTCATGCACGTCCACACGGACGTGAACACCCGCGAGTTCTACGCCGCCAGCCAGCTGGTGGAGCGCTACTCCGGCATGATGCTGCAGCCGCACAAGGCCGTCGTTGGCAAGAATGCGTTCCGTCACTCCTCGGGCATCCACCAGGACGGCGTCCTGAAGATGCGCGAGACGTACGAGATCATGGACCCGTCCACCATCGGCATCCCGGCCGGTAACACCATCGTCCTGACGAAGGTCTCCGGCTCGCACGCCGTGAAGTCCCGCCTGGGCGACCTCGGCATCACGCCGAACGACACCGAGTTCAACCGTATCTTCGAGGCGTTCAAGGACGTCGCGGACGCGAAGGACGAGGTGGATGACCGCGACCTGATGGCGATCGTCTCGGAGCAGACGCAGATCAGCATCCAGGACGTGTGGACGCTGGACCTCGTGCAGGTCTCCAGCAGCGACCACGGCGGGGCGCCGACTGCCTCCGTGCGGCTCGTGGACGCCGAGGGCAAGGCGCACCAGGACGCGGCGATTGGCACCGGCCCGGTGGACGCGATCTACCGCGCGATCAACCGCGTCACCGGGGTGGATAATGAACTCATCGAGTTCAGCGTGAAGTCCGTCACCGAGGGCATCGACGCCCAGGGTGAGGTCACGATCCGGATCCAGACCGACGGTGGGGTCTACCAGGGCCGCGCCGCCGACACCGACATCCTCGTGGCGTCCGCTCGCGCGTACGTCCACGCGGTCAACCGCTCGATCGCGGCCGCCCAGCATGCCGAAGCGCAGCGGGCCGCAGCCGGCGTCTAGTTCAGTAACCCAAGAGGGCGCGAAGGCCCGAGAGAAGAGCATCCCCGTGGCGAAGACGATCATCGAAAAGATCTGGGAGCAGCACGTCGTGCGGACCGCCGAGGGCGAGCCGGACCTGCTCTACATCGACCTGCACCTGGTGCACGAGGTGACGAGCCCGCAGGCGTTCGAGTCGCTCCGGCTCAACGGCCGCAAGGTCCGCCGCCCCGACCTCACCCTCGCGACGGTCGACCACAACGTGCCGACGACCAACCGGAACGAGCCGAACCCGGACCCGCTCTCCGCGCAGCAGATCGAGACGCTGCGGGAGAACGCGAAGGAGTTCGGCGTCCCGCTGTGGGACATCTTCGACATCCGTCAGGGCATCGTGCACATCATCAGCCCGGAGCATGGCCTCACCCAGCCCGGCATGACGATCGTCTGCGGTGACTCGCACACCTCGACGCACGGCGCCTTCGGAGCCCTCGCGTTCGGCATCGGCACGTCCGAGGTCGAGCACGTGCTGGCGACGCAGACGCTGCCGCAGTCGAAGCCGAAGACGATGGCGGTCGAGGTGACCGGCAAGCTCCACGAGGGCGTCACGGCCAAGGACGTCGTCCTTGCGATCATCCGCAAGATCGGCGTCGACGGCGGCGTCGGCCATGTCATCGAGTACCGCGGCGACGTGATCCGTGCTCTCTCGATGGAAGAGCGGATGACCGTCTGCAACATGACGATCGAGGGCGGCGCACGCGCCGGCCTCATCGCCCCGGACGAGACCACCTTCGAGTACATGAAGGGCCGTGAGTTCGCGCCGAAGGGCGAGGACTGGGACGCGACCGTCGAGGCCTGGCGCGCCCTCGCAACGGACGAGGGCGCCGAGTTCGACACGGTGGTCACGCTCAAGGGCGAGGACATCGAGCCGCACGTCACCTGGGGCACCACGCCCGCTCAGAGCGTCGGCGTGACCCAGAAGGTGCCGTCGCCCGACGAGGCCCCGACCGCCTCCGCCCGCGAGACGGCGGAGCGCTCACTAAAGTACATGGACCTCGAGGCCGGTACGCCGATCGAGGCGCTGGCCGTGGACCGTGTGTTCATCGGATCCTGCACGAACGGCCGCATCGAGGACCTGCGAAACGCCGCCGCGGTAGTGAAGGGGCACAAGGTCGCCTCCACCGTTAGCGCGATGGTGGTGCCGGGCTCCGGCCTGGTGAAGAAGCAGGCCGAGGAGGAAGGACTGCACCAGATCTTCCTCGACGCGGGGTTCGAGTGGCGCGAGCCGGGGTGCTCGATGTGCCTCGGCATGAACCCCGACATCCTGCTGCCGGGCGAGCGCTGCGCCTCGACGAGCAACCGCAACTTCGAGGGCCGGCAGGGCGCCGGTGGCCGCACTCACCTCGTGAGCCCCCAGATGGCCGCAGCCGCGGCGATCGAGGGCCACTTCGTCGACATCCGGACGTGGAAGAAGTAGGGACAGAACGATGCGTAGAGTCACTGAAGTCCACGGTCGCGCGGTCCCGCTGAACAAGGCGGACGTCGACACCGACCAGATCATGCCCAAGCAGTTCCTGAAGCGGATCGAGCGGTCCGGGTTCGGGCCGTACGCGTTCTACGACTGGAAGAAGGACCCGGACTTCGTCATGAACGTCCCGGCCTACCAGGGCGCGCCAATCATGCTCGCGCAGCAGAACTTCGGGTGTGGTTCCTCCCGCGAGCACGCGGTCTGGGGCCTCGAGGACTCCGGCGTCGAGGCGATCATCGCGCCGTCGTTCGGGGACATCTTCCGCAACAACTCCTCGAAGGTGGGGCTGCTCACGATCCAGCTCCCGCAGGAGGACGTGGACTACCTCATGGCCCGCCACGAGGAACTCCCCACCGCCGAGATCGTGATCGATGTCCAGACTCAGACGGTGAGTGTCGCGGACGGCTCCTGGTCGCGGAAGTTCGAGCTCGACCCGTTCGTGAAGCACCGGCTGCTCAACGGCCTCGACGATGTCGGGCTCACCCTGCAGCACGATGACGACATCGCGAAGTTCGAGGAGACCCGGACGAAGCTGAAGCCGGACACCTCGCAGGCCTTCACGGACACGCTCAAGGCGGGATAGTTCCGCACCGAGCAGATACACCGAAGGGCGGCCACATGGCCGCCCTTCGCGTTGTTGGTGCCCTCGAACCGTCGAGGCCGAGCGGACTACTCCGCCGAGTAGACGCGGATCGTGACCTCGGTGTCAGCGGGGTCGTGCGGGACCGACGCGAGCGGGTAGGGCTGCACGTCGAGCACCTGGATCGCCCACCCGTCGACCACCGTCACCTCGTCGTCCGGGCTCGTGAAGGTCGTCTTGAAGCGCTGACCATCGAACTCGAACTGGAGGACGGCCTCGCCCTGCCAGGCGCAGAAGGCGTCGGCCGGGCAGCGCGAGTCCTCGACGAGTTCGACGAACTCGAGGACCGAGCCGTCGGGCAGCTCGAACGATTCGCCGACACCGAGCACGACGGGGAGCGAGCGCCCACCGGCGTCGTCGTTGCCGTCGGCGGTCAGGGCGAAGCCGCTCGCTGCTGAAGCGATGAGGCCGAACAGGATCAGGGGGAGCAGGAAGAACTTGGACATCGCGTCGCCCCTCCTCGGGCGGTTGCGAACTGGGTTGTTGGTCGAGTCCTTGGTTGTTGTCCGAGTGGTACGTCGGTGGTGGTGAGACGCCCGGCGCGGCCGAACGGTTCCCGTGCTACGTTCGCGCCTCGATGGCCGCGCAACCCGCACGCCCCCCCTCGTCCACGCCGACGCTCCCGAAGCACGTCCACGCCCACCTCCGCGAGACCCTCCCCGGCGCCCGCCCGGAACGCGCGAAGTGGATCGGATCGGGCTGGGGATCGGACGCGTTCCTCGTCCCGTCCGAGGACGGCGACTGGGTCGCACGGCTCCCGCGGAATGTCCCGTGGTCCATCGAGGACCTCGAGCGGGAGGTACGGCTCCTCCCGCTCCTCCAGGCCCGACCGTTCGAGATAGTCACGCCCCGCGACGCGCGCGTCGTCCGAGACGCCGAGGGAGCCTTCGTCGCGGCGATCCACCGCATGGTGCCGGGCGCCTCATCGAAGGGGCGGCGCATCCTCGGACAGGCGCGCGAGGAACACCTCGCAGCAGTCGGGCGCTTCCTCGCGACGCTGCACACCACGCCTCACGACGAAGCGCGAGCGCACGGCGTCGAGGTCCGCGACCTGTGGCGCGAGGTCTCCAGGCCTCGGATCGAGGAGACGATGGCTCTCGCCGGCCCGGTCACGCGCGCCTGGCTCGCTGATCGCCTGGAGGCCTTCGAGGCGCTCGACTCGCAAGTTCCGGTCGCGCTCGTCCACGGCGACCTCTCCGGGGAGCACCTCCTCATGGACGAGGCGGGACACCTCAGCGGCGTGATCGACTTCGCCGACGCACGGCTGACTGACCCGGCCCTCGACTTCGCGGGCGTCCTCAACCGCTTCTCGCTTCGAGACCTCGAGGTCGTTGGTCAGCACTACGACGCACCGCAAGACCCGAAGCTGCTGGAGCGGGCACGCATCTACATCGACATCGTGCCGATCTATTCGGTGACGGACGGCTACATCGCGGCGGGCGAGGCCGAGCGCGCTCAAGGACTGCGCCGGCTGGCTGGGCGCGCTGCCACCTGGGCCCGGTCGCGCTAGTCACGCGGAGGCGATCACGGGAACCTTCGAGGGGTGCGCAGCGTCATACTTCATGAACCGGCGCCTGTAGCGGGATCGGCCGCACGGAGAGGGAACCCATGCGACCACTGCAATCACCACTACGCCTCCTCGGACTCGCGCTCCTCGGCGCGATGCTGGTCCTCGGCGTCGCCTGCAGCGACGACAGCGCTGACGCGGATGCGACCGGGGACGAGACCTCGAGCCCGACTGCTGGCACCCCAGACCCGATGTCGACAGTGATCGCGACCGTCGAGGACTCGCGTGACAACGCCGGGGGAGGCATCGAACCGGCGACGCCTGACGCACCGCCCGAGGGCACACTCGCCTCGGACAACGGCGAGGTCGAGCTCGGCCTCGGCTCGTACTGCTGGTCACCCCCGACGGGGAGTGGCAACCCCGCGCTCTGCGTCGACACCAGCGGCGTCATCACGTCGACGAACGACCTGTCGGTTGAGCCGGGCGAGACCCTGACGATCGCCGACGAGGAGCCCGGGACGCTGCCCTGGCCGCCGCTGGCGATCCAGTCGGCGACACTCACCGACGCGCCCGGCGAGCCGATCCAGTCCGAGGCGGACTACCGCGCCTGGCGGCCCGAAGGCGGCTTCGAGAGCGGCGTGAACCTGGAGACCGACTCGTCACAGATCGGCGCCCACACGATCACGCTGCCCGAGGACCTGGAGCCGGGCCGCTACCTCCTCGCGATCTTCTACACGGCCGGAGAGGACCGCGGCAGCGACGCCACCTACGGCGCGACCCTCGTCGTCGAGTAGAGCCCGACCCGAGGCAGCCAGCCGTACTGAGCGGGACGAACCAAGCGGGGGGTCGAGATACACTCGGCCCCCCGCTTCTTTGCGCGCTCGACGATCGGAGTCTCGATGGCCACGTTTGACATCCTCGTACTGCCCGGTGACGGCATCGGCCCAGAAGTCACGGCGGAGGGCGTCCGCGTCCTGCAGGCAGTTGGGGAGCGATTCGAGCACGTCTTCAACTTCGAGCAGGACCTGGTCGGTGGCGCTTCGATCGACGCGAGCGGTGTGGCCGTCCTGCCCGAGACGATCGAGAAGGCTCGGTCCTCGACGGCAGTCTTGTTCGGCGCAGTCGGCGGCCCGAAGTGGGACATCCCGACGGCCGACGTGCGTCCTGAGCAGGGGCTACTGGCGCTGCGCTCCGGCCTCGGACTGTGGGCGAACCTCCGCCCGGTCACCGCGATCCCGGCACTCCTCGACGCCTCCTCGCTGAAGCGCGAGGTCATCGAGGGCGTCGACCTCCTCGTGATCCGCGAGCTGACGAGCGGCCTCTACTTCGGCAAGCCGCAGGAGCGCCGGGTCGTGGACGGCCGCCGCGAGGCCGTGGACACCAACTACTACAACGAAGACGAAATCGCGCGCGTCGCCCACCTCGGCTTCCGGACGGCGCGGGAGCGCCGCAAGAAGCTCACGAGCGTGGACAAGGCGAACGTGATGGCATCCAGCCGCCTCTGGCGTGAGGTCGTGGTCGAGGTGTCGAAGGAGTACCCGGACGTCGAGTTGGAGCACGTTCTCGTCGACGCGATGACGATGCACCTCATCCGTCGTCCGCGCGACTTCGACGTCGTCATCGCCGACAACATGTTCGGCGACATCATCACGGACGAGGCGTCGATGCTCACCGGCTCCATGGGGATGCTCGCCTCGGCGTCTCTGGGCGCACTCGGCGAGGACGGCCTGGGCCTCGGCATGTATGAGCCGATCCACGGATCGGCCCCCGACATCGCCGGCAAGGGCGTCGCGAACCCCCTCGCGATGGTGCTGACGACCGCGATGCTGCTGCGGCACTCGTGCGGCCTCGAGGAAGAAGCACAGGCCGTGGAGCAGGCCGTCATGGACGTCATCGACGCCGGTCTCCGGACCGCGGACATCGCCGCGGCCGGCGAGGCGACCAAGAGCACGCGCGAGATGGCCGAGGAAATCCTCGCCCGCCTCGGGAAGTAGTCGAGCACGACCATGGGCCAGACGGTCATCGCGGGCGATCACCGTCCTCGCGGTCATGGGCGTCGCGGATGCGATCTGGCTGACGACGATGACGGACCGGTTCTACCGCCGCGAGCTGCCGGGCCTGCTGGCGGAGACGCCGATGTGGGCGCCGGCGTTCGGCTTCTACCTCCTCTACGCCCTCGGCACGATCGTCCTCGTCGTCGTGCCGGCCCTCGACGGGGAGCACGAGGTCGGGCGTGTCGCGGCAACGGGCGCCCTCCTGGGCCTCGTGGCGTACGGGACGTACGACCTCACGAACCTCGCGACGGTGCAGGGCTGGTCGCTGAAGGTCACGGTGGTCGACATGTCGTGGGGCGCCCTCCTCACCGCGGTGGCGAGCGTGGCCGCCGTGGTCGCCGCCCGCACGCTCTCCTGACCAACCGCTAACCCGGTAGAGCGACCCTGACTGCCGAGTTACGGTGGATCGTCAGGGGTCAGTGCAGGAGGGAATCCTTTGAGCAAGTTCAGATGGCTCGCCGTCCCGGTGATCGCCGTTGCGCTCGTCTCGGCCGCATGCGGTGGGGACGAAGACACGGGCGACGCCGGCGACGCCACCGAGACGACGACAGCGACCGAAGCGACGACTGAGGCCACGACCGCAGCCACGACCGCAGCCACGACGGAAGCCACCGCGACGGCAACTGAGGCCGCTGGCGGCGACGCCGCCGACCTCGCCTCGATCTTCGAGGGCTTCGCGACGGCGACCTTCAACGTCACGTACAACCTGGAGTCTGAGGACCCCGAGCAGGACATGGCCGGCGAGTGGACCTGGATCCAGGACAACGATGGCAACCGCACGCGCTTCGAGATCGACTCCGAGGGCGAGACGGTCATCATGATCACCACCGCAGATCAATCGATCGTCTGTGCTGAGGATGCCTGCTTCGACGCTGGCGGCGCGATGGGCGGCGCGATCCCGAACATCGGCGACATGTTCAACGAGGGCATCGAGGACGTGCAGGCGGATGCTTCGACCGCCACGGTGCGCCCGACGGACGGTCGTGAGATCGCCGGCACTGACACCGAGTGCGTCGAATTCGAGGATGAAGCCGAGGGCGTCTCGGGCCTCGCCTGCTACGCCGAGGGCGGTATCCCGCTCCTCATCGAGAGCGAGACCCCGGACGGCAACTTCCGCATGGAGGCGACCAGCTTCTCCACGGACGTAAGCGACGAGGACTTCGAGCCGCCGTTCGAGGTGATGAGTCTCGGCGGCTAGTAGCCGGATGCCCGCCAGGCGCGGGCAATCCGAGGCCGTACGGCCTGGATTGCCCGCTGCCTCGGCGAGCGCCTACACTTGGGCGGTTATGACAAGCATGCCTGCACCATCGAAGGCGGTGAGCGCTGACCGGTCCCACGGACCGGCAGCCTCGATCATTGCGCTTCGCTGACCACCGAGGAACGCATCAATGCATCGTTCCCGGACGCGCAGGCCTGTCTCGATCCGTCGCACCTGATGCACTTCGCGATTCGATGACGCTGCCCGACCGGGTGGAAGAGTAGAAGACGCGATGACCACGACGGATCCCAACACCACACCGGTAGCCCTCAACGCCGCCGACCTCACCCTCTACGACACCACGCTCCGCGATGGCCTCGGCATGGAGGGGCTCAGCCTCTCGCTCGAGGACAAGCTCCTGATCGTGCAGAAGCTGGACGAGCTGGGCGTCCACTACATCGAGGGCGGCTACCCCGGCTCCAACCCGAAGGACGCGGAGTTCTTCCAGCGGGCGAAGAGCATCCAGCTGCGGCACGCCAAGCTCGTCGCGTTCGGCTCGACCCGCCGCGCCGGCGGCGACGCGGCGACCGACCCCGCCCTCCGCTCCGTCCTCGACGCCGAGACGCCCGCGATCACCCTCGTCGGGAAGTCGTCGAGCCGGCAGGCGCGCGAGGTGCTCCAGACCACCGAGGAGGAGAACCTCCTCATGATCCGCGACTCGATCGAGTACCTCGTCGGGCAGGGCCGCGAGGTCACGTTCGACGCGGAGCACTACTTCGACGGCTACCGCGAGGACCCCGCGTACGCCCTCGCCAGCCTGCGCGCCGCCGAGCGCGGCGGTGCGACGACGGTGGCGCTCTGCGACACCAACGGTGGCTCGATGCCGTGGGAGATCGAGGCGGCCGTCCGAGCCGCGCGCGAGACGGTCTCGTGCGCCATCGGCATCCACGCCCACAACGACACCGACGAAGCCGTCGCGAACACCCTCGTCGGGGTGCGTGCTGGCGCGACGCAGATCCAGGCGTGCCTCAACGGCTGGGGCGAACGCACGGGCAACGCCAACATCGTCTCCGTCATCGCCAACCTGAAGCTCAAGATGGGCCTCGACGTGGTGAGCGACGACCAGTTGCGCCGGCTGACTGAGGTCGCCCACTTCGCCCAGGAGCTCGCGAACCTCACCCCTAACCCGCAACAGCCCTACGTCGGTAGCGGCGCGTTCGCACACAAGGCCGGCCTGCACGTCGCTGCGATCACCAAGTCCGCCGGCTCCTACACCCACGTCGACCCGCTACGCGTCGGCAATACCGAGCGCGTGCTCGTCTCGGAACTTTCGGGCCGGCGGAACGTCTCGCAGAAGCTGCGCGAGCAGGGCGTCGAGCTCGACCTGACCGACGAGCAGGCCGCGCGCGCCCTCGAGCGGGTGAAGGAGCGCGAGTCGAAGGGCTCCGCGTTCGAGTCCGCCGAGGCGTCCTTCGAGCTCCTCGTACGCCGCACCCTCGAGGGCTACCAGGCGCCGTTCATGCTCGAAGACTTCCTGATCGTGGAACGCCGCCGCCATGCGGCGCCGGACGCCCCGCTCGATGAGAAGACCGACAAGAGCGCGATGATGGCGGAGGCGATGGTGAAGCTCCGCATCGGCGAGCAGATGGTGCAGGTCGCGGCGGACGGCAACGGCCCCGTCAGCGCCCTCGACGCTGCCGTGCGCAAGGCGCTCCTGCAGGTGTTCCCTTCGATGTCGCCGGTCCACCTCGTGGACTACAAAGTGCGCATCATCAACTCGCAGGCCGGCTCCGACGCCGCCGTCCGCGCACTCATCGAGACATCCGACGGCATCCATCGCTGGCGCACTGTCGGCGCCTCGACCGACGTGATCGAGGCATCCTGGCTCGCCCTGCAGGACGCATACGAGTACTGGATCCTGCACTGGGGCAAGGCGGAGGCCGCCTCGCTGTAGGCGGGATAGCCGCCCGCGGAGGTCACGATGGCACCCAAGCCCACGCTCGTGGTCATCACGGGGGCGCAGGCCGTCGGCAAGATGACGGTGGGCCAGGCGCTCTCTCGGCGCACCGGCATGCCGCTGTTCTTCAACCACCAGATCATCGACGTGGTCACGCCGTACTTCGCCTTCGGCACACCTCAGTTCGATCGCATCGTCGAGGGCTTCTGGGACCATCTCCTCGAGTCGGCTGCAGAGACGGCGCCCGGCCTGATCGTGACGTGGGCGTGGCGGTTCAACGAGCCCGAGGACGCGAAACGCGTTCAGGAGATGACCGCGCCCTTCGCAGAACACGGTCGCATCTGCGTCGCCGAGCTCTACGCACCGCTCGAGGTGCGACTGCAGCGCAATCTCACCGAGAACCGGCGCGCTCACAAACAATTGGGCTGGGCGACCGAAGACGCCCTGCGCGAGCTCAGCGAGCGCTACGAGTACCGGAGCGGCGGACGTCTCCCGCTCGACCTCCCGCACTTCGAACTCGACGTCACCGAGCTCTCACCCGAGACGGCCTCGGCGAGGATCGCCGAGGCATTCCAACTGCCGTCACAAGTGGACGAGGTGGCGAGTTAGACGCTTGAGGCTTCGCCGGGGCGTGGCGTGAGCGGCAGGAAGACGGAGAACGTTGTGCCGCGCTCGGCGGTGGACTCGACGGAGACGCGGCCGCCGTGCGCCTGCACCAGCTCGTGCACGATGGAGAGGCCGAGGCCACGATGGCGGCCGGGGCTCCTCGCGCGGTCAACCTGGTAGAAGCGGTCGAAGACACGGTCTCGATCCTCGGGTGGGATCGGGGCGCCACCGTTGTGCACGTCGATCAGCGTGCCGTCGGCGACCTCGGACGTGGTGATGGTGACGGCAGTCCTGGGCGGGGCAAAACGGATGGCGTTCTCCACGAGGTTGGCGAGCACCTGCTCGATGCGGCGGCCATCCGCCTGCACTGAGCCCGAGTGCGTCTCGGCCACCAACTCCACGTCGCGTTCCTCGGCCTGCAGGCGCAGGCGACGGATCGTCCCCTCCACAAGCCCGTCGAGGTCGACCTCCTCCAGGTCGAGGTGCATCGTGCCCGACTCGATCTCGGAGAGGTAGAGGAGGTCATTGACGAGCAGGCGGATCCGCTCTGCCTCGTCGCTGATGAGGAGCGCTGCCTCGGTCGGATCCTCGGCGACGCCGTCCGCGATCGCCTGCGAGAAGCCCTGGATCGAGGTGAGCGGCGTACGCAGCTCGTGCGACACGTTGGCGAGAAGGTCGCGCATCGACCGGTCGCCCCGGCTGACGCGACTGGACATGAGGTTGAACGCCTCGGCGAGGCGTCCGACCTCGTCGTCGCCGTCGACGTCGATGCGCTGACTGAGGTCGCCGCGCGCCATCGACTCCGAGGCGTGCGTCATCGCGCGGATCGGGTTCGTCACCCTCGAGGCGAACAGTAGCGCGAACACGACCGCCACCCCCGCGGCGCCGATGCCGGCGACACCGAGGCGAGGCAGGATCTTCCACCACGCGCCAGCTACGTCGCCGGCGGGGACGGCGATGACGACCCGGCGCAGCGGCGCCCGATCGAGGATCGCGGTCGGCGCCGTCTGTCCCTGCGTGAACAGGTAGAGGTCTTCACCACCGACACGCAGCCGCTGCGTCCGGAAGGCGGTCATCGCCGTCCCCTGACCGTCGATGCGTTCCGTGAAGTTCACATCCAGGATCTCGCCCAGCAGCGGTTCTCCTTGCGCCGTGTCGACCACCACGCGGTCGTTCCGATCCATGAGGAACACACGCAGGTCGAAGGTCTCGGCGTAGGCCAGCAGTTCCGTCCGGATCAGTTCATCCGGCCACCCGAGGAGCTCGCGCTGGCGGACCTGCTGAGTGATCGGGGCGACCAGGACGCCGATACGGGCCTCGGCGGCCTCGGCCTGCTGGTCGCGCAGGAGGAGGGCGACCAGGACGGCGGCGAAGGTCAGCGTGATGAGGATGACGATCGCGAAGCCCGCGAGGAGCCTCGCCCGGAAGCTATGCAGCATCCGCAGCCGGGACGAACTTGTACCCCACGCCCCACACCGTCTCGATCTTCGGGCGGGCGACCTTCAACTTCTCGCGCAGCCACGCGACGTGCACGTCAATCGTGCGGGCGTCCCCGTAGAAGTCCTCGCCCCACACCATCGAGAGCAACCGCTCCCGGTCGAGGGCGACATTCGGGTGTCGCATGAACGCGGTCAGCAGGTCGAATTCGCGCTGGCGGAGTCGGACGCGTTCGCCGGCCACGAGGACATCTCGGCTCGCCGGATCCAGCGTGACGTCGTCGATCGTGATCGGGTCGTCGTTCTTCTCCTCGGCGCCCGCGCGGTCCCAGTCGCGGCGGCGGAGATTCGCCTTCACGCGCGCGACGAACTCGCGCGGGTTGAACGGCTTCGTGACGTAGTCGTCGGCGCCCATCTCGAGGCCGACGACCTTGTCGACGTCGTCCGTGCGGGCGGTCAGCATGATCACTGGAATGTCCGAGGACTTCCGGATCTCGGTGCAGACCTCGAAGCCACCCATCTCGGGCATCATCAGGTCCAGGACGACGAGGTCAGGCTTCTCGGCACGGAAGCGCTCCAGCGCCTCGCGCCCGTCGCGGGCGGCGACGACGTCATAGCCCTCCTCGCGGAGGTACATGCGGAGCAGTTTGACGATGTTGGGTTCGTCGTCGGCGACGAGGATCTTGGCGGGCATGGGTTAGATCTCGTGGCCTCTGAGGTGGTGCTGTGGTCGGGGCCGAACCCACAGTCCCGAAGGACTGCTGCATATTGGTTCGCAACCGCTCCCACCACTACTGCTTGATTCTTGCGAACCGCAGATCGGGTGCGGCCCCTTCCACGCCTTCACTATGACTGAGGCCGATTCACGATCCGCAACCAAAGTGTAATCCGGGTGTGAATCTCATTTCGATCCTCGTGAACCCTGCTACCCGTCCCCGGCTCTACGTGAGCGACGAGCGCGTCTCCGCCGCCACCTCGCGGGCGCGTGCCGCCTGCGCGTCGGCGAGCTCCCGACACTGCCCGATGTGGTTCGCAGGGTC
>Ga0209024_1001861_pt1 | contig 14570 bp, 14 predicted proteins | sample AutmiccommunBRH5_FD_187380 | JGI IMG/M metagenome (GOLD analysis project Ga0209024, IMG submission 187380) | Deep subsurface microbial communities from Mt. Terri, Switzerland - Autotrophic microbial communities BRH/5 (SPAdes) (version 2) | ecosystem: Environmental > Aquatic > Deep subsurface >...
GCAGCATCCGGCCGTCGCCGCGCGGCGAGCTGGAGATCACCGACGTCAACCGGGTGTATCTGGAGCGCGGCGACCTGTCGGTGGAGAAGCTCGGCCGCGGCTACGCCTGGCTCGACACCGGCACCCATGAGTCGCTGCTGCAGGCCTCGGAGTTCGTGCGCACGGTGGAGGCGCGGCAGGGCCTGAAGATCGCCTGCGTGGAGGAGATCGCCTACTTCATGGGCTACATCGACGCCGAGCAGGTCCTGCGCCTGGCCGAGCCGCTGGCGAAGTCCGGCTACGGCGAATACCTGCGCCGCGCCGTCGAGGCCGGGCGCCCGCCGGCCGCCGTCGCCGACGTGCCGCCCGTCCGGGCCCTGGTCGCGTAGCGCCGCCTACCCGGTCGAGCGGGCGGCCGGCGCGCGCGCGCGGCTCTCCCATTCCAGGGCGTCGCCGACCACCGCGTCGATGCCCGAGCGCAGCGGCCGGAAGCCGAGAACGCGCCGCGCCAGGCCGATGCCGGCGACCAGGGCGGCCGGGTCGCCGGGCCGCGCCGCCTCGAGCGTCCGCTTCACCGGCAGGCCGGCGGCCCGCTCCACCGCCGCCACCACCTGCAGCACCGAGGTCCCGGTGCCCGAGCCGATGTTGAACGCCCGCGGCGCGCCGCCGTCACCCAGGTAGGCGATCGCCGCCCGCACCGCCTCGGCGACGTCGAGGACGTGCACATAGTCGCGCACCGCGGTGCCGTCGGCGGTGGCGTGGCCGGCGCCGAACACCCGCAGCGCATCACCGGTGCCCAGCGCCGCACGGATCGCCAGCGGCACCAGATGCCGCTCCACCGCATGGTCCTCGCCGATCCCGGCACCGGGCGCGGCACCGGCGACGTTGAACAGCCGCAGCGCCGCCCAGGCGAGGCCGCTGCCGCCCGAGCACAGTTCGGCCAGGCAGCGCTCGGCCGCCAGCTTGCTCTCCCCGTAGGGGCTGATCGGCCGCAGCGGCGCGTCCTCGGCGATCGGCCACGCATCGGCCGGGCCGTAGACGGCGGCGGAGCTGAGCAGCACCAGCCGCGGCACGCCGGTGCTGCGGCAGGCGCTCACGACGTTCGCGGTGCCGGCGACGTTGACGCGCCGGTACAGCTCCGGCCGGGCGAAGGATTCCGCGACGTCGGACAGCGCCGCGGCATGCACCACCGCCACCGGCGCGTGCCGCGCCAGCACCGCCGGCAGGCCGTCGGCAGTAACGTCCAGCCGCTCGAACGGCCCGAACCGGGCGGCCTCGCGGTGCCCGGTCGACAGGTCGTCGACGACCACCGGCCGGTAGCCGTGCTCCGCCAGCACCAGGCAGACATGCGCGCCGACATAGCCAGCACCCCCGGTGACGACGACGGTCCCGGCCATGCCTACCAGCGCGTCGCGATCAGCATCGAGTCGGGCAGGCCCTGGTCGTCCAGCGACAGCGGCAGCGACAGCCGGAAATACTCGGAGAACACCGGCCCGCGCTCCACCAGCAGGATGCCGCGGATGCGCTCCAGCACCGGCGCCCGGCTCGCCGCCACCGCCGCGGCCGAGCGGCGCAGGGTCTCCGCCATCCGCCGGTCGGGGACCGCCTGCAGGTCGCTGCCGGTCATGCGCGCGGCCTGGCCCGACGTCCAGCTGTGGCCGCCGGGCGCGCGGTACGGGCCGAACACCAGGTTGCCGCCGAAGCGGCGCACGATCTTCAGCCCCTCGTCCATCCGCTCCCGCCCGGCATCGAACAGCCGGCCGATGGCGGCGGCGTCGGGCCGGCGGTCCAGCAGCCAGGCGGCGACCACCTCGTCGAACACGCCGCGGCGCTCCAGCAGCAGCCGCTCGAAGCGCAGCGGGGTGGCGGAGATCGTGGCCTCCGGATCGGCCGCGGTGGCGACCGACCAGACCAGGTTGACATGGCGCCGGGCGTCGGCTGCCGTGCGCGCGGTGTAGCGCACCCACACGCCCGGCGGGCTGATGCCGCTCCACACCGCGAACTCGTAGCGATCCACGCGTCCGGCATGGCGGCCGATCTCGTCCAGCAGCCGGCCGCAGCGCGCCTCGTCGAGCAGCCGGCCATCCAGCCGGATCTCCAGGACGTTGCGCTTGCGGGTCATCCAGACGCAGCCGAGGCCGTGCAGCATCCAGGACTCGTCGAACTTCCCGCCCGGCCGACCGCTGCCCCCCCGGTCGCCGCCCCCCGGCTCGCCGCCGATCCATTGGCTCTGATATCCGATCCCCATGGCTTCATGAAAAGGCGGATGCCGCCGCCCGGCAAGCGAAATATCTACCCTAGATATAAACTGGCGCGCTGCGGGGAGCGCACGGATGCCCGCTGCGGGAGTGTCCCGCCGACGCCGGCAACGGACCCTTCAAATCGTAACCAAACCCATTAACCACAACCTAAATTTGACTTCCGCCCGCGTTCGGGAGTATCGCGTTTGCGGAGCGGGGCCGACCCGATGGACGGGCCCGCGCCGCACCGCCGACGCCGGGCAGCGGCGCCGGTCTCCGCCCCGACAGTCGACGCCTCCGGAGTCCCCACGCCATGACCTGCGACCCGCCGAGCGCCGGCCGCCGCAGCCCCGAAGTCCCGGAGGCGGCGGCCGACTTCGCCACCCTCGTGCGCAACTGGCGCGAGGCCGCCTCGCTTCTGGAAGCCGCCTGCGCGGTGGTAGCGACCTATGAAAGCCCCGAGACCGTGGCGATCCAGGACGCGGCCAACCTCAGGGCGACCGAGGCGTTCGCGGCACTCGCCGCCGTCACCTCCCTGGATCCGGTCGTGCTGCGGGCGCATGCCGACGCGCTGGAGTGGCTGATGGCGAATTTCGGGGCGCTGTCCGACGGCCGCGACGAGCCGGTGCTGGGCCATGCCATCGCCGACGAGCTGCGGGCGCTGGCCGCGGAGCGCGAGGCGCGCGCGGCCGCGGCGGGAGGCTGACGGGGACGCCGACGGGGGGAACGCTCACCCGGCCCGCTGCAGTCCCCGGCGCCCGGACAGCCGGAAGCCCTCATAGCCCCTGGCGGCGACCTCGTCGCACTTGCGGCGGTACACCCCGACGCCGGCGACATAGGGCATGAACACCCGCGGCTTGCCGGGGATGTTGGCGCCGACATACCAGGAGTTCGCCACCGGGTAGAGCGTGCCGTCGGCGACCTCGTTGACATGCGCCACCCAGCGCTCCTGGGCATCGCCGTCGGCCTCGATGCGGGTGACGGCGTTGGCGCGGGCGTGGTCGAGGAAGCTGGCGATCCAGTCGACATGCTGCTCGATCGACAGGATCATCTGGCTCTTCACCCCCGGGCTGCCCGGGCCGGTGATCAGGAACATGTTGGGGAAGCCGGCGACCGCCAGGCCGAGATAGGTGCGCGGGCCGCCCGACCACGCCTCGGCCAGGGTCGGGCCGCCGTCGGCGCGGATGTCGATCTCGCGCAGTGCCCCGGTCATGGCGTCGAAGCCGGTGGCGAAGGCGATCGCGTCGAGCTCGTATTCGCGGTCGGCGGTGCGCACGCCACGCGCGGTGATCGCCTCGATCGGCGCGCCGCGCACGTCGACCAGGGTGACGTTGTCGCGGTTGTAGGTCTCGTAGTAGCCGGTATCCAGGCACAGCCGCTTGGTGCCGATCGGATGGTCGTCCGGCGCCAGCAGTGCCGCCACCGCGGGATCGCGCACGATGCCGCGGATCTTCTCGCGAACGAAGGCGGCGGCCGTCTCGTTGGCCTGCTCGTCGACCAGGAAGTCGTTGTAACAGGACAGGAAGCCGATGCTGCCGCCGCGCTCCCACAGCATCTGGTATTTGCGCCGCCGCTCCTCGTCCGAGGCCTCCAGCGCCGACTGCGTCGGCGTGGGATAGCCGGAGACGCCGAAGCCGGACAGCCGCGCCTCCTGCCGGCGCTCCGGGTAGTTCGCCTTGTAGGCCTGCTCGCGCTCCGGCTCCATCGGCCGGTTCTGCGCCGGCAGGCTGAAGTTCGCGGTGCGCTGGAACACGTACAGGTGCCCGGCCTGCCGGGCGATCAGCGGGATCATCTGGATGCCCGAGGAGCCGGTGCCGATCACCCCGACCCGCTGGCCGGAGAAGTCGACGCCCCCGGCCGGCCACATGCCGCTGTGGTACCACTTGCCCTTGAAGCTCTGCAGCCCCGGGAAGTCCGGGACCCGCGGCGTCGACAGATTGCCGGTCGCCATGATGCAGAACCGGGCCGACACCCGGTCGCCGCGGTCCGGGCGCAGCGCCCAGCGCTCCGCCGTGCCGTCGAACTCGGCCGCCAGGATGCGGGTGTCCAGCTGCACGTCGCGCATCAGGTCGAAGCGCTCGGCGACATGCTCGATGTAGGCCAGGATCTGCGGCTGCGTGGCGTAGCGCTCCGGCCACGTCCAGTCCCGCTGCAGGTCGTCGGAGAACGCGTAGGAGTATTCCAGGCTCTCGATGTCGCAGCGGGCACCCGGGTAGCGGTTCCAGAACCAGGTGCCGCCGACGCCGCTGCCGGCCTCGAACACCCGGGCGGTCATGCCGAGGCCGCGCATCCGGTGCAGCGCGTACAGCCCGGCGAGGCCGCCGCCGACGATCGCGACGTCGAGCTCGTGTTCCCTCACCGGCGCGTCCTCGGCCATGCTGCCACTCCTCCGGACCCGGCCGGCCATCAGAACAGGAACACGCCCTTGCCACTCGTCTGCTTGTCGAACAGCCGGTACGCCTCCGCCGCCTGCTGCAGCGTCCAGCGGTCGGTGAACAGGTGGTCGACGTCGATCTTGCGGTCGGCGACGAAGGTGGCGCATTCGGCCTGGCCGACCGTCGAGAACGTCCACGAGCCGATCAGCGTCACCTGCCGGCGCAGCATGTCCGGGCTGACGTCCAAGGTGACCTGGCCGCCCTCGCCGACGAAGCACGCCTTGCCCCAGGTGCGCACGCACTGCACCGCCTGGCGCCGCGCCTCCGCCGACGACGAGGCATCGAGGCTGGCATGCGCGCCGAGGCCGTGCGTGGCTTCGCGGATGGCGGCAACCGGATCGCCCGCGGTCGGGTTGATCAGCACGTCGGCGCCGAACTCCCTGGCCCGCGCCAGCCGCTCGTCGCTGACGTCGAGCGCGATCACCCGGGCACCCATCGCCGCCGCCAGCTGCGTCGCCGACAGCCCGACCGGGCCCTGGCCGAACACCGCGATGGTCTGGTCGCCGGTCAGCTCCAGGCGCTTCAGCGCCCCCCAGGCGGTGCCGGTGCCGCAGGAGATCGCCGCCCCGGTCTCGAAGGACAGCGCGTCCGGCAGGGTCACCAGCGTGCGCGCCGGGCATTTCATGTAGTGGGCATGGGCGCCATGACCGGTGATGCCGTAGACCTCGGCCACTCCCTCGACGCAGAGCTGCATCCAGCCGGTGGAGCAGTGCGGGCAGACGCCGCAGCCGCGGTAGTGATGCACCATGACGCGCTGGCCGACGCGGGCCTGCCTCTCGGAAACCCCGGCGCCGACGGCGACCACCACGCCGCACGGCTCATGCCCGGCGATCACCGGGTCACCGGACCCCAGGCCGAGCGCCTTCGACGCCTCGCCGGCGGCGGCCCGGTAGAACTTCAGGTCGCTGCCGCACATGCCGGACGCCTTGATCTCGAGCACCACCTCGCCTGGGCCGGGGGTCGGATCGGCGAAGTCCCGCAGCTCGACCTGCCGGTCACCGGTGAACACCGCACCTTTCATCGCGCTTCTCCTTCGCCCGGCCGTCTCGCGGAACCCGCCTGCACGGCATGATTAATTCGAACCTATCCCCGCGCCGGGGATTGTCAACGACCGGTCGCCGGAGGTTGATAGCACTTCGATATGGCCGGCAGAATCGGAGAGATCCCCATGCTCCTGCATCCCCAGATCCAGCTGGCGCTGAAGGCCATGGCCGACGCGAAGCTGCCGGCGATCGAGAGCCTGGCGCCGGCCGACGCGCGCGCGGTGTTCGACGCCATGGCCAAGGCGCGCGGCGGCACCCCGGCGCCGATCGCCGGGGCCGAGGATCGCGGCGTGCCCGGCCCCGGCGGCGCGGTGCCGGTGCGGATCTACCGGCCGGACGCCGCGGGGACGCGGCCGGCCGTGCTGTATTTCCACGGCGGCGGGCATGTGCTCGGCAACCTCGACACCCATGACGTGGTCGCCCGCAACCTGTGCGGCGGCTCGCAGGCGGTGGTGGTCTCGGTCGACTACCGGATGGGACCCGAGCACCGCTTCCCGGCCGCCGTCGAGGACGCCTGGGCGGCCTACCGCTGGCTGCTTGGCGCGGCACCGGCGCTCGGCGTCGATCCGGCCCGCCTCGCGGTCTGCGGCGACAGCGCCGGCGGCAACCTGGCGGCGGTGCTGGCGCTGCAGGCGCGCGACGCCGGCGAGACGGCGATCAAGCTGCAGGCGCTGGTGTACCCGGTCGTCGACTACGGCCTGGCCGGCGACAGCTACCGCCGCTACGCCGAGGGCTACGGCGTGCTGACCCGCGGGGCGATGCAGTGGTTCCAGCGCCACTACCTGCGCAGCGCCGCCGACGCCGGGGACTGGCGGGCCTCGCCGGCCAGGGCCGCGAGCCACGCCGGCCTGCCGCCCGCCGTCATCGTCAACGCCGAATGCGACGTGCTGCGCGACGAGGGTGCCGGCTACGCCGAGACGCTGCGGGCCGCCGGGGTGGCGGTCGACCACAGGGAATTCCCCGGCATGATCCACGGCTTCTTCGGCATGACCCCGGCGATCGACGATGCCGTCGCCGCCCAGCGCTATGTCGCCGACGCGCTGCGCCGGGCGCTGGCCTAGGCCAGCCGGGATCAGGCGGCGACCGCTCCGGTCAGCCGGCCGAGCCAGCCGGCGATGTCGCTGGCGCCGGCGATCGAGCGGCCCTCGTCGAACAGGTCCTCGAGCGTCGCCACCGGGATCCCGGCCCGGGCGCGTAGCAGGCAGTCCGCCCACTTGGCCCGCAGCTGCGCCTCGGTCAGCGGGTCCTGCCGCGAGCCGGGCGAGGCGACGACGGTGCGCGACACCTCCGCTCCCGACGCCAGCGCCAGCGTCACGGTGACCGGCGCCGCGCCGATGTCCGCGCCCTGTCGCGACGGCGCCTCGTCCTCGACCAGCGTCACCGCCGCCAGCCGCGCCTGGACCTCCGGGCGCAGCACGGCGGCATCGGTGAAGCTGCCGAGGTCGACGCGGCCGTCCGACAGCCCCGCCAGCACGGCGTAGGGCCCGCTGAACAGCGCGTTCAGGCCGGAACTGGGACGCGGGTGGATCAGCGGCTTGGTGCCGCCGTTCGGCATCCGCACATGCGCCGAGCGCAGGTCGCCGACGCCGACACCCTCCTCCCGGCGCAGCGCCAGCGTCGCCTCGATGATCTTGTGCAGCATGTAGCAGCACGGGTAGCGCTTCTGCTCGAAGCCGGGCGCCACGATCGCGAAGGGGTCGCCGAGTTCCAGGCCGGCCGGCCAGCCGGTGACGCTGCCGCCGGAGAACGCATGCAGGAAGCCCTCGCCGTCGAACGCCTCGGCCGCGCCCTCGACGCCGACGGCGGCCAGCCGGGCGGCCTTCTGGCCGTTCGCCGCGGCCACGCCGACATGCAGCGGCTTCACCATCGAGCCGAAATTGGCGCGCAGGCCCGAAGCGAGGCTGGCGGCGATCGCCAGCGCGTGGGCGGTGCGCCGCGGGTCGAGGCCGAGCAGCCGGGCGCAGGCCGCCGCCGCACCGACGGTGCCGAGGGTCGCGGTCGCATGGAAGCCGAGGGCGTAGTGCCGGAACCCAATGGCCTGTCCGAGCCGGATCAGCACCTCGGTGCCGACCGCGAAGGCCTCCAGGAGGTCGCGGCCGGAGACACGCCCGCGATCGGCGGTGGCCAGCAGCGCCGACAGCACCGGGCTGCTCGGGTGGCACATGGCGAGGGTGCAGACGTCGTCGTAGTCCAGCATATGGCTGGCCATGCCGATCAGCAGCGCCGCATCGTCGGGGCGATGCCGACGGCCGTCCCAGAACGACGGCACCGCAGACGGTCCGTCATTGGCCTCAAGTGCAGCCATGAGCGTCCGCACGCCGGGCTCGGCGCCGCCGGCGAGGGTGACCGCCAGGGTGTCGAGCACCACCGGCGTTGCCGCGGCGAGGACCTCGGGACCGACCGCGACACCCGTCACGAAGCCGGCGAGAAGCTCGGTCGTCGCGCGCCGGGCGGCCGCGGGTTTGATGGCGGCGATCGGGGATGCGGCCATGGTGTCTCCTCTGCGGTCGGCGGGATGGCCGCGAGCGGCACATGTTTAATTCGAACTATATCGCGGAGCGGCCAGATCGCGCACGCCATAATCCGAGCCCCTATATGTTCGAACTTATAATCCGAAGCAGCCGCCTCCGCGCATGCAGCGCGCTTTGCGCCCGACCGCCGACGCACTATCCTTGGGACAGACTCACGGGATCCGGGCATCCACGGTATGAACGACACGGCATCTCCGTTCGCGCGACACGGGGAACTGGCGACCCTGCTGACGGAGGAGATCCGCTCGGGCCGCTTCCCGGTCGGCAGCCGGTTCCCGACGGAGATGGCGCTGCAGCAGCGATTCGGTGTCGGCCGGCACACCGTGCGCGAGGCGCTGAAGCTGCTGGCAGAACAGGGAATGCTGGGGCGGCGGCGCAAGACCGGCACCGTGGTCCTCGCCGACCGGCCGGTCGCACCCTACGTCCATAGCCTGCGCGACCTGCGCGGCCTGCTGGATTTCGCCCAGAACACCCGCCTGGAGATCCGCCACGAGGGTTATGCCTCGATCGCCGACGGCACGGTCGCCGGCTTCTCCGACCTCCTGGGCAAGCGCTGGCTGCGGATCGCCGGCGTGCGCTCGACCAAGGCCGACGGCAAGCCGCTGTGCTGGTCGGAGGTCCTGGTGCCGGAACAGTTCGCGCCGGACCGCGAGGCGATCCATCTCGGCCGCGCGGCCATCTACGAGGTGGTGCTCGAGCGCAACGGGCTGAAGCTCGATTATGTCGAGCAGGAGGTCCGCGCCGGCGAGCTGCCGCGCGAGCACGCGCGGCTGCTGAACGCCGAGACCGAGGTCGCCGCCCTGATGGTGAGCCGGCGCTACGTGGCGCACACCGGGGCGACCTTCGAGGTCTCGCTGAACCTGTATCCGGCCAGCCGCTACTCGGTGCGCAGCGTCATCCGCCAGCGGATGTAGCCGGGCCGGGTGCCAGCGCCTCCGCGATGCGCTCGGCGGCGGGGGCGGCCAGGCTGCCCCGCTGCAGCCCCAGCGGGATCGTGCGCATCGCGAGCGCGCGGTACAGCACGCCGGCGTCCGGGTCGAGCCGGTCGAGGGCGTCCACATGGCGGCGCACGGTCCCGACGTCGCCACGGGCGACGCAGCCGCCCATGCCGCCGGCCAGGCCACCGTCGCGCACCGCCGAAAGCGTGCCGGCCAGCAACGGCAGCAGGGCATCCAGCGCCTGCTTCTCGTCGGCACCGAACGTCCGCCACAGCTTCGCGCCCTCGGCGAGCAGGGCAATGAGGAACGGCCCGACATAATACGCCGACGCGTGGTACAGCGCCCGGCCACCCGGCGGCACCTGCACGGCGACGCAGCCGATGCCGGCGGCCAGCTGCCGCAACTCCTCGAGCAGGCCGGCCTCGGCCTCGACCCCGACCGTGCAGCCCGGCAGGCCCCCCAGGGCGACGGCCGGATTGGTGAACATCTGCATCGGGTGGAAGCCACCGGTCATGGCGCCGGCCTCCCTCGCCTTGCGCAGCGCCTCGACCTCGGTGGCACCACTGCAGTGGACGACCTTGTGCCGCGGCTGCCAGTCGATGCAGTCGGCCACCGTGGCGATGGCATCGTCGGCAACGGTCAGCCACACGACGTCGCAGGCGTCGGCAACCGCCTGCGCGCTGTTCAGCGGCCGCAAGCCGGGCACCTCCGTTGCCATCAGCTCGGCGTCCGCGGCCTTGCGGCTCCAGGCCGCGGCCACCTGGTGGCCGGCGGCGGCGAAGGCCTGCGCGAGCGTGCGGCCGACCCGGCCGCAGCCGATGAACCCGTGTCGTTGGCTGTCTGGCATGGTCAGCTCCGGGTGGCGGGCAGCGCAACGGGCCCGGCAGCGCGCACCATCCGCACGCACGCCGTGGCCACCAGGTCGGCCAGCACCTCGACCTCCCGGCCCTGCGGCGGTGCGGCGCGGGCCAGCGGCCGGATCAGCGGCTCCATCATGGCGCCGATGACGCAGGTCGACAGGATGTCGCTCGGCAGGTCGACAAATTCGCCCCGGCGGGTGCCCTCGGCGATCAGCCGGGCGAACTGCCGGGCCAGCGCGTCACGGTGGCGCAGCCGCGCCGCGTCGAGGGCGGGCTCGCACGGTTCGGCGATCAGCGCGTAGGCGAGCCGCGGCTGGCGCGCCGCCCGGCGCACGAAGGTCGCGACGGCGTCGTGCAGCCGTGCCGTGGCGTCGCCGGGGGCATCGATGATGGCGGCGGCCACCTCGGCCTCGCGCTGCGACACCTCGGCGAGCACCTGCACGCACAGCTCGCTCTTGGAGTCGAAGTAGCGGTAGACCGAGCCGGTCGCGAGACCGGCGCGGCCGGCGATCAGCGACATCTGCGCCGCAGACCAGCCACCCTCGGCGATCAGGTCGCGCGTGACCTGGACCAGGGTCCGGATGGTGTCGTCGATCTGCCGTCGGCGGATCTGCGCCTGCGCCATTCTGAATCTCCATTCACCATCTATGAATCTAAATTCATGGCGCCTGCCTGTCAAACCGCGTCCGCTCGCCGCTCGACCGTTTCGCCCAGGGCCCCCGGGGCCTGCCGGACCGATCGGCCCGGCAGGACGTCGTGAGGCTGCGGGTGATCAGCCGCCCCAGTCGGAGTAGGTCTCGCAGAGCTTGTTCATCTGCTTGCCCTTGGACGACTCCGCAAAGCTGACGAGGCCGCCGGTGAAGTCCTCGGGGGTCTCGTTCCACATGCAGGTGCACCAGGCCTGGACCTTGGTCTGGCCGGCGATCGGGCTCGCTTCCGCCCCGCCCTCATAGCGCTTCTGGGCATAGCTGACGCACGAGGCGTACTGCTTGTCCCCGGCGGGAACCTTCTTGTACTCGTCGGCGGCGAAGGCCGGGCCGGCGGCGAACACGCCGACCACGGACAATGCGAGAACCAGCTTCTTCATAGCCCTGTCGCTTTCTTGGCCGGCCGTCATGGCCGACCGCTTGTCATGAGTGGAATCAACCACCCGTTCCTCACCGATTATCGGTGAATCTCCGTCCGCTTCCCGACCGGGCGGCCGCCGAACAGGGCAGTCGCCGCCGCGTCGAGGATCGAGTCCTCGGAAACGCTGTTGCCGTTGACCATGACGACCAGGGCCGTGCGGCGCCCGGGGTAATAGCGCGCCTCGGCCTCGAAGCCGTCGTCGCTGCCGCTATGGCCAAACCACGCGCCCCAGCGGTCCCGGCCACGCTCAACCCCGAGGCCGTACCCCTCTTCGTTGATCGACGCGGCCGACATGCGGGCCAGGGTGGCCGGCTGCAACAGCTTGCCGTCGCGGAACAATGCGAACAGGAACCGCTCGAGGTCGGCGGCGGTGGTGACCAGAGGGCCGTCACCGAGCGGGCTGTTCCAGGCAAATCGGCTGACGTCCTCGGCTGTGCCGCTGTCGTCCAGGTCGGCATAGCCATGCGCCAGCCCGCGCCCCTGCGGATCGGCCCCGATGCTGGTGTCGCGCATGCCCGCCCTGTGCAGCACCCGCCGCTGCAGCGCCTGGTCGAACGGGACGCCATCCGCCGTGGCGACGATGTCGCCCAGCAGGACGAAGTTGGAGTTGCTGTAGTCGTAGGATGCGCCGGAGCGGCCGGCGGCGCGCAGCCCGAACGCGAAGGGCAGGACCGCCGCCGGCGTCAGGCGTCTCGGCCTGGCGTGAAACGCGACCGTAAACTCGTCGGTCAGGTAGTCGGGGATTCCCGAACTGTGATCGAGCAACTGCCCGAGCTTGGCCGTCCGGATATTGGCCAGCCTGTGGGCTTCCGGCACCCCGCCGAGCAGCGGCATCACCGGCGCCTCCAGGGACAGCAGGCCCTCCTCGACCTGCTGCAGGACAGCAACCGCCACGGCCATCTTGCCGACCGAGGCCACATAGAAGCGGGTGTCGGGACCGACAGGCGAGCCGCGGTCGATATCGGCGAGCCCCGCAACCGTCACCTCCCGGCGATCAGGAGACGATACGAGGAGCACGCCACCGGGCAGCCCCTCCTGCTCCAGATAGCGCTCGAGGATGCTCTGGATACCCTTGCTCTTGGCAGGGACGGTCGTCATCGACGTCGCCAGCAGGCCGACAGAGGCCGCCGTCAGCACGACCAGCCAGACACGCATCGACATCCCCTGGATACAGGCGGTTCAGGCTGGTGAAGTCAGGCGGGCCGGCGAAGGACGCTCAGGCCCGCGGGGGGAAACGCATGAGACCAGCGACTGCGTCACGCTGTTCCCCAGGCATTGCCGTTTCGTCCGACATCGTAGAGATCGACCTCCGGCACTCGAACAACTTTTTATCTGACCCATCGGGTATTCTGCCAAATACATGAAACGCTAAAATAAAAATGCGTCTTTCTCACAGGCATTCGGCACCATCTTTTCGATCGACGCCAAACATTCTTTCACGTACCGCCCCACATATCTCTATCAATTGCCGGAAGTCGGCACAACATCGATTTTCTGTCCGAATTCCGCCCCGCAGAACAATATAGTCTTCACAACTGTTCTCTACGGCTCCATGCACACCCCATCGGGGTGCCGACATGCCAGCGCACGCAGACGGTCTCGCGTCGCGCCGCACCCGATGCCCCTTGATCTGCTGCGCAACCCCTCCACATACCATCCAGGTGGATGGAGATATCACGATGTCTGAGGCACCGCGGCCGGCGCGAGACCGGGTTTCCGAGAGCGAGAAGATCACCATCAACCTCGGCTACGTCGATCTCGGCCGTGTCGATCTGTTGGTCCAGGAGGGGTTCTACTCGAACCGGACCGATTTCATCCGAACGGCCATCCGCAACCAGCTCACCAGCCATTCCCAGGAAGTGGCGCGATCGATCGACCGGCACATGCTGGAGGTCGGGCTGCGTGACTTCGAGGCGGCAGATCTCGAGACCGCGCGCGCCGCCGGCGAGATGCTGCACGTCAAGGTCATCGGACTGGTCCGCATCGCCCAGGACGTGACGCCGGAGCTGGCGCTCGCCACCATCGGTTCGCTCACGGTGCTCGGCGCTCTGCAGGCCTCCCCCGAGGTAAAGGCCGCCCTGGCCGCCCGCATAGGATAGGCCGCGAGAGCGGCAGGAAAGGACAACAAGTGAGCAATGATTTCGTCGCGGAGATCCTCCGCGCGACCGGCACCCTGCGGTCGGGCGACCCGGCCGGTGCCACCGCCGTCATCCAGGCCGCCCTGGCGGCCGGCGGCATCGCGTCGCCGGCCGCCGCGCCGGCCGGAAGCGGCCGATCGCGAAAGGCATTGGGTGACGTCGTCAGAATCCTGGCGGAGGGTCGCCGGAAGCTGCGTCCCGGCGGCACGATGCCCGGCCGGGGCGGGACGGGCCACGCGTCGTCGGCGCCGGCCGTGCCCGACGGTGCCGAGTTCCGCGATCTGCGCTATTCGGGGGCGGCGGGTGCGCGGCGCTACCGGCTCTATATCCCGGCGTCGGCCAGTGACGGGGCCGACGGAGGCGGTGGGCTCCAGGGGCTGGTCGTCATGCTGCACGGCTGCACGCAGAGCCCGGAGGACTTCGCGGCCGGCACCGGCATGAACGCGCTGGCCGAGGCGCATCGCCTGCTCGTCGTCTATCCGGCGCAGACCGGCGGCGACAACAGCATGTCGTGCTGGAACTGGTTCCGGCCCGGCGACCAGACACGCGAGGCCGGCGAGCCGGCGATCATCGCCGGCCTCACCCGGAGGGTTCGCGACGAGTTCGCGGTGGCGCCGGGACGGGTGTTCGTCGCGGGCCTCTCGGCCGGCGGCGCGATGGCGGCGATCCTGGGCGCCACCCACCCGGACCTCTACGCGGCGATGGGGATACATTCCGGCCTGGCGCACGGTGCCGCCAACGACGTGGCCTCGGCCTTCGCCGCGATGCGCGGCCAGGGCGGCGCCAGCAGGCCCGGGGCCGCCGATACCGGCGGCACCCGCGAACACGACGCCGCACCGCGGCTGATCGTCTTCCATGGCACCGCCGACACGACCGTCCACCCCGTGAACGCTGCGCGGATCGTGGGCGCGCATGGCGTCGGTCCGGCACAAGCGACGCAGTCGGAGCACACAGCGGCCGATGGTCGCCGCGGCTACACCCGCATGGTGTCGCTTCAGGACGACGGTGTGCCGAGGCTGGAATGCTGGATGATCGAGGGCGCGCAGCACGCCTGGTCGGGCGGCCAGCCGGGCGGCTCCTACACCGACCCGCAGGGGCCGGACGCATCGGCGGAGATGGTCCGGTTCTTTCTGGGCGAGGCAGCGACCGGCGTATCCATCCGGTGAAGGCCGCAGGGGCGGTCGGCGTGAGCGCGAGCGTCAGCTCTTTGGTTTGAGGCGGTTGAACTCCTCGATGAGGAGCCGGACCTCCTCGATGCCATCGTCGGTGAAGGCGCGG
>Ga0209024_1001862_pt1 | contig 14565 bp, 13 predicted proteins | sample AutmiccommunBRH5_FD_187380 | JGI IMG/M metagenome (GOLD analysis project Ga0209024, IMG submission 187380) | Deep subsurface microbial communities from Mt. Terri, Switzerland - Autotrophic microbial communities BRH/5 (SPAdes) (version 2) | ecosystem: Environmental > Aquatic > Deep subsurface >...
AACACCAACTCATCGAACTCGCGTCAGCCAGAACACTCGGCACCCGCCCCGCCGCGTGAACCACGCGGACATTTCATATGAGGCACGCACGAAACCTTCCCGGACATCTTGACATGAGGCAAGACGCGCGCGACCCCGCGCCAGTGGGCGGGACGCGGCGGGACGCGCATCGAAGCCTGAGAGGCCCCGCGCTACATGTATTCGCCGCCGGTGCGCGTGTTCGCGCCGATGCCGACGGCGGCCACTCCCCCTGGCGGCACGGTGGGGGCCGTGCCGACGCCCACGGAGGTGCGCGTGCGGCTCATCCGGCCCTCGAGCCAGTGGGCAAACCGGCTGACGGCCATGTTCACAAGGATGTAGATCACTGCCACGACGAGCACGAAGACGACAGTGGTCTGCTCGCCAAAGTAGTTGTAGTTGTTCTTGGTCACGGTCAGCAACTCGTAGTACGCGATGATGAAGCCGAGCGACGTGTCCTTAAGCAGCACGACGATCTGGCTCACGAGCGCGGGAAGCATGATGCGCACCGCCTGCGGCAATTGAATGCGCAGGAGCACCGCCAGCGGCCTCAGGCCCAGGCTCAGCCCCGCCTCGCGCTGGCCGCTCGGGAGAGCCGCGATACCGGCACGCAGGATCTCGGCAACCACCGCCGTGTTGTACACCGAGAGGCCGAGCACCACGGCCACCAGCGGGGAGACCCCCAGCGCGATCACGCCGAAGTACATGACCAAAAGCACGGGAATTCCGCGGAAGATGTGCGTGAAGACGTAGGCGACGGCGCGCATCAGCCGGTTGGCCGCCGAGCGCGCAATCACCAAGATCGTGGCGGTCACCCCAACGAGGGGCACCGTGATGACGACCGCTTGGAGGGTCCCCTCGATCAGGCCCCTCACCAGCAGCGAGTGCCACACGTCGGCGGCGGTCTGGCTACCCTTCTGGGGGTCCCACAGCACCTGCCAGCGGTCGTCGAAGATGCCACGTGTGAAGGCGGTGTAGCCGACCGCTGCGAGCACGCCCACGATCACGGTGGTGAAGACGACCGTGTGGACCTTGTCGCGAAGGATCGCCTTGGGGCCGGGGACATCGAAGAGGACTTGTGGTGGCGCGCTCATCGAGACACCGCCACTTTCTTCTCCAGTTGCTCGGCCGCGACCGACAACGGAATGGTGATGGCCAGGTAGGCGACGCCGATGCCCATGAAGATCGCGAAGACGTCGCCTGGGTTCGCGTTGGACAGGCGCTGGGCGACGGCCACCAATTCGAAGGTCGCAAAACCTGCGGCGACCGAGGTGTTCTTGATGTGCGCCACGAACACGTTGATGAGCGGCGGCATGACGGAACGGAAGGCCTGCGGCAGTACTACCTGGGAGAGAGTCTGCCCAAAGGTCATCCCCAACGAGCGCGCCGCCTCCGCCTGGCCGACTCCCACGGAGTTGATGCCCGATCGCACCACCTCGCACACGAAGGTGGCCGTATAGAGCGTGAGCGCGACGATCGCGAAGATGATGCCGTTGTTGATCGTGACGCCAAAGTAGGTATCGCGCGACACGGGGATGACGATGCCCACCAGCGCGGACGTGCTACCGCCGAGAAACAGGAAGAGCAGGGTGAGCGGCGTGTTGCGCACCACGTTGATGTACGCGGCGCCGAAGCTGCGCAGGGGTCCGATCGGCGAGACCCTAAAGGCCGCGAGCACCACCCCCCACCCGAACGAGAGCACCCCTGCGATCACGACGATCAGCAGGGTCGCCGCGAAGCCCTGCCACAGCAGGTCGGCGTTGTCTACCAGTGCTCCCAAGGGAGATCGGCTCCGTTTCGGTGGTGAGGTGCTGGGGCGGGGCGCCCATGACTGTGCACGAGCGCCCCGCCGTCAGCGGATCAGAAGCGACCTAGTAGCGGTCGACCGTGGGGACTGCGGGATCGGGCAGCACGACGCCTGCGGTGTCCTGCCAAGCGGCGAGCCAGCGGCCGTCAGCGAAGATCCCGTCAAGCACGTCGTTGATCCACGCGCGGAACTCGGTGTCGTCAAGCGCGACGCCGATGCCATAGGGCTCCTCGGTGAACGGCTCGCCGACGACCTTGAACTCGCCGTCGGAGTCCGCGACGTAACCCGCAAGGATCACGTTGTCCGTGGTGACCACGTCGACCTCGCCGTTGCGGAGCGGCTCGAGGCAGTCCGTGTAGGCGCCATACAGCACCAGGTTGGCCTCGGGGTAGTTCTCCGCAATATTCGCCGCGGGCGTGGAGCCCTCGACGGAGCACACGTTCTTGCCTGCGAGGTCGTCAGGCGTCGTGATGTCGTCCGTCGTGGACAGCGTCATCATGGCCTGGCCTGCGTTGTAGTACGGACCGGCGAAGGAGACGATCTCCTTGCGCTTGTCGTTGATGGTGTATGTAGCGACCACCATGTCGACCTGACCCGACTCGATGAAGGGCTCGCGGTTGGCCGACACCGTCTCGACCCACTCGATGTTTCCGGGATCGATGCCGAGTTCGCCGGCAATGATCTTGCCGATCTCGACGTCAAAGCCCTCGGGCGTGCCGCTGGGCGACATGAGCCCGAACAGGGGCTGATCGAACTTGGTGCCGATGGTGATGGCGCCCGCATCGGCGAGCGCAGCCATCGTGGAGCCTGCGGGGAATTCGGACATGGCGGGTTCGGTGGCGGGGCCAGTGGGGGCCGACGTTTCCGTCGAGTCTCCGCTGGAACATGCCGTCAGGGCAATTGCTGCGACGGCGCCGAGCGCCGCCCATCTCAGGTTTTTCATGGGGTTTCCTCTCCTCCGGCCGAGAATCTCTCGGCCCCGGTGTGTGGTTAGTGCGTCAAGATTTTGGACAGGAAGTCCTTTGCTCGATCGGACTTGGGGTTCGTGAAGAACACCTCGGGGGTGGCCTCCTCGACGATCACGCCATCGTCCATGAAGACGACGCGGTTCGCGGCCTTGCGTGCGAAGCCCATCTCGTGGGTGACCACGATCATGGTCATTCCCTCGGACGCCAGGTCCGTCATCACGTCGAGGACCTCGTTGATCATCTCGGGGTCGAGCGCCGACGTGGGCTCGTCGAACAGCATCACCTTTGGCGACATGGCAAGGGCTCGCGCGATCGCGACCCGCTGCTGCTGGCCACCCGACAGTTGAGCGGGGTGCTTGTCCGCCTGGCTCTCGACGCCCACGCGGGTGAGCAACTCCATCGCGAGCGTCTTCGCCGCGGCCTTCTGCATCTTGCGGACCTTTACGGGGCCGAGCATGACGTTCTCAAGCACCGTCATGTGGGCGAACAGATTGAACGACTGGAAGACCATCCCCACGTCGGCCCGCAGCCGCGCGAGCGGGCGGCCCTCAGCGGGGAGGTCGACCCCATCGAGCTGAATGGTTCCGTTGTCGATCGTCTCTAGCCGGTTGATCGCGCGGCAGAGGGTCGACTTGCCCGATCCTGACGGCCCAATCACGACGACGACTTCGCCCTTGCCGACGACGAGGTCGATGTCCTTCAGCACGTGAAGCTCGCCGAAGTGCTTGTTCACGCCCGCCAGAACCACCAGGGGTTCGAACGGTTGAGACGTTCCTCGACTGGTGTCCATCTAGGCACACTAGCCTGCCCGGCATGCGCCACGCCGCGAGTTAACGCAGGTTTAACACCGCGCGACACCACGCGACGTCCTCGTGCAACGCCGCTACCAGGCCGTCGATGCCGCCGAAATCGAGCATCGGCCTCCGCCACTCGACGAGGTCGAGCGCGACGTTTGCGCCGTACAGGTCGAGCCCCTCGTGGTCGAGCACGTACGCCTCAACTCGCAGGCCCTCGGTGCCGACCGTGTAATTGATGCCGAGGCTCACTGCGGCGGGGAGCCGTTCGCCGATGAGTGCTGCGGCAGCGGCGTTGCCCCCCGCATCGAGCACCTGCAGCCAGCCCGCATAGACGCCGTGACGAGGGATGAAGCCCGCATACACATCGAGGTTCGCGGTCGGAAAGCCAATCTTGCGGCCGAGCTTCTGGCCGTGGACGACGGTGCCGCGCAGCCGGTGATGGGCGCCGAGGATGTCCGCGGCCGCCCGCAGGTCGCCTTGGTCGAGCAGTTCGCGCACCCACGTGGACGACCAGCGCCGCGCCCCCGCGTGCGAGTCGGCTGCGTCGCCGACGATGTCGATGCCGATTCCCAACTGCTCCCCCAACGCGCGGAGGGTGTCGATGTCTCCGGCGTTCCCGCGGCCAAAGCGGGTGTCGCTTCCGACGGCGATCGCCACGGCTCCGAGTCCACCGACGAGGTAATCCCGCACGAATTCCTCGGGCGTCGCCATCGCGAAGTCCAGCGAGTACTCCTGGACGACGATGCCGTCAACGCCGGTGTGCGCGATCCGCTCGATGCGGTCGTCAATACCCGTGATGAGTTCCGGCTGGTGGTCGGGCGCGTGGACCGCTGAGGGATGCGGGTCGAATGTGACGGCAATCGCCTTGGCGCCGCGGGCATGCGCGGCGGCAACGAGCTCCGCGAGAACCGCCTGGTGGCCCTTGTGCACGCCGTCAAAGTTGCCCACCGTCACGACGGTGGGGCCGAGATCGGCGGGCACGTCGGCGAGCGAGCGCCACACGGAGGTCATTCGGTCATTCTGCCTCACGCGGCGACCCGTCACCGTCACGCGTCGGACCCCGCTGGGGCAAACACGATCACTGGCTTCGCGGCGCCCTTCACCCGCCGCACCACCGCGATCACACGCCCGTCGGGCGCGACCGCTACGGCATCGTGCGTGAAGTCGTCGTCGTGCTCGGGCTTGGTGAGTTCGTCCTTGCGCTCGCGCAGGGGCTTGCCGAAGCTGAGGTTGATGGCCTCCTGCTCGGCCAGGTCGAGCGTCGGTAACGCGGCCTTCGCCGCCTCGTCGAGCGGGATAAGCGGGACGTCAGCGCCGGAGTCGGCGAGCGCCGCGAGCGCGTCGACCGTGCGCGCCGATGCGACGTCAAAGCGGCCGATGCGGGTGCGGCGCAAGGCGGTCAGGTGGCCGCCCACGCCTAACGCGGCGCCCAGGTCGCGTGCCAGCGCGCGTATGTAGGTCCCCGACGACACGTCGATGGTGGCGTCGACGTCGATCATGGTTCCTTCGCGCCTCACCTCGGTCACCTCGAAACGAGACACCGTGACGGGGCGCGCGGCCAACGCGACCTCCTCGCCAGCGCGCACGCGCGCGTAAGATCGCTCGCCGTTGACCTTGATGGCGCTCACCGAGCTGGGAACCTGCGAGATGTCGCCGGTGAGATCGGCGATCGCGGCCGCGAGAGCATCGTCCGATACCGACGAGGCGTCGGCCGTGGACGTGACCTCGCCCTCGGCATCGTCCGTGATGGTGGACTGGCCCAGGCGAATGGTGGCGTCGTACGACTTGTCGTGGCCCGTGATGTACGTGAGAAGTCGGGTGGCGCGTCCCACGGCGAGGACCAGCAAGCCGGTGGCCATGGGGTCGAGCGTGCCGGCATGACCCACCTTGCGGGTGTTCAGGATCCGGCGCGAACGGGCGACGACATCGTGCGAGGTCCACCCGGCGGGCTTGTCAACAAGCAGCAGGCCCGGGGTGGGCTCGTCGATGCGACGGGCCACGCCGTCAGTCCTCGGAGTCGTCCTCGTCGGAGGGGTGACGGTACGGGTCGGCCTCTCCGGCGTAAGCGGCGCCCTCCCGCAGCTTCGCCAACTCGGCGTCCTTCAGCGCGGCCTCGTGAAGCGACTTCTCGAGCGAGGCGGCCGTCTCCGGCACCGCGTCCAGGAAAAACTCGAGGGAAGGCGTGAGCCGGATACCCAGCTCACCGCCCACCATCGAACGCAGTCGTCCCTTGGCGGACTCGAGGGCCGCGGCCGTGTTGGCCTGGTCCTCCTCGCCGCCATAGACGGTGTAGAACACCGACGCCTGCTGCAGGTCGCCCGTGACGCGCACATCGGTCACGGTGACAAACCCCAGACGGGGGTCCTTGATCACATTCTCCAGCGCGCGGGCGACGATCTTCTTGATCGTGCCCGCGAGCCGAAGTGCACGGGGTGAGTCGGCCATCAGGACCTCGGAATCTCCACCATCTCGAACGTCTCGATCATGTCGCCCACCTGGAGGTCGTTGAACTTACCCAGGCCGATGCCGCACTCGAAGCCGTCCTTGACCTCGGTGGCATCGTCCTTGAAGCGACGCAGCGTGTCGATCGTCGGTTCGCCGATGACGTTGCCGCCACGCACCACGCGCGCCTTGGCGTTGCGCTTGATGACGCCATTGCGCACCAGGCAACCGGCGACGTTTCCGAACTTGGAGGAACGGAAGATCTCCATGATCTCGGCGGACCCGATCTGCTTCTCTTCGTATTCGGGCTTGAGCATGCCGGTGAGGGACGCCTCGACGTCCTCGAGGGCACGGTAGATGACCGAGTAGAAGCGCATGTCGACGCCTTCGCGTTCGGCCAGGTCCTGGACCCGCTCGGCGGGCCGCACGTTGAAGCCGATGATGATGGCGTTGTCGACGGTGGCCAGGTTGACGTCGTTCTGCGTGACGGCACCCACACCACGGTGGATGACGCGCAGGTCCACGGAATCGCCCACATCGATCGCGAGCAAAGCGTCCTCGAGTGCCTCGACGGCACCGGACACATCGCCCTTGATGATGAGGTTGAGGGTGTCGACCTTGCCGTCCTCGATGGCTTGCGCGAAGTCCTCGAGGGAGATGCGCTTGCGACGCTTGGCCAACTGGGCGGCGCGCTCGGCGGCTTCACGCTTCTCAGCGATCTGACGCGCCGTGCGGTCGTCCTCGGCTACCAAGAACGTGTCGCCTGCGCGAGGCACGGACGTGAGGCCGATGACCATGACGGGACGCGCCGGCAGCGCTTCCTCGACCAGATCGTCGTGCTCGTTGAACATCGCACGCACGCGGCCGTATGCCGTACCGGCAACGATCGCATCGCCCACGCGCAGCGTTCCGGACTGGACGAGCACGGTCGCCACGGGGCCACGGCCCTTGTCGAGGTGAGCCTCGACCGCGACGCCACGTGCGTCCTTGTTCGGGTTCGCACGAAGGTCAAGGCCGGCATCCGCCGTCAGGAGCACCGCATCGAGAAGCTTCTCGATGTTCTTGCCCTGGGTAGCGGAGACCTCGACGAAGATCGTGTCGCCTCCGTACTCCTCTGCCACCAAGTTGTACTCGGTGAGCTGCTGGCGAATCTTGTCGGCGTTGGCGCCTTCCTTGTCGATCTTGTTGATCGCCACGACGATCGGCACGTTGGCCGCTTGCGCGTGGTTCAAGGCTTCCACCGTCTGCGGCATGACGCCGTCGTCGGCGGCCACCACGAGGATGGCGACGTCGGTCACCTGAGCACCACGTGCACGCATGGCGGTGAACGCCTCGTGACCCGGGGTGTCGATGAAGGTGATGGCGCGAGTGCTGCCTTCGTGGTCGCGGCGCACCTGGTAAGCACCGATGTGCTGGGTGATGCCGCCCGCTTCGCCCGTCATCACGTCGGACTTGCGGATCGCGTCCAGTAGACGGGTCTTACCGTGGTCGACGTGACCCATGACGGTGACGACGGGCGGGCGGGCCTCAAGGTCCTCGTCCGTCTCAGCCTCAAGTTCAGCCTCAAGGTCGAGGCCGAAGTCCTCGAGCAGCTCGCGGTCCTCCTCCTCGGGCGACACGATCGTGATCTTGTAGCCCAGTTCCTCGCCGAGAGCCTGGAACGTTCCCTCGTCGAGCGACTGCGTGGCCGTAGCCATTTCGCCCAAGTGGAACAGGACCGTCACGAGCGAGGCGGGGTTGACGTCGATGCGGTCGGCAAAGTCGCTCAGGGTCGCGCCGCGGCGCAACTTGAGCGGGGTATTGCCATCACCACGAGGAATCTGCACGCCACCGATGGACGGGGCCTGCTGCTGCTCGTACTCCATCCGCTTCGCGCGCTTGGACTTCCGCCCGCGAGAAGGCCGACCGCCGGAACGGCCGAAGGCACCAGCGGTGCCACCGCCGCGACCGCGGCCACCGGCAGCTGGACGGCTACCTGGGGGGCCACCGAAACCGGGACGCTGGCCAACCGGGGCACCACCAGGGGCTCCACCGGGACGCGGCGCGAAGCCGCCTGGACGCGCGCCGCCTGGAGCGGGACGGCCACCGGCAGCGGAAGCGCCGGGACGGGCGCCGGGTGCTGCGGCGCCAGGGGCGCCACCCGGACGGGGGCGCGGTGCGCCTGCACGAGGCGGCTGGAACGGGTTGTTGCCGCCCGGTCGCTGGCGCGGTGCGCCGGGACGAGGCTGGAACGGGTTGTTGCCGCCCGGTCGCGGACGCGGACGCGGCATGTCGCTCGGAAGCGGTGCCGCGGGCTTCTTGGCCTCGTCGGCAACCGGTGCCGACGCGCCCGAAGCCGCTGCGGGCTCGGCCTTGTCGGCGGACGCCGCCGGGGCAGCCACAGCAGGCTTGCTCGGCGCCGCTGCGGGCTCGGGGGCCTGAGGCTCCGGCTCGGGTTCGGGGGTCGCCGGCTTGGGCGCGGCGGGCTTGGGGGACGGCTTGGACGCTGCGGGCTTGCTCGCAGGCGCCGGCACGGCTGGCGTCGTCGGCGCGGGGAAGGCCTCTTTGGCCTTACGCACGACGGGCGCTTCAAGGGTCGACGATGGACCCTTGACGTATTCGCCGAGCTCGTTCAGTTTTGCAATGAGGTCTTTGCTCGGAATACCGAGCTCCTTCGCGATCTCATGAACGCGGGGCTTAGCCACAATTCTCCTGTCTCGGTCCGACCAAGACAGGCTCGAACCATCGTTACTGCGGGGTACTCATTTACGGGTACTCATTGGATGACCATTGGCTTTCATCCTGTCCGGTCGATGGGTGGGCTACGGTCCTTCGGTTGAGCGGAACGCCGGATGCTCGATGAGCCCCGACGCCTCGAAACCTGCCGTGCGAAATGCTCGGCCAAAAGCGTGGCGCTTCGTCGCGTGCGAGAGGCAAACCCCGTCCGGATGGAGCCAGGCTCCACGACCAGGCGCGGTTGCTGATTCGTCGACCGCTAGACGGCCGTCGGTCAGCACCACTCGCACAAGAACCGACCGAGCGTCTTGCCCTCGACATCCCACGCACGTTCGCACAGGAACGTGTCCTGTGGGGCGCGCGTCAGAGCGAGGCTCGACGTTCGGCGCATCTAGTCTACCGCGCTCGGTCAGCTCGGGTCACCTTGGGGCTCCGGCGCTTCGTCGGATCGGATATCAATACGCCAGCCCGTGAGCCGTGCGGCGAGCCGCGCATTCTGGCCCTCCTTGCCGATCGCGAGCGACAAGTGATAGTCCGGCACGATCACGCGAGCGGAACGGGCCTCTGCGTCCACTACCGTCACCGACACCACTCGCGAGGGCGACAATGCGTTGCCGACGAACGTGGCCGGGTCATCGTCCCAATCGACGATGTCGATCTTTTCGCCGCGCAATTCGCTCATGACCGCACGCACGCGGGCGCCCATCGGGCCGATGCACGCGCCCTTGGCGTTGACGCCCGGCACGGTGGCGCGGACGGCCATCTTGGAGCGGTGGCCGGCCTCGCGGGCCAGACTCATGATCTCCACGGTGCCGTCTGCGATCTCGGGCACTTCCATTTCGAACAGCTTGCGCACGAGCCCTGGGTGGGTGCGGGACAGGGTGATGGAGGGTCCCTTCGCACCGCGTGCGACCGTCAGCACGTAGCCGCGGAGGCGCTCGCCGTGCACGTACGTCTCCGTCGGCACCTGCTCGTGGCCGGGCAGCAGCGCTTCGACGTCGCCCACATCGACATGCACGTTGCGGGGGTCGGCGCTTTGCTGGATCACGCCTGAAACGAGTGTGCCTTCCTTGTCCGCGTACTGACCCAGGACGGCGTCATCTCCCGCTTGGCGAAGCCGCTGCACAATCACTTGCCGCGCGGTCGCGGTCGCGATCCGCCCGAAGTCGTGCGGAGTGTGCTCGAACTCGGGGCCGAGCTCGCCGTCCTCGCCCTCCTCGCGGGCGTGAATGGTGACTTGGCCCGAGTCGCGGTCCACGAAGGCCCGAGCGTGAGTCAACGCGCCTGGTGTCTTGTGATACGCGCTCAGCAGCGCCTGCTCGATCGCGTCGATGAGGACGTCAAGTTTGAGGTCGCGCTCATGTTCGAGACCCCGAAGGGTCGCCATGTCGATATCCACGTGTGTCTCGCTTCTACTTCAGTTTCTTGAACTCGACCTGGACGCGGCCACGCGTCACGTCGGCCAGCGCGATGCGCGTCTCGATGCCGTCGTTGTCAAGCACGAGCGTGTCCTCGATGAGGTCGCTCAGTCGTCCTATGGTCTCGGTTCCGTCGGTCAGGTCCAGCTCGACCAGTCGGGTGCGTGCTCGCAGAAAGTGGCGCCGCTCCGTGAGGATTCGGTCCGTACCCGGCGTCGATACCTCGAGCACGTAGGCGCCCGCTGGCACGCCGGCCTCGTCGAGCGCTGCGCCGATGGCGCGGGACGCTTCGGCGACCGTGTCGAGTTCCGCCGCGCCGATGGCGTCGTCGGGAAGGTCTACCGTCACGAGAACTCGCGTGCGCGAGCCCGCCTTGGCTACGTCGACGCCGTCAACAATCATCCCGGCGGACTGCGCCGCGGGTCCCGCGAGTTCGGCAATCTGGCCGCTCACATCCATGCGTTTGCCTCCCCGCGTACTGTCCGCACGCCCGTTGCTGAATTTTGACCTACGCGACGATTCTAGGGCCCGCGGCGAGCACGTGCGAGACTATCCGCCATGGCGGGTCGACGATTGGGGGGCTTCGCGGCCGCCGTGATGGCCGTGGTGGGCGTGATGCTCGTGTCCGCGTGTGGCGTGCGTTGGGAAACCGACCCCTCGGCCTTCCCCAGCCCCGACGCCGTGACCGTTGCACGGAACTCACTGGCCGATGCCGAAGCTGCTGTGCTCGACGCCGCCACCCGGGAAGGCGCCGGTGCGTGCGCACTCGCCGCCCAGGCCCACCTCGACGTGCTCGGCGGGGTCTATGTGGCCTATCCCGATGCGCCCTCCCCTAGCCCGAGCGTCTCGCCCGCGTCGGCGCCCACGCTCGCGGAGGCCATCGCATCCGCGCGCGCCACCGCCGAGGAGGTCGCGGCGTCCTCGGACGACGCCGACCTGGCGTTCCTGGCCCGCTCGATCGATCTTGAGTGGGCGTTGCACGGACTGTGGGCGGGGCGAGAGGCGGCAACGCAAGCCGCTGCCGATGCTCAGAACGCAGCTTCGGCGTCCCCCACTCCGTTGCCCGACGCCCAGACGGACTCCCCCAGCGAAGCGGACCCCGTGTGGTTCCCGCTCGCGGACGGCTCCACCGCGGATGGCGCGGGGTTCGGCCCCGATGCGACGACGGGGCTCGCCCAGGCCACTCTGAGCGGCCTCGCACTCGCGGAGGACGAGGCACGCTTCGCATACGAGACGCTCGCCGCCCAATACTTTGCGCAGGATCGCGACGCTGCCCTCGCGCGGGCGGGTCTCCACGGCGAACGCTCCGACGCGTTGGCGGCGCTGATCGATGACGATCCGCGCACGCCGCTGTACCAGTTGCGCGACGCGGACCTCTTGGACCCGGACTCGCGCCGCGCCCTGGAGAGGTCCCTTGAGATCGATCTGGCCGTGCGGTACGCGACGCTGCTCGACGGCGCGTCGGTTGCCGACGCCGCGTGGCTGCTCAACGCATCATTCGATGCTTACGCAAGGGCAATGCGCACTGAAGGCTTCTCGGCATCGGACGTGCCGACGCTGCCCGGGCTCGCAACGAGTTCACCGATCGCGCCTCAATAGGCGCCGTTCGCTAGTCGGAAAGCGCCTGGCGCACGGCGGTCGCGACCACGGTCACGGCCTCGCCCACGGGGATCTCGACAGAGTCGCCCGTCGTCCGGTTCTTGAACTCCACGGTGCCGTTTTCGAGACCGCGGCCCACCACCAGGATGTAGGGCGCACCCAACAGCTCGGAGTCCTTGAACTTCACGCCGGGTGAGACCTTGGGGCGGTCGTCGTACAGCACCTCGATGCCAGCCGCTTCGAGTCCAGCCGCGATTTCCTCGGAGGCAGCGAAGACCGCCTCGTCCTTGCCCGTCGCGATGACGTGCACGTGATACGGGGCCACCCCAATCGGCCACGTGAGGCCCAACTCGTCGTGGTTGTGCTCCGCGAGCAGCGCCACCGCGCGGGTCACGCCGAAGCCGTACGAACCCATCGTGACCACCTGCTGCTTGCCGTTGACGTCGAGCACCTTGAGGTCGAGTGCCTGGGCGTACTTGCGGCCCAGTTGGAAGATGTGGCCGAGTTCCACGCCGCGTGCGAGCTCCAGCGGGCCGGAGCCGTCGGGGGCCTCGTCACCTGCGCGCACCTCCGCGCCCTCGATCGTGCCGTCGGCGACAAAGTCGCGGCCCATCGTGAGTTCGAACACGTGCCGGCCGGGTGAGTCTGCGCCGGTAATCCACCGGGTGCCAGGGACGATGCGCGGGTCAACGAGGTAGGGAATGGCAATGTCGGCCTCCGCGCCGCGCGCGACGCCGGCGGGACGGGCCTGCGGGCCCAACGCGCCGGGGCCGATGTAACCCTTGGCGAGCTGCGGGTAGACCTTGAAGTCGTCCTCGTTGGCGGGCTCCACCGTGGCGGGCGACAGCGCCGCCTCGAGCCGGGTCATGTCGGCCTCGCGGTCGCCAGGGATGCCGACCACGAGCAGCGAGCGCTCGCCCGCGGGAGACGTCAGGGCGAGCACGACGTTCTTGAGTGTGTCCGCAGCCGTCCAGGGGCGATCCGCGCGGGGATGGCGCTCGTTGGCCACGTCCACGAGCGTCGCGATCGTGGGCGTGTCTGGTGTGTCCTCGACGTGTGCCGCCGGAGCGTCCGTGAAGTCGATCGCCGGCGGAACCGGCGTGGTCACGGCCTCGACGTTGGCCGTGTAGCCGCCGGGCGAGCGGACGTACGTGTCCTCCCCCACCTCGGTGGGCGACAGGAACTCCTCGGACTTGGACCCGCCCATGGCGCCGGACTGCGCCTGCACGATGACGTACTCGATGCCCAAGCGCTCGAAGATCTTGATGTAGGCCTCGCGCTGGATCTGATACGACCGCTCGAGGCCCTCGTCGTCGATGTCGAAGCTGTACGAGTCCTTCATGATGAACTCGCGGCCGCGCAGCAGGCCCGCACGCGGACGCGCCTCGTCGCGGTACTTGTTTTGGATCTGATAGATGGTGAGTGGCAGGTCCTTGTACGACGAGTACAGGTCCTTCACGAGGAGGGTGAACACTTCCTCGTGCGTCGGCGCGAGCAGGTAGTCGCCGCCCTTGCGGTCCTGGAGCCTAAACAGGTTGGGGCCGTACTCGGTCCAGCGCCCCGTGACCTCGTACGGCTCGCGCGGAAGAAGCGCCGGGAAGTGCACCTCCTGGCCGCCAGCGGCGTTCATCTCGTCGCGCACCACGGCCTCAACCTTGGCGAGCACCTTGAGTCCCAACGGGAGCCAGGTGTAGATGCCGGGGGCCGCGCGGCGGATGTAGCCCGCACGAAGCAGGAGCCGGTGCGAGGCGACCTCGGCGTCAACCGGGTCTTCACGGAGCGTGCGGACAAAGAGTGTGGACATGCGCAGCATAGGGCCAGCCTAGTTGCAGCCGCAGCGGACCCCGTGCGCACCCGTCACGACGCCGCGGTCCCCTTCACTCGTAACTGGGCGAGGCCTCCACATCGAAGTACTGCTGGAGCGTTTCGACCCCGATGTCGTGCATGTCCCCGGAGACCACGGCCCCGACGTAGCGAATGTGCCAGGGCTCGTAAACGTAGCCGGTCACCGCCTCGGAACCCTCGGGATAGCTGACGATGAAGCCGTACTCGTGCGCATGCTCACGCACCCACGTGCCCGCAGCGGATGCGCCAAAGGTCTGCTTCAGCTTGTTGGCCGGCACGTCATTGATGTCTGCGGTCAGCCCCGTCTGATGCTCCGAGTACCCGGGCCTCGCCACGCGACGGTCGGCCGCGGCCACGCCCGACGCGCGGGCGGCGCTGCCGTACACACCTTGCTGGAAGTCGTAGGAGCGGTAGGCCGTGAGGATGCGAAACGGGGCGCCCGCCGCATTCGCCGCCTCGGACATGCGCGTCATGGCCGCGGCCGCCTCCGTGCGCATCTGCTGCGCAGCGCCGCCCGGCACCGCGCTGACGGCCACGAGGTCGGCGGGCTCAAAGGAGACCGGATCGAGCGGCCGGTGCTTGGTCACGACCACGGTGAGCGAGGATGCGCTCGTGATGTCGTAAGCGACGATTAGGTCATCGGGCGCGGACGGTATGGCGGCCGAGGGATCCGCGCTCACCGTGTCGACGAACGGCTCCGGCGGCGCGATCGCTCGACGCTCTGGCGGCTCGGGGGCGGTGGAACAGGCCACTAGCAACACGAGCGTCAAGGCCGCGACGCCCGCGCGTCCCCGGAGGAGTGCAGCGATTGCAGGTGGCACACCCTCACCCTAGTAGTCTGTCGTGTCTAAAGTTCCGGGTATAGGTGCCGAAGTTTGATTCGGGCATCTTTGGTGGTGAACCGCCACTGGACCTGGCGCTCGTCGGCGTTGGTGGCGTTGGTCCAGGCTGTGAGT
>Ga0209024_1001863_pt1 | contig 14564 bp, 14 predicted proteins | sample AutmiccommunBRH5_FD_187380 | JGI IMG/M metagenome (GOLD analysis project Ga0209024, IMG submission 187380) | Deep subsurface microbial communities from Mt. Terri, Switzerland - Autotrophic microbial communities BRH/5 (SPAdes) (version 2) | ecosystem: Environmental > Aquatic > Deep subsurface >...
AGGTCAGGTCCGGCCAGGCGAGGAGATAGGCGACCCAGAGGCCGAAGAACATCCCGACCACGGCCCAGACCAGCGCCAGCATGATCCCGACCTTGGTCGGATCGTCATAGTAGCCACGCAAGGCTTCTGGTGGCGGCTCGGGCTCGTCCAGCTTCGAGAGCACGCGGATGAACAGGAAAGCGCAGAAGAAGAACACGAGGTAGCCGTGGACCGCAAAGGCCTCGCCCGCGCCGACCGCGGCCATGGCCAGGCCGACAAATCCACCGAGGAGCAGGAGCGCAAGAGCCGACTTACGCTCGCCAGTAGTCAAACTAGCGATCATGGGTCTACCTGATGTTGCTACCGGGGCAGTATGCCCAATTAATACCTTGTTGTGAACCGCGCGCGGCCGCGAACTTGAAAACGCTCATCCGCGCGGCAGCCGGGCGGCCGGGCGGCCGAGCACATCCGGCCGTCGGCGCCGCCAGACCTCAACCAGCCGCCGCCGCGGCAATCCGGCGATATCCGGCAACACCGTGATAGAACCCGTTGCTGAAGGCCGTGCCATCGCACAGGGCGCGCAGGCCCGCGTCGGCCTCCGCCACCTCCGTCCGGCCATCGAGAACCGCCCGGAACAACCCCGCCACACCCGCCATGTCCACCTCCTGCGGCATGAGCCGCAGATGCGAGACGCCGCCCGCAACCAGCCGCGCAGTCTCGGGCAACAGGTCGATATAGCTTTCGGACTGGGTCTGGATGCCGTTCACCCGCAGGATCGGCGCGTCGTCGCGCGTGCGCAGCGGCATCCCGTCCGGGTCGTCCTCGCAGACGAACTGGCAGTTGTCCTTGGTGCGGCCATGGGCGCGGGCATGGTAGCAGCGCGCCGAGACCGCAAGCGAGGCACGGCCGAACACCTGCACCTCGACCCCCAGCCCCAGACCCCGCGCGGCCTGCGCGGCGATGGCGATGGCCCCGGCCGGCAGTTCGGTCGGCAGGCAGACATGGCTTGCCCCCTGCCCGGCCATCCAGGCGATCGTCGCCTCGTTATAGGCGTTCATGAACGGGCCCACCCGGTGCGGGCGCTTGCCCCGCGCCTGAAGCCCGGCGGCGTTGTTTACCTCGATCTCGGGCGCCTCCATTGCCGCCAGATCCTCGGTCGCCTTGCGCTCGCGCTTCAGCATCACCTCGGCCAGGGTGGACAGCACGACCGTCTTGCCAGCCCGCTCCAGCCGCTCGATCGTCTCGGGCAGATCCGCTTCATGAAAGGGCGCGCGCTTCGAGCAGATCACCTCGCCGAGGTAAACCTCGTCGACCGGCGCTTCATCGGCGATCCGGGCATAGAAGTCGCGGCGCTTGTCTGCGGACCAGTGATAGACGATGGGCCCCAGGGTCAGTTTCGTCGTCATGTCCCTCACCGCCATTTCTTCGTCTCGAATGCGCCCTGCGTCTGCTTTTGGCCCTCGGTCAGGGCGACCAGATCCGCGATGTTCGCCGCGCGGCCGGCGCGGATATCATCGACGGCCTGCCGGAAGGCCGTGACCACCCCCCGCACATAGTTTTTCGACCGCTGCCGCCCCTCGATCTTGAACGCATGCACACCCGCGTCGATCAGATCGGGCAGCAGCCGCGACAGGTTCAGGCTGACCGGCTCCTCGAAAGCATAATAGCCCTCGGGCCGGTTCGGCGCGGTGTAGCGGCCCTTGCAGATGGTGGGATAGCCCGCCATCTCCTCGGGGCCGAACCGGTCGATGGTGAAGCCTGCCAGCCGCGACGACATCGTGCCATCCGCATCGCGGGTGTATTCGACATCCGAGGCGGGGGAGCACACGCCATCCATGTTGGTGGACTGCCCGGTCAGGTAGTTGGTCAGGCTGCACCGCCCCTCGACCATCAGCCCATGATTGCCGAAGATGAAGGTCTCGATCTCGCAGGGGATCTCCTTGCGGATCTGGCGGATCTCGGGGATCGTCAGGATCCGCGGCAGGACCACGCGCCTGACCCCGAAATTCTCGCAGTAATACCGGATCGCCTCGGGCGAGGATGCCGCGGCCTGCACGGACAGATGCAGCCGCGCGCCGGGATGGGTCCGGGCGATATAGTCGGCCACGCCCATATCGGCGACGATGAAGGCATCCACCCCGTGACGCACACCCAGATCGGCGGCCTGCCGCCAGAGATCCACCTTGCCCGCCGGGGGATAGGTATTCAGTGCCAGCAGTACCTTGGTGCCCTTGCGATGGGCATAGATCACCGCCTCGGCCAGCTCATCGGGGGTGAAGTTCAGGCCCGGAAAGTTGCGGGCGTTGGTCGCGTCCTGGAAGCCGCAATAGACGGCATCGGCGCCGGCATCGACGGCCGTGCGCAGGGCGGCGGGGGTGCCGGCGGGACAGATCAGTTCGGCAAGGCTCATCTTGCGGGGTATCCTTTGGACTGCGTGGCATAGCCGCGGCGAAGACGCGCCAGAACCGCGCGGCCGGGGGCGCCGAACATGTTGGCGGTCTCTTCGGCGATGGAGCCTTCCACATCATCAAGCGCATTGCGCAACCGCACCACCGCCTCGGTGTCGCCGCTGACTTCGAGATCGCGCGAGAAAAATGCCGCATCGCCGTCCTCCTCGGAGTCGACAAGCTCCAGCAGCAGCAGGAAGCGGCCCCGGATCACCGCGCCGGCAGCGGGCGCGGCATTGCGCGGCACGGCGCGGAAGATCAGCGCCTGCGGGTCCGGGCGCAGATGCAGCGCGAAGGGCATGTCGACCGCGTCGATCAGGAAGTCGGTGCGCTGATGCGCGCCCAGCCGGGCGAACAGCGACGTGTGCCGCTGCGCGATACGGCGCACGATGCGCGACAGCACCGGCTGCACCAGCAGGCAGGCCAGCCGCGCGACGGTGCCGCTGCCGTTGGGCGTGGCGCCGGCGATGCCCGGGGTCGCGGCGTCCTTTCCGGCAAGCGTCGGCGCTGGTGCTGCAAGGCGGGGTTCAGGCATCCGCGGGCCCACCCTGCTGGACATTCTTTGGCAGCATCTCGGTCTCGATCCGCCGGTGCTCGGCGAGGTCGGAGGCAAGGTCGGCCAGCCCCTCGTAGAGCTTCGCCCAAGTGCTGCAAGCGCCTTGGGGCAGGGCCAGGCCGCGCGTCAGCCGCAAGATCCCCGCCATGTCGCGGCTGCGCTCGTCATGCCCGGCGCGCAGCGCGGCAATGACGGTTTCAAGGCCCACCGCGTCGCCGTTGCGGATCGCCGGGAACAGCACCAGCTCTTCCTTCGCCATCTGCACCTCCAGCGCGGCGCCCATCCGCCGCAGCAGGCTCGACAGCCCCTCGGGCGCGTCCTCGTCGCCGAAATGCACGGTCTCCACCGCCTCGGCCAGCGCGACGAGCGCGGGCAGCTGCAGGCGGTGGCGCGCGTGATGCTGCGCCTCGACATGCCGGGTCAGCGCGCCGGCATCATCGGGAAGGCCGTTTTGGGCGGGAAGGCCATCGGGCATCTGGGCGTCCTTTCGTCGGTGATCGGGGGGCGGCGGTGGCGGTGGCTGCGCCGGTCGGCAGGTTTCAGGGTGGCCATGCCGCTGCCCTGCAAATGCCGGTTTGCAACCCTATGCCCGAAGCAATAGGTATTATGAATACCTATTCCTGCCCGGAGCCTGCGACCATGCGCCTCACGACCTTCACCGACTACGGGTTCCGCATGCTGATGCGCATGGCCAGCGATCCGAACCGGGCCTTCTCCACGGCGGAACTTGCCGAGGAGTTCGGCCTGTCGCGGAACCACCTGGCGAAGATCATGCAGCGGCTGGCGCAGGGCGGCATCATCGCCACCCGTCGCGGCGGCGGCGGCGGCGCGATCTTGGCCCGACCGGCGCAAGAGATCCGGCTTGGCGCGCTGATCCGCCTGATGGAGCAGGACCAGCCGCTCGTCGGCTGCTTCGCCTCCGATGGCGGCAATTGCACGCTTGCCGGGCGCTGCCGCCTCAAGGCCTGCCTGCGATCGGCGGAAGCTGTGTTCCTTGCGGAGATGGATCGCTCTACCCTTGCGGATATCGCGCTGGCTTCACGGCCGGCGGTCCGTGGCGCGCCATGAGACTGCCTGCCATGTGCAAGGCTGAACCGCCGAGCACCGAACCGAGACGCGCGCCCTAACGCCGAGGCGGCGGGTGGCAATCGCCGGGCAGTCCCGGGCCGGGAAGCCCGACCCCGCCGCTCATCGGTTCGGGGTCCGGCCCGTCGATCAGGATGTCGGGCGGGCAGGCTGCCCTCAGCCGCGCCGGATCGGTGATCGTTACCGTCTGGCCCTTGACGCTGACCCCGTCCGCCTCGAGCGCCTTCAGGGCCCGCGACAGGTTTTCCGGGGTCATCCCCAGATAGGAGGCGACCAGCCGCTTCTCGACCCTCAGGACGAAGCGGTCCACGCTGCCGGCAAGCTGCGACTGCTTCAGCAGGTAGGACGCCAGTCTCTCGCGCGAGGTGCGCAGCTTCAGGTTCTTGGCGTGCCGCGCCATCTCGCGGAACGCCCCCGCCAGCTCGCCGACGATGGAGACCGCGAATTCCGTGTCGGCGCGGAAGACCGCCCGCAGGTCCGAGGCCGGGACCAGCAGCAGCCGCGACGGTTCCAGCGTGCGGGCCGACATGAGGTAGGGCAGGTCGCGCACGCAGGCCGCAAGGATGAAGGTGCCGACCGGCTGGACCACCGCCATGGTCGTCGTCCGGCCCTGCCAGTCGGCGTGCAGCTCGACGCTGCCATCGACCACGACATGCAGGAAATCGGCGCGCGCGCCCTGCCGGATCAGCTCCCGCCCGGTGGGGAAACTCTGGGCGAGGGCTCCTTGCATCAGCAAGGTAAAGTTGGCCTGCCGCATGTTGCGGAAGAGCGGCAGCTGGCGAACTTCCGCAATATCCTCGGGCTGCATGTCACGTCCTGTCTGGGCAGGACGAATTGGGGCGCCAGGCCGATATTTGTCAAGCCGCCACACCTGCTTGCAGACCACGGGCTGCGGACGCAACCGCTCAAGCCCTGCGTTGCACTGCATCAAGGCGCACTGTCACCGCAGGGCCAAGGCCGGGACGCGGTTGACGAGACGGTGATCACTTGATCTATATCAAGGCATCGCACTCCGCGGTCGGGCAGATACCCCACCATGTACCGGATGGCCCACACCCTCTCCTGCCTGTTTCTGGCTCTTGCCCTGGTCCTGACCGGATCTGGCGGGGCCGGACCGGCCAACGGGGCGACACTGCACGTGATCTGCGGAAGCGACGGCACCAGCACCCTCTGGCTGGACGCCGACGGAAGCCCGGTCGATCCCGGCGAACACCATCCTAAGTGCTTGAACTGCCTGCTATCCACGGCAGTTCTGCCCGAACCTGCTGCCGTCCTCACAACCCTGATCCCGCTGCGCACCGCGGCTGGCCCAGCCCGGCCCGCCCCGCCGCTGTCCGGCCCCGTCGCCCATCTTCGCCCCGATCTCCGCGGTCCTCCCGCAATGCTGCCGGGCGACCGGCGCGACGGGGACCGGCGGACCAACACCCGGCTCCCTCACCAACCGGCCTTCGCAGATATTGATATTTATCAATCATATTTGCAGGCTTCGGTGATCGACCTCCGGGCGACCATGCAGAGCGCCCCATCATGATCTTCCCCCGCCTCCTTTCCCTCCTCCTGCCGCTGGTCATCGCCGCGCTGCCTGCCCTGGCAGAGCCGGTGCTGCCGCAGTTTCTGGCCGAGATCCCGGCTGGCGACCTCGTCTCGGGGGCCGATAGCTATGGCCCGGTCCGGACAGACCAGCCGGTGGCCCCGGTGATGAAGGATGGCGAAACCATCGCCTGGGCCTTCGTCACCAGCGATTTCGTCGCCACGACGGGCTATTCCGGCAAGCCGATCCACACCCTCGTCGCCGTCGACCCGGATGCGCGCGTTGCGGGCCTGAAGGTGGTCAAGCATTCCGAGCCCATCGTGCTGATCGGCATCCCCGAAGCCCGGATGTCCGCCACCGTGGCCGGCTATGTCGGCCTCGACCTCGTGGCCGAGGCAGAGGCGGGCGGCACCGCACATGACCTCGACATCATCTCGGGCGCGACGGTCACGGTGATGGTGATCGACGATTCGATCGTGCGCGCCGGGCTGAAGGTCGCGCGATCTCTGGGCCTCGGTGGCCTGATTCCGAATGCCGCGGCGACGGGACCGGGATTCGAGCTGGATCCCGGCGCCCCTGCCGCGTCGGACTGGACCGAGCTGGAAGGCGACGGCACCCTGCGGCGGCTGACGCTGGACGTGGGCCAGGTCAACGCCGAGTTCGCCGCCCTTGGCGACGACCGCGCCACTGCCCGCGCCCTGACCGAGGCGCCCGAAACCACCTTCATCGAGATGCAGACCGCGCTGGTTTCGCAGCCCGCCATCGCCGAGGCGATCCTGGGCGAGGGCGAGGCCGCGAACCTGACCCGCTGGCTGAAACCCGGTGAACATGCGATCGTCATCGTCGGCCGGGGCCTCTACAGCTTCAAGGGATCGGGCTATGTCCGGGGCGGCATCTTCGACCGGATCGTGCTGATCCAGGATGATGTCTCGGTCCGCTTCCGCGACAAGATGCACAAGCGCCTCGGATCCGTCGCGGCGGACGGTGCACCGGAGTTCCTCGAGACCGACCTCTTCAAGATCCCGGCGGACCTGGGCTTCGATCCGACCAAACCGTTCCGGCTGCAACTTCTGGTGCACCGCGAGGTCGGGCCGATCGAGAAGGTGTTCACGACCTTCGACCTTGGCTATCAACTGCCGCAGAAATACCTGCGCTCGCTCGCCCCGCCGCCGGTTTCCAATGCCGCGGTCGAGACCGCCGATCAGGAAGAAGCCGCGGCGCATCGGGCGCTGTGGCAGCGGATCTGGGCCGACAAGCAGATCGAGATCGCCGTGACCGGCGCCATGCTGGCGGTGCTGACGCTGGTGTTCTTCTTCCAGGGCTTCGCCACCCGGAATGCCCGCGCCTTCTTCTGGTTCCGCATGGGGTTCCTGACCGTCACGCTGGTCTTCCTTGGCTGGTATGCCAATGCGCAGCTGTCCGTCGTCAACCTCATGGCCCTGTTCGGCGCGCTGGTCAGCGGGTTCAGCTGGCAGGCGTTCCTTCTGGACCCGCTGACCTTCATCTTGTGGTTCTCGGTCGCTGCCGCGCTGCTGTTCTGGGGCCGTGGCGCCTATTGCGGCTGGCTCTGCCCCTTCGGAGCGCTGCAGGAGATCACCAACCAGATCGCCCGCCGCCTGCACATTCCGCAATGGACCCTGCCCTGGGGCCTGCATGAACGGCTGTGGCCGATCAAGTACATGATCTTCCTGGGACTCTTCGGCGTCAGCCTGATGAGCATCGAACAGGCCGAACGCTATGCCGAGGTCGAACCCTTCAAGACCGCGATCATCCTGAAATTCGCCCGGGCCTGGCCCTTCGTCGCCTATGCCCTCGCGCTGCTGGCCGCTGGCCTGTTCGTCGAGCGCTTCTACTGCCGCTACCTGTGCCCGCTTGGCGCGGCGCTGGCGATCCCGGCGCGGATGCGGATGTTCGACTGGCTCAAGCGCTACAAGGAATGCGGCAACCCCTGCCAGTCCTGCGCCAACCAATGCCCCGTTCAGGCGATCCACCCGACGGGTGAGATCAACCCGAACGAATGCGTCAACTGCCTGCATTGCCAGGTGCTCTACCAGTCCCCGACGATCTGCCCGGTCGTGATCAAGAAGCTGAAGCGGCGCGAAGCCGTATCAGCCTCGCCTGCGCGCGACGTTTCCGGGCACCCGAACCATTCCCAACCCCAACCTGCTGAATAAAAGGAGTTCCGACCATGACAGAGGAACACAAGACCGGCCTTTCCCGCCGCGCACTGCTGGGCGCAACCGCTGGGGGCGCTGCCCTCGCCGGGGCCCTCGGCGGCGGACGCCTGGCCCTGACGGGCGGGGCTTTCGGCGGCGCGATGCTCGCCTCCACCGGCGTTGCCAATGCCGCCGGCGAAGGCGCCACCGTCGGGCCGGGCCAGCTCGACACGCATTACGGCTTCTGGTCCTCGGGCCAGTCGGGCGAGGTGCGCATCCTTGGCGTCCCGTCGATGCGCGAACTGATGCGCATCCCGGTGTTCAACCGCTGCTCGGCCACAGGCTGGGGATCGACCAATGAGTCGATCCGCATTCATCAGCGGACGATGACCGACAAGACCAAGAAATACCTCGCGGCGAACGGCAAGAAGATTCACGACCAGGGCGACCTGCATCACGTTCACATGTCCTTCGATCAGGGCACGTATGACGGCAAGTTCCTGTTCATGAACGACAAGTCGAACACCCGCGTCGCCCGGGTCCGCACCGATGTGATGAAGTGCGATGCGATCCTGGAAGTCCCGAACGCCAAGGCGATCCACGGCCTGCGCCCGCAGAAGTTCCCCAAATCCACCTACGTCTTCTGCAATGGCGAAGATGAGGCGCCGCTGGTCAACGACGGCACCACGATGGACGACGTTTCGACCTACGTGAACATCTTCACCGCTGTGGACAGCGAAAGCTGGACTCCCGCCTGGCAGGTGATCGTGTCGGGCAACCTCGACAACTGCGATGCCGATTATGAAGGCAAGTGGGCCTTCTCGACCAGCTACAACAGCGAGATGGGCATGACGCTGGCCGACATGACCGTGGCCGAGATGGACCATGTCGTCGTCTTCAACATTGCCGAGATCGAGAAGGCCGTGGCGGCGGGCGAAGGGCAGGAACTGAACGGCGTCCGCGTTCTGGATGGCCGCAAGGAGGCGGGCAGCCAGCTGACCCGATATATTCCCGTCGCCAACAACCCGCATGGCTGCAACATGGCACCGGACCGCAAGCACCTTTGCATCGCCGGCAAGCTGTCGCCCACGGTGACGGTGCTCGACGTGACGAAGTTCGACACGCTGTTCGACAGCGATGTCGATCCGCGCAGCGTTGTCGTGGCAGAGCCCGAGCTTGGCCTTGGCCCGCTGCACACCGCCTTTGACGGGCGCGGCTATGCCTATACCTCGCTGTTCCTGGACAGCCAGGTGGTCAAGTGGAGCATCGAGGACGCGATCCGCGCCTATGCCGGTGAAGCGGTGGACCCGATCAAGGACAAGGTCGACGTGCACTACCAGCCCGGCCACCTCAAGACCGTGATGGGCGAGACGCTGGACGCCGAAAGCAAGTGGCTTGTCTGCCTGTCCAAGTTCTCGAAGGACCGGTTCCTGAACGTGGGGCCCCTGAAGCCCGAGAACGACCAGCTGTTCGACATCTCGGGCGACAAGATGATCCTGGTGCATGACGGCCCGACCTTCGCCGAACCCCATGACGCCATCGCCGTCCCCGCCAGCTTGCTGAACCCGCTGAACGCCTGGGACCGGCAGGACCGGATGTGGGCCGAGACCCGCGCCCAAGCCGAGGCGGACGGGGTGGATATCGACGAATGGGCCGATACGGTGATCCGCGACAAGGACGACCCCAAGAAGGTGCGGGTCTACATGACCAGCATGGCGCCCGCGTTCAGCCTGGAAAGCTTTACCGTCAAGGAAGGCGACGAGGTCACGGTGATCTGCACCAACCTTGACGACATCGACGACCTGACCCACGGCTTCACGCTGGGGAACCACGGCGTGGCGATGGAAGTGGCGCCGATGGCCACCACGTCCATCACCTTCACCGCAGCCCAGCCCGGGGTCTACTGGTACTATTGCCAGTGGTTCTGCCACGCGCTCCACATGGAGATGCGCGGCCGGATGTTCGTGGAACCCGCGGGGGCCTGAAGACAATGCGTGCCCTTGCCCTGCTGCTCTTGCTCTTCTCCACGCCGCTTGCGGCGGCGGAGGTGCTTGTCACGCCGGGCGCGGGCACGCTGGACGCAGCCATCGCCGGGGCCAGCCCCGGCGATGTGCTTGTGCTGTCGGGCGGGGCCTACACGGGCCCCGTCACCATCGACCGGACCCTCACCCTGACCGGGGACGGCACCGCCACGATCGACGGCCAAGGGAGCGGCACCGTCGTCACCATTGCCGCATCGGACGTGGTGCTGACCGGCCTGCAGGTGACCGGATCGGGCGCCGACCACACCGAAATCGACTCTGGCATCAAGATCGTCAAGGGTGCCGACCGCGCCCGGATCGAGGGCAACCGGCTGACCGACAATCTGCACGGTGTCGATGTGCATGGCGGGCTTGACGCCCTTGTCCGTGGCAACACCGTCGAAGGCCGCCAGAACCACCGCATGAACGAGCGGGGCAACGGCTTCTACGTCTGGAACAGCCCCGGCACCGTGATCGAGGGCAACCGGGTCCGCTGGGGCCGCGACGGCATCTTCTCGAACGCGTCGAAGAAGGGCACCTACCGCGGCAACACCTTCCGCGACCTGCGCTTTGCCGTCCACTACATGTATACCCATGACAGCGAGGTCAGCGGCAACATCTCGATCGGCAACCACCTCGGCTATGCGATCATGTTCTCGGACCGGGTGGTGCTGAAGGACAACCTCTCGCTTGGCGACCGCGAGCACGGCATCATGCTGAACTTTGCCAACAGCGCCGATGTGGCCGGAAATCTGGTGCGGGGCGGCACGAAGAAATGCCTCTTCATCTACAACGCCCACAAGAACCTGATCTTCAAGAACCGTTTCGAAGGCTGCGGCATCGGCATCCACTTCACCGCCGGATCAGAACGCAACATGCTGACGGAAAACACGTTTCTGGGAAACAACGAGCAGGTCAAGTATGTCGGCACACGGCATATGGAGTGGAGCTTCGAGGGTCGGGGCAACTTCTGGTCCGACCATCCGGCCTTTGACCTGAACGGCGACGGCATCGCCGATGGCGTCTTCCGCCCCAATGACCTGATGGACCATATCCTGTGGTCCCAGCCCGCCGCCGCGCTTCTGACCGGATCTCCTGCCGTGCAGCTGGTGCGCTGGTCACAGTCCTCGTTCCCGGCCATCCTGCCGGGCGGCGTGACCGACAGCCACCCGCTGATGCAGCCCCATCCCATTCCCGTTCCCGACGACATCATCGCCCTTGAGGCCGAGGTTTCGGGGCGCTGGACCAAAGGCACTGACGATGACCTCGACCTTGACGATCTCGGCTCTCACTAAGCACTTCGGCGAGCTTGCGGCCCTGACCGGGGTCAGCCTGTCCGTCGCCCCCGGCGAACGGGTCGCGCTTCTGGGCCACAATGGCGCGGGCAAGTCGACGCTGATGAAGATCATCCTTGGCCTGATCCCGGCGACGGGCGGACAGATCACCATCTGCGACGCCGCCCCCGGCTCTGTCGCCGCCCGCCGCGCCGTCGCCTATCTGCCGGAAAACGTGGCCTTCCACCCCTCGCTGACCGGCGAGGAGCAGACCCGCCACTACCTCACCCTACGCGGCGAGAATCCCGCACTGGCAATGGGCCTTCTGGAAAGGGTCGGGCTTGGCCAAGCCGCCCGCCGCCGGATCGGCACCTATTCCAAGGGCATGCGCCAGCGGGTCGGCCTTGCCCAGGCGCTGATCGGTCAGCCGCGGCTTCTGGTGCTGGACGAGCCGACCTCCGGCCTCGATCCGGTGTCCCGCCGCGAATTCTACACGCTGCTCGACGAGCTTGCCGCGCAGGGCGCCTCGATCCTCCTCTCCTCCCACGCCCTCACCGAGGTCGAGGCGCGGACCGACCGGATCGTGATCTTGTCCAAGGGCCGCCTCGTGGCCGAGGGGTCGCTGGCCGACCTGCGCCGCCGCGCAAGCCTGCCGGTGATGCTGCACATCACTGCGCGCAACGGCTTTGCCGCCGACATCGCGCAAAGCCTGCCGGGGGCCATCGTGGTGGACGGCGCGCTGCACCTGACCTGCACCCAGTCGGAAAAGCTGGAAACCCTGGGCCGGATCGCGGGCCTTGGCGACAGGATTGCGGACCTCGACGTCCTGCCCCCCAGCCTCGAGGATATCTACAGCCACTTCAGCCAACGGAGCGCCCGATGAAGCGGATCCTCTCCACCGCGGGAACCGAGTTCCGCATCGCCCTGCGCAACCGCTGGGTCGCCATCGCGCTGGTGCTGATGGCGGTCTTCTCCGTTGTCCTGGCGCTGGCAGGCTCTGCCCCCACCGGCGGGCTGGGGGTGGACCGGCTGTCGGTCACCGTCGCCTCGCTGACCTCGCTGTCGGTCTATCTGATCCCGCTGCTGGCGCTTCTCATGAGCTTCGACGCCATCGCGGGCGAGGCAGAGCGCGGCACCCTGCCCCTCCTCCTCGCCTATCCCATCGCCCGGGAAGAGGTGCTGATCGGCAAGCTGATGGCGCATCTCGGCATCCTCGCGCTGGCCGTCCTGCTTGGCCACGGGCTGGCCGCAGGCATGGCGCTCTGGGGCGATGCTACCGCGCTGGCGGGCCTGCCCGCGCTCTGGCGGCTGTCCTGGTCCTCGGTCCTGCTGGGGGCGACGTTCCTTGGCGCCGGCTATGCCCTCTCTGCCCTGTCGCGCCGCCCCTCCGGTGCCGCAGGCCTTGCCATCGGTCTCTGGCTTGGCCTTGTCGTGCTTTACGACCTCGCGCTTCTTGCCGCCATCGTCGCCGACAACGGCGGCTGGTTCACGACCAAAGCCTTCCCTGTCGCGCTTCTGGTGAACCCCGCCGACGCCTTCCGCCTGTTCAACCTGACAGCCTCTGGCGCAACCGCAGCCGCCTCCGGCGTCGCGAGCGCGGCGAATGCCATCCCGCTGTGGCAATCGCTGAGCTCCATCCTTCTGTGGCCGCTGGCCGCCCTCGGCCTCGCCGCCGCCGCCTTCCGAAAGGTCACCCCATGAAACGCGCGCTTCTCTTCGCCCTTGCCGTTGCCGCCTGCCAGGAAGAGCTGGCCCAGAACACCGATCCGCTGCCCCTGAACCCCGAGACCGTCGGCCATTTTTGCCAGATGAACCTGCTGGAGCATGAGGGCCCCAAGGGACAGGTCCACCTTGAGGGCCTGCCGGGAATGCCGCTGTTCTTTAGCCAGGTCTCCGACACGGTGGCCTATCTGCGCCTGCCGGAACAGAGCCACCCGATCCTTGCCATCTGGGTTGCCGACATGGGCGCCCCCGGCGCCACCTGGGCAGATCCGGGCGCGGACAACTGGATCGACGCCCGCACCGCAAGCTATGTCGTCGGTGCGGCAATCGAAGGCGGAATGGGCGCGCCAGAGGTGGTGCCCTTCGCCGACCCCGCGGCTGCAAAGGCCTTCGCCGCCAGACACGGAGGAAACATCATGGGCCTCGACGCGATTCCCGACTCCGCCGTTCTCGCCCCGTCCACCCAGACGGCAGAGGGCGACGGCGACTATGGCCGCCGGCTCGAAGCCTTGTCCGACAGAGCGGGGGGCTGAGCCATGCTGACCCGCCGCCGATTCATCGCGATCTCTGCCGCCCTTGTGCCCTCGATGGCGCTCGCCAGGGCGCCCGACATTCACACCCAGACCGGCATCGCCCTGGGCGCCCGGGTCACGCTTCGCATCCAGCACCCGGACGCCCCGCGCCTGGCCACCCTGGCGATGGACGAGATCTGGCGGCTGGAGGGCATCTTCAGCCTCTACAAGCCCGACTCCTCCCTCAGCCGGCTGAACCGCGACGGGGCCCTGCCCGCCCCGCCCTTTGAACTGCTGGAGTGCCTCAGCCTCGCCGGATCGGTCCACCATGCCAGCGGCGGGCGGTTCGACCCGACGGTCCAGCCGCTCTGGTCCGCGCAGGCGGTGGCTTTGGAACGCGGGACGCCGCTGACGGACGCAGAGCGCGCCAGGGTCCTCGCGCGCATCGGCTGGCACCAGGTCACGCTCGGCCCCGACGCCATCACGCTCCAGCCCGGCATGGCGCTGACGCTGAACGGCATCGCCCAGGGCTACATCGCCGACCGGGTGGCCGCGCTGCTGGCCCGCCACGGCCTGACCCGCGCCCTGATCGACACCGGAGAGATGCTCGCCCTGCCCGGCGGCAGCTGGCCGGTCCGGCTGCCATCCGGCGACACGCTCACCCTGCAAGACCGCGCGCTGGCGACATCCTCCCCTCTGGGAATGACCTTCGGCGGCGACGGCGTGACCAGCCATATCCTGAACCCGGCCACGGGTCGCCCCGCCCTGTCCCACTGGCAAAGCGTCACGGTCTCGGCCGCTTCGGCAGCCCTGGCCGACGCTGTGTCGACAGCTGCCTGCCTTCTCGATACGCTGGCAGAGGCCCAGGCGCTGTGCGGCGACCTCCCGGACACTTCGCTGATCTCCGCCATCGCACTTTAGAAGGCGATACGCTCGATGATGCTGGAGCGGTGGGCTGCAGCGGCCCGCCGGGCCGGCGCCGACACGGCGGCCGCATTAACTGAGGAAATTCGGGCGTAGCAGAGAGCACGTGTCAGTGTGCCTTTGACTGCATTGAACACATGACGGTTGTGTTCCTGCCTGCATATTTGACCCCTTAAGGCGGGGTATCGCCGTCCAATTTCTTCGTGCTGATTGACACGCTGCCGCCTAACAGGCTGCTGAAATAGTCCCGCCTCGACAGCGGTTTGAGAACATGATTCACCCTCGACACGGTAAGGTCGGGGGTGATGATGCGCGGGGTGGACGAGACGAGCGGGTCGCTGTTCAGCTATGTCGAT
>Ga0209024_1001865_pt1 | contig 14538 bp, 9 predicted proteins | sample AutmiccommunBRH5_FD_187380 | JGI IMG/M metagenome (GOLD analysis project Ga0209024, IMG submission 187380) | Deep subsurface microbial communities from Mt. Terri, Switzerland - Autotrophic microbial communities BRH/5 (SPAdes) (version 2) | ecosystem: Environmental > Aquatic > Deep subsurface >...
GACAATCCCCCGCAGATCGCCCTTGACCAGAGTAACCCCGGCGCTCTCTATCGCCACATCGGTACCGGTGCCCATGGCGATGCCGACATCCGCACTTGCCAGCGCGGGCGCATCGTTGACGCCGTCGCCCGCCATTGCCACCACGCGGCCTTCGGCCCGCAAGCGTTGTACGATGCGCGCCTTGTCGGCGGGAAGCACTTCGGCCTCTACCGCATCAATACCAAGCGTTTTGGCCACCGCGTTTGCCGTCATCTGATTGTCGCCGGTCAGCATGACGATGCGTATGCCCAGCGCGTGCAAGCCCGTAAGGGCTTCTTGTGTTGTGGGTTTGACTGGATCGCTGACCGCGATCAATCCTGCGGCCATGCCCTCCACGGCCAGCACAACAACGGTGGCGCCTTGCGCGCGCAACTCGTCCGCCTCTGGCGTCAGTGCGGCAACGTCAACGGAGTTTTCGTTCAAAAACGCCGGGTTTCCCAATAACATCGAGCGTCCTTCGACGACGCCTAGCACACCCTTGCCGACAGGCGAGTCAAAATCTTTTACTTCGGCAAACTGAATGCCGCGTTTGCCCGCCTCGCCGACAATGGCCGCGGCGATCGGATGCTCGCTGGCGCGTTCCAGACTGGCGGCCAAACGCAAAATCTCGTCCTGAGAAAATTTTCCGGTTGCCACCACCGATGTTACGCTTGGCTTGCCCTGGGTCAGCGTGCCGGTCTTGTCAATTACCAGCGTGTCGACTTTTTCCAGCCGCTCCAGCGCCTCCGCGTCGCGGATCAATATGCCGCCTGCCGCGCCGCGCCCGACGCCCGTCATAATCGACATCGGCGTCGCCAGCCCTAGCGCACAGGGGCACGCAATGATCAATACCGATACCGCCGAGATCAGCGCGTAGGTAAATGCCGGCTCTGGCCCCCAAACCATCCATGCGGCAAAGCTCAACACCGCAATTGCAATGACGCCGGGCACAAACCACCCGGCCACCAGATCGGCCAGGCGCTGGATCGGCGCGCGCGAACGCTGGGCGTTTGATACCATCTGCACGATACGGGCCAGCACCGTGTCCGCGCCGACATTGCCCGCACGCATGACAAAGCCGCCGGTCTGGTTGATGGTGCCGCCGATCAGTTTGTCGCCAGTCTGTTTGGTTACAGGCATCGACTCGCCTGTGATCATCGATTCATCCACGGCGCTGCGGCCTTCGGCCAGTTCGCCATCCACCGGCACTTTCTCGCCCGGGCGAACACGCAACCGGTCGCCAACCTTAATTACATCGATCGGCACTTCGGAGTCGCTGCCATCTTCGCCGATGCGCAGCGCCGTGCGCGGGGCCAGATTCAATAAGGCCCGGATGGCCCCGCTGGTCGTCTCGCGCGCGCGCAGCTCGAGCACCTGACCCAGCAGAACCAGAACCACGATTACAGAAGCCGCCTCGTAATATACCGGCACGTTGCCATGCCCGTCACGCATCGCATCCGGAAACAGACCGGGCGCAAAGGTGGCGACAAGGCTGTAGAGCAACGCCGCGCCGGTGCCAATGGCGATCAGGGTAAACATGTTCAACGAGCCGGTGACGAATGATTTTCCGCCGCGCGCAAAAAACGGCCAGCCAGCCCACAATACAACCGGCGTGGCGAGAGCAAATTGCGCCAGAATGGATGCGCGCGCCGAAAAAAGCGCCTGCATATCGAATAGGTGCGCACCCATTTCCAATATGACTACTGGAACAGTAAGCAGCGCGCCAATCCAGAATCTGCGCTGCATATCAGCTAGTTCGGGGTTTTCCGTTGGTGATGCCGATACATTTACAGGCTCCAGCGCCATGCCGCAGATCGGGCAATTACCCGGGCCGGTTTGCCGGACCTCCGGATGCATGGGGCAGGTATACTCACTGCCGGCGGCAGAGTTTTCCGCGGGGACGTGCGCTCCAGACGCATAATGCGCCGGATCAGACTGAAATTTTTCCTCGCACCGTGACGAGCAGAAATAATAATTCTGCCCGTGATGAAGCGACGTATGTTTTGCGCCTTCTATTCGCACTTGCATCCCGCAGACTGGGTCCTTGGCCATGTCGCCGGGGGCGACGGCAGCGGCGCCCGCAGAATGCGCATGATCATGATCAGTCATTGGAATACTCCTTTTGCTATCTCATATGGGCCTGCGCATGCCCAAGGCGGGGTTTTTGCCACATATTCAACGGTATAGTTTGACACTACTGGACACGCCATTAGTTGAGCCAAGTCAACGCCCTCACCATCTTTCACGGGGTATCCGGCGGCTTCACGCACGATTTTCTATAAATATACCCCCACGAGGTATATTTCAAGTATGGATGCAAAAGCGAAATCAGCGCCGTCTGAAGCGTCTCGCCCGGATTTTCATAATCAACGCATTCGAAGGGGCGGCCTCTTGCACCAACGCAAACCGGCAGCACTATATCCAAGCAGACTGATCTAACGGGTTTAGTGTGTCTGTATGTTGCCGGGAACGTCACCGGCGCCACCACGCGGCCACGGGGTAAAAGCCAGAACCCAGAGTCCAATCAGGTTGAAAAACGGAATGAACGCCACAACTGACCAGAATGGCGACAGACCGATACGGCCAAGAATTCTGCCAACCGGATAGAGTATCAAGACAGCCATTATTATGAACATCAGCCAGTGACTGACCCCGTATCCCACCATCATGTTATTCATCATCATCACCATTTTCCTTTGAAGTTACACCAGTGCGGCCTCGTTCTATATTGGCCTCGCGGCGCCCAATGGCTGTCTGCCACCGCTAAATATCATCCAAACCAGATAGAGTGACATCAGTCCGCCGCCGAAACAGAACACAGAAATATAAACGTATGCGAAGAACACATACGTGACAATCAGCACCGTAAAAACCAGCAAACCAAAAGTTCGGATGTTTGAATGTGAGGACAACAACAGCGGTCCGATGACGAAGGCTACGTAGAGCATGTACGTTGCCGGGCGTCCGATGATGTAATCAAACAGTTCTTTGCCTTCGTAACTGATAGCCTTGTCCAGAAAATTTGTGACCAGCCAATTGTCATGGGCGAAATACGGAAAATATTGCGTCCCGCCGAGTATGCCGCCAAAAATTGCGAATATGACAAACAGCGGCTTGCGCCGTGCAGGCTCCAGGAAATACACCGAGAATGGCGTCCATACCGGCCACGCCAGCCAGGAAAAAAACATGTAAGCGAGCGAAAATTGCTCCACCAGGTATTGATTTCCAGCCGACGTCCAAACCGCTCCTTCCATCGCTTGCTGCACGCCGAACAACAGAGGGAGTGCCGCGATCGGAATGTAGCGGCGATCTGTCTGATAGGCGCGCAGCATCGCCGCCGCGCCCGCCGGCAGGAGGATGGCGGCGGCAGTAAAACTTACTTCAGCTGAAAAGCACATGGCGCACCTCAAGGTTGGCGGGCAAGCATTGACTTATTATACCCCATACAGGTACTATGTATATTCTATACAGGTATCATGTATATTCCATACGGGATATTTTGACCTTGGGGAATAAAATGACCATCGCACTGGATACACTCAGGGCGCTTCCTCTGTTTTCCGATTTATCTCAAGATGACGGCGCGACACTTGTCCGCAATAGCCGGATAATTAGCTGCAAACGTGGACAATATCTGTTTATGCACGGTGATAAAGTCACGCATTTTTACGTGATCTGCCGGGGCGCCATGCAAATCTTCCGCGATACGCCGGGCGGGCAAGAGGTCACCGATAATATTCTGATCGCCGGTGATTCCATCAACGCCGATGACGTCGTTTCCCGGCAGCGCGCGCATGCCATGAATGCGCGCGCTGTCGATGATTGTTCACTGCTTGAAATTCCGGTTTCCTGGATGCGGGAACATCTCAAAGACTTCGATCATATCGCGGAAAAACTACTGGCCAGCGTTGCTGACCGGCTGCATAGCGTTCAGGTGGATGTCGAACATCTCACCACCATGTCGGCTGCCCAAATGGTGGCCTGCTATCTGCAAAAACTTTGTGTGCTGTACAATTTCGACCCGCACGGGTTTGAATTACCCTATACAAAAGTCTTGATAGCCTCGCGCCTGCACATGGAAAAAGAAACTTTCTCACGCACCCTGCAAACATTGCGCGATCAGGGGATAACGGTCACTGGCACGCATGTTTCCATCAAGGATATGCGAAAGGCCGGCACCTTCGTCTGCGGCGAATGCTCGGCCGTCGAAGAATGCGGTACACACCAGGCGTTGCACGAGAAGCTGGATAAACGCTCCGGGCGGCAGACCTAAATTAATTATGAACCCTTCCGGACAGGATCTGTTACGTTAACTCCCCGGCGCCAGCTCCTTGCCACGATAGATGACGCCGCGCAGCTGGATCGGGCCGGTGGCCTTGAGCGCATCTTTGCCAAGCCGCATCTGTCCGGTCTGCATTTGCAGGCCGATCAGCGCATAGGCCGCGGACATCATGCGCGCGGCGGCGCCGGAATACCAGCTCCAGCCGCCGCGTCCTTCATAGCCTTCGCCGAAATATACATCGGCAGGCTGCTGGTGCGGGGCCAGGCCATAAATTTCCCAGCGCCCCGGTGCAAGGTTGTCCAGCGGCGAAATTTTCAACCAGATTTCGGCAGCGCGCGCCTGCAGGTGTTGGGCAAGATCGGATTTACCTTCTTCATTTGCCAGCGTACTGAGGCGCATCAGCGCATCCACCAGCCAGGACGCGCCATGAGAATATTGTCCGCCATTTTCGCGCACTCCGGGAGGATAATCCGAAATGCGCCCGGGATTGGGGCTGGCGTTTTCATCGAATGGCCTATCGAGCAACAGGATCAGGTCGCCCAGCTCCAGCCGGGCGAGCGCCGCGTCCATGGCAATGCGGCCGCGCGCCAGATCCGCAGCCCCCGACAAGGCCGGCCATGCGGCGGATAGCGTATCAAGTGGCGTCATTTCTTCGCCTGCGTCGGTTATCAGGCGCACATACCGGTCTTCGCGCCACATGGCGTCCAGGGCTTTGCGCAGATTTTCTGCCTCGCGCAGATAGCGTTCCCTGGCGGCGTCACTTTCCTTGTGCGCCGCAATTTCTGCAAATCCCATCAGCACATCATAAAGAAAAAATCCCAGCCACACGCTTTCGCCACGCCCGCCAATTCCCGCCAGATCAAAGCCGTCATTCCAGTCGCCCGCCCCGATCAGCGGCAAACCATGCGCGCCTCTGCGTGACAGCGCCAGATCAACGGCGCGTTTGCAATGTTCATAGACGCTGCCCGTATCGCGCGACGGGCGTGGCGCGATGAGCAATTGCTGTATGCCGCGCGGCAGGGGATTACCTTCCAAAAATGGTACTTGCTGATCCAGCAGGGCGTCATTGCCGCTGGCGTTTACATACCGCGTTACCACATAGGGCAGCCACAAATGCGGATCACCGGAACTGGTGCGCTGGCCGAGGCCGGTGCCACCCGATACGGCCTGATGCCACCATTTCAGCACATCGCCTTCACGGAACTGCTGCCCCGCATGCAGCAGGATTTGACGGCGCGCCAGGTCTGGCTGGGTAAATATCAATGGCAGCACGTCCTGCAATTGATCGCGATAGCCATAGGCGCCGCTGCGCTGGTTTGGCCCCGCCCGGCCCCAAAGCCGGGAGGTGAGCAACTGGTAAGGCAGCCAGTCATTCACCATGCTGTCAAAGTCTGGGCGGTTGGTTTCAATGCGCAACACCGACAGTTTCTCGCGCCACCAGCGCTTGGTTTTTTCCAGCGCAGCCGCCACAATGGCGGGATCGCGATACCGGCGGATCAAAACCTCTGCTGCTTCGCGGGTTCTCGTTTGGCCCAACATCATGACAACAGTCACTTCGCCATGGGGTGCAACTTCTACATCGCCAATCAGGGCGGCGATGCGGTGGCCGTCATCGGGTTGCGTCGCATCGCCATGGCCGTGAGCCAGCATATAGGGTGATGAAAGGTCGTGGCCCGCGCCGCCGATAAACTGGGATCGGATGGTCTGCGTAACGGGTGTATCCAGACTGCTGGCCGCAAACGCCCAGCCCTGATGAAAATCGTTGCGCGGATTTTGGAAAAACAGCGCGCCCAGTTCTGCATTTTCTGCTGTCTCGATATGTTTCAGACTGTCGCGGGTGAGTTCCGCAAGCGCAATTTCCGTGTAGGGCGCGACGCTTAACCGCGCGGCCTTATTCGTTGTATTGCGGATCGTCAGGACACGAAGTTCCACCGGCTGATCGGGGGGAAGAAAAATTGTCAGGCTATATTCCCGCCCGGGGGTCGCTTTATGAAATTCCGCATATCCCAGGCCATATACCGCATGATGCTGTGCATCCTTGCGCCGGTAAGGCACATAGCAGGGGGTGTCGATTGCATCTGTATCGCGATCTTTTACATAGATCATCTGGCTGGGAGCTTGGGCTGGAACGGTGTCCAGACTGAACGGGCTAAGGCCATTTTGCTGTGCGTTTCCGGCAAACGAAAATAGCGCTCCGTCATTGCTCACGATCGCGCCATGGCCCAGCGGGTTGGCCAGCACATGGGCCATGGGCCGCGCCGTGTCGCAGGCAACATGCAATTCCCGGCCGTCGCCAGAAAAGCGGAAGGGCAGGGCTTTGGCCTCGCGGCGTGAATGGGGTGGTATTAATTGCCGCTTGCGGGCGAACACTGCGTCAATTTCAGCGCTGTCGGGCGATGGCTTGCCTGACGCGCGGCTGATATGGGCGGCGGCCTCATATTCATCGCGGGCATAGCCATCCGTAAACGGAATTTCAATCGTGCCACCCGGTGCGATTTCAATGCGCAACTGCAAACTGGCCGCAGGATCAAAACTGTACAGCAGCCCTTCATCGTCTGTCGGCCGGTGCTGCCCGCCGCTTAAAATATCCGGTGCGCCAAGGGTGCCCGTGCCGATAAAATGCGGACGGCAATCTTCATAGCCCAGCAACTGGACAGGCCCCAACCGATCCGTGTCCACGTGCACCGCATGGAACGCCACTTCGCGCGACATTTTCTTTTTATGTGGATTGGCATGTCCGTTATGCAGCAAACGGTTTCGGGCCATCACTGCACCAAGTTTGCGCATGAAGGTGGTGCCAACATGGATGGCGTTATAATCGGCATGGCGGCTATAGCCATCCAGCATATTCACCGCCCATTCCTGATAGCTGGTCAGGATTAATATCCGCGGCTGTGTTCCATGATTGTGCAGGCGGATGCGCCAATGCTCGACGGGAGCCTCTGGCGCGAGCTCGACAAGCGCCTCGGCCTTTATGTCGCCGTGACTGTTTATCCACCGCGCCGAGGTGGGGCCAGGCCGTTCCAGAGCGTAATCCGGGCCGCAGACACCGGCAGGCTGGCGTCCCAGGGACCATAATGGTCCAACCGGAGCCCCGTCCCCGCCAAGTTCGCGCAGATAGAAAAATTTGCCCTTGATGTCCAGTGCGTCTTGCGGGCGGCGGGTTAAATCAATCTCGTTGCCTTTACGAACCGCGCTATAGGCGCGGGCATAGCTGCGCCCGCCGAAATCGCCTTCCAGCGCGTAAATCCCATTGCTCAGTGTAAAGACATTTGGTGGATGTTTCTGCGTGCCACCGGACGGCGCGGGTGGTCTGCTGCGTGCGGCAATACGGGCGGTCACTGTGCCAATGCCGATGGCGGCTAGTGCGGCGACGCTATACCCTGCAAGCACAAGCATCACGGCGGGTAATATTTCCCCGCCGGTGGCCGCCAGGCGCTCGGCCCCACCCCAGGCGTAATCCCAATCGCGTCCGCGCGGGATATAAAACGGGATCAAAAGCGGCGCCCAGGTGGCGAAACGGCGAATGCCTTCCGGCAGGCTGCGGGTGCGCGCCCGGTGGCCGACAAAGCGTGCGGCCCACTCATCGAACCGGTCGCCGCCAACAAAAGACAGGTTGACCAGGCTGGCGACGCGCAGCCCCATATGATCGAACCAGATGATAACCCGCAACCATTCATAGGCCAGCAGCCCCAGAAACACGTCCAGGCTCCACTGCCGGAAAGTTTCCGGCGACATCACTCCGTTTGCGATAGTGGCGACGGCCGTACGCACCGCGCCATCCTGATTGTACCAGCTTGGATCCGGGGCCATGCGCAGGAAAGTCTGAATGATCGGGGCCATCCACAGGCCCCAGCGCAGAACCCGCACCGTCTGTTCGACAACGCCGGTCATGCCTTCAATGCTGAACAGGCTGCGCAGCGGGTTAAGGCTGCGCTCGAACAATGCGGTCAGAATAACCAGATTGAAGCTGAACAGCGGCGCGGCAATGGCCCAGTTGATGACGCCGGACAGGCTGTCATTATACAGCAGCCGCGCGCCGCCCTGCAAAACGCCAAGGTCCATCTGTCCCCATCGGCTGAACAGCGGATAGATGATATATTCCGCCTGGGCTTTACCTGCGGCCGGGAAATTCAGTGTGGCATAGGCTTCAAGCCGCTGTCCGATAATGGCGATCTGCGCGGTGTCCAAATACCAGGCGATTGCGCCGCCTATGATACCGCCAAGCCCGGCTCCCAGCGCATAGATACGGACCGACTGCAGGTGTTGACGCTGCTTGTTCAGTACTGCAAACGCGTCGCGGATCACGTCGCTGCCCGCATAGACCAGTACGCCCACCGACAGTCCGTATGCAAATCTGATTTCAGAGGCGGCGTGTTGCAAACCCAGTAACACTACCCCGGCCAACCCCGCTCCCAGTAATATGCCGCGCAGATGGTTCATCGGCTGGCGCAGATTTCCCAGCAGCCGCGAAAGGAAAGGGGGGCTTTGGTCGAAACTTTCGATGATGGTGCGCGCCAGACAGAACAAAAGCGCCCCGCCCAGCGCAGACGCGGCGCCAGGATAGGCGGCAATCAGCGCCAGCAGCTCATGTGAATGCAGCGCCAGCCCATATGCCTGCAACAGCAGCATGAACAGCACTCCATACATCATGCCCTTGCCAAGGCCGCCCCGCCAATGAATCCGGGCCGCGTAAAAAGTGGGCCGGCGCCGGTGCAATGCGTCCATCAAAATGCCGGTGACCAGAAATGTTTCGGCCCATAGTCCCGCTTGCGCCAGCCCCGTACCCACGGCGACGCCGACGATTTGCAGTGGCAATGGTAAAGCCGAAATTGCGGGACCGGAGACCATATCCGCCAATAGGGGGCTGAACGCCGCATGCGCCGCACACAGCATCAACAATCCGTATAGCCACCAGTCCCGTGTCAGGCGGCGGTCCATCAGCAGACCCACGCCAACAAATACGATCAGGTTAAACACAAACAGCATCGCCGTGCGGCCAAGCATGATCCGTAAATCGTGGCTTACCCCGTCAGGCATGAGCGCGCCGCCAATCTGGGCGAGCAGGGGTGCGGCGCCAAGACCCAGCAGCATATTGAACAGAATCGGAATCAGTAGAAATCCGGCGCCGCTGCCCGGTGGCGGATGCTGGCCACGGCGCGCCAGCCCCCACACCACCAGACCGAAATACAGCCCGGTAGCGGTGCTTGCGCCACCCGGTGAAAGCATAAGAAACTCATGCCAGGCCGCCGGAGCCTGCCATACCTGCATTTCAGGACTCGCAGAAATACATAACAGACCAATCACCAGGCCATCGCGCACCACTGCGTTAAGCGGGGGAATTTCGCCGGTTAGCATTCTGGCCATAATCGCAAGCGCGAGGCTGCCGGAAAGGCCCGCGGTTACGGTCATTGGCAAGAACGCCATACCATCTCCGCTATGGGTTATGGCAAACAGGCAGATCACCGCCCCCATCAGCGCCGTCAGGCCGGCTGCAACGGTGGTGGTGCGTGATAGGTCGCTCACGCCTTCACACCGCGCAGCAGCGCCAGCCCAAGTAGCGAAATCGTCGCGAACGCGGCTCCGGCATAAAAGGTGACGCTCGACCCAAAACCCTGCCACAACGCGCCCGCAATGACGCTGGCGGCGAGCATCAATATCCCGGTGATGAAATTGAACAGGCCAAATCCCGTGCCGCGCAAGTGCTGTGGCGCGGTGTCGGCGATCAACGCCGACAGCACGCCCTGGGTAAACCCCATATGCAGACCCCAAAGAATGACGCCAAGCGCCAGCATCCATAAATTATTGCTGTACGCCATCAGCAAATCGCCCGCGATCAAAACGACAAGACCGGCAGCTATCAGATGCAGACGATTCCGCCCATCGGAAAAACGCCCGATTGGATAGGCGCTTGCGGAATAAACGATGTTCATCACCACCAGCACCAGTGGCGCCAACCCCAGAGCCAGCCCCAGTTCATGGCCCCGCAATATAAGGAAAGCTTCGCTGAAACGCGCCAGGGTCAGCGCTGACCCTACGGCCACTATGGCCCAATAGGCGCCACTAAATTTGCCAAGTTCACGCCAATTTATAGGCGCCGTTACCGGTTTTTCCGCGTCTGCCTGCGGCCGGACCGGTTCCTGCACCCCGACATTGACCAGCGCAAACGCAGCAAACGCGGGAATAACGGCAATCCAGAAAACCAGCCCAAAATCATTGCCGCTCAGCGCCATCAAGGCAATTGCAAGCAACGGGCCGGCGAAGGCGCCAACGGTATCCATGGACTGGCGCAGGCCATAGGCGGCCCCATGTTGCTTTTTCGGGGTAATATCTGCAATTAACGCGTCGCGCGGCGCGCCGCGAATGCCCTTGCCAATGCGGTCTATGAACCGCGCAGCGATAATCCACTCTATCGCACTGGCCAGGGGAAAAATCGGCTTGGTGAAAGCCGCCAAGCCATAGCCAATGCTGACCAGCAGTTTGCGTTTGCCAAGAAAGTCGCTCAATGCGCCGGAAAATATTTTGACGATGGCGGCTGTTCCCTCGGCGACGCCTTCAATGATCCCGATGGTCAGCGCGCTGGCGCCGAGGCCAACCGCCAGATAGACCGGCAGCAGGCCATGGATCATCTCTGAAGATATATCCATCAGCATGGAAACGAATCCCAATATCAACACCCCGCGCGGCAGGCTGCGTGAAGTTGATTCTTGAGGGGGTATGACCGGTTTCATGCTAAGTTCGTTTGTATCCTGTCGGGCGATAACCCGATATCGCGTTTACGGAATATGTTTTATATTCTTTCGGCTTGAGACTTGGCCGGACGTAGTACAGTATGCCCCGAATCACGGGACGTAGACCGCCCATGATACTTTGAATGGCACCAATGGAGTGGATACTTATGCAGGTAAAACAATGGATTGTTATTGCTGGCTTGATGGTTGCAGCCCCTTTGCTGGTGGCATGTGACGACAAGAAGGCCGGCGACGAAGCCGCACCGCCCGGCGCCGACGCAGCCGCACCTACGGATGGAGCGCCAGCGGATGAAATTGAAGCGCCGCCTGCTGAAGTCGAAGGCGAATAATTAAAATTAAAAACCCCGGCTGATATCAGCCGGGGTTTTTAATTTGTCCATTATATTATGTCACGCCTTGAAGGTAGCGGCTGCCTGCGACAACACCACATTGCCTTTTTGTGTCACCGCCTGAACGATGGCCTCGCCGGGGGCGGTGCGCCATATCCGGGTAATCACGGTATCACCGAAAAACACCTGATCGGCGAAGCGTCCGGTCATGCTTTTGAAATTGGCCGGATCGCCGCCGCATAATGTGTGCAAAATCGCCCGTCCAACAAAACCATAGGTGCAGAGCCCATGCATGAAAGCGTCCGGGTAACCCGCCTTGCGCGCAAATTCCGGGTCGATATGCAACGCCACCCGGTCGCCTGACAGCCGGTATATCGCGCCCTGGTCCGGGCGGGTCTGATACTCCACCACATGGTCTGGTTTGCGGTCCGGCGGCAGATTCATCTGCGACGTCGAGGGGCCGCGTTCACCGCCAAAACCGCCCCCGCCGATAAAGAACAGGGTCGAATGGGTTTTGAACAGGGGGCCGTCTTTGTCGGATGCGATGCATTCCGCGCCGAACACCGCCGCCTTGCCGGGTCCTTTGTCCCAGATTTCGCTCAGGCGGCCCTTCATGGTGATGTCGGCATTGGCGGGCAGGGGACGAAACAGCTCCACCGACTGTTCACCGTGCAACATGCGCGCGATGGGCATTTTGATATATTTGCCGATGCAGCCCATGGCCCACATTCCCGGGATCACCGCATAGGTCGGGAGTACCTTTGGCCCGCGCCCTTCATACAGAAAATCCAGCTCCTTGTCCGGCATGGCGCCCACACCCGCCGCGTACAGCATGGTCTGATTGTCGGTCCAGGAACGGGTGGTCTCGCCAAAGTCCTGGCCAACCAGATCTGGGGAAATTTTATCGCTCGTCATTATCTTCTCCGTGTTTGTATCTGTTATAACAGTTATAAAGGGCGCATAAGAAATTGCACACTAGAAAGGGACGGTAGAACATGAAAGTACTCGAATTTTTACGCGGCACACCAGCTGGCAATGGCGAATGGCATTATGATCTGGGCCGCGAACTGCATGGCGCGTTCGGCGGCGCCAACGGCGGAGTGGTCGGCGCAACCTGCGTTAGCGCCGCGCGATCGCTTTCTCCTGGCCGGGCTCCCGCCAGCCTGGATGTGCGCTTCATCCGCGGGTTGACCGAAGGTACGGCGCGGGTTGTGCCCGTCATGCTGCATGAAGGGCGCACTTTGTCGATCGTCAGCGTGGACATCTTCGATTCTCGGGGGAAATTGTGCACCCGCGCGACGGTCAGCCTGGCTAATCTGGAGGCGCTGGAATCCTTTGAACATGCGGGCTTTGCCGGCACGCCAGCGGGCTGGAAGTCCTATGATGCAGGCAAGCCATGGGCGAAACCGGGCAGCGGGGTGGAAGTGCCGCTGATCGACACCTTCGACCCCCGTCTGGTGGGTAATGATGATCGCGGCTATGCAACCGAAGTGAAAGTGCATTGGGATGAACCGGGCACCTGCGCCGAGGCCGCCTGTATCGCGGCCGATATTTCTGTTGGCCCGCCGGTTGGCAGCGCGCTGGGCGGCAAGCCGATCCCCATTCCCAATCCCGATCTGACATTGCGGTTCTGTGCGGAGCCGCCGCTGCCCAAGACCATGGTTTCCGCCTGCCGGCTGGAACATATTTCGCGCGGCATAGCCTCTACTCGTATTGAAGTACGTGCGGGTGCGCAACTGGTGGCTATTGGTATTTCAACCACCACCCTGCTTGCCGGTGCATGGCCCGACGCGAGGAAGCCAAAAACCTAGGGCCAGACACAGGCGAAGGATGGACTTGTAACGGTTGTGTGCCGGTCACCTATCTCATTATGTCATTTTGGCTTCGAAGGGGGTCGGGCCCCGGCCGCGATTGAAAAGGTTACCCCGGATATCATTCTGATGGATGCTGTCATGCCTGGGATGGATGGTTTTGAGACGACCCGGCGGCTGAAGCGCCGGACACCGGCGGTGTCAACTATGTTGCAAAGCCCATCGTACCGGATGCATTGATCGCCCGCATACGAACGCATCTTGCCAATGCGCGTCTTGCGCGTACGGCGCTACAAAGCGCTGGATGCTTCGGGGCGCTATCATCATTAATGTAAAGCTGGTGACGCCACCAGGAAAAGCAAAATGCGTCGGGACGCAAATCCCCTATGCGTACGCGCAACGGCGTCAGTCGTTGCATCGCTTTTTTCAATATCATTGATTTAATTATACTTTCAATTGCCGGGCGGTAATTTGCTTGAAGTCAAATAGCCTCGGATTGTTTTCCTGTATTAACGATGCTTCCCGGCAAAAAAACACATTGCAGCTTATACCCCTATCAGGTATATATCAAGTATGGATGCGAAAACTAAAAAAAGCTGTCTGAACCGCCTTGCCCGGATCGAGGGGCAGGTGCGCGGTGTGCGAAACATGGTCGAGGAAGATCGTTATTGCATCGAAATATTGACGCAGATCAATGCGGCGCGCGCTGCCCTCGATAAAGTCGAGCAAGAAGTTCTACGAGAACATTTGCAGAGTTGCGTTACCCATGCTTTTCACAGCGGATCGCTCAGCGAACGGCGGCAGAAGATTGATGAACTGATCAAGGTTCTGGATCGTTAAGTGCGCTGAGCGCACACTTCGTCACCGCCAACAAGAGAGGATATTCCATGTCCAGCTTAATTCGTACTGCCCTAGCCCCTGTAACGGCGCTTGGCCTGTTACTCGCCAGTCCGGCAATCGCACAGGCGCCGGCACAAAATCCGCATCACCCGAAGGATGCGGCCGCAAGCGCGGCGCCCGGCATGATGATGCCGATGATGGGGGGGCAAATGATGCCGATGGGCCATATGATGGGCGGCGGCATGATGGGAATGATGCATAAGCATCCGGAGGGATATTTTGCTTTCCTGAAAACAGAGATCGGAATTACCGACGCGCAGAATACCGTTTGGAAGGCTTATACGGATCAGTTGAGGGCTTTGATCAAGAAGCATCAGGACGCCATGCCGATGCAGCAGAAGACTCCCACAAATCCGCCCACCTGGATTGAGAAATTGACAGACCGCGAAGCAATGATGAGCGAACATCTGGAGGGGATGAAAAAAAATCCGGCCCGCCGCGACAGC
>Ga0209024_1001866_pt1 | contig 14534 bp, 13 predicted proteins | sample AutmiccommunBRH5_FD_187380 | JGI IMG/M metagenome (GOLD analysis project Ga0209024, IMG submission 187380) | Deep subsurface microbial communities from Mt. Terri, Switzerland - Autotrophic microbial communities BRH/5 (SPAdes) (version 2) | ecosystem: Environmental > Aquatic > Deep subsurface >...
GACTTCCTCTCGCGTCCCGAGCGTGTCATGGACGAGGTGACGCGGATGGTGGCGGAGGCGGAGGCGCCGCCGCGGGAACTGCTGACCGCACGCTCGGAGCTGGCAGAACTTGAACGGCGCCAGGGTCGCCTCGCCCAGCTCTACACGCGCAGCGACATGCCGCCGAGCGTCCTCGAGGCGGAGTCGAGGACGCTGGCCGATCGGCGCTGGAAGTTGGAGGCGCGGATCCGCGAACTGGAACCGCGCGCCCCACGGGGCGCTGCGATCGAGGCGCTGAGGCGGGATCTGCCGGGAATACTGGAGGAGATCCGGGAGCGGATCAGCAGGGGCGGCGAGGACGACTTTGAGCTGCTGCTACGCGCCGTGGATGCCCAGATCTCGGCGACAGCGGAGGGCGCGACCATCGCCGGGACGCTGCCGATAATTGATCAGTCCTGTGAGTCTTTCGCTACCATTGAACGAACATCGGCATGACGACGCGCTCGTGCGAAAAGGGATGCGCGCCTTTTCGCGTGGCGCTCGCGCTCTGACACCCTCAACCGAGCTCGTACGGGGCCAATCACGCCGTCACAGCAGCTAGCCACACCCCTCGTCGCGCCGCAGTTCATGCAGTGGGAGGAATCGGTGCTGGCGAGCGTGGCGACACCAGCGTCACGCAGCGGTTGGCAGGGTGGCGCTCCCGCTGGTGAACGCATCGCCCGCGATCGGTCCGACTATGCCCGTCGCTACGGTCGCGCTCACCTGATCGCGGGCGAGCGAATAGCCTGCTGCGCTTTGGCAAACAGGAGCAGCACCGTCTTCAACTGCAGCCAGCGTCACGTCGAGGTTGAGGTACGACTCTGGCGCCGCAGACGATCGCAAAGGGAGGCTTCCGGGCGCAGCCGCTGAGGGTTGTCGTCGGCGGCCACGGGCGGTTCGCCGGAGCACTTGGTACCCACATCGCTGAGTGCGATGAGGCTTGGGGCGAACTTGGCACCGAGTGGCTCGAAGAGCACGAGGTCGGCGATTCCGTCGTTCAGCTCGAGCACACCCCGGCCACCATCGTCTTGTGGGGTACCTACCGTGCTGCGCGCCGACACTTCACCGCTGTTCGCCGTCCCGTGCGTAGCACCCGTAACGCCCCGACGGCTCCCAGACCGTCGTTCGCGACCTGGGCGTGCTGAGCACCGGCGGCTACGTGAGCGATGGCGATCGCGTTGAACGGGTCCTCGTTGCCACGTCCAGGGAGACAGGCGCGAACCTACGCCGGCGGCACCAACCGTCCGCGAGGTTCGCGCCTGTCTCAGTCTTGCTGGTCATGAACTGCTAGCCGCGGGGTAACCCGAGGCCGCGAGTCGCGATGATGTTCCTCTGAATCTCGGATGTGCCTCCCGCGATGGTCATCGGGACGGACCACACGTAGCCGTGGGTGAACATCGCCCGCAGCGGGGCGTAGTTGCTCTCTTCATCCCAGATGTTCGCATAGAGCCCGAACGCCCGCGTCCCCACCCGCTGGAGTCGTTGGAGCGACTCAGAGCCGAACATCTTGACCATCGAGGACTCGTAGTTCGGGATCTGGCCGGCGGCCTGGATCGAGACGATCCGGAGCGACATCGACTCCTCGATCTCGATCTCGACGAGTCGGTCTACAACCTCACCACGGAGGCTCGTGTTGCTGGCAAACCGTGATCGTTGTCGGCCTACATCCGTGTGGGCGTAGTCGATCAGATCCATGAGTTGTCGCCGCGCCATCACGGATGTCCCAATGCCGGACCGCTCGTAGTCCAGGAGGGTCATCCCCACGTACCAGCCCCGGTTCTCTTCCCCCACTCGGTTCCTCGCCGGGACATGCACATCCTCGAAGAACGTCTCGTTGAACACGTGGCCCCATCCCATGTCGATGAGTGGGCGCACGGTGATGCCCGGCGTATTTCGGTCCATCAGCAAGAATGAGATGCCCCGGTGCTTTGGAGCATCCGGGTCCGTCCGGACCAGGGCGAACAGCCAGTCCGCATGGTGGGCCCCGGACGTCCAGATCTTCTGGCCGTTCAGTACGTACTCATCTCCTTCACGGACGGCCCGAGTCTGGAGCGAGGCGAGGTCGGAGCCGGCGCCCGGCTCGGAGTACCCTTCTGCCCAGGCCACCTCACCCGAGAGGATTTTCGGCAGATGCTCAGCCTGCTGTTCTTCGCTCCCGTGCACGATCAGGGTCGGGCCGAGCATCGAGACACCCATCCCACCGACGGCAGGTGCTCCAGCCTTGGCCATCTCGTGGTTGAAGATGAATTGTTCAGTTACCGTCAGGCCCGCGCCGCCAAACTTCTTGGGCCAATGCGGCGCGATCCATCCGCGCCCCGCCAGGGACTCTGCCCATTCGCGCGCCGCCGTCTGGGCCGAATCGTCGTTCGACTTCCGGTCGCTCTGCCATCCACCTTCGAACAATCCCGTGCCCCGGTTGGGGTCGCGGTAGCGCTCAGGAAGGTAATCCTGAATGAATGAGCGAACCTCTTCACGGAACTTCGCCTGCTCAGGCGAATCATTCCAGTCCATCGTGACCTCCCTAGTGTGAGCTACTCGTTGAGCCAGGGCACGACCCCTGGTGCATAGCCCAGTCCTGCCTGTCCTGACTCCTGCGCACGCCGATACTCCGTCTCGGAGTATCCCAATACATCCCGGTACACGTAGTCGTTGTCCTGACCAAGCTGTGGCGCAACCCGGCGGAGCCGGTTGGGAGTGTTCGCCATGCTGAAAATGAGGCCGGGGTACCGACGAGTCCCGTAACTATCTGATGGCAGTTCCTCAAAGAACCCCCGAGCGTCGAGTTGCGGGCAGGCGAACGCATCTGCATCGTTCTGTACCGGTCCAGCGATCACACCGCGGTCCTGCAGCGTCTGGAAGAGTTCCGCGTCGGAGCGCTCACGGGTGTATTCCGAGAGCAACTTGTCCAGCGAGGTTCGGTGCTCGTAGCGGCCCGGCTCGCTGGCGAATCGCGGATCCGACGCCAGGTCGGCCGCGCCCAGTACGTCGCAAATGGCGGACCACGCGGCGTCCGAGTCGCAGTCGATCCCGATCCACCGGTCGTCTCCCGCGCATGGGTAGTACCCGTGGGGCGCGTGTGTCCGATGCTGGTTGCCCTGTGGCCCCGCGTCCCGTTGGTTCGCGGTCCAATCCAGGATGAAGTCCCCCAGTATCGGGAGGAAGTTCTCAGCCTGGGACAACTCGATCATCTGACCACGCCCTGTCCGCCGACGCGCCCGCAGCGCCATTGCCACGCCGAAAGCGCCCATCACGCCCGCGACCGCATCGCCGGTGTACACATCGCCAGCAGCCTCCGGCGTCTCGTCCGGATAGGAGCGGATGTAGTGGTGACCGATCATCCCTTCGATGTGTGTTCCCAGGGCGCGGTAGTTCTTGTACGGGCCGGAGAGGCCGAACGCGGGCATCCGCAGCATGATCAGGTTGGGGTTGCGTTCCTTGAGCACGTCGTAGGTGAGATTGGCCTTCTCGATCGTTTCCGGGACGTTGTTCTCCACTAGGACGTCGCATTTCTCGATGAGATCCAGGAAGATCTCACGCCCTTCCGGCGTCGTAATGTCCGCCGTCATCGAGAGCTTGTTCCGTGCGTGTGAATTGAACCCGGGGCTTCGGTTCCACGGATCGTCACCGGCCTGGAAGTCCGGGTAGGCGAAGAGCGTCATGCCCATCTGCGCAAGGTGACGGAGCGCCGGCTCAGGGGGCGGTTGCATGTCGGCGCCCCGGGTCAGCGGCTGAATTCGAGTGCGGGGTTCGACACGGATGACCTCCGCCCCCCATTCTGAGAGCAACTGCGTGACGTAGGGTCCAGCCCAGACGACCGTCACATCAGCGACACGGATGCCATCCAGTGGTAGCGATGCCATGAGTCCTCCCGGTGCTTAGATGACTTCGGTCGCCCGCAGGGCTGCGATCTCGTCCTCATCGAGGCCCAACTCGGCGAGTACCTCGTCGTTGTGCTCACCCAGGAGCGGGGCCCGCGTGGGCGTCGCGCGCGGCGTATCGGACATAATGAACGGGCGGCCTGGATACTCGAACGTCCCCGCAACCGGGTGCTCGATGAGGTCCCAGACTCCTCGCTCTCGGTAGTGGGGATCGGTCACCAGGTCTTCGGGTGTGTTCACGACACCTGCGAGCAGACCGTGGGATTGGGCTTCCGCGACGATCTCTCGCTTGTTCCGGCTAATCAGCCAGACCAGGTACGAGGCACTGATCTCTTCCGCGAAGGCCGGATCCAGTGTGGTGGGCTGCTGCATGAGCCTGGGGTCGCCGACGAGGTCGTCACGCCCGATCATCTTCACGAAGGCGTCCATCCGGCCACGCCCCGTCGCGAGCAGGTTGATGTACCCATCCGCCGTCGGCTTGACTCCCGAGGCTAACGAGATGCCCGCGGCCGCTGTCCGCTTTGCTGACACACCGGTATACGAATACGAGGTGAGCGTGATCGTCCGTCGGTCGCGGGTGCCGGCCTGCGTTTGATAGATGGACACGTCGATGTGGTCGCCCTCGCCGCTGCCTTCCGCGCGGTAGAGCGTCATCACTGCCGAGTACGCCGCTACCGCGCCGGCCTGCAACTGCGCGAGCTGCCCACCCAGCTTGAGCGGCTCTCGAGTCCCCGTCCCGGTCTGAATGACGGGCCCACCCATCCCCTGATAAATGAGTTCCGAGGCGCGCAGCCCGGCCTCTGCGTACGGCCCGGTCTGGCCCCACGGTGTGATCGAGACGTAGACGATATCGGGGTGACTCGCAGCGATCGTTGCGTAGTCCAAACGGAACGCGGCGAAACTTCCCGGAGCGCTGTCTTCCACGACGATCTGTGCCGTAGACGCCAGCCGGCGAAGTAGATCGCTTCCGGTGCCGGTTCGCGGATCCAGCGTCACGGACCGCTTGTTGGTGTTGAGGTGGAGAAACAGGAGCGCTCGCTCCGGGTCAGGCTCATCGCCCGCGAACGGCGGCACGTGGCGGGTCGGGTCGCCCCCGGCTGGCTCGACCTTGATCACCTGCGCCCCAAAGTCGGCCAGCAACTTCGTGCAGTGTGGCCCGGCGACCCCGGTGGTCAGATCAAGAACCCGTACACCATCGAGTGCATGCATGCCTCCCCCTGCTCCTGCTAAGCCCCTTCGGGCTGGGCGGCGATGCCGACGTTATATCAAGATAGTTAGCGGTACGCAAACTATTGCGCGGAAGGTGGCCGCGTCTCGCCAAGACGCCACGGTCTCACCTCCGGGGCCTCGTCAGTCAGCGAGAATGCAGGCAACGCCAGACCGTCTCCCAGAGGGACGAACTTCACACGCACCCTGAGCCCTATCCCGACGCGCTCCTCGGACTCCGGTTCGCCATCCGCGTCGATCAAGGTACCGATGATGCGAATGCCATCGTCTGGCCCCGGAACCTGGCGCTGCTCGTCCAACTCCACCAGCACCAGCGGGTACGGTGTGCGGGATCGGTATGCGGGGTGGATGGCCTGAGTTACGACCTCGTACGAGTAGATCACGCCGCGCCCTGAGACAACGGACCATTCGGACTCGAGGGAGGTGCAGAAGGGGCACGCGTTCCCCACTGGATACCGCAGGCGAGCGCAGTTGACGCAGCGCTGCATGGCAAGTTCCCCTCTGCCCGCAGCCTCCAGGAACGCGAGGTGCTCGGGGTCATTTGAGGAGATCTCGACCGGCACGCCAAGATACGCGGCCATCAGGGCCTCCGCAGGATCAGCGCCGAACCAGTGGCTGGCGATGCCCATCCGAGGTTCATGGTGATCTCGGGATCCCGAACCTGACGGCAGCCATGCTCGCGGTAGTCGTACGTGTGTGCGCCAGCACTCCAGTCTGGGCAGTAGTCATCTGCCTGTCGCCTGAGTTGTCGGATATTCTCCGCAACGAGTGCGATGCCATGCGTGTAGCCCTCGCAGAGGTGTCCACCACTCGTGTTGTTTGGCCTCGCGCCGCCCAGTTCGATGATCCCGCTGGAGACGTAGTCACCCCCTTCCCCACAGAAGCCATACGCCTCCAGTTGCAGGACTGTCGTGAAGGTGAACGCGTCGTATGACCCCGTAATATTGACATCGTCCGGTCCGATACCGGCCTGCCCGAAGACGATGGGTGCCGCGTAATAGCCTGCCACCCGAGAAATCGGCCCGAACGGCCAGTGATAGCCGGCGCCGAGCTTATTGACGCGGCCGGCCACCCCCATGACGAGGGCCGGCGTCTGCCGCAGTCCCCGCGCCCGGTCTGCGGACGTCACGATCAGGGCGCTGCCGTTGTCTGTCTCCACGCAGCAATCGAGCAAGTGGAGTGGCTTCGCGACCCAGCGCGAACTCAGGACATCGTCGACGGTGACCCGCTGAGGGTAGTAGGCCTTGGGATTGTTCGACGCGTGCTTACTGTGGGCCACCTTCACGTGGGCCACTTGCTCGCTGGTGACCCCGTGCTCGTAGAGGTAGCGCATGAAACTCGGTGCGAACGACTGCGCGGCCGAGTTCATCCCGTGGATCGCCTGGTCCAGCATCGGCCCCGTGAACGCGGGGTTCTGCCGTCCGGTCCCACCGATCCGGTTCTGGGTGTAACCGTTCATTCCGCGAAAAATGACCACCGTCTGGCACATTCCCGCCTCGATGGCTCCCATCGCGAGTCCGACCAGCGCCTCGATCGTGGAGCCGCCCCCGGACACGTCCATGTAGAAGTTGAGCCGGATTCCCAGATCGCCCGCGACCACCGGCGACGCAGTGGAGTCGTTCATCGAGTACGACATCATCCCGTCGACTTCGCTGGCCTGGAGTCCCGCATCCACCATGGCCATCCGCACCGCCTCGACGGCAAGGGTGCGCGTTGTCCGTCCCGAGTCCCGAGAGAACTCAGTCTGGCCGATCCCCACGATCGCGTACTTGTCTCGCAGGCCGGCTATGTCCCCTCCTTGGCGCGGTGAATGGTATTGAGCCGCGCCCGCAACTCTGGTAAGTAGTTAACCAGTGGCTAACCATCAGTCAACCACAAACGTCATCGATCGAGAAGCGGAGGCGCAACTTTGGCAGGCAGGCTCGACGGCAAGGTCGCAATCGTCACGGGCGCTGGGCGTGGCATCGGACGCGGCGAGGCGCTCGCGCTCGCGGCGGAAGGCGCCGCGATCCTGGTGAATGACCTCGGGAACACGACTGCAGGCGAGGGGTCCGACACGACGCCCGCCCAGGAAGTTGTGAATCAGATCACAGCTGCCGGCGGCCGTGCCGTCGCGAACTACATGGACGTGAGCGACTATGACGCGTCGCTCGAGATCGTCCGCCAGACGCTCGACGAGTTTGGCCGGCTGGACATCGTCGTCAACAATGCTGGGATTCTGCGTGACCGCATGATCTTCAACATGGGGGAGGACGAGTGGGACGCGGTGATCGCTGTCCACCTCAAGGGGACGTTCAACATCTGCCGACACGCCTCCGTGGTCTTCCGGCAGCAGCGGAGTGGCCGATTCATTAACACCGGGTCTGAGTCGGGCCTCGGAAGCCCGGGCCAGCCGAACTACGCGGCAGCCAAGGAAGGCATTGTTGGCCTCACGCGTTCACTAGCCTCGGCCATGGCGCGCTACGACTGCACGGCGAACGCCGTGCGACCTCGGGCGGCGACCCGGATGACGCTCTCGCCCGAGATGGAGGCTGCTCGGCAGGCGCGGGAGGCCCGAGGCGACGAGTCGTCCACGGCCGGTCTCGAGATCGACAAACTCGATCCGTCCGTAGTCGGAGCGCTCGTGGCGTACCTCGCGTCGGACGAGGCGCAGCACGTCACCGGGCGTGACTTCCTCGTGGGCGGTGACCAGATCGGTGTGTTCACCATCCCAACGGTCGAGGCCCGGGTGTTCTCCGCCAGTGGCTTGTGGACGACGGACGAAGTCTTCGAGCGGTTCGCCGGAACGCTCGGTACCGTCGTGTGACCTGAGAGTTCGACGCGATGGCCCGGCGAAGGTCAACGATGGCCCGAGAAGAGTGGTGAACAGCGAGCCGCCCCGGGATTAACGGGGCGGCTCGCCGTAGGGTGATCTCTGAGGTCGACGACGGCCCGTCTCAAGCAAGGAGGGCGGCAGCGCTAGCGGCGGGAGTGGCCTGGAGGCGTCGCGGGGCTCCTCTCGGGGGAGCGTCGCTCGAGCTCTCCGGCGCGGACGGGCCCCCGGCACCCCCGGATCCGGGCGGCGCACCATATGACCGCTACCCGCTGGCCCGGATCTCCGCGTCCTCCACAAGCCAGCGGCGGTTCCATGCCTCGACCGCTTCGAAAACGCGTCGCAAGTCACGCGCCTGCTCGCTCAACCGGTAGAGCTGCGTCGAGCCGTCCTCACAGTGTTCGACGAGGCCTGCCTGCTGTAGTTCGGCCAGTCGCTCGGTCAGCAGGCGATTCGAGATCCCCGGGATAAGACGGCCCACCTCATTGAAGCGCAGCGGACCGGGGAACAGCGCGCGCATGATCGCCGCCGTCCAGCGTCGGCCGAGCAGTTCGAGGGTGGCCTGGAAGGCGGCGCAATACGCCGAGTCCGGGAACTCGTCGGTGCAGTCGGGAGGTTGCTCTGTACTTGCCATGACGCCGATATGCGCTAAGTTACTCACTGTAACCAGTTACCTTTTGTAACGTGGCCAACATCGGATCAATCGGAAGGTACCACAGCCCCATGTCCTGGACGCTCGATCAGGTTCACTCGAATGTCGGATTCTCGGTGCGGCACATGATGGTGTCGAAGGTGAAGGGCCGTTTCGAGGAGTTCGACGCCACGGTCCGGATCGACGAGGCGGAGCCGGCCCGGTCCTCGCTTGAAGCGCGCGTCCAGGTGGCGAGCATCGACACGCGAGAGGCTCCGCGAGACGCCCACCTCCGCTCGGCCGACTTCTTCGATGCAGAAAACCACCCGCAGATGCTCTTTCGCAGCACGCATGTGGAGTCTGCCCCGGACGGCAAGCTGCGCCTGGTCGGCGACCTCACGATCCGTGGCACCACCAGGGAAGTCGTGCTCGATGGTGAGTACGAGGGTCCCTTGAAGGACGCTCAGGGACAGCGTCGGTTCGGCTTCGAACTCAAGGGCCGCATCGACCGAGAGGCGTTCGGCCTGACGTGGAACATGCCAATCGAGGCGGGGGGGTTCGTCGTCGGCAAGGACGTGGAGCTCCAGATCGATGGCGAGGTTGTCGAACAATAGAGGTGGCTGCTCCCTCTGCGATTGAACGAACGGTGTTTGCGGCCGGGCGATGAGCGCGACCGTACCGGCCATGCGGACCCTAGACACCGACGCCTCGCGGTTGAGTGGACGCCCCTGGGCCGGGAAGAGCAGGACATGGAAACAGCAGCAACGATCATTCAGGTGCTTCTGGCTGTCATATTCCTCGGAGCGGGCGGAGCGAAACTGGCGGGCGTCCAGATGCAGGTGGCCAACTTCGAGCGTTATGGCTACTCGCAGCGCTTCCGGCTGGTCACCGGTGCCGTGGAGGTCATCGGGGCCGCTGGCATGATTGCGGGCCTCTTTGTCGAGGAATTTGCGATCGCGGCGGGGGTCTGGCTGGCGGTCACCATGATGGGCGCCGCCTACACGGATGTCCGGCACTCCCCCCCGGCGATGATCGTCGCCCCGCTCGTGCTCCTCATGCTGAGTCTCCTCGTCGTCGTCCTGCGGGTGGCATGAGCGCGCTCCGCCACATCTATACTGGTATACTGGGCGCGCTACCACCCGCGCGTTCCGATCAAGGTTCAAGGAGGGTGAGACTGATGGATAGAACCCTGGGACTGGCATGGATCGGGCTGTCCGCCCACGATCCGCAATCGGATGAGCACGCCGAGTACATCCCCGGTGTCTGCAACATTGGCCCGGCTGAGATCGCTAAGCGACGTCGGGCCGGCTGGAGTGGTGCGGTCGCGACTGCGGCGATTTGGGCCGTCCTCGCGCTCATTGATGCGCCGCCCGCCGTCCGGCTCGTGACGTTCTTCCCCGCAGCGATGGCGGCGGCCGGGTTCCTGCAAGCGTGGATGCACTTCTGTGCGTACTTCGGCTTCGCCTCGTTGCTCAACTTCGGTCCGGAGGCGGGGGAGACCGAGACTGTGGTCGAGGCGGAGTTCCGCCGAAAGGACCGCATCAAGGCATGGCAGATCCTCGGCTATTCGATCTTCATCGGACTCGCCGTCGCGTCGGCGGCATATCTCGCGTAGGCCACGTGGATCCCGTGTGCGCCTCGCGCACACGGGATCTGGGTCATCTTGCCACCAGCCGGAACGATTGTGTGTTCGAACACCCGACTGGCACCCCTCAGGGGCGGTGGGTTGGCAACCGCGGTGGGTAGCACGATTACCAGGCGCTCAAGCCTACGCGAACTGGACCGAGCGTTTCGAGTTGCCCAGCCAGAATCCCTCGATCTGCGTATCTGCCAGCGCTCCGTCTTCGATGCTCGCGCCTAGCGCGACGAAGAGCGGCACGAAATGGTCGACCCGAGGATGGGCGTACTGCAGGGCGGGCGCCGTGTGACGGTAGTCCAGCAGAGCGTCGATATCCCGATGAGCCAGCGCTTCGGCTGCCCATTGGTCGAATTCCGCGACGGCGCGAACCACTGCCGGCCCGCCCTGCGCTGCCAGGCGCGCGGCCTCAAAGCTATGGGTCAGGAATCCACTGCCCATGATTAGCACACCCTCATCGCGCAGCGGCGCGAGTCGACGGCCAATCTCCATGAGTACGCGTGGGTCTTCACTCGGCATCGAAATCTGGAGTACCGGAACATCCGCCTCGGGGTACATCGCCAGCAGTGGCATGTATGCGCCGTGGTCCAGACCTCGTGTCGGTTCGTCTGCCGTGGGGCCGACATCGGACAACAGTTTCCGGACGCGCTCGGCGAGCGCCGGCGCACCCGGCGCGGCATAGGTTGTTTGGTAGTACCGCGCAGGGAAGCCGTAGAAGTCGTAGACCAGCGGCACCGGGGTGGTCGCACCGATCGTTACTGGCGCCGACTCCCAGTGCGCGGAAACGACCAAGATTGCCTTCGGCTGCGGGAGGCGCTTGCCCCATTCCGCCAGCTCGCCCGGCCAGATGGGGTCGTCGAGCAGCGGCGGAGCGCCGTGAGCGAGATACACCGCAGGCATACGGACGACTCCGACGTTGTTGGTCGGGTTATGCATCGCCTGCCCACCTCTATGTCGTCCATCTCCAGAGACGGCCGCCACGCCAGCAGCCGCGACCTCGCCAGCACCACAGATGACGTGATTGCCCTGCTCACTGATGCGGCCTAGCGCCTCTCGCTCATCGGTCACGGTCAGGTCCTCGTTCCTCGGGTTCCCCGGATAATGCCGGTGACCGGACTTGCCATTATCGTTAGCCTCATCGATGATAGTCGTGTCATGGAAAATAACAACAAGGTACCCGCCTTGGGCACAGCTTCGGCCGACCAATGCCGAATGAATTCGGTGAGCGAGCTCTCGGGGTGTGAGGATGGATAGTGCTCTGGTCGACCGCACGCTGCGGGCCTACGGGGAGGCGATCAACCTTGTCGAGCCACTACGGGTGCGCTTCTGGCATGACCGTGGCCTGACGATTGCCCAGATCGGGCTGCTCTTCGCGCTCCACCACGAGGACCGTCTGTCCGTAGGCGAGATTGCGCGCGAACTTCGTACACGTCCGGCAACCGTCACGGGTCTGGTCGACAGACTGGACCGCGCGGGGTACGTGAGCCGCGAAGTTGACGATGTGGACCGGCGGGTCGTGCGCGTTTCGCTGACCGACCCAGGCCGCGGCGTGCTCGAGGAGATCCTCACCGAGGGCCGCGCCTTTATGCATCGGGCGTTCGACGTCCTCGGGGACTCGCGCGTGGCAGCGCTCGCGGACCTGCTGACAGAACTCGTCGAGGCGTCCGCCACAGCGAACGATGAATCCAGCGAGCCATCCGTGACGGCGCAGGGAAATGCAGGCAACGGCGAATGACAACACCGACACCCTCCGAAACACCCGGACAGCGGGTCGGGCCTCTCGCCGCCTGGGGCGGGTACGCTGCCCGGCACTGGCGACGGGTCATCCTCGCGTGGGTGATCCTCGTGGGCGTCCTGGGCGTCGTGGGGGCGAGCGAACGGGGACGCTTCGCCGACGACATACAGCTCCCCGGGACGGAATCTCAGGCAGCTCGTGACCTGCTCGAAGAGCGGTTCCCACAGCAGGCGGGAGACCCGGCACTCCTGGTGATGCAGGCACCTGCGGGCTTCAACGATGAGGCGGTGCGCGCACGCGTGGAGGACCTCCTCGCGCAGGCCGCGCAACTCCCGGACGTTGCAGTCATCGTCTCGCCATACGCTCCAGGCGCTGGGTCGATTTCACGAGACGGGGCGATCGCGTACGCGACGCTGCAGTATTCCGGACGAGGCATCGAACTCCCCGACTCCACGCTCGACGCGTTGTTCGACTTCGTTGACGATCGGTCGACTCCGGAGCTCCAGCTAGAGGTCGGCGGTGCGGTGGTCCAGTCTGGAGAGATCGTGCCACCGGGTCGGGCCGAATTGGTCGGGCTCGCCGCTGGCGCCGTCATCCTCTTGATCGCGTTCGGTTCGGCTGTGGCGATGGGCCTCCCCATGGTTACCGCGCTGTTCAGTCTCGCCACGGGGCTCCTGCTGATCTTGCTCGCGGCGCGCGTGCTTGCGATGAGTTCGTTCACACCGGCGTTCGCGGCCATGATCGGAATTGGCGTCGGCATCGACTACGCACTGCTTGTCGTCACGCGTTATCGCGAGGAACTGGCCCGTGGGCTGAGCGTGATCGCGGCGGTCTCCGTCGCGGTCGACACGGCTGGCCGCGCCGTCATCTTCGCGGGCGGCGCCGTCGTGATCGCGCTCCTTGCCCTATTCATCGTCGGGATCGAGTTTGTCGCTGCGATCGGTGTCGCTGGGGCGACCGTGGTTCTGAGCGCGGTGTTGGTCGCGACGACGCTCCTCCCTGCGCTTCTCGGGGCGATCGGACACCGCATCGACCGCTGGCAGATCCGCGCGTTCCACTCCGTGGAGACGCACCGGGATACCGGGATCTGGTTCCGGCTCTCATCGGCCGTCCAGCGGCACGCGTGGACTTCGGCGGTGGCCGCCACCGCGTTGCTGTTGCTGCTTGCGGCTCCTGCGCTGGACATGCGGTTGGGCTTCTCCGACGCGGGGAACAACCCGGAATCGATGCGCAGCCGGCGCGCCTACGACCTCCTCTCCGCCGGGTTCGGCGCCGGGTTCAACGGTCCGCTTGTTGTAGCTGTGGAACTTCCCGAGGGTGGGGCGGAGGCAGAGTTGAACGCGCTGTCTGCGGCCCTCGGGGCCGCCGAGGGCGTGGCATTTGCCTCGCCACCGACGTTGAGCCCAGCAGGCGGTGCCGCAGTCATCTCCGTGATCCCGGCGGGAGCACCCCAGGACGAGTCGACGACGTTGTTGCTGCACAGAATTCGGGACGAGGTGATCCCGCTGGCGACAGCCGGCACCGGCCTGGAGGCGCACGTCGGGGGAATCACGGCGGCATTCTCGGACATCGGTGACCGCATTACCGAGCGCCTCCCCCTCTTCCTGGCGATCGTCATCGGCCTGAGCTTCGTGCTGCTGATGGCCGTATTCCGCTCGATCGTGGTCCCCCTCAAGGCAGCCCTGATGAACCTGCTCTCGATCGGAGCCGCCTATGGAGTGCTCGTTGCGATCTTCCAGTGGGGCTGGCTATCTGGGCCGCTGCAGACGGGCGGCGCGGGGCCGATCGAGTCGTTCTTGCCGATGATGTTGTTCGCGGTCTTGTTCGGCCTCTCGATGGACTACGAGGTCTTCCTCCTCTCCCGGATTCGGGAGAACTACGTGGGCGGCATGGGCAACTCTCAAGCGGTCGCTCGGGGCGTCACGCAGACGGCACGGGTGATCACTGCTGCCGCGGCGATCATGGTGGCTGTCTTCCTCAGTTTCGCACTGTCTGAGGGGCGGATCATCAAGGAGTTCGGTGTCGGTCTGGGCGTCGCGATCTTCCTGGACGCGACGGTCGTCCGGTTGGTCCTTGTTCCGGCGGTGATGGAGTTGCTCGGCGACGCAAACTGGTGGTTCCCCCGCTGGCTCGACCGCATCCTGCCAAGCGTCCAGATCGAGGGTTCGGCCGCAGTCCCGATGGTCGTCGACGCCAACGCCGATAGGAACTAGACGAGAAGGGCACGGTGACCTGTGGATCAATATGAGACGGCCGTCGTTCCGCTGGACGGCTCTGAATTTTCGCGCAAGGCCCTCGCTCACGTTGCGCGCATCAATCCGAAGGCGGTCATCCTGATATCGGTGATGGAGTCGGTCGCATCCGCACTGTCCCGGCAGACCGGGATCGTGGCTGATGTCCCACCGGACGTGGCAAGGAAGGTGAGCGAGGCCGAGCAGAGTCGGCTCCGTGCTGACTTGGACGCCGCACGCGAAGAGCTCCGCGGACTCGGCTGGACCGGTGCCGTCAGTCCGCTCGTCGTCACGGGGAATCCCGGCGAGCAGATCGTCGCCGCAACTCGTGATTTGTCGGCGGACCTGGTAGTCATGACGACCCAC